>ERZ1090879.877-NODE-877-length-17470-cov-6.497158_pt1 | contig 17470 bp, 9 predicted proteins | sample MGYA00478472_ERZ1090879 | MGnify/ENA primary metagenome ERZ1090879 (study PRJEB33644, sample SAMEA5815723) | chicken gut metagenome | biome: Chicken; feature: Gastrointestinal Tract; material: Caecum | place: Ireland | collected 2019-01-01 | study: A study of the...
CGATATAGGCCGCGATATAGTCGGCAATATCGACGGATTGATCCATGAGCGGCGTCAGGTCCATCGCGTAGTTGAGTGCGGAATAGGTATCGCACGCATGACTTGCGGAAAAGGTGGCGTTGGCAAGCCTGCGCCCCTCTGCCGCTAAATCGTACCGCTTGCCGCCCGCGATCTGGCTGTCGAACACCGCCGAAAGACAGCGCATCAGGTTGGGGTGCGCTCCGCAGTCGAGGTACACCTTTTCGTCGTCGCAGAGCCAATCGAGGTCGCGCCACACCTCACACCCGTACACCTTTTCGGGGCGTTCCTCGGGCGAAAGGGTGCGCAGTGCAGCAATGACTTTGAGCGCCGTAGCAACGTGCGTTTCGTGCTTGTCTGCAAGGTTGTGCGTGTAGAGATACTTCGGCTTTGCCCTTCGGATAAGGTCGGCAAGTTCTTCGACGATTTTGGTATTGCCAGCGTCCTTCACCTCTTGAGAAGGGTGGGAAAGCATGGCTAAAAATCCGTACTCACCTACGCACGCTGCCTTTTTCTGCTCGACGATGCGCACCTTTTTCATCTGCTCGTCCGTGTAGTCTGCATAGAGTCCGCTTCTCGGACTCCCCGCGCCGTCCGTCACGACGATGGCGCCGAACCACTTGTCTTGATTCCCGAAACACTCCGCGATGGGCGCGTACGCCATGAATTCGATGTCGTCCTGATGCGCGGAGATCGCAAGGTGCGTCGTGCGGGATATTGCCGTCTTTTCATCTGTTCCGTCCGGAATATAGATCATAACTTTGCTGCTGCCTCCCTGTCGGCAATGAGGGTACAATCGGGATGGAGTTGCAACACAGATGCGGGAACTTCTTCCGTTACTTCCCCTTTTACCATCTTATACACGGCGTCCGCCTTGTTCGCTCCGCTCGCCAGAATCAATATCTTCTTTGCCTGCATGATCTGTCTGATGCCCATCGTGAATGCCTTGCGCGGCACTTCGGAGATATCGTCAAACAAGCGCGCATTGTCCTTCACCGTGCTCTCTGCAAGCGCGACGACGTGCGTGCCGCTCCCGAAGGGCATGCCCGGTTCGTTGAATGCGATGTGACCGTTGCTGCCAAGGCCCAAAAGCTGAATGTCGCGCGGGAGCTGTTCCAAAAGCTCATCGTAGCGGGCGCACTCCTTTGCCTCGTCCTCCGCCATGCCGTTTTCAATGTTGGTGTTCTCGGGATCGATGTCCAATCCGTCGAACAGATTCTTTCGCATGAAATACGCATAGCTTTGCGGATGCGTCTTTGCAAGCCCCTTGTACTCGTCCAGGTTGACCGTGCGGATATGCGCGTAACTTGTGCCGTTTTTCTCATGATCTGCGATCATGTGAGCATACAGCCCCAGCGGCGTGGTGCCCGTGGCAAGCCCCAGCACGGCATACGGATTTTCCTTCACGACTTCCAGCATCACCCTTGCCGCTTTTACAGAGAGTTCCTCGTAATCTTTGGTAATAATAATCTTCATATGCGTTGTTATAAAAACCATACCTGCATGTCGTTTTTGCCCCTGTTTGCCCAAAAATAGTAGGGAATCAACGTAAGAGTACAGCTTTCTTTTTCGGGAGGCACATAAGAATAGAGTGCATTGCCTGTACAGAGCCTTTTGGCAGCAACGCGTACAGACACTCCATATTCCGTACGTTCAACTTCAGCATGCTCCAGCGACGGAATTTCCACATCGAACAACTTTTTTCCGTTATCCTTTTCCTCCGCACATAATAGAAACGGACCGTACTCCACCGCTTTTCTGCCGCTGTCTGCCCGTACGCAATCGTTTGCATACACAAAACGGGGGTGCATCCCAAATACGATTTCTATTTTCTTTTCTCCGTCAATTTCAAAATACAAATAATCATCACAACTCTTCGGTTGCAGAAATGTTCCGTCTGCTTTACAGCAAATTTCCGTTTGCCAGACAGGAATTCGACACGCAAACCGCCCTTTCCCGCGAACCGTTATGCTGACTTTCCCCGAATAGGGCAAATCCGTTTCCAACAAGAGGTGAAGCCCACAAGCTGACACTTCCGAATCAATGTATTGATTTACAAATAAGACACCCCCTTCTTCGCTGTAAACAAACCCGCCCAATTGGGCAAAAAAACGTATAAGATTCGGAGGACAACAAGAACAATGAAATACTTCCAAACGCTCCAAAAGAGGCTTAAACGGTCTGCCGGGCACGGTATGCGTAAAAGCGGCATATTCCGCGTCCGCTTCAAGCGGATTCACATAGAAAAAAGCTTTCCCATCGGATGATTCCCCCGAAAGGATATTGTTGTAAAGCGAACGCTCAAACACAGCATGATACTCCGCGTGATTCCCCGCATCAGAAAGCCGCCCGCAGAAAAACGCAAGCGCAATCGCGGCACATGTTTCGGCATATGCCTCTGCGTTAGGGAGATCATAAGGAATGGTAAACCGCTCTCCATACCACCCGGACCCCGCGCCGCCCGTTATATACAATTTTCTGCGCACAATGTCGTCAAACAAGATACGGCAAGTTTCGAGCAAACTTGTGTCGCCCGTCAGCCGCCCGACATCCGCCATAGCAATATAAAGATAGAGCGCACGTACTACATGCCCCTCCGCCTCACGTTGTTCCCTGACGAGCATATGCGACTGATCATATGCCCTGTCCGTCAATGGATATATTTCTTCTTCACGAACACCGCGTTCATCAAGAAAAAACTTTGCAAGCCGCAAATACCGATCTTCTCCCGTATATTGAAACAACCTGACAAGGGCGAGCTCGATTTCAGGATGTCCGCATGTTGTAAAACCCGCATTCCGCAAAACATAAAATCGTTCATAAATGTAGTCTGCATATTTTTTCATAGCAGGAAGCAATTTGTTGTTGACGCCGTGCTTATCAAGCGCTACAGCGGCTTCAATCAAATGCCCTGCACAGTATAGCTCATGTGCAGTACGTTCCGTAAAAATTTTTTCGGGGGCATAGACCTGATAATAGCTGTTAAAATATCCGCACGGAAGCTGATTTCTAACAATGGTATCGACGGTTTCGTCTACAATGCGGCGCACACCTTCATCCGGGAATTCCGCCTGCAGATATGCTGCCGCTTCAAGCCATTTTGCAACGTCAGAATCATAAAATATGTGGGGCGGGACCTCCTGTTTTTCGCATTGTAATGCGCGAAAACGCCCCGTTTCCACAAACCGCCGATAGACATTTTTCAATGAAACATGTGCATTTTTTTCACGCACAAATTGCCAAAAACCACCCTTTAAGGTGACGCATTCATATCCGATATGCATATCAATCTCCTCAAACATTATAAATCAAAACGTCAACAAAACGCAGACGTCTTTATGCCCGCATCCGTTTTTTAAAGCAAATTTCTACTCAAATCTGCGATAAACTTTATCTGCAGAAATTAATTCTGCGTATCCGCGCTTTCTGCTCTTCAGTAAACTTATCGGTACGGTCATACCGATACAATCCGTTTTCCTCCTGCTCTACGTCATAGAGCTGCGTGTAACAAAATCCACTCAGTTTACGACAGGAAAACGCTGCTTGCACCAACATTTCATATCGATCGAGAAATGCATCCGCGTTCAATTCTCCCTTCCCGTAGCCCCACGGTCCCTCGCTTTCGACCATGCCATCGTTGACGGCAGCAACAATATTTTCATCTTGCTTTGACGTAAAGCGCACTCCGCCGAACTCGCTCAAATTGACCGGGACGCCCTTCTGATAACGCAAACATTCTCCATCACCATAAAGAAGCGGAACATCCAGAGCATCTTCCCTGTCCAATTTATTTAAATATTCCCACAATTGCGGAGCATCGGCATAACAATGAAAATCAAACAGATCGGTCTTATGCCCATGATGCCCTCCGCTCACATCCACGCACGGACGTGTCGGATCGTAGACCTTTGTAAAGTCATACAAAAGATCGACAAACCGTACGTCGCGTTTCTCACGGGCATCCTCCCAGGTGCCCCATGTCTCATTCAAAGGACACCATGTCACAATAGACGGATGATTAAAATCACGCGAAAGAGTTTCTTCCCATTCCTGCAAAAAACGTCCGAAAAATCGAAGAGACGAAAAATCCACGCCCCAGCTGGCATATTCTCCCCATACCATGTAACCATTTACATCGCACAAATATAAAAAACGCGGATCGAAGACCTTCTGATGCAAACGCGCCCCATTAAATCCAAGGTCGAGAGCGAGTCTGATATCCTTTTGCATCGCTTCACAGCCGGGCGCAGTATAGATCCCGTCCGGATAATATCCTTGATCAAGCACCAACTTCTGAAAAACAGGTTTCCCGTTGAGTAAAAATTCATATCCGCGATAGCAAACATCCCTTAGTCCGAAGTAACTGAATACAAGATCTTCCCCGAACGTCACAACAACGTCATAGAGACGTCCGCAACCGGATTCCCATAAAAATTTTTCCCGAAGATCAATTTCTACGTTGGCATGATAAGAGATCTCTCCGCGAAACAAACCGACAAGCCGATCTTCATAAAAAATTTCAATGCAGCAATCCGCACATCCATTTGCAGACAAATCGACCTGAACGCTTTGTTTTTGCGCCGAAGGGCTGAAATGCAGCTGCACAAGCCTTATGCGCGGCACAAATTCCAACCATACGTTCTGCCAGATTCCGGTCGTTCTTGAATAAAAACAACCAAACGACTGTTTTTTATAGGATTGTTTTCCGCTCGGGCATACACGTTGTTCATGGTCGAAAACCTGTAAATACAAAATATTTTCGCCTTCCGAACAGACATCCGTAATATCAAATGAAAACGGCGTATAGCCCCCGACATGCGAACCGACATACCCGCCGTTCACATACAAAATACAACGATAATCGACCGCGCCGAAATGTATGATCACGCGCTCATCCGTTTTATGCAGATCAATTTTCTTTTGGTAGAAACATTGCTCAATAAAATCCGTATGACCGATTCCGGACAGCTTACTTTCCGGACAGAACGGAACTCGGATTTCCCTCCAGGAAACTCCATCAAAACTGAACAGCCACCCGTCATTGATGATCTGCGTCTTTTTTCTGATAAAATTAAGATCCGGGTATTGTAATCTTTCTATAGGTTTCATGATGTTAGTCTTTGCTTTCCTGTGCAAAAATCCGAATACTCTCCGCCGAAATAAGCCACCGCGTTCCGATAACAGATATCTTTGATAACCTCGCCGACGAATTTTTCGTCTGACGTCATCTCTCCGCATTCCATCATGCGACCCAGATAATTACACAAAATACGACGGAAATAGTGATGACGCGGATATGACAAAAAAGAACGACTATCGGTCAACATCCCGATGAACGTCCCGAGATGCCCCATCGTCGACAGCGTTTCGAGGTGCCGTTCAATTCCTTTCTGATTGTCCAAAAACCACCAAGCCGCGCCAAATTGCAGTTTTCCCCTGGCTTCCGCGCTCTGAAAACAACCGATCAGCGTCACCAGCTCTTCGTTCATCTTCGGATTCAAATTAAATACAATGGTCTTGGGCAACCGTCCCTGCGTATGCAAATAATTGAAGAGCGCCGCCATATTCCGACATCCGTTCCCCTCTTCCATACTGTCGAACCCTGTATCCATGCCGAGTTTGTTCAGCATCAGGGAATTGTTATTTCGCATCGCCCCCACATGCAGTTCCGTCACAATATTCCGTTCCGCATACAGTCCCATCAAAAAACATGTTAAATATCCTCTAAACGTGTCTGCTTCATAACCGGAGAGATCTTTCCCCGCACGCTGCTTGGCGAATATACGCGCAGCCTCTTTCCGATCTGTAACGGGATACACTGTTCGCAGAGCAATGTCCGCCGCCCGTGCTCCTGCGCGAATAAACAATGAAAGGCGTTCTGTGATCTTTTCCTCCAAGTCATCCAATGTCCGGATATCCCCAAGTTTGTCCACATATGCGTTATAATCATCCGTGCCAATATTCATGACCTTGTCCGCACGAAATGCAGGATATACATCAAACCCATATCTTCGGCGGGAAATCTGTTCAAAAACCTTCAAATCATCGGATATATCGTTTGTAGTAAAGAGACAGCGCACCCGCGAACGTTCAATCAACTCTTGCGGCGTAAGCGGATGTTCTTTCAGATATGCACTGCACTCCGCCCATATCCGATCCGCATTCGCTTCGCATATCTCTGTTTCGCAATTGAAATATTCTTTCAGTTCTAACTGAGACCAGTGGTATAAAGGATTTCCGAATGCCGTTCCCAATACCGTACAATATGTATTGAACTTTTCACGATTGCTTGCATCGCCCGTGATCAATCTCTCGTCAATTCCGTAATTGCGCATTAAACGCCATTTATAGTGATCTCCCGAAAGCCATAATTCACAAAGATCCCCGAACGGCTGATTTTCGAGAATACGTTTTTCAGGCAAATGACAGTGATAATCAAAAATCGGCATTCCCTTGGCATACGTAAAATACAACCGCTCCGCAGTTTTATTGGTCAACAAAAAATTATCTTTCAAGTAACTCACAGCGTCACCCCTGTCTTATAAAATGCGATCTCCTTATCCGCTTCGCCTTTACAGCGATATTCCCCGTTCAACGTCCTTTGCACAAGCTCCAGAAGTTCCGACTCCGTTCCCCTATAACCATCGAAATCGATCCAGTTGCGCTTCTCCGCTGCCACACGGGTGTTGGAAGAAATTTTCAACGTCGGCACAAATGCTGAAAAAGGCGTTCCCCTGCCCGTTGTAAATAAAACGATCTGACACCCCGCAGCCCCCAAAGCCGTCGCCGCAATCAAATCATTCCCGGGTCCGTTCAACACGCAGATTCCCGATTTTTTCGTCTGCCCGCCATAATCGATCACTTCCGTAATCGTACCGCGCCCGGCTTTCCGGATGCAGCCGAGCGATTTTTCTTCCAATGTCGTAATGCCGCCCGCTCTGTTTCCGGGGCTTGGATTCTCATAAACGGGGAAGCCCTGCCTTTGATAACTTTCGCGAAAATTTAAGATCACGGAGCGATATTTTTCATACACCGCCCTGTCCGCACAGCGGTCCATCAGCAACTGTTCCGCGCCAAACATCTCCGGGATCTCCGTTAAAACTGCTCCTCCGCCCGCGGAAACCGCCTCATCCGCAATTTTCCCGACAAGCGGATTTGCCGTTAATCCGGAATACCCGTCACTGCCGCCACATTTTAATCCGATGCGCAATTCTGACCAATCCGCTTCTTCCCGTCTAAACGTCTCCGCTTCAGATGCAAATCTTCGTAAAATCTCCAACCCGCAGGCAATTTCGTCTTGCGCTTCGCGGCAATTATAATAAACGACTTCCTCTCTGTCCCCGAGTTCTTCCCGCATTTTCTCGATTCCATTGTTCTCACACCCCAAGCCCACAATCAATACACGGCTCGCGTTAGGATGAAGTGCAATTCCGCATAATAATCTGCGAAGGTTTTGCGCATCCTCCCCCAATTGAGAACAGCCGAAAGGATGCGTCAACGCATAGATCCCGTCGATGCTGCCCCGAACGTATCTTTGCGCTTCGCGTTCAAGCGTCCGGCAAACGCTGTTCACACAGCCGACGGTCGGCAGAATATAAATCTCATTACGGATGCCGCTCCTGCCGTTCTTGCGTCTGTATCCGTAAAATGTACGTTTTACAACAGGTAATTCCTCAGGCAAAAAATGATAAAAATACTCTGTCCGTTCATCAAGTTGCGTCCTGAGGTTGTGCGTATGTACCCATTCGCCCGCCGCGATATTTTGCGTCGCCCTGCCGATAACCGCGCCGTATTTGATAATATATTCTCCCTCACGAATGTCCCGCAGAGCAAACTTGTGTCCCGCGGGGATACGCTCTCCGTCCCCAAATTCTATGCCAACATTGTCCCGTTTATCGATCACTCGTTTCATATTCTTCCTGTTCGAGCCTTGCGACCTGTTCTTTTGTCCTCTCATAAAAACCTGTAAAATGCAACAGATTTTCACCCCAGAAAGACTCGTCCTCCATCCATGCCCTCAACGGTTTTTCCATAGGTTCCGTTCCCGGGAGTCTGCCACGACGGCTTAGATATATCAGGCAGGCAAAACCAAATGTCAGACATTCGGGAGGTTCTTCATACCGAGCGCAATAATCCCGCACCGTCGGCAGAACCCGGGCACGCCACTTGGAAAAGCTATTCAGAGCAATGCTCTCTAACCGATGCTGCAAATACGGATTGCGAAAGCGTTCCAAAACATCCTCCGCATAATGACGCGCATCTGCAGACGGCAGAAACGGCAAAATTTCTTCCCTCAACATTTTTGCCGTGAACGCTTCAATCCCGGCATCCGTCATACATTCATACACCGTCCGTTTCCCGGAGAGCAATCCAACACCGACAAAATTGGTATGGAGCGCGTTCAAAATCCGAACTTTACGCTTTTTGTAGGAATCGACATCGTCCGTCAAAACAACCCGAACGTCGAACTTCCCTTCCTGCAGATATTTTCCGAGATCTCCTTTATTTTGCACGACCCATAATCCAAACGGTTCCCCGACGCACATCAGTTCGTCGATTCCTCCCGTCAGCGCCTGAAGACGGCTTCTTTCTCCGGCCTGCGGATACCCGGAAACAATTCTGTCCACCAACGTTTCACAATAATAGTTTTTCTCCTTGTTCCATCGCACGAATGCTTCCGGAAGCCGCCAAAGGAGAATATACTTTTCCACGCAACGCTCAAGCGCCGCAGCGTTATCATCGATAAGTTCCAACGGCATAATATACACGCCATCAAGTCCCGCCAAATACCGTTCATACAAAAAAACAGTCAGTTTTGCGGGATACGTTGACGCCGAAAGATCACCAAATCTATCGTTTTCACAAAAACGGATCCCTTCTTCGGTCGTATTGGACAAGATGATTTTAAGCGACTCATCGCGCGCAAGAGAGTAAAATTCCGAAGATTTTTCGGGAAGGGAAATAACCTTGTCCAGCACGTCGATCTTTTTTACGCGCTCTACAGGCTTACCGTTTTCCATCCCGCGCAAAATAACATGATACTTATTTTTTTGCGCCGCAAAGGCATCGGGAAGACGTCCCGAACGCGGTTTTACAGCCGTTACTTTATACAAATCTCCGGATAAAGCCCTCTCATTCAATGCCTGAAAATAAGGCTCTGCAAAGGCTCTTAAAAAATTCCCTTCTCCGAATTGCAGCACCCTGATCACTGCCTTCCCTCCGAAATGTCAAGCATCCCCGTTTCCCGCAGAACGGCATTCCAAACAATCTCTTCGCACCACCAATGTCCCTTCGGTGTTTCAATCAAATGGCAGTTCTCCTGCGCTCCTGCCGCAGTATAGATAGAACGAACACTTTCATAACCGCGCCGTACGCCCTCTATGGGAAAATCCTCATCCCGCCTTCCGGCCACGATAACGAGCTTGCGCGGAGCGATCAATCCTGCAAGATCGTACATTTCAAACCAACGGTAGGCGTCCGGAATATAATTGCAGCCGCAATGCCATACGCTGAGAAGAGACTCCCGATACGGGCAAAAGGAACAGCTGGGTACGCACAGTCCGATCCGCTCGTCATAGCAGGCGGCATAATATGCGGCAGTCCCGCCGCCGGAATTTCCCGTGATCACGATACGCGTTCCGTCCACCTGATGAAATGTTGGCAAAACCGCATCGATGGCGCGATGAATATCCCAAACCCGTTCGCCGATAATCGTACGTCCCAAAAGCAGCGCGGACGTAAAAACATGCTGACAGTTCTGTCCATGCGTAAGCGGCGAACGCTGTTCGCCGAATCCCCGCTGTTCCACGGCAAGCGAAGCAAATCCGCGCCGCACTGCCTGAAGCGCAAACGCTCCGCGCGGCTGATATTCGCCGTCCTGCGGATACTTGATCTCTCCTATCGAATTGTGAAACCCCGTCGAATGTCCCTGAAGCGTGATCGCCAAGGGATATATACTTTCCCCGGCATCCGGAAGAAGCAAATAACACGGCACCCGCAATCCGCGCTCACTTGCAAACGTAAAACGAATCCGGCGATATCCGTCCTTCAAAACGTCTTCTTCTATTCTGACACAAAGCTCACAGACATTTTTTTCGATGTTTGCAATCCCGCAGAGTTCTACAAACTTTTTGCGCAGCCTTTCCTTCCATACAGAAAATCTCAAACGAGTGCTAAATGCAAGCCTTTGTTTTACGCTGTCTCTGAGCAGTTCATGACAACTGTCTGCATTCTGCATTTTATCCCTCCTCATTCTCCAGCGTATACCGCAACGCATAATATCCGTCGTCCAACGGCGGAAATTTTATTTTCTCCGGGTATACACAACCTTTGTCCCCTCGCACATGATATTCCTTTGTCAGAACGATCTGACCGTCTTCATTGAATATCTCCACTCTCAAACATGCCTTCTCTCCGGGAGAAAGTCCGCAAACAACAGGCGATATTTCATAATCTTTGCAAAAAAGAACATCCGTCTCCGCTCCGAATGCTATTTTTTCGCAAAACATCTCCGAAAGCTTATTATAGGCGAGTTTTTTATATCCGTAAAAATCCAAAACGGGTTTCAGATATCCCGCATCATTCGCTCCGCCCCATAAACAACACCACAACATCCCGTCAGCGCCGCGCTTTAAAAGCTGTCTTACATCAACGTCTGCACAGAGTGCCTGAAACGCCTGACTGAGCCGCCATTCGTCCTCTGCAAAATAAAATCCAAGCGCGGCTTTCTCATCCCCGCGTTCATAAGAATTTCTGTTGCAAAAACGCTTTGCTTCGGGCGTGTCCGGATCCTGCATGCCGATCACGGCAAATTCACTCACGAGATATGCTTTTTGCTTGTCCTCAAACAACTCTGCCTGCCACTTCCAATTCTGTTCCGCCATATTCCGCCAGGGACTGCCGTATCCAAGCAACAAACAATACGTGTGCGCACTCCTCACGACATTCTCGTCACGCCATCCGAACGAGGACTCTGCGTTGGTCCCGCCCTCGTCCGCCGTCCCCGCAGTATTGTAGTATTTACAGCCGCATTCGTAAATGCCGCCGCCATAATACAGATGAGAAACGGGACAAATAAGCCGCGACGTATCCTCGCTTTTTACCGTCCGCACAAAGCTATCATAGATCCGGTCGATATGATCCAGATCGGAATGCAGTTCGTTTGAGCCTTCCCACATGATGATGCTGGGATGATTGATAACCTGCCTCATCTGCAGTTTGTAGGCATCCGCCTGCTGCCATTCCTGCGTCCACATCATGCTCTCCGCGCTGTCGATCAAACGAGTTGTCCATATGAGCATGACTCCGAGCCTGTCGCAGACGGCGGCAAACCGTTCGTCATTACAACCGTAGCCGAGCTGATGCTGACGCAGACAATTTCCGTTCATTTTGCGCAGCGCCATCACCTGCTGCACGATCTGCCAATCCGCAGGACAAACATGATTGACCGGGATCTCTTCATATGGCGGCAAAAACTGCATATTCAACGCGCCCTTCAGCACGATTTTTTTGCCGTTAAGCAAAATGTCCCCGTTTCTCTGACAAATCGTTCTGAATCCTGTTTCCGCTCTGCCTTTCCACAAAAGCGTTTCATCCCGATAAAACTCAATACAAACTTCATATAAAACGGGAGATCCCGGCGTCCACAGGCAAGCAGACTGCGTAAAATATTCCTCAAATGCGTTTCCTTCCATCCTGCCGCGCGCAAGAACGACGGTTTCCCCGTCATCCGGATAACAGCGACGCAATTTCAACACATAATCTGCGCCCGCGACCTCCCCATGCGCCTTTACCCTTACCCTAAACCCGATCCCTTCCACGGATACGCGTTCCGTTGTCACGGAAAGTTCCGCATATCCATGCGCCGGAAAATACTCCGTCGAAATCTCCCCGCAATACCAGGCATGATAACAATCTTCGTGACGATGCCATGAATACAATACTTCAGGCGCACGCGGAAAAACAATTATCTCAAGGAGGTTTTCTCCCTCCTTAAGATGCGGCGTCAAATCCACTCTGAAAGGTTCAGGACCGTCAACGCGGAATATGCTTCTGCCGTTGAAAAAAATCTCTCCGCCCGGATCGAGTGCAGAAACAGACACTGCAACGCTCTGTCCCACAGCTGCGGCAAATTTTCGCCGCAAAATAAGCAGTCTGTCGCGGTTCTTCTGTGTTCCGATTCCAAAAGGAAGCGTCGTTTTCCCCAGATATGTCTCCGCCGCGTCCGTCTCATCGGTTTCCGGAGAAAATAAACGCTGCTCCCCCTTTTCATCTTCCCATAAGAGCGGACGGAACGCCCACCCGCCCACAGGTTGCATGCCGCCGCCCAAAAACATCGTATCTGCCTTTTCGCTTGAGCTATAGCCGAGGCAATGTTCTTCTCCCGCGAAACGCAAACAAAAATGTTCCTCGTAAAAATCGATCTCAATATCGTTCCATGTGTCAAACCGATAGGTCCCAAGCCTGTATGTCTCATAATGATACGGCTTCTTCGCCCCGTTTTTATAACATAAACTGCCGTCCGGGGCAAAAAACAACTTCAGGATATCACGGCAGCCTTTTCTGAACTCCACCGTCCTGCCCGTAAGTGTCGGCATCAGCCCCTCCGGGACAGAACGGAAATATTCTTTCCCGATGCGCACAGAAAATACAATTTTTTTGAGCGGACTTTCATATTCAAATTTTGCACAAGGGACAGGAATCCGTCCGTCATCGGAAAAATATACCGTACCGTCCGATACCGTTGTCCGCTCCGTGTACAATTGCCAGCCCCGATAGCGACAAGGCATCCTGCGCGTATAAACGTCAAATTCCGGACGTTCCTTCCCGGCAAACAATTCAGCTGCTTTCTCTTTTGCCTCTTCTGCCGTTACTGCTTTTTCGGAAACGGTACTTTCTCCGTACTGCTTTTTCAGATGTGCATAATATTTCCGCAAAAATTCCTTTTGTCCGTCTTCCCCCAACGGTGAAAACGGTCCATAAAAATCAAGGGCGGTCTTGTCAAACTTTCCGTCATACCGAATAAATTCCTCATGAATATGCTCTTTCACGTTCTATCCCCTCTTCCGTTTACTGCATGGCAGACCGTTCCTTCCCGTCATTGAGGCGGCGGATTTCTGCAATCGGCACTTTGGGGGTACGGTCCTCCCGCAAAAGCCCGTTCACCTCCTGTTGCACATCGGTCAGTTGCGTATAGCAGTATCCCGCAAACGGGAGTTTTTGCACCGCGGAAAATAATGCGCCGAGCCGTGCAAGATATGATTCCTCATCCGGAACTGCATTTCCGTATCCCCACGCCCCGTCCTGCGCGTCGGTACGCAATGCTGTTCCGCCGAATTCCGAAAGCACAAGCGGCTGTCCTGTATAAACAGCGCCCTTGGCAATGGGAAACTGTACGCCCGTACGGGCGTCCCCATTTACAATTTGGTTTTCATTGGAAAACATTGCCCGCAATTCTGCGGCGTCCTGTGTATATTGATGAACGGTAAGGATATCGGTACACGTATGCGCCCAACCGTCATTCCCGATGACCGGGCGACGTGCGTCGTACGCCTTTGTCAGCCAATAGACGGCAGATACAAAATTCTGTATACGCGCACTCTCCATGATCTCCCGCACGCCCCAGCTCTCATTGAAGCACACCCATGCTATTATGCATGGATGATTATAATGTTGCCGAATGATTTCCTGCCACTGCGCCGTAACCAAAGCGAGAGAACTTTCCCGAAAAGAAAAACAGGACGGCATCTCACACCAAACACCCAGCCCCATAATGTCCGCATAATAATAGAAACGCTCGTCTTCGATCTTCTCATGTTTCCGCACGGCGTTGAAGCCCATTTCTTTGATCAGCGCAATATCGCGAATGATCGCTTCTTCAGAGGGAGGCGTGAATCCGGACTCCGGCCACACTCCCTGATCGAGTACCATTTTCAGATACCGCGGCGCCATACAATGAGAGAACTGATCGCCGCGCACAGAAAAATCCGTCATCGCAAAATATGACCCAACAATATCCGTCGTTTCTGTCCCCTTTCGGACGGTGAAACGCACATCGTAAAGAAACGGCCAATCCAACCATGAAAGTTGTAGCCCGTCGCGCAATTTTTCCGAAGTAATCCGCAAGCGAAATTTTTGTTCCGCTTCGTCCGCACAAATGCTGCCGGCGCATACCGCCTTTCCGTTCAGAGAGATCTCATAACCCACGGATACGTCTGCTGCCGGACGGCTGACAGAAAAGATCAGTTCAGCCTCACCATCAGACGGATAGGGCGTAATGCGAACGGAATCAAGCCTTGTTTCGTGAACATACTCCATCCATACGCTTTTCCAGATGCCTGTCATCTGTGTATATCGGCTGCCGTAAGAACGGGGAGCAAGACGCTGCTTCCCGCGTATCTGCGCAGGCGACATCGCGTCGTCGCATCGGATCACGCCCAGATTTCTTCCTTCTTTCAGTTTATCCGTAATATCAAAAGAAAAGCGCGCGTACGCCCCCTCGTGCGACCCGACTTTCTCCCCGTTGACATAGACCGTTGCGAGATAGTCCGCACCGTCAATGTTGAGAATGTTACGCAGCCCCTCCCGTTTTTTCAGCTCGCGTGCATACCAGACCGTATCATGCGGCGTTTCATCCCCGATGCCGCTCGCCTTCGTTTCATAGACAAACGGAACGATGATCGTGCGGGGAAGATCCCCGCAAAGCGCCGCTTGTTCCTGCACCTCTTCTCCGAAAGCGAAGCGCCATTCCCCATCCAGAGAAAGCCAATCCGCCCGCACGAATTGCGGACGAGGATACCCTTTGATATAACACTTTGCATGACGGATCTTATCCATACAAAACACGGCAGTCCGCGGAGAAAATTCTCCGCGAACCGACCGTTTCCTCCTCATCCTTATTCCGATACCGCGTTTTCCAATACCGTCACGCCGTTAAAGCGAATCGAACCGTTTTCATAGGTAATACTGCCCCAATCCTGCAACAAATTATTTTCGGCAAGTGCAGCAAACATTGCTTCCACCGTCGGATAATTTGCATTCTCCTTGAATAAACTCCCGCCGGAATTTGCGAATCCGCCGTTTGTTCCACAGGCGTTTGTCACCGACATGACATTCACCGTTTGCGCCGACGATGTGCCGCCATCCACGCTGAGCTGCTCAAACCCGACAAACAAACAATTCTTCATTGTGCCCGTACCCATATTGGAAACAACTTTGCCAAGCGTTTCGCCTTCCGCCGCCGTGATCACAACGTTTTCCATAGTCCCGTGGAAAGGCTTGCTCTCGCCGGAAATTACAAATCCTCTGGTTTCCGCCGTAACATCCGTGAATGCGATGTTTTTGACGACAGATCCTTTCAGGAGCAACCCAAACAAACCGCCAAGACCGTTGTATGCCGGAGATTCCGTCGTAATATTCGAAATAATATGACCGCGTCCATCAAAAATCCCCTGAAAGCCGATTTCATTATTCGAGGCCGTATTATTATTTACGATCCGCACGATGCCTGCAGCACTCGCGTCAAAACTTGCCGTAACGATATAGTATGCATCAATGGTCGCCGCGGTATTTTTCTCTGTAACAGACTTCAGATCCTCGGCACCGTCAATAAACATTGTACAAATATTGAGCGTCAACGCATAGTTTTTATCGGCGGTCGTAAAAATATTGAGCGCGAGTCCTTCGGCATAAGGCTCCCCTTTCAGAAGCATATTCATTGCTTCCTTGGTGAACGTGAGGTTTCCGTCCGCATATGTCACGCCCGTTGTTCCTTCCAATATTTCGCCCGCGAGCGTGATACGCTCAATTGCGCCCTCGATGGATGCTTTCACGCTATCATTTTCTCTCTCCAGAGAAAGATCCGCCGTTCCGAGCGACTCATCCTGATATGCGCGAATCACCTTATAGGTAAATTCCCGTGTAACCGTCTCGTTCAGCGTACTGGCCGCAACGACCGTGACCAATGTATTTTCTGCCACATCGATCCCGACGGTCAAGACATCGTTTTCCAGAGAGACGTTATTCACCGCCTGTTTCAAAGATAGCGCAACATAACACCCTTCCGTTTCGAAAGTAACGGACGTTCCGCGCTGGATTTCACCGTTTTCGACAGGATCGCTCATTTCAATGACAGGAAGAACAATTGCATTTTCAGAATCACTGAAATAAACCGCTCCATCCCGATAGACAATGCTGCCCCAATCGTTAAGCGATACCTCGCCCTTCTGCAGCGCCGCCAACATCTCATTGACCGTATCATAGTTAGGGTTGTCGGCATATTTGTATCCGCCGCTGTTTGGAAATCCCCCGTTTTGCTTGCTGTGATCCACATCACCCGTTGTGACCGATATCACGTTGCTTACCGCCGTTCCGTTTCCGTTGTTACTGAGCACCGTAGCCCCGATGAACATACAGTTTTTGATCGTTCCGCCCGCCAGATTGGAGACAATGCGCCCGATCGTTTCTCCTTCGCGGGCAGTCACGATTACGTTTTCGATCGTTCCGAGCATCTTGGCGCTTTCCCCGATCAGTGCGACGGCGGCATTGCCCTCCGCACGTTTTTCGGCAGTCAAACCGAAAAACGTAATATTTCTGACGACCGATCCCGGAAGAAGCTGACCAAACAGACCGCCGAGCTCGCCGTTATAACTCGCCGTGCTGATATTAGAGATCGTATGACCGCGCCCGTCAAAAATCCCTTTGAATCCTATAGAATCATTGAGTTTCGCCGTATTATTTACAAAATACACCCTGCCTGCTTCGGCGGCATCGAAATCCTCGGATACAATGTAATATCCATCAATCAACTCCTCTGTGTTTTCCGCTGTAATCTCCGCCAGATCTTTTGCCGACGCGATCACTTTAGTGACGACAGATATGTTCATTGTATACAAATCATACGTATCGGTGTACAATGACACGGCAAAATCGCCATACGTCTTCCCGTCAAGTATTCCTTGCGCGGTCTGTTCTTTCAAGGTAACGGAAGTCCCCGAAAGTGCCATTCCGTCCGAATAAGTCTCCTGATTGCAGACAACGTCTGCAACCGTTCCGTTCAGTTGCTCCCGCACCGTCGCTGTCAAATCGCCCGAAGGCGCATAAACAAAGTCAGCGCAGCTCTCTTCCGTCAATAAATCGTGCTTTTCATAGACATCAACCGAAACCGTCGCCGAAAAATCCTTTGTCCCGTCATTCCATACAACCTTGATTTGCTTTTCCCCTTTTTCAAGCGCCGTATTTCCGGAAAGCGTATAATCGGAAATCGTTGACACCGTCCGGCAATTTTCGCATACCGCCTGAACCGTCATACCGCTCGCATCAAAATCTTCTCCGGCGATATATGTAAGTTTTGTGGGCTTGGTTGTAATCGTTATCCCGGAATAGCTGTGCCCGAACGCATCGGTCGTCAGATCAATGATTTCCGTCCCATCTGCAGAAAAGTGCGTTTTACAAA
>ERZ1090879.880-NODE-880-length-17439-cov-7.377761_pt1 | contig 17439 bp, 7 predicted proteins | sample MGYA00478472_ERZ1090879 | MGnify/ENA primary metagenome ERZ1090879 (study PRJEB33644, sample SAMEA5815723) | chicken gut metagenome | biome: Chicken; feature: Gastrointestinal Tract; material: Caecum | place: Ireland | collected 2019-01-01 | study: A study of the...
GCCATTGGCGGCGTTGTGCCGCGACCGTATATCTTACACCACATCGGCCAGGCCGCCCTAAAACAACATCCCCCCGCGGACGCATGACGCGTCCGCGGCGGTCTTATCGTTTTTTGCTTATTGTTTTTCATTCGACGACACATGCGTCAGGCATGCCGCCATTCGAACTTATGCGACGTCAGCGCCTGAGCGGCATCGGCGGGATCGGCGAGACTTTCGATCGCTCTCCACGTATTCGAATATTCGTAGAATTCTTCCCACCCTTCCGTGATTTCGAACGTCGCGCTCTTGAGCCCGGTGCAACCGTCGAACGCGTTTTTGCCTATGCTCTTGACGCTTTCGGGGATGTACACGCTACTGACGTAGACGTTCTGGACGAACAGGTTGCGCGGCAGGCTGACCACTCCGTCGCCCACCGTCAGAGTTATGCCGCTCACGGAACGCGAACCCGTCGTGCTGCCGAATATGCTGTGGTTCACGGTCTCAAACGGATCCAGCTCAACGACCACGTCATAATGCACTTCGGACAGCGAAACGCACTCATTGAACGCCCCGAAACCGATATGCGACAGATACTTCGGCAACGTCACCGAGGTCAGATTCGCGCAGGAAACGAACGCGTCGTCGCCGAGGTATCTCACCGACTCGGGCAGCGTAAGCTCCTTGATGGCGGGTATTCCGCCGAAAGCATATTCGCCGATGTATTCCAATGCCGTGAGAGTGGATATATCCGTCATGGTCGCGATCGAAGTACAATTGTAGAAAGCTCTGTCGCCCACGGTGACGACGGTCGTCGGCAGATCCAGCGTCGTCATGTTCCTCGATATCGCGAATGCGTCGTCGCCGATGTATTTGAGTCCGTCGGGCAGGGTGACGCTCGTGAGCGTATCGAGCCAATAGAACGCCTCTTCCGCCACGCCCGACGTGCCGTCCGCCAGCGTCAGCGTCGTGGGCTTTTCGGTATAGCCTATCGCCCATTTGCCGACGTAGACGACGCCGTTCAGCTCCTCGCCCGCCTGCGTGCCTTCAAACGCGCTTGCCCCGATGTACGTCATCGAATCGGGCAAAGCAACGGACGTCAGGGACGCGCAACCGTAGAACGCGTGATCGCCTATGCGCGTGACGCCTTCGGGTATGACCACCGAAGCGATGTTCTTACCGACGAAAGCGTATCTGAATATCTCGTAAGTTTCGCCGTCGGGGAGCGTGGGCAGCACGAGCTCGGTCGCGTCGCCCGTGTAATACAGCAGTTTGCTCGTGTGCTCGCCGCTCTCGTCCCTGAAGAACAGATAACCGTTCTCGTCCAACGCAATGGACGCGTCGTCGGTGGACGACGTCAGATAGATATCGGCGCTCCTTACGAGATTGGCGCTCCCGCTCTGTTCGGGCGACAGGTCGATGATGCGCACGATGTCCTCGCAACCGGCGAGCGCTGCGCTGACGCAATTCGGCTCGGTCACTTCGGCGGGGATGGTCACGGACAGGAAGGAGAATCCCGAATACCTTCCGTCATCCTCCGCGGTCAGGTCGACGGGAAGCGTAAAGTCAAAGACCCTCTCGCCGTCCACGTACAGATCGTGTCTGCCCGTGTTTCTGAATCCGCCTTCGGGCAGAGGTATCGAGCGCAGGAATTCGAGGGAAGGCACGTATAGCGCGTCCATGCGGTGCGGCACGGAATACAGCCCGGTCACGCCTGCGGGCAACGTCAGGCTGTCGAGGGAATACAAGTCAAGGCCGTAAACGACGCCGCCGCCCGTCAGCTCTATCTCGCTCACGAACACGTTGTAGATGGTCGAGCGAGTGGTGTCGTCCGCCGTTTTCCCGAGGTAGGGCACGGTTATGGAACTCACTCTGCCGTTTTCGAAAAGGGCATCCCCCACTTCGAGCGTTCCGTTCGCGACGGTGAGGCTGTCCAGCGTCAGGCCGTAGAAGGCGCGGCTGTTTATCTTGTAGTTTTCGTTATCGTAATCCTCGGGCAGGACGAGGTCTTTCTCGTCGCCCTCGTAGCCTACCAGCACGGGCGTACCGTCGAGCAGCGTTATGAACATCAGGCGATCGTCCGTCATGCGCAGATGGCTCTGTCCGTCGGACGACATGCGGAGCACGTCGTTGTCATTATCGAAATTATATACCGCCGACGAGTCGGCCATCGACTCGTCATATACCAGCTCGATGACCTGGCTCCCGAAGTAGAAGGCGCCGGCGCCCGTCGCCTTCAACGTGGAAGGCAGCGTGACGCGATAGATCGGCTTGCCGTACGTCTGCATGTAGAACGCCTGATACTCGACGGATTCCAGGCCTTCGGGCAAGACGAACTCGTCGAGCTCGCTGTCCTCGGTCGGGGTGACGGAGCCTATCGTCGCGTAATAGAACGCGCCGTCCCGCACCACGCGCGCGGAGGGCATGACCACTCTGTCGATATCCGAGCGTTCGAATGCGTACGCGCCCACGATCTCCAGGCCCTCGGGCAGTATCACGGTATCCGCGCGCAGGCAGCGGAAGGCATAAGCCGACACCTCGGTGATGCCCTCGGGTATCTCGACGACGGTGAGTATCTCGCCGTCCTTGGCAAGGTAGCCCGCATAGGAGAGCGGGTTGGACTCCACGGTGCGGAATTCCACGCTCGCCCACGCGGCGACGTCTTCGATGTTCACCTGCTCGAGAGCTTCGCATTCGTTGAACGCACACTCGCCGATATACTCGACGGACGCGGGAATAGTGACCTCGGAGAGCGCGCCGCAGTAAGCGAACGCATACGACCCGATGGTCGTCACGCCGTCGGGTATGATGATATCCGTGAGCGACGAGCAATAAGCGAACGCGCTGTCGGGAACGGAGGTCAGTCCGGAAGGAAGCCTCACGGAGGATGCGGACGAGCCGTTGAACGCCGCGAAGCCTATATTATCCACGCACTCGGGGATGACTATCTCATCCACGTCCCAGCCCACGAACGCGCACGCCCCGATAGAGGAGGTCGTGAGCGCGGACAGGTCGGTGACTTTTTCCCCGTTTATCAGCATGCCGCCCGTGTAGTACGACGGGTTGGCGTATATGTCGGTTATCGTCACGGCGCACCACTCGTCCAGCGTACCGCCGTACGAGAACGACCGCAGCGCCGCGCACTCGCCGAACGCTTTGGAGCCTATGCTCTCCACGCTTGCGGGTATGGACACACTGCCGAGCGAAGCGCAGCCGTAGAAGGCATTAATTCCTATGTCGGTAAGGCCGTTCTGCATCGTAACGGAAGTGAGGGCGGACGACTCGAACGCATGCATACCCAAAGTCTTTACGTTGGCGGATATGGTGACGTCCATTCTCGGCACGTTATCCACGAACGTCGGGTCGTTCCAGCCCGCAAAGGCGAAATCGCCTATCGTTTCCACCGTCAGCTCGCTGAGGTCCGTCACGAAGCCGCCGTCGACCCTGAGCGTTCCCGCGGTGAAGAGCGGGTTGGCGTAAATGTTGGTGAATCTGACGGAGCACCATTCGTCGAGCGTGCCCGCATAGCCGAGCTTGAACACGTCGGAGCCGGCGAACGCGTCGCTGTATATGACCTCTATGGAGGCGGGCAGTTCGACGCTGTTTATCGAGCCGCAGCCGGCAAACGCATACAGGCCTATTTCGGTCAGACCCTCGGACAGCGTTATGTCGAAGTCGTAACCGAAAGGCGCTTCGTTGCCGTAGAACGCGTAGTCCTCCATCGCAGTGACGGACGTCGACGTTACGATGCGGGTAAGACCGTACATCTCGCGGAACACCGATTCGCCCACGACGTACGGCTCGCCTTCGGGAAGCACGAGCTCGTCTATGTCGTAAGGTCCTCTGTACCCCACCAGCGTGCGACCGGCGTCCGTGTACGCGAACACGAAGTCGCCCTGCACGGTCAGTCCGCTCTTGGCGAACACGGGCGTGTACGCGCTGTAATAGTTTTTGTACGACGTGTTCAGCTTAGCGAGCAGTTGGGCGTCGCTGTCGCCCGTGAGGTTGCGTATCTCGACGAAACGCGAAGGCAACGCGCCGCTCGAAAGGCTCTCCACGCGTCCTATCTCCATGGTATACAGGCCGTAGCAACCGTTGAACGCGCCGTACTGCACATCGCCCACGTCGTCGCCCAGAACGATCTCGTTGACCATGCGCAAGTTGCTCACGGAATCGCTGCGCACGTCGCCGCCGTATATCGTCACGGAACGCAGAGAGTAAGGCACGTAGAAGGAATAGAAGCCGTACGACGAAGGGACTATCTCCGCACAGCCGTCTGCGGACGTCATGCCGAAGACATATCCGAAATAATACTCGGCGTCGTCATATTCCGTGTTCGGGTCGCCGTTGCCCACGAAGGGCAGGCGGATATCCGTGATAGACGTGCATTCGGCGAACGCGCCGCGGTCTATGCTCGTCACGAAAGGCAGATCCACGACTTCGAGCGAAACGCATTCCGCGAACGCCATGGAGCCTATGCTCGAGCCGCCCGTCACGTTGAGCGAGGTCAGCGCCGAACATCTGCGGAACGCGGCGGACCCGATGGCGGTATCGCCGTATATCGTCACGGACTCCAGCGACCCGCAATCATTGAACGCGTCGTCGCCTATCTTGGTCACGCCTGCGTGCATGACGACGGACGTGAGCGCGTCGTAATTTCGGAACGCTCTGTTAGGTATCTCGGTGACGTCATACGGCACCACCAGCTCGGTCACCTCTTTGCCCGCGGCGACGAGCAATACGTCCTCGCCCGATATGAGCGAGGTGTCGATGTACGAATGCAGCCAGACGGACATCGAGGGCACGTACACGCGCTCCACACCCGAGCAATTCCCAAAGGCCAGACTGCCCGAATTCACGGGAGAAGTGAACGTGACGGACTTGAGCCCTTTCATGCCGTAGAACGCGTAAGCCTTTATCGATTCCACGGAAGAAGGTATGACGAGGTCGGTCGTTTCCTTGCCCGCGAAGTAATACTTTTTCGCGACGCTCATGGGATTGTAACTATACGAGTTGAACCCGAACGAGCACCAATCGTCCACGCCGCCCGCAAAGCGGACTTCGTCTATGTTTTCGGCTATGGACGCGCCGAACGTCATGGTCTCGCCGTCGGCGTATATGTTGAGCACGCCGATGCCGACAAGTCCGTAATAAGAACTTACGTTTTTAATGCCGCGCAACGTGAGCGTCTGCAGAGAGAGGCCGTTGAACGCTCCGCTTTCCACGACGGGCGTGCCGTCCAGCGTGACGGCGGTCAGCTCACCGACGTTTCGGAACGCGTCGGTCTCCACGTGAACGGGCAGCTCGCCCGCAACGTCCTCGCCCACGAACGCGGCGGGTATGTATATCTCGGTCGCTCCGCTCGTTTCGTCATAGGATGCCGAGTAATAGGTCTTGTCTTCGGACAAAGTGAACAGCACGCCGTCCGCGGTGTTGCGCCTGTGGCCGCACACCGAGCAGACGTCGCCGTCGCCGTAATCGTGTTCGCCCGTCGCGGCGACGTACTTCACGTCCTCCGCGCCGCAGACGGAGCATTCATACGTCGTGTATCCGTCCGTCGTGCAGGTGGGCTCGACCGAACCCGTTTCCACGAAAGTATGCTCGAGCATGGGCGTCAGATCGGTGGCGTACGAATACCCGCAATCCGAGCAGACGTGCTCGACGCAACCCGCCGAAGTGCAGGAAGCGGCTATTTGATTATCCACGAACGTGTGGCCCGTCGCGGGGATATCCTCTATCTCCATGCGGCCGCATACCGTGCAGACGTGAGCCATTCGTCCCGAGCGCGTGCAGGTGGCGGCGTTCAGCACTTCGTCCTCTCCCCATTCGTGCGCGCTTTCGTCGTATACGGTGTGGCAGACAGAGCACTCCAGCCAGTGGGTCGTACCGTCCGAACGGTAAGTACCGTCCGACGTGTGGTGTTTGGGTATGGGCTCGGTACGCGTTTCGTGGCATACCGTGCATTCGTATTGCATGACGCCGTCCGTCGTGCAGGTCTCGGGAGTCAGCACGCTGCCTTCCGACCAGTTATGATCGCCGAGCGGCAACAGCACATCCTCTTCGCTGAGTTCCTCGGCATAAGTCATGTCGGTGTAATATCTCCCGCAGACCGTGCAGTACACGTGCTCGATGTGGCCCTGTTCCAGGCAGGTGGACGGAGCCGCGGGGACGAGATAGCCGCGATGCGCCGCGAGCGGAAGCGTGATGTCTTCCGTGGTGACGACCTGCGTCCCTTCCTCGTCCATGAACAGCTGTCCGCACGCCTCGCACTCGTAGTGCGCGAGATAGCCGTGATCCAGGCAGGTGGACGACACGCCGTCGACATACTTCATGTCGTGAGCGACGGGCAGAACGACGTCTTCGGGCTTTACCTCGTTTTCGCCTCGCTCGTCCGAGAACAGCAGCCCGCAGCGACTGCATTCGTAGTAAAGGACGTTGCCTTCCGTAGTGCAGGACGGAGCCGTTTCGTCGTGGCGGATCATGTCATGCGTAAGCGCGGGGATCTTCAGATCGCTCTCGGACAGTTCTTTGTCCCGAGCTCGTCGCCGAACATCTTCCCGCAGTCCGTGCATTTCCAATACTCCACCATGCCGTCCGTCGTGCAGGTGGCGGGGATGCCGTCGACGAACACCAGCACGTGCTTTTCGCCGCTCGGATCCGTCCCCGGTCCATCCGTTCCCGGACCCGGCTCCCCGCCGGAGCCGCCGCCCGATCCGCCGCCCGACCCGCCGGGTCCGCCGCACGCGGAAAAAGCAAGCGCGACGGCAAGGCAAGCCAGTGCGAGCAATACCGTTATCCACATTCTTTTTTTCATACCACCCTCCGTTTGATGAGAGAATAATCCCGATATCCTCATAACGTGATTATACACCCTGCGCCCTGCCGCGTCAAGCCCCGCGCGCACGTTTCGTCGCGAAAAAAAAAGCGACGGAGCCGACGCGTGTCGGCCCCGCCTTTCACGACGCGGAGGGCGCTCCTCACGCGTCCACCATGCGGCGTTCGTCTATCATGTAAAGTTTGAGCGCGGTCACGTTCAGACCGAGTACCCTGCGCACCGCCTCGGCGTATATCGTAAGTTGTCGTGAGTATTTGGCGAGGCGTTCGGGAGTGAGCGCGCCCGTCTTGTAGTCTATTATCTCCGCTTCCCCGCCGCGCACCGCGAGCAGGTCTATCACGCCCTGCAACATCATGCCGTCGTTCTCGCCGTTGACCTCGGCGGGCGACGAGAACAGGAAGGGCTGTTCGCGGTACAGCTCCGCGCCCTTCAGTTCCTCCGACAGCGTGCGACGCGCGGACTCGAGCAGGTCGCGCTCCACCAGGTCGAAATCGGGCGAAGTCGCGGCCAGGCGTTCGAGCTGGTCGGCGAGCGGCGCGAAAAAGTCCGTCTTTTCCAGCGCGGCGTGGAAGGCCGTGCCTCTGCGCATGGCGTCCTTGCGGTCGTACTCGGGCGCGGTGAGCGCGGGCGCGGGCCGATCGTCCATGCCGTCGTCCAGGCGGGAATACTCGCCCGCGATGAGCGACGTGACCGAGCGTTTGCTCTCGCCCGTGCGCGCCGCGGGCCGCGGCTCGGTCAGGCGGCGGAGCTGTTCGAGCGCGGCGGGATCGAGCGCGCGTTCCGCCTGTCGCGCGACGTCTTCCGTCCGCTCGCTCTCTTCGGCGGTGCGTTGCCCGAACGACCGCGCCGTGGGGTCCAGCCAGTCGGAAAAACGCTTGCATTCCTCGGGCGGGATCGCGTCGGAATCGCCGTCGGGCAAGAACAATATCATCTTATCGCGCGCGCGTGTGAGCGCGACGTACAGCACGCGCATCTCCTCTTCCGCCTCGCTTCGACGCTTGCGTTCGCGGGCGGCGAGCAGCGGCAGGCTGGGAACGGTCTCGCCCGTTTCCGCCACGCGGCTCTCCACGCACATGCCCAGGTCGCTGTCGGGCAGTTCGCCGCTGCGCGAGTCCGTGCGGAACGCGCCCGACAGTCCGCACATCAGCACCACGGGAAATTCCAGACCCTTGGACGCGTGCACGGTCATGATGCGCACGCTGCCCGGCTGAGGCGGCACGTCCGCGCCGCGCAGTCCCGCGCCCGTCACGTATTCCAGGTACTCTGGCAACGTGCCGCCGAACGCGCTCATGCCCTCGACAAGGCGGCCGAGCGCGTCCGATCTAGCCACGCCCAGCTCCTCGCCCAGCGCGGACGCGAACAGTTTCTTTTCGCTCGTTATCCGTCCCGCCAGCTCGCCCAAGGGCAGCAGGCCGGCCAGCTCCGTATATCTCGCTATGTCCTCCGTGAACGTGCGGAACTTATCGTCCGTTTCCGCTTTTTTCAGCACGCACATCCAGAAAGGCGCGGCGGCGTCCGCCGCGCGGCAATCCGCCAGCTCGCCGTCCGTGAACCCGCCGATCACCGAGCGCATGACCGCCGTCAGCGCGACGTCGTCGCGGAAATTGTCCAGCAAGCGCAGGAAGGATATGAGCAGTCGGTTGCACCTGCCTTCCGTGGGCGCGAGTCGGGCGGACAGGCTGACGGGTATGCCCGCGCCGCGCAGTTTGCGCGCAAGACGCATCGCGCTCTCCGAACGCGTGCGCACGAGCACCACGATATCGTCGTACGTCCACCTGCTCACCGAGCGCGTCGCGCCCGAGTCGTCCGTGACTTCGACGCGCTCCGCCAAAAGTTCCTTTATGCGCCGCACGACCGCGTCCGTTTCCGTTTCGCTCGCGGGGACGCGCTCGCGCGTGGCGGAATCGCGCACGCTGTACGGCTCGGAAAAGTCCACGCTCTCGCCCGAACGCTCCGCCTTGCCCGTACGCACGATCTCCACGCTGCCGTCGTTCGAGGGCGGCTCGTCCACCGCGAACATACCGCTGCCCGCGTAGTCCACGCTGCCGAAGCCCTCCGTCATGATGCGGGAGAACAGCGCGTTGGAAAAGCGCAGTATGCCCGCTTTCGAGCGGTAATTGCGGTTGAGCTCCACCACGCCTTCCGCGCCGAGAGCGGCGCGCTTGTCGCTGAAAGCGTCGGGCGAGCAGTTGCGGAAGGCGTATATGCTCTGCTTGATGTCGCCCACGAAGAACAGGTTGTCCCTGCCGAGCAGCGCTATTATGCTCTCCTGCAAGGGGTTGATGTCCTGATACTCGTCTATGAACACGTACGCGAGCGAGTCGCGCACGCGGTCGCCCTCTTCGGAGGACAGTATGGCCTTGGCCTTGCGCTCCAGATCGGTGAAGTCGAACTTGCCGCGCTCGGCCTTCGTGCGGGCGTACAGCTCTCTCGCGCGCACGGCGAGCGTCACGAACACGCGGGCGGAGCGTTCCGCCTCCTCGTTGCGCGCGTTGGCCACGGCGTCCAGAAACGCCGCGTAGTCGTCCGCGCGCTTGCGGAGCGCGCGCAGTTCGGGAACGAGCGGCGTTATGCCAGCCGCGCGGGAATACGCGATGTCCGCGCCGTTGACGCGGGCGCGCACCTCGTCGGTGTACTTCTTCGCCTTGGATAAGAGATCCATTGCCGCCGCGTGCATGTCCAGTTCGTCCGCCCTGACCATGACCGCGCCGTATCTCTCCGCCGCGACCGCCGAAAGGTACGCTCTGCACTCGCCGTCGTCCGAGTACGCGTCGCAGGCGTGCGCCAACCACGCGTCCGCGTCTTCCTGCGCGTCCACGAACGTCATGACTTCGGTCACTATCTCGCGCACGCGGGCGTCGCTGCGCCGTTTCATATACAGTCGGAGCACGGCGGGATAGTCGGGCAACGCGCCCGCGGCCGCTTCCGTCATGGCCTGCGTCACCGCCTCGTTGCGCCAGATCGCGCACTCGCCCTCGTCCGCTATCTCGAATGCGGGGTCGTCCCCCGTGACGTAGAAATATTTTCTGATGAGTTTCTGACAATACTTGTGCAGGGTGCATATGTCCGCGTTTGGCAGGTAGTCCAGCGCGTCGCGGCAACGCTTTTCCGTCGCCGCTCCGTCGCCCTCCCCGCCTTTGAGCGCGGAGAGCTCCGCGATCTTTTCGCGCAGCTTGCGCGCCAGCTTGCCGCGCATGTCGTCGGCGGCGGACACTGTGAAGGTGGAGATGAGCATGTTGCGCAGGCTGACCCCCTCCTCGATGAGGCGCATGACCCTGCCCAGCATGACGGTGGTCTTACCGCTGCCCGCGCTCGCGCTGACGAGCAGGTCGCCCTTGCCGTAATCTATTATCCTGCGTTGTTCGGGCGTCCATTCCATGTCAGGCCTCCTCCTTGCTTTCTTTCTTGTGCAGAACGGCGGTGAATGGCGTGCGGGCGTCGCCCTCGTAACCGCACACGTCCTTGAACTCGCAGGACGCGCACGCGCCCGTGCCGCTCGAAGAGGGCGACGGCGCGATGTACCCCTCGCTTATCTCCCGCGCGGCTATGGCGGAAACGCGCAGAGCGTAATCGGCGAGCATGCGCACGTCCTCGCCCGTTTCGCCCGAGCACACGTAGGACTTTCTGCCGCGACGCTTGACGCGCACCACGCCGCTCTCCCCCTCCGCGATGTGCGGATCCATGGCGGCGAGCACCTCGTCGTCGTTGGAGCAGATGCCCGTCAACATGTGCGGGTCGGTCATGCCGAAGTCGGAGAGCGTGGAGAAATAGAACGCTCCCGCGGGGCGGTAGCCCGCCTTGAGCATGACTGCAAGATACACGGGGAGCTGGAGCTTGATGCCCGAATGCAGATCGGTGAGCGAGAACTTCACCGAACCCGTCTTGTAATCGATGACGCGCACGAGATCGCCCGACACGTCTATGCGGTCGATCTTGCCGCGCAGTACCACCTTTTTGCCGCACACGTCCAGCGTCACGCCCTCCAGGTCGCTGCCCGCGAACCCGAACTCCTTTTCCATGGCGAGCGGTCGGAAGCTCCCCGCCTTCAACTGCGTGCGTATGGCGGAGCACATGCCCGTCGCCTCGCGAGCGAGCACCTCCGCCATGCCGCGGTTGACGTCCAGACTGCCCTTGACGCTCTCCGCGAGCACCTCGGCGGTCAGTCGGGGCGCGGCCACCTCGGGCGGAAGGGAGTCCAGCAAGGGGACGTAACGCTCCGCCACGGCGTGGAGCACGCTGCCCACGTCCAGCGGGCGCAGTTCGCCCGTGTCGGGCGGCTCCAGCCGCAGACCGTACCGCAACCAGTGTTTCATCGGGCAGGAAAAGTACGCCTCGAGCTGGCTTACCTTGGTGGACGCGGACAGCATGAGCGGTCCCGCCTCGGGCACGACTGAGGGGTGCGGCGGCATCGCGCACGCGTCGGCATCCCTGCCCACGAGCGCGCGGGCGTATGGATAATACGCCGGTTCGCCCATGCCTTCGGCCACACGCGCGCGGTCGGAGAGATATTGTTCGGCTATCATATTGCGCGTGGGACACAGACGGACGAAGGTGCGCACGTCGGCGGAACGCTCCAGCTCGGCGCGGTCGATCTCCGTACCGCCGCGCTTGAGCGAGCGGGCGTGCCGCTCGATGAAATCGGTCATGTCCCCCGGCTTGTCAGTGTGCACCAGCAGAAGCAAGGGCGCGGACGCGAGCAGCAGCTCGAACTCGGTGCGGGCGCGGCTGTTGACCTCCGTCGTGGTGGGCGCAAGCTCCTTACCGTGCGAGCGTATCTCCTCGATGTCGTCGTCGGACAGCAGGCCGTTGTCCGAGGTCAGCATGGGATGGGTGTCAGTGTCGAAGTCCGCCACGATGACCAGGCGGAACGAACGGGCGCGGAAATCGTGCTCCCCGCCTATCTCCACCGCGCCTATCGCGGAAGGACGGGACGCCAGCTCGACGGACGCCATGCCTTCGAGCAGCGCGTCCATCACGGCGCGCTCTTCCGTACCCGTCAGGAGCGTGGCGCACAGCCCCGACAGCGCACGGGCCTTTTCGAAAGGGTTGGCCATGCCGCCCGATACTTCCGCGAGCGCGGGCGGGCAGTGCTCCTCGGCGTATTCCGTCAGCGCGTCCACACGGGCGGACGGACTACCCCCGAAACAACGCGCGGCGAGCGCCGCCAGCACTTCGCGGGCGCGCTCGGCACGGTCGTATTCCTCGCGCTCGGGGCTGTCCTCGGGTGCGTCGGCGTTTATGACGAAGGGCGACAAAAATTGCTTGTACGTGACGCAGTACGCGGCGACGTAGCGTTCGAGCGCGTCGCTGTCCGGCTTGTCCACGCCCGAAAAGGGGTTCTTGGACAGCCGCACGACGTCCGTCGCGCGATAGCCGCGCGCGGGCAGAGAGAGCGCCAGCGCGATGAATCGGCCGAGCGGGTGCTCTGCCAGCGTGAGCGTGACGGGCGACACGCACGGTATGCCGTTCTCGCCGAATATGCGGGTCAGTTCGTCCGGTCGTGGCGACGCCGTGACCACGCAGATGTCGTTGTAACGCATGCCCTGCGACACGGCGTTGACGATGCGCGCAGCTATCGCCTTGGCGGCGAACACGGGCGACGACGCGGCATACAGCTCCGCGTCGCCCAGCCGCACGTCCTCCGCGACGGTCTGGTATATGTACACGTCCTTGGCGCGGCGTATCATCACGGAGATGATGTCGTTCATCTGCGGCGTGAACGTGTCGAAACACGCGATGTATATCGTCGCGCCGTCCACCGCCCCGCCCTCTTCCAGGCGCTCGCGGAGCAACGTCATGCGCCCCGCGGCGTCCGTGTATCTGCCTTGCGTGCGGCGCACGTACTCGGCATACACCATAGCGATGTCCGCCGCCTTCTCGCCGCCTTTTTCCAGGCGCACCTCATCCGGTCCGACCCCGCACACGGCGAGCTGGTTGATGGCGTCGTACAGGCCGGACGCAAACCCGCGCGTGCGGTAGCTGCGCGAATAGCAACGCAGTTCGGCTTTCTTCTCTTCGAGTATGCGCCTTACGAGCATGACGCTGCCCTGGCGCGGCAGGTACTCCCTGTCGTCGCCCAGCCCCGGCACGAGGCGGTTCCACGTCGTGACCGACACGTCGAAAGCGCCGCCGAAACGGTCACAGAGCATGCGTTCGGCGGTCAGCGTGCAACGGTCGGGCACGATGACTATGTGGCGCGCTCTCAGATCGACGGTACGACGTGCAAGCGCGTCCGTCACGCTTTCGAGCGCGGCGGTGTATGAGGGCAGACAAATATTTTTTACGCTCATAACAACATAATACCCGAATTAAGGTGACAAAGCAAGTTATTTGTGGTACAATACCCTGTGAAAATCGTTTTTTTCGGAGTGATCGCATGAAAAAAATATCTGTGCTCGCGGGTTGCTTCATACTCACCGTCGCACTGCTGGCGGGTTGCAGTACCATGAGCGGCTCTTTCCTGGGCTGCGGCGGTACGACCGTCGACCCCATAGTGTCCGACAAACCCTGGAGCAATAACTATAACTACGAATACACGGAATACGACGTCGAGCGCGTGGCCGCCGTTACCAAAGAGGACGGCACCTCGACTTACGGCGACACCGTCGCCACCGGCAAGTATACGACCACGATGTACACCATCGCCTGCGACATATACTCATGGGAGCTGTGGGACGACCTGCTGACGTCCAACCCCCGCCTGAGCGATTATTTCGGGTCCGCTCTCACGCAGGAGGATAAGCTCATACGCACCCCCGGCGCCTACGGACTGCTCGTCACCGATTACTCGCTGACCTACGGCTCGGGCGAGCACGCGGGACAGACCGATACGATATACAGCGTCGTCCTGTTCAAGAACGGCTCTCTCGAACCCGCGTATTCCGAGAAGATCGTCACGCTCACGACCTCGGACAACAGCTACTCCACTCTCGCTGACTACGTGAACGGCGTCAACCGCTTCACTCCCAAGGGCGGCGCCACCGTGGAAACGTCCATCTCCACCGACGGCGGCAGTTACGACAACGAACTGCTCTATTACGTCCTGCGCTCGTCCAGCAGTCTGACAAGCGGCGGCAGCGCCACGCTCGCCATGCATAACTCGGTGTATACCGGGCTGGAAGACAGCGAGAGCCTCCGCAACATGGCGTTCTCGGTGTCCACGGGCGACATGGAGGGCATCGACCCCGATAAGGAATGGCTGGTACCCACCTACTTCGGCGAAGACGAAGTCGAGTATATCGAAAGCGACTACACGGACGACGACGGCTCCGAACACCACAAGGGCTACGTCCTGCCGGTGTACGCCGTCATCATGCAGCTCAACGAACAGGATCGCGGCACGACCCGCACGCTGTACTACTCCGCGACCGACTTCGATTACATCGGCGACACCACGTCCAAAGTCCTGCTCCGCACGCTGGACATCGAAACGGACGAGAACGGCCGCGCCACTTTCGCCAACATCGCCACGATAAGCGATTACAAGATGAGCAGTCTTATGTAAAAGATCACGCATGCCAAAAGGCCGAAGCATCGCTTCGGCCTTTTCTTTTTGCCCTGTCGCTCACCCGCACGTCAGAGGTACTTTTTGAAGAAGCTCTCCAGCTTGTCGAAGGGTATGCGGTCGGTTCGGTCGTACAGATCGATATGCTCCGCGTCATTGACGACGTACAGCTCCTTGGGATCCTTTGCCGCCGCATACACCCTTTCGCTGAACGACTTGGAGTGCGCGCGATCCCCCACTATCAGGAGCATGGGACGTGGGCTTATCTCGTCGACATGGCTGAGAAGATCGTAATTCAGCATGGCCAGATCGCTGGTGGTGGTGAACCCGCCCAACGCGTCGGGATGATGCCCGCGCTTTACTGCGTAGAACCGCAACCACTCCGCGGCAGGCTCGGGCACTCCCTCTGGAACGCGGTCGAACGGTTGCTCGGGGAACGCGGGAACGTACTCGGGCTGACCTTCGGCGAAGTCCTCCCAACGCTTCTCCGCCAGCCGTTTTTTGTTCGCGGCTATCTGCTCGGGCGTCTGACCCATGCGCACCGCGTCCGTCATCACGTACATGGACGCCGTCGCCACCGCCTTGATGCGAACGTCGGCCTGCGCCGCGGACAACGCGAACCCACCCGATCCGCATATGCCTATCGCGCCTATGCGCTCACGATCCACGTAGCTCACTTTGACGCCCAGATAGTCCACGCACGCGCTGAAACTTTCGGAGAACAGCTCGGGCGAAGACACGTGCCTCGGCTCGCCTCCCGACTCGCCCATGTAAGGCGGGTCGAACGTGAGCACGACGAATCCCCGACGCGCCAGCTCCGCGGCGTACACGCACGGCCCCTGCTCCTTCACCCCGCCGTAAGGCGCTCCCACCACGATGGCGGGATGTTTGACGCTCTTGTCCGCGTCCTTTGCAACGTAAAGATCGCCCGCAAGAGCGATACCGTATCTGTTGTTGAAACGCACGTGCTCGCGCTCCACGTCCTCGCCGAGCGGCGCTATATAACCGTATGACATTGTTACCTCCCTCGTACGGCGACCCTCCGCGCTCGCTCGCGCGCAGTCGCCCCGATATCGCCTACATTATAATCCCGCCCCGTCCTGCTGTCAAATACCTATACGGAATCCCCCGCCATAGCCCTAACGCATAACGCGCGGCCGTTTTTCTATCCGCCCCGCAGTCGTTTAGGTGAACGCCGCCGCCCGGCAAGCACGTTCCACACTGCAACGGGTGCGGCCGGCAAAGCGATATTGGATCGAAGGAAAAGACCCGGAACGTCCGATCGCGTTTCGGGTCTTGGTGGAGTAATATTAAAGTAAAACGAATAAACTTTATTTGCTCAAATCGTTATTTTTTAAGAAATCCAAAAACGTATCGATTATATGGTTGTTTCGGTTTATAATATCCTTTTCGACGAAATCGTTTTGTTGCGCTAATTTTCTCAAAGATATAATTGCGGTAGGCTCTTTAATCTTGCCTCTTTGAGTAGTAAATCCCTCATAATACTTTTTCTTATCTTCAAATCGATAATCCGAAGCTCGAATATTGATACGTTTTTCAAGTAAGGATTTATTGCCTAGTTTTTCTATATTCTTAACATCGCTTAAACTATGCTCTTTCTCATTACGGTTTTTTGCGTAAATATGTTCTATGTCATAAGATGTTTCAATGGACAATAAGGGTTGATCACTATCTTGATACGCCCACCAAGCAAGCATTGATTTTGTTATTGGACGATTATTATTGAACTCATAGTTCTCAAACATACTTTTTAATTGAATTAAATCAAACTTTCTATCTAAGAATTCAACAGGACGATCATTTACGATATTGACCATTTCTGAATAGATAGGGGTACGCAGTGCATTTACGCCCGGCATATAAACGGCATACGCCCAAATAAATGCTGTCGTTTTTTGTAAGAAAGCATTAAACAGATCATTATTCAATTCGCCTTTAGCATTACGATTATGTAAATAGTATACAGATACAAAATAAGTCCACATACTGTTTGGCGCGTAATTCAGAACAAATAATTTTTTTAATACTTCTTCGGAAAACCTTTCGTTATCCTGATCGGCGACATCATTCCAAAAATCTGCTAAGTCCATAAGATTTTCGAGGGTCTCATCTTTTCGCAATAATTCATATTTATTTCTTTCATAAAATTTTCTCAAAGACTCGGTTGTAGAAGAAGTGTTTCCCATTTTAGCTCTTTCATAGTACATATACCGAGAAAATAATTCGTCAAGTGGAGTGCCGCTTTGAGGATTGAAATTTTTCTCACAAATGTCTTCTAATTTCTTCCATTTTTCAATAAAAATATTCTTCTGTCCTTTGCCGGAATAATATTTGTAAAACTGAGCCTTAAAAATATCTGCATCCGATAACGGTAACCCTCTATCGTTAAGCGTCGAGAAAATACGCAAAGCTGTGTTTTGGTCATCGGCCTCAATCGGAAGTAAAATACAGTTATTCAGTATTCGCGCAGGTAAATATGAAAAATACGACGGATAATTATTTAAGAAACCATCAATTTGTTTTTGGAAGAATTTATAATTTTCCGCATAGCGACTTTTCATATTGGTTGCGTCGCCTGTATTAAGAATTTTCAAAAATTCTTCCTTATCGTTATCTGTTGCAACTTCCGAATTTATTTTTAAAGCACTTTTATTGGGGTTGCCGAACTCGTCAGTCTTCCATATACATTTTTCAATATTTTCACGCATTTTTTTTGAGTTATCATCTTGCATTTTTCCAAACTTAACATAGAAAGCGCGTAACAATAACATCAAAGTCGTGAGCCGTTGCTGGCCATCAATTATTTCTTTTTTACCGTCATCATTTCTAAATGTAACGATAGGTCCTAAATAATATTCTTCTTCGCTATTAAAATCATCTACGTTATTGTTGGGAAAAGCAAATTCAAAAATATCATCCCACAAAGTTTTACATTCATCTTCTTCCCATGCATAAGGTCTTTGATAGTCGGGTATTAGAAAATCAGATTTTTTATCCTCAAATAAGTCCTTAATATTTTTTTGATCAATATTAAGTTTTGCCATCATGTAACTCCTTTAAGAAAAATTATAATTATATTATACAGAATTTCATTGGAATT
>ERZ1090879.881-NODE-881-length-17434-cov-37.446516_pt1 | contig 17434 bp, 13 predicted proteins | sample MGYA00478472_ERZ1090879 | MGnify/ENA primary metagenome ERZ1090879 (study PRJEB33644, sample SAMEA5815723) | chicken gut metagenome | biome: Chicken; feature: Gastrointestinal Tract; material: Caecum | place: Ireland | collected 2019-01-01 | study: A study of the...
GGGCAAAACAAAATTATAACCCACACCCGGATTTTTTTTTTTAATAAATTTTTTCTTTTTTCAAATAAACATGGAGGGGGGGGGCGCGGCGCCGCCCCCCCCCGCCGCATGGTTGTGTTTGATCACCGTATTGTTTGATGCGGGATGTCAGTTTTTTGCTTTTTCAATTTCAGCGACAAGGTCCTCATAGTGAAGACTGCCTGTGAACGTGTATGTGATCACGCCCTCGCTGTCCAGGATGAGCGTGCGCGGATAGGAGCCTCTTCCGCCCAGCAGCGCATAGACATCGGCAAACTCAGTATCGTTAAAGGTCTGCGCACTGTCCTGCGTGAAGATCATCCGGCTGTTCGGATAATTTTCCGCGATATACGCGGGCGCTTCGTTCATCGTAAGAATGCTGTGGACCGTTACGATCACGACGTCCTCGTCCTCGCTTGCGATTTGGTCAAAATACGGAAGTTCTGCCTTGCAGGGATCGCACCAGGTTCCCCAGAAGTTGATAACGGTCACTTTGCCGCGGCTGGTTTCAGGAGAGTAGGTCTGTTCCGTAAGTTCGCCCGTTACATTGTCGTAGACCTGCACCGTGAAGGAGGGGCAGATATCTCCGACTTCATTTCCGACCTCTGCGGCAGCCGTCGCGCTGCCGTCGAAGAAATTGTAGTACAGAAGTGCACCCGCCAGAAGAAGCGCCGCCAGCGTATAGACGACGGCTTTGAAGATACGCGTTCCTTTCGGTCCAAAAAGAGGACGTGTGCCCGCTGCCGCCGTGCTTTCTCCGTGTGCAATGACGACAGGCTGCGGAACGTGCGCGCTCGCAGGCAGTCGGGTATGATCAGCTGTTTTATCCGCCGCATGCGCGTCGATCGGCTGTTCCGGTCTCTGTTGTTCTGCGTTGTCTTTGCGAACCATAGAAGAGAGGGGGGCATTGTCGATGACAGGCGCCGCAACTTCGTTTTCCCGTACAAACAGTTTGGAGCCTTTCCAGCGGATCGCTTTGGTCGGGCAGACGGAGATACATTCGCCGCAGTTGATACATTCATGATCGCCGACATGCTTGATGTCCATCTTGCAATGCGCAACACACAGCCCGCAATCGGTACATTTATCTTTTTCCAGTTTAATGCCTAAGAGAGCGATTTTGTTAAAGAAGCCGTAGATGGCGCCTAGCGGACAGATAAAACGGCAGAACGCCCTGTAGATAAAGACGCATGCGACCGCAATCACGCAAAAAAGCGCAAATTTCCATGTAAACATGGGACCAAGCATCCCATACAGATCTGCGTTGTCCGGGTGGAACAGAAGGCTGATCGCACCGCCGAATGTACCGGCGGGACAGATAAATTTACAGAATGCCGGGATCAGACGATCCTGCCCGACAAATGCAAGCGGAACGGCAATGACAAGCACGATAAGTAATATGTACTTGAAATAAGAAAGCAGGCGCGTTACCTTGCTTTTTTTGAGCTTGGGAGTTTTGATCTTGTAAGCAAGATCCTGTAAAAACCCCGTCGGACACAGAAATCCGCAGATCGTTCTGCCCAGGATAATGCCGAGCAGCGCGAGAATTCCGATGACATACACGGGCGCGCGTGTCCCTGAGCTTGCGAGCGCATTCTGAAGTGCCCCCAGAGGACATGCCCCCACGGCGCCGGGGCAGGAATAGCAATTAAGCCCGGGAACGCACATTACCTTACTGCCGCCCGTATAGATCCTGCCTGTGATAAAACCTTTAATATTGGCGTTGGTAAGAAGTGCGGCATAGAGTTGAATGAGCCTGCGCTTGCTGGGCGCGTGGTTTTTCAACCATTTGCCCGCGGATTTAAAAAAACCGCCGATTTTCTGAAAAAAAGTTTTCATGATCCGTTAACCCAATCCGATACATTCTGTACAAATGGCGACGGCTTTTGCAAGCACATCGCCTGCTCCGCCGTTGATCGCGCCCCAAATAATGAATGCGACCGCCGCAGCAAAAACGACGATTCTCGCAATGAGGATGAACCGCGGAGAATCGAGAACGGCAGTTTTACCTGCGTCTGCCGGTTTCGCCTGCATCCTTCCTCCCTCTGCAAGCAGGATCTTCGCCTGCGGAAGAATGCGTTTTGCGGCAACGGCATCGTAAATCGTCGCCGCGAGGCAGGCAAGAAACGCAACAGCCGCGCAGGAAAGGACGCTTCGCACCAGCATGAGTATGGCGGCATACACGGCCGCGTTGGGTTCCTCGACAGGATATTCCTCGACATTGGGATATGCTGCAAAATTGAATGTGTAAGCCAAAGCGACGATCGCGCATACAAGGCAGACGACAAAGCATCCGATCCGGACGGCAGTGCGTATTTTGCTTTCTTTTTTTACGGCTTTTTCAGCAGCGATATATTTTTCGCTTGAACTTGTTCCAGCCATCCCGATCAGACGTTGCACCGTTTTTCTTTCATCGGGAATGCGTCGGAGAATGCTTTTTTCCGGGGGGAAAACCATGGTAAGAATGCCTCCCGCGATGATTGCCGCAACCCATAGCCAAAAGGGGACGGCGAGCGCAGAAACGCGCTCTGCGACAAGCTCACGGGAATAGCCCGCGCCGCTGAAGTAAATATCTGCAGCCTGCGCCGCGAACAATACGGCGATCACGACGGTGAATATGGCAAGAAAAATCCCGTACCAGACATGCAGCCGTTGCCTTGCGGAACGTGTCATAAGTGCCTCCATCTTGATAGTATCGTGAAAATGTTTTCATAATTATAATACGCGAGGGAACATCTGTCAAGGGATTTCAGACTGGGAAGAATAGGGCGGCTCATGCCGAAACGCGTCAACTTGCGGCGATTTGCTTGACTTTTTTCGACATTCGGCGTATGCTTTGAACCATGGATACACAAATTTATCATAGCTGTATTTCGATACTTGCAGAGGAGCTGGTCCCCGCTATGGGCTGTACCGAACCGATTGCGGTTGCATATGCCGCGGCGCTTGCCCGCGATACGTTGGGGAATATTCCGGAGGAGACAGAAGTTGCCGTCAGCGACAGCATTCTGAAGAATGTCAAAAGCGTTATCGTTCCCAATACGGGCGGTATGCGCGGGGTCGCCGCCGCCGTTGCCGCAGGCTTTGCGGCGGGAAAAGCTGAACGGAAGCTGGAAGTTATTTCTGAGGTAAGTGAGACGGAGCGCCATGCCATAGCGCAATTTTTGAAGACGCAAACCATCCGTGTGATGAAATCGGATACAGGTTGTGTTTTTGATATCGGGATGCATGTGAAGAAGGGCGAAGATACGGCTTATGTTCGAATTTCAGGGCATCATACCAATGTTGTACATATTGAGAAAAACGGGCAAGTCCTCTTCGATAAGCAGACGGCGCAAGAGGAACAGGGCGCCAATGCCGCACTCAAAGCAGAGATCTCTGTACGGCAGATCGTGGAGTTTGCCGATACCGTCGATCTTGCAGACGTGGAAGAACTTCTTTCAAGGCAGATTGAGTATAATACCGCGATTGCCCAGGAAGGTCTGAAAAATGATTACGGCGCCCGGGTAGGGAAGATTTTGCTGCAGGCTTTCGGCGGCGATGTACACAATCTAGCCAAGGCGACTGCGGCGGCAGGCTCGGATGCGCGGATGAACGGATGCGAACTTCCGGTCGTCATCGTATCCGGAAGCGGAAATCAGGGAATGACTGCTTCCCTGCCAGTGATTGTATATGCGAAGAAATATGCGATCTCTCGGGAGAGGATGCTGCGGGCGCTCATCGTATCCGATCTTGTCACCGTGCATTTAAAGGCGGGGATCGGATGCTTGTCTGCTTACTGCGGCGCTGTCAGCGCGGGGTGCGGCGCGGGAGCCGGTGTATGCTATCTGTTGGGCGGCGGCTATGAGGAAATCGCGCATACCGTCGTCAATGCGCTTGCGATTGAGTCGGGCGTCATCTGTGACGGCGCAAAATCAAGTTGCGCGGCAAAGGTCGCGTCCGCAGTCGAAGCCGGTCTGGTCGGAATGGAAATGACAAAACGGGGAAGCGAGTTCCGGGGCGGGGACGGTATCCTGGAAAAGGGTGTGGAAAACACCATTCGGAACGTGAGTGACCTTGCCCGAAACGGCATGCGGGAAACCAATGAAGAGATCATTCGCTTAATGATTAAAACGGTTTGAAAGTCGGAATAAACAGTTGAATCGTATCCTTTGGTTGCTTTCATAACGGAAATAAGGAAAAGCTATACCTGAATGGACAACGAAGGGTAGAAACGTTTGACAAGTCCGTATTTTTTTGATTATAATGAATCTATGCGCGCGGAAGAATGTTTCCGCGCATTTAGGAGGCTAACATACGATGAAAAAGCTGGTTCTTTCAGCTGCAATGCTGCTCTGCCTCGGGTTGGGCGTCTTTGCCGCATGCACACCGGTCGATGACGTGGAGCCGGAACCGCCCGGTCCCGATAATCCGCCCGAACAGACTTTTGACTTCGGCGGATACGGAGAGACCAACTGGGTCAGTGTTCATGGTACGCTTGATCTGGAAGAAGGTACCTACAGCGGAGCTTCATCTTTTCAGGTCACAGGGGTGACCGGGGAATATGAGGAGACCGTCATTTCCTGTACGATGGATGGAGCCGAGTATACGCTTCGCTATAACGATTACGAGGGACGGCTCGATCTGTATAACGCACAGAATGAGTTTGAGTACTTCTTCCTTGCAGATGCTTCGGCATTTGCGGGGTCGTGGTATACAGAGGACGATACTTCGGCGTACTACGTCATTTCCTCTGTGCCCGATGAAGAAGGGTATTTCACATGGCGTATCTACAGCACGGGTTCCGTCATTCCCGCACAGACTGCGCAGGCGATCACAGTGTTCATGTTTAACGAGGATGCGGATCGCACGGCAGGCATGTTCCTGTATGTCCCTTCGGCAGACATCTCTTATTCTTACTCGTCCGGATCAGCCGTATACATGAGTACGCCCGAATCTGAGACCGGTTCTGCAATGACGACATATACAGGTCCTTATTCGACTGCCTATCGCAACTCTTCCGGTGAAGTCCTCTCTGTGGATTTTACGAACAGTATGGTGACATATCAGGGAACGACGGTTGCTTGTTCCGCAGGGATCGGCCTGTACGGAAGCGGGATCTGGTTCAATCTGAACACGATCGACTATGCTCTCGTCTTTATGGGGGACGTTACGTATCTGATCGGCGGCGGACAGCAGGTGGTTTTTGCCCCTTATTCCGAAAGCTGGCTGACGGGAAGCGAGGAAGGGGAGAACACTTGGTCGGATTCCAACGATCTGTATCATTTCGAAGTCCTTTCCGAAACGAGTGTAAATTTCAACGGAACAGAATATTCGTTGTCTGTCGCAATGGAGAACGGAGATACCGTTTATCGTTTCGCGGTTGGCAGTGAGCCCTATGTCATCCGTCCGCTTGACGGCACGACGGACGTATTCATGCTTGATACGGACAATTCCCTGTACCGCGGATACTATTTCCGTGATACCGTCATGGATTCGTTTATGCAGACGTATTCAAGCAATGCACAGCTGCTTACCATCTCGGATGAGGGGGGAATCAGCGTCAGTGTGTATGATTTCGCGACGGATGAGACCACCAATTACAGCGCTAATTTTACCTATCTGGAAGATATCGGCGCAATCGCGGTTGCCTATACGCCTTACGGCGCGCTTGGCGCTACCTTTAACATTGCGAACGTAAATTCGGCGGGAATTTATTGGGCGATTGCCGGCGGCAGCGGTTCTTATGTCGCGGCGGCAACCTATCTCACCGAGGATTTCCTTCCGACGGCGTGGGACACTCTGCTTCAGACTCTCGAAGGCGATGAGGATTTCTTTACGACAGGAGGGACTCAGCCTGTCACGCTGTCATTTGATCGTGAACGCGGCACAGTCTCCCTCAACGGCGAGGAGTACTATTTCTCCTGGGGCTACGGCACTGTCCGCGAGACCGGGTCCGCAGTCGAACTGCATATCGTGATCAGCGATGAGCCAAACGATCCGACGCTGACGCAATATGAGTACAGCCGCTATACGGTCATTCCCGGGGAGTTCGGACTTGATGTGCAGTTTGCTCAGATCAGGGTGGACGGCACGAATGCGGAATTCATCGGGACTCCCTACTGGAGATTCTGCGCACCCGACAGTACGATGCAGTCCTTGCAGGGAATCACCTTTGTGTATGACGGAAGATATGCGCAGGAGACAGTCACATTCGGGGAGGATGGCGCTATCCGTGTCAGCGCAATTGCAGACGGCGCTGCAGGATCGCTTCTGGAGCCGTTTGAGATCGGAACGTATGATCTGACGATCACTCGTTCTTCCGATAATCTTGAAACGATCACGGTGAACTATATTACAGAAGAGAACGAAAACGCCACGATGATCATTGTGGACAGGACTTACCTGACGATCGGAACGAAAGTGTACGCGCATTCCGATCTTGCGGCAGTTGCAGGTACTTACTATGCGGATAACGGTGACAGCCTGATGCTCACGGAGCGCGGAGCGCTCTCTGTAAACGGTTCAAGCGTTGTAGTGCTGCGTATCGATAATGATGTGCCCGGACAGCTTACGGTAACTTATCGACGGGGCGGCGTAGAACGCACGGCGGTGTTTACGGCGGACGGCGCGGTTGCGGATGATGTCTCGTACACGAAGACGGAATATACGCTCGAATCCTTTGTCGGGACCTATCGCGTAGGAGAGCATGTCGTTGTGATCAGTGCAGCGGCGGACAACGTAAACAGTACGTTGTCGCTCAGCGTTCGGCTCAACAATCTATTGGCAACGCCTTCTTTCAGCTACAGCAACGGCAATCAGACGCTCTCCTTCTCCGCGTTTGATACCGCATCGATGCGTCGGATTAACTGTACAATGACCTTGGAGGGAGACAGCGTCTCGGTCAGCATCAACAGTGAGGAACCTGTTGTATATGCGGTGAACGATTGGTCGTACGGTGATTTTGTTTTCAGCGGCGAAAAGACGGTGACGGGTTCGGACGGCGCTTCCCATACGTTGACTTGCGCAGTGAAAGAGGAGGCTCCTGTCTTCTTCTTGAACGGCGAGGTATGTGGCAATTATGTCGTTACCATCGCCGAGGATGGCACGGCAACACTGTCCTTGACCTGTAACGGAGTGACAGTGACTGTTCCGCAGGCATGACAAGAACTGAGAGAAAAGACCGCCGAAAAAGGCGGTCTTTTCTCAAGTAAAGCATTTTTGCATGTCTATTGACTTTGTCCGCAAATTATGGTATAATCATTATATCAAAATACGGGATAGCGGACGGGTTGCGTTCGCAGGATAAGGAGATTGCATGGAATATACAGTATCGCCCGAGGAGATCAAGCGCGTCAAAGGAATGGGTTTTTTGCAGGATAAACGATACCCTGACGTATTCAACGCACGCGTGATTACCAAGAACGGGAAGATCACCGCACAGCAGCATCGCGTGATTGCGGAGGCGAGTGAAAGGTATGGCTCCGGTATTGTCACGATGACCGTACGTCTGACGTTGGAGATCCAGGGGGTCAGGTATGAGAATATTCAGCCGCTGATTGATTTTCTTGCCGCGAACGGGCTGCATACGGGCGGTACGGGCAAACGCGTCAGACCCGTTGTTTCCTGTAAGGGAACGACCTGCCAATACGGGCTTATCGATACTTTTTCGCTGTCTGAGAAAATCCACGAGCGGTTCTACGAGGGTATGCGCGGCGTCGTGCTGCCGCACAAGTTTAAGATTGCCGTTGGCGGATGTCCCAATAACTGCGTCAAGCCCGACCTTAACGACCTTGGCGTGATCGGACAGCGCGTCCCGACAGTTTATCTTGACAAATGCCGCGGATGCAAGAAGTGCCGCGTGGAGACTGCATGTCCCATCAAGACGGCGAAAGTCGTTGACGGTAAAATATCCATTGCGCCCGAAATCTGCAATCATTGCGGGCGCTGCCGCAATCAGTGTCCCTTCGGCGCCGTTGCCGATTATCAGGACGGATATAAGATTTATATCGGTGGCAGATGGGGAAAGCGCGTTGCACAGGGAAGAGCGCTCGGAACTATTTTTACCTCGGAAGAGCAGGTGATGGCTGTTATCGAGCGGGCGATCGCGATTTTCAGGGATGAGGGCATCGACGGTGAACGCTTCGCCGATACCGTTGCCCGGCTCGGATTTGACTATGTGGAGGAGAAACTGATCGCAAATATCTGATTGCGACAGGAAGTTATGCATTGTCTTTCCATTGATTATCAATGCGCTCCCGCAAGGGAGCGCAGTCAATTTGTTCCGGATCGCAGTCACCGTGCCCGGCTGCAATTCGGTCTTGCGCGTACGGGGGGATGCGTCTTATTGGCGACCTGCCATCGTGTTGAATTGTATTTCCTCGGATCGCGCAGCGTTGCAGAAGAGTATTTTTTTCGTGAGGCAAATATATCCTCAGAGCATTTCGTTTATTATGAGGAGGCGACGGAACATCTTTTTGCTCTTGCGGCGGGACTAAAATCCATGGTCGTGGGGGAAGATGAGATCTTGCATCAAATTCGTACTGCTTATGAAGCAGCGCGGGAATTTGAGATCGGAACGGAGCTGCACGAGGCTTTCCAATATGCGATCCGCTGCGGAAAACGGGTACGGGCAGAAACGGGAATTTCCTCCGTAGCATGCTCGATTGCAACGCTTGCCGCGAATCGTGTTTTTCGATTTATCAAGGGCGAAGGCAATGTTCTCCTGGTTGGCGGATCGGGGAAGATAGGACAGTCGGTCCTCGGAAATTTGCAGGCAAAAGCGCGCCTGACAATCTTTGCAACGGAGCGTACGCATGCCTTTTCCGCGACACAGGCGGCAAGCAACGTTTTCCCGGTGCCGTATGCCGAACGTTACGATTTTCTGGACAGAGCGGATGCTGTTGTCAGTTGTACCGCATCGCCGCATGTCGTGTTTCCCTTTGAAGAAGTTTCTCGCGCGTTGCTGACGCCGAAAAACAGACTTTTTCTCGATCTTGCAATGCCGGCGGATATCGGTGAAGGCGTAGGCGGACTTGCGGGTGTTAGATTGGCATCGATCGATGATTTTCGTGCGGAAGCGGAAGAAAACAGCCGCCGACGGCAGTCGCTTGCATCTGACGCACATGTCATTGTTATGCGATGTCTTACAGAATACTATGCGAGATCTCGGACAAAAGCGCGCATTTGGGACACGCTTCCGGATTTGCCTTCGCGCCATTTTCTTTCTGAACGTGAATCATGGGAGAAGGACGGAAAAGAATGAAGTGTTTTCCTTTTATGAAGCCGTTGGAAGGCGCGTGCGTTGTGCTCGTCGGCGGCGGTAAAGTTGCTTTGCATAAGGCGCAGCGGCTTGTGCCCTTTGATGTCGATCTCATTGTATGTGCGCATAATGTCTTACCTGAACTGACCAGACTTGCACGTCGTGTCTATGAAGAATATTCGTCGCAAGTTTTGGACGGCGCCGATTTAGTCATCGCTTCAACGGACGACCCTGCGCTGAACGCGCGTATTTCTGCTGACTGTCGCCTCCGCCATATCCCCGTCAACTGCGTGGATGACAGGGAAAACTGTGATTTTTTCTTTCCTGCGCTCATCGTGCGCGGAGAGGTGAGCATCGGCATCTCGACGGGCGGCGCGTCGCCTCTTTTGGCGGCGCTTCTACGCGATCGCCTCGCGCGTGCTTTGCCGGAAAATCTTGAAGAGATCGTTGCTCGCGCAGAAGAATTGCGCGCGGCGGGGGATCGTGAGGCGTACGAGCGGGAACTGCGTGCCCTGCTGGAGGAATCATGAGGAAGTTGAAGATCGGAACGCGCGGCTCCGCGCTTGCCGTGGCGCAGGCGCGCCTAGTGCAGGATGCATTCCTGGAAAGGGGCGTGGAGAGTGAGCTTGTTATTGTCCGCACGCGTGGCGATGCGGACGTCGTCTCGCCGCTTTCCGCAATCGGGCACGGCGCTTTTACAGACGTTTTTTCGGAGATGCTTGCATCGGGAGACTTGGACGTTGCGGTCCACTCGGCAAAGGATCTTCCGACGGACGAGGCGCACGATGGATTTTTTTGTCTGCCGCGCGCCGACGCGCGGGATGCGTTCCTTCACGTTGCGGAGCGGAAAATTTTGCGCGTCGGGACGGGTTCGCCCCGCCGTGCCGCCGCCGTGCAGAGGATTTGTCCGCAGGCACGGGTTTTGCCGGTGCGCGGTAATATCGATACGCGCATCCAAAAGATGCTTACGGGAGAATATGATGCGCTCGTGCTTGCCTGTGCGGGGCTGGATCGTCTCGGAATTGTTTATCCCGAAATCAGGATCGAACGCCTTTCACCTGCTTTGTGTGTTCCCGCGGCTTGCCAGGGGATTATCGCAGTGGAAGGGGCGGCCGGGCGTCTTATCCATGATGAAGAAGCGGGCGATTGTGCCCGTATCGAACGCGCCTGCCAGCGGCTTCTTGGCGGAGGCTGTACAGGCGGTGTAGGTTGCTTTTTTGACGGTATGATGCTTTATGCCCAAAAAGATGGGGTCATCCGTACTGCCGCATACCGTGATGATCGCGACATTGCGGCGCTTGCGGAGGCATTTTTATGAATCGCGTCGTATTGGTCGGTGCGGGCTGCGGCGAGGGGATGATTACACTCAAAGGCGAGGCGCTCGTCAGGCGCGCGGACTGTATCGTCTATGACGCGCTCCTCGACGAAGGTGTGCTTGCCCTCGCGCCGCCCCGGTGTGAGAAAGTTTGCGTCGGGAAGCGGGCGGGCGCGCACAGCATGAAGCAGGAGGAGATCAACGATCTTCTCGTCGCGTGCGGAAAGAAATATCCGCTCACCGTCCGCCTGAAGGGGGGCGATCCCTTCGTGTTCGGGCGGGGCGGCGAAGAACTTGCGGCGCTATCTGAAGCGGGGATCTCCTGCTCCGTCGTACCCGGCGTGACTTCCGCCGTCGCCGCCGCAGAGCTTGCGGGTATCCCCGTGACCCACCGCGGTGTGGCGCGCGCTTTTACCGTGGTCACGGCGCACACTGTGCAGGGCGTTCCCGATGTCGGGAAGTTCGCCGGGACGGAAGGGACGCTTGTCTTTCTCATGGCAAAGGCAGCTTGTTCGCAGATCGCGGAGGGGTTGATCGCGGGCGGACGCTCGCCCCGGACGCCCGCTGCGCTCATTTCTTGTGCCGGGATGCAAAACATGCAAGTGCGGCGCTGCGTCCTTGCAGAAATGGACAGAATTGCCGGCGAGATGGAAGCGCCGCTGACTGCCGTCGTCGGAGAAGTTTGCGATCATATGCTTTTGGGCAGAAATTTTGGCAACATGTTTGAAAGCTGCTCCCATGGTGCGCGGATCGCCGTCGTCGGCACACAGGCGCACGTTGCTCGGGTGTCCGATGCGCTGCTTGCGCGCGGGTTTTCGTCTCTGCCGTGCCCGATCGGACGCATTGTTCCCCTCGATTTTGACGGTGTCTTTGCAGCCCTTGACGGATACGAATGGCTTGCGTTCACATCCGCCAACGGAGTGGACGTGTTCTTTGAACGGTGTCGCACGCTGCGAATCGATCATCGCTGTTTTGCGCGTCATCGGTTTGCGGCGGTCGGGGCGTATACGGCGGAGCGGCTCGCCCGGTTTGGGTTTCATGCCGATCTCGTCCCACAAGCGCAGACGACGTGCGCACTTGCGAAGACATTGAAAAGCGTTGCACCGCGCGAAAGAGTCGCTGTACTTTGTGCAAAAGCCGGAAATCCGATTTTGGAACAGGCAGGCATACGATTTCCGCTCTATGAAGTGGTCTATGACCGCGAGGCGTTGTCGCATGCGGCGTGTGCGATGCGGTCTGCAAAGTATGTGACGTTCGGTTCCTTCGGCGGAGCAAGCGCGTTGTTGGATTTTGCGCCGCTGCCCGAAGGTGTGCGTGCGGTCTGCATCGGCGAGGAGACGGCCAAAGCGCTCACCTCGCACGGAATAACGCCGTCGGTCGCCGCCGTGCCGAGCGCAGAGGCGATGGCAGAAGCGATTTATCAGGAGGAATCATGCAAAGGTTGAGAAGGCTGCGGCACAGCGCCGCCATGCGCGATCTCGTTGCCGAGACGCAGGTAAGGACGGGTGCGCTCGTCTATCCCATATTCGTGATGGACGGGGAGAACATCGAGGAAGAAGTTCCCTCTATGCCGGGCGTCTTTCGTTATTCGGTCGATCGGCTGGAGGAGATCGTGGACGAGATGCTCGGCTGTCATATCGGGGGAACGATGCTCTTCGGGGTTCCCGCGCATAAGGACGAGCGGGGGAGCGAAGCGTATGCCGAAAACGGCGTCGTCCAGCGTGCTATCCGATATATCAAGACGCTATGCGCGAAAAAGGGGAAAGAGCTGCTCGTCATTGCAGATATCTGTCTGTGTGAATACACCTCGCACGGACATTGCGGGGTGCTCCGTGGCGGCGACGTGGACAATGACGCGTCTTTGCCGCTGCACGCGAAAGCGGCGCTGGCTGCGGTCAGAGCGGGGGCAGACATGGTCGCGCCTTCTTCGATGATGGACGGCGTAGTTGCCGCCATCCGCGAGGCGCTGGATGCAAACGGCTTTGTCTCGACGCCCGTTATGGGGTACAGCGCTAAATTTGCGTCCGTCTTTTATTCTCCCTTCCGCGACGCCGCGGACTCCGCCCCGCAGACGGGGGACAGAAGAGGGTATCAGATGGATTTCCGCAACGGGCGGGAGGCACTGCGTGAGCTTGCCGCAGACGAAGAGGAATGCGCGGACATCCTCATGGTCAAGCCTGCGCTCGCCTATCTGGACGTCGTGCACGCGGCGCGGGCACAGACCAATCTTCCCCTCGCCGTCTACAACGTCAGCGGGGAGTATGCCATGGTCAAGGCGGCGGCTCAGAGGGGCATGCTTGACGAAAAGCGCGCCGTCACAGAACTTCTGACGGCATTCTTCCGCGCAGGGGCGGACATCGTTATCACTTATCATGCGCTGGACTGGGCGCATTGGCAGCGGGAGCATTCCGCGTAATGATCGGAAGGCGGCATATGAGCGAGAACATACAGCTTTTTGAACGGGCGCAGAAGGTCATTCCGGGCGGCGTCAATTCTCCCGTACGCGCCTTCCGCGCCGTCGGGCGTACGCCCCGTTTTATCCGTGAGGCAACGGGAGATACGATCACCGACGTTGAGGGAAGGCGTTATACCGACTATGTGATGAGCTGGGGACCGCTCGTGTTGGGGCATGCGCGTGAGGAGGTCGTACGCGCGGTCACGGACGCAGCAAAGAGGGGGCTTTCCTATGGCGCGCCTACGGGCAGGGAGACGGAACTTGCCGAGGAGATTTGCGCCGCCTGTCCGCATATGGAACTCGTTCGTCTCGTCAATTCCGGCACGGAGGCGACGATGTCTGCCGTACGCGTTGCGCGCGGCTATACGGGGCGGGACAAGGTGATCAAATTTGCGGGTAACTATCACGGGCATTCGGACGGGTTGCTTGTCAAGGCGGGATCGGGGTGCCTGACGGGCGCGGTGCCCGACAGCCTCGGCGTCCCGCGCGGGTATGCCGGGGAGACGCTCGTTGCGCAGTACAACGATCTTCCAAGCGTGCGCGAGCTCTTTGACGCCAACCGCGGGGAGATCGCCTGCGTCATCGTCGAGCCAGTCGCCGCCAACATGGGCGTCGTGCCGCCCGAGGAGGGCTTTTTGCAGGGGCTGCGCGTACTCTGTGATCAAAACGAGGCGCTGCTCATCTTTGACGAGGTCATCACGGGCTTCCGCGTTGCCTATGGAGGGGCAGCGGAGCGCTACGGTGTGACGCCTGACCTTGCGGCATACGGCAAGATCGTGGGCGGCGGCATGCCGCTTGCGGCTTACGGCGGACGACGGGAGATCATGTCCGTTGTCGCGCCGCTGGGCGGGGTTTATCAGGCGGGTACACTTTCGGGCAACCCCGTTGCGACGGCGGCGGGGCTTACAACGCTGCGCATCCTGCGCGAGGAAAAAGAGGAAATTTATCCTGCGCTGGAGGAGAAAGGGGCGTTTTTGGAAAATGCCTTTCGCGCAACGGGCGTGCCCGTTGCAAGGGTCGGTTCCATTCTCACGCCATTCTTTGCCAAAGGCGCGCCTGCCAACTACGCCGAGGCGTGCGGCTGCAACACGGCGGCGTTCGCGCGCTACTTCGGCGCGATGCTCGACGCGGGACAGTACGTCGCGCCCTCGCAGTTCGAGGCGATGTTTGTCTCCGCAGTCCACACGCAGGCGCACTTGCAGGAGACGGCGTCCGCGATTGCCTCAGCTGTCGCCGCCGCAAGGCGGTAGACTCCGCGCTGCTTTTTGTCTTTTTGTGCGTATTCTTATGAAAAAAAGATATCCTATCGATAAAAGCTTCGGAATATTTTCGCACTTTCGTTTGCCCTCTTTGCCGCACTTCTGTTTGCCCGTTGCGAATGCGGCGCTGTCTTTGGTATCGAAGGGGGGAAGGGGCGTTGCAGTGCGCCGCGTTAATGCGGATGGTGTGCGGGTCTTTCTTATTTCACCCGAAGAAGCGGAGGGCAAGCTTCCCTGTCTCGTCTATTTTCATGGGGGCGGGTTTGTGTTTCGTGCGGCGCGGTATCATTACCGCAATGCGGCGGAATATGCGCGAACGGGCTGCCGCGTGCTCTTCGTCGATTATCGTCTCGCGCCAAAGCATCCCTATCCCGAGCCCAACGACGATTGCTATACCGCGTATCGATGGGTGACGGAGCATGCCTCGGAATATGCGATCGATCCTGCACGCCTTGCCGTTGGCGGAGACTCGGCGGGCGGCTGTCTCGCAGCGGACGTTGTGCGCCGTGCCGAAGAAGAAGGACTTCCTAAGCCTGTTTTTCTTATGCTTGTGTATCCCGTGCTTGATCGTCGTATGCAGACGCAGTCGATGGCGGAATATTCTGATACGCCCATGTGGAATGCCCGCCTGAACGCGAAGATGTGGGCATACTATCTTGCGGGCAGAGAATATGTTTCACCGTCGGAGTGGACAGACTTAGGATGTTTTCCGCCCGCCTATTTGGAGACGGCGGAGTTTGACTGTCTGCATGACGAAGGGGTTGCGTTTGCCGTTTCGTTGCGTGCGCGGGGAAATTATGCGATGCTGCGGGAGACAAAAGGTACAATGCATGGCTATGATTTCGTGCGGAAGAGTCCCTTAACGAAGGAGAGCCTTGCGGCGCGCTGTGAGGTACTGAGGACAGTTTTTAAATTGACTTAATCGGAAGGGGGTTGATATATGGGTACATTTGGCTGGGCGTTTCTCGGCTGCGGTAACATTGCGGAGCAGGTGGCGGATGAGCTGCAAAGAGAGCAGGGGATCCGTATCGTTTCCTGCTGGAATCGGACGCCTTCTCGCGCAGAAGGATTCGCTGCAAAGTATGGTTGCAGGGCATATGACAGTATGGAAGCGGCGATCTCGGCAGACGGCGTTGATGCAGCGTACATTGCCGTTACAGCGAATAAACATCTTGATTACATATGTTATTGTCTGGAACGAGGCATGCCCGTTCTTTGTGAAAAGCCGTTTGTTGTCAACGCGATGGAAGCGGAATGTGCTTTTTCTCTTGCCCGTGAAAAAAATCTTTATCTTGCAGAGGCGATGTGGACTTGGTATAATGCGCCTGCGCATAAGGTGCGCGATTGGGTGAATGCCGGAGAAATCGGAAAAATCACAAAAGTGACGGCAAAGTATGCGGAGAGGTATATAGATATTCCGCGGTTTACTTCCCCCGAACTGCTCGGCGGCGCTTTGGTCGACATCGGCGTCTATCCGTTGCGTTATGCCTATGAACTGTTCGGAATGCCGCGCCGCGTTATGTGTCGCGGAGAACTGCGGGACGGAGTCGATATTTCCGAGACGGTTTTGCTTGATTACGGCTCTTTTCAGGCAGAGATCTTCATTTCCGTTGAGGATCCTCGCGGAGAGGAATTCGTGATCGAAGGGACGGAGGGAAAAATCCGTATTCCGTATTTTCACATGGCGCAAGAAGCGTATCTCTATGGGCAGAAAGAAGAACGGTTTCTTGACAAAGCGCCCAAGTATGGAGTACAGTTCCGACGTGTCTCGGAAGAAATCGCGAAAGGCTGCCGGGAAAGTGCATTCTGTTCGCCGGGTGCAACGATTGATACGATGCGATTGCTTGACGAGTGCCGTAAGCAGCTCGGACTGATCTATCCGTCCGAACGGACAGAGACTCGATCGGGAGAAAGATAAGCGCGCTTATTTGTCATGGAAAAAATATTGCATGAACTCGCTTGTTTGCGTTGAGGGAGCTTGGTATGCGATAGGATCCTTGTTTGATCGATGCCGATAAATTTTTTTTGAGAAGCCTGACCGAAATGGTTCGGAACGATTGACGAAGAGACGGGAAACGTGTATAATAGTGACTAAGCGCATTCGGTGATGGGGGGATCGGCCGTACGCCATCGGGCGGACGGCGGAACATCGGCGGCGCCGTATCGGAGCGGTACATTGCGTTGATTTACGCAGAAGATAACAGCTGAGGAGAAGGCATGATCACACACGGTAACGAAATCAAGCTTTTTGCAGGCAACTCCAACAAACCCCTGGCGGAGGCGATCGCGGCGCGGCTCAATACGTCGCTGGGCGAAATCGAGGTGAGCAAGTTCTCGGACGGTGAAACCAGCGTCCATTTGGGCGAAACCGTACGCGGACGTGACTTGTTTATCATCCAGTCTACATCGGCACCGGTCAATGACAACTTGATGGAGCTTCTCATTATGATCGATGCGGCAAAGCGTGCGTCGGCGGGGCGCATCACTGCCGTTATGCCCTATTTCGGTTATGCACGGCAGGACAGAAAGGCGCGTTCGCGCGACCCGATCACAGCGAAGTTGGTCGCCGATCTTCTGACCTCCGCGGGCGCAGACCGCATTCTTACGATGGATCTGCACGCAGCGCAGATTCAGGGATTTTTCAACATTCCCGTGGATAATCTGCTGGGAGGACCTACCCTCTACAATTATTTCGCCGAGCGCATGGACGAAAGTTTCATCGTCGTATCGCCCGACGTCGGCAGCGTTAATCGTGCGCGTAAGGTCGCAGAGAGGCTCAACTGTCCGATGGCGATCATCGATAAGCGCCGTCCCCGTGCAAACGTCATGGAGGTCATGAACATCATCGGCAATGTGGAAGGGAAGAAGTGTCTTCTGGTCGATGACATGATCGATACAGGCGGCACCATTGTGCAGGGTGCGCAGGCGCTCGTAGACGCCGGCGCAACCAATATCTTTGCCTGCTGTACACATGCGGTGCTGTCCGGACCTGCGATCGAGCGTATCAAAAACTCGCCTATCGAGGAGCTTGTGATGTTGGATACCATTCATCTTCCCGAGGAGAAGATGCTCCCCAAGATGAAAATCCTGTCCGTTGCGGACATCTTTGCTGCCGCAATCGAAAATGTCTACCTCGACAAACCAAT
>ERZ1090879.882-NODE-882-length-17427-cov-7.749079_pt1 | contig 17427 bp, 18 predicted proteins | sample MGYA00478472_ERZ1090879 | MGnify/ENA primary metagenome ERZ1090879 (study PRJEB33644, sample SAMEA5815723) | chicken gut metagenome | biome: Chicken; feature: Gastrointestinal Tract; material: Caecum | place: Ireland | collected 2019-01-01 | study: A study of the...
TTTTCCAATTCTGCATTAATTTCATCAATCCATCTGCTGTCTTCACTTTCAAACAATTCCATAAACCTTCCAAAATTTCTGCTTCCGGCGACTGTATCAGTTGTTTCTAATCCGTCTACCCGGCGACGCATAACCGTATAATTTCTGCTGTAATATATGTCATTATTGCTTCTATCTGATCAGCTCTCCCTTTATAATTTTTAACCCCGGTGTATTTCTCAATCAACGGAGCATTGACTGGTTTAGCTGGTGACTTCAAATTTGTGTCCGCCCAATGTTTTATGATAATCTGCATAGTACACGGATTTCCAAAAATAATCACCAACTCTGCCGCATGATCCACTCCATGAAACTCATTAACTTTTCGTTTAATATCTACATACTGTTCGTGGGGTTTCTTTTCTGTATCGCAAAATATAAGCACTAATTCATATGTACCATTCTGGTAACGATCCTGATATCTTGCCGGAATATTTCCATTTCCGCCTGCATTGTCAAGGGAATTTTCGTACTGATCATTCCATACGTTCATGGACTTTAATTTGTCCAGATAAGCATACTCCTCATTTCCTTCACAGATAATACATATCTTTTGCTTATCAGAAAAAACAGGAAGCCTATTTACCATCCGTAACGCCTCCCTTTTCATTTCCTTTAATGCTTAAAAGAGAATTAATTAAATCAGGATCTGGAAGTGCCCCCAATGCTCCTTTTCTATATTTTTCCATAATATCTGTGGTATCACGTACACCCTGTTGCGCAGTAAAATCTGCCAGCGAGTACACATATACCCCATCTTTATCTTTGTGCACAAACCAGATCTGCTCTTTTCGGAACATTTTTTTACAATCCATGAGATTTATATCATGAACAGTAAATATCATCTGTGCATTTACATTTAGTTCATTATTAAACATTGCTACGATTGCTCTGGTCAGTTTAAAATGTATACTGCTGTCAAGTTCATCTATTACAAGAATTCTTCCCTGCTCAAGTCCTTCTATCACATACCCTGCCAGTGCAGCGATTTTCTTTGTTCCGGTAGAATCAAACAGCATACTTGGAACATGGACGCCTTTATAGGTAGATACAAGCCGAATTTGATCCATAATTGTTTCCGGAAGCTCCAGAACCTTCTCATCCGGCTTTTCTCCTTCATCTTCTGCCCGCAATTTAATCTGATCCATATCCACGTATTCATAATTATCCATATAAAGGTCCGCATTCTTAATAAAATCCACGATCTTCTGCTGAAGCTGATCTCGGTTTTTCATCAGCTTAATCGTATGCTCCATAGGAATATTATTCATATTAATAATGTCGATTTTTTCTGCAAAAGCAATAATAATCTTTTTCATCTCTTCCAGATGTTCAAATTTACTGGTATCAATCAAATAACACAGCAAATTATTTTTTGCCATTAAGGGCATCATCTGAATAGCATCTATATCGGCGCAAAAATACCGCTCTTGTATAGAATCCTTTACCAGCCAAGATACTTCTTTTTCATTTCCATACTGATCTTTTAATATTTCAGAGAAATTTTCATAGACAAATTCTTTTTTAGCAGCATCATATTTAAAATCATATGAAAACTTCTTGCCAAATGCAAGGAAAGTCACACCCAACTCGCAGATTGAACTGTCTGTAAAAATATTCGTCATTAATCCCGGCTTTTTATTAAGTAAAATTTGTCTGATTGCCTTTATACATTTTATAAGACAAGTTTTCCCAGCATTATTAGGGCCATAAATCCCGGCTGTTTTCAAAATGTTAAAATTGTTTTCTTTATGCACATTCGAAGCAAACTTCCTATTTCTCATATCAGCTTTCATAGAAAAGGAAATCTGTTCATCAAAGGCAAAACAGTTCTTTGCTCTAATCTCTATAATCATAAGTATCTCCTCCGTACTACAACTTTGTCGTTCTTTATATATTATATACCATTCTTTATTTTTTATGCAACTTTTTTTCATAAAATATATAATTTAAAAAATAATTGTTCTTTTTATCCATTATATACATTACAGTACATACATGGAACAGATTGCAAAAGTGTTCCAATGTTATTGCTACGCTCTCAAAAGTGCAGAAAGAGAGCAGCCATCCCTCAAAGAGCCTGGCCGCTCTCTTTCTGCTTTATTTATTATCTCAAATCAAAGGCTTTTTCTACCAAGGCCAATGTTTGCTCAATACTTCTGTTTTCATCTCTATGTATTACATGAAATCCAGAATATAAAAAACGTTCATATCGCTCTTGAGAATGAATCCTCATTAAGCCCTGCCGATAGTTTTCCAATGCCTGCTCTGGGTCAGGTTCTTCCATGATTAACTGATAGAGGAATTGTTTCTCAAGATCCGGCCTTTCAAAAAAACGCCGCACCGATATTTGAGTATCAGCTAACATGATCAGCACATGATGATGGTCTGCAATCGTTCTCAGCGTTTCAATGGAAATATTGGTATCTACAAAAATCGGCTTTTCTTCTTGGCTCATATCCGATAATATTTTCAATTCTAAGATTTCGCACTCTTTTGATACCCCGTCAATCCATGCTTCATATTCATCCGGTGTTCTTCTGATAAAATCATGCCAGTCAGTTAAATCCCGTGTATACGTCAGGCAAGGAAAATCTTCTTTGCTCAATTCAGGTAATAGCCTATCATGATAATTTTCTTCACAGGCAATTCCATTATATTTTTCTGCAAGGAGTTTTACCATCGTTGATTTCCCTGCGTATGCTGTTCCATTGATAAAGTAGACATTGGAGAAATGCATAGTATTTAATTTCTTCATATCAGATTTCCATCTTTTAAAATCCTGCGTATCTCTTCTGTCTCTTCCTCTGTAGCAGGCAGAAGAGGCTGGGCGCAGACAGGTTCCATCTCCATGCCTCTTAACACCATAGCTTTCTTGATAGTGGGGATAAACTGAGGCGCCACATCATAGATAGCCATAAGGCCGTCCACCTGCTGCTGGCACTGCTCCATCTTCTTCAGATCATCTGCTCTTGCCGCAGCCACATAGGCGGAGGCTACGTCCGGAGCAAAGTTGGACAGTCCCGCCACGCAGCCGTCTCCTCCGGAAAGGACATTGTGGCCGAAAAATTCATCAAAGCCGGAATATACCATAAAATCCGGATATTCTTTCTTTACCTTCTGTATGATCCCTCTGGTATGCCCCATGGTGGCTACCGTATCCTTGATCCCCACAATGTTTTTATGCCTGGACACCAGGGTATAGATCAGGTCCGGAGACAGATCATGTCCCGTCCTGTCAGGGAAATTATATAACAGCAAGGGGCCGCCCACCCGGTCTGCCAAAGTATCGTAGAAATTCAGCAGGGCACTGTCTGGAAGGCTGAAATAATAGGGGGAGATCACCATCACTCCGTCTGCTCCTTCTTTCAGAGCATAATTGGACAGTTCCACACACTGCTCAAACTCCATGTGACAGGTACCTACATACACGGTAACCCGGTGGTTAATATGCCTGACAGCTTCCCGGATAAGATTCTTTTTCTCTTCCATGGAAATAGCAAAGAACTCTCCGATACTGCCGAAAAGCAGGATACCGTCCATTCTGTTTCCGATCAGAAAATCGTAAATCCGTTTGTTTGCCTCCACATCTACATGTCCATTTTTATCCAGCGCCGTTACCGCCGGTGTGATCCATTTTGCTTTCATATCCTTCTCCTTTTCCTAGTGCAGTCCTCTTTAAATGCCTGACACTAACACTCATAGCCTGCCCCTTCCATGGCGGACAGGGCCTGGCTGGTATACCTTTTTAACAATCCTTTTCTCTCAGGTCTTGGAAGGATCCCTGCTTTCCTTCTCTCCCCAAGTATTTCGTCTATTTCCTGGGGAGACTTCTCTTCCCCGTGGATTCCTACAATATCAAGGCTCCGGTTTTTCACACTATAAGCCAGGATATCTCCATCCTCCACAAAGGCCAGAGGGCCTCCTGCCGCCGCCTCAGGAGATACATGGCCGATAGCCGCTCCCCTGGTAGCGCCGGAAAACCTGCCGTCAGTGATCAGGGCCACTTCCCCGTTTAGGGTTTCATCACAGACAATGGCTTCTGTAGTCATCAGCATTTCCGGCATACCGGAACCTCTCGGTCCTTCATACCGGATGATCAGCATATCCCCGGGAACCACCTTTTTATCCACTACTGCCTGATAGGCGTCTTCCTCACAGTTAAACACCCTGGCAGGTCCCTTCCGTTCCCGCATGGCTTCTGTGCAGGCTGAATACTTGATCACTGCCCCTTTGGGAGCCAGATTTCCCTTTAAAATGGCAACAGAACCCTTTTCCCTGGCTTTTTCCACCGGGAAGATCACCTGTTCTCTCTCCAGGCCGTAATTGTGGAGATAACCCAGATTTCTCTGGAAAAAGTTCTCTTTCTCCAGATCCTCCAGATTTTCTCCCAGGGTCTTTCCTGTAACTGTCATCACATCCAGATGGAGCATGTCCTTTAATTCCAGTTCTACCATAGGAATTCCCCCTGCAAACCAGAACGCCTCGGTAAGGTGTTCTCCGCTGGGGGTAATATTTCCCAGATGGGGCACCTGATGATTGATCCGGTCAAAAAGCTCCGGCTCCAGAAGGATCCCCAGTTCCCTGGCAATAGAGGGCAGATGTATGGTGGCGTTGGTGGAGCCTCCAATGGCGCTGTGAACGATCACTGCATTTTCAAAGGCTTCCCTTGTCAGGATCTGGCTCACCCGGATCCCCCTCTCTACCAGCTCCATGATCTTACGCCCCGCCTTTCTGGCGCAGCCCAGGATATCCCGCATAGTGGCCGGCATAAGGGCCGATCCCGGAAGGGCAAGGCCCAGAGCCTCTGCCATACACTGCATAGTGCTGGCAGTTCCCAGAAATGTACAGGCCCCACAGGAAGGACAGCCGGTAAGCTTATAGTCCCGGACTTCCTGAGGGGTAACTGCATCCTTCCTCTTCTGCCGCAGGGAAATATCCCCTGCCACCAGAGAAGTGGTCATATCCGGCCCCGGCCGCATACTTCCCCCGGGAATAAAAATCGTAGGAATATCCAGCCGGGCCGCCGCCTTTAACTGGGCGGGAATGGATTTGTCACAGGAAGCCGCCAGGATCATGCCGTCCCAGGGATAGACCGATCCATGTACCTCGATCATGTCACAGATAGCTTCCCTGGAAGCCAGAATATAGTTCATACCGTCATGACCCTGGGCACAGCCGTCACAGATATCTGTGGTATGATACTGGGCGGGAAAGCCTCCTTTTTCAAAAACCCCGTATTTTGCCTGTTCCATCAGGCCTCCCAGATGAACGCTTCCCGGATGGCTGTCTCCAAATACATCCTCCAGAAGGATCTGAGGCTTTGTAATGTCTTCTTCATCCCAGCCGGAACCCATCTGCAAAGCGTCAAACTGGGCCCACAAAAGCCGCTGGGGCGCGCTTTTCTGTCTGTTTTTCATTTTTCCGATCCTCACTTTTCATTGCTGGTTTCATTTTATCATGAAGCCCTCTGCGCCTCTATACAGTATTTGCTCAATTACCGCAAAAAACGGGGCATGAAAATGCCTTTCGTCTCTTTTCGGCCGTCCATGTCCCGTTTTCTTCTCTTTTATTCCATATATCCGCCTTTCATAGGAGATACCGCTCTTTCTGAAAAGATCTTCAGAACCCCTTTCTGATATTTGGCTGGTTTGGGAGTCCAGCGGCTTTTTCTCTCCTTTAAGATCTCATCGATTTCTTCCGGAGACTTTTTCTCCCCGGCTATTCCTACGATCCGCAGGATACGTTTTGGGATGTTTACCTCGATCAGGTCGCCCTCCTCTACCAGAGCAATAGGGCCTCCCTGGGCCGCCTCCGGTGAGATATGGCCGATAGCCGGACCTTTGGAAGCTCCGGAAAATCTGCCGTCGGTGAGAAGCGCAATAGAAGCCCCCAGCTCTTCGTCTGAAGCAATGGCCTCTGTTGTATAGAACATCTCCGGCATACCGCTTCCCTTCGGTCCCTCGTAGCGGATGATCACTGCATCCCCAGGCTGGATCTCGTGTGTCAGCACTGCATGGATGGCGTCTTCTTCGCAGTCAAAGGGACGGGCTTTCAAGGTAGCCTCAAACATTTCTTTTGGCACTACCGTATGTTTCACCACCGCTCCCTCCGGGCAAAGATTTCCGTAGAGGACAGCAATGCTTCCATCGGTTCCAAAAGGTTTGTCGAAAGGACGGATCACATCTTCTCTTTTTAATCCCACTTTTTCAAGGTAGGAATCACATTTGTCATAGAATCCGTTCTTCTTTAAATCTTCCAGGTTTTCACCCAAAGTCTTGCCTGTGACGGTCATTACGTCCAGGTGGAGCATGTCTTTGATCTCTTCCATAATAGTGGGAACTCCTCCTGCATAGTAGAAATACTGGGCAGGCCATTCTCCTGCCGGGCGGATATTCAGGAGATAATGGGCTCCTCTGTGCAGTCTGTCAAAAGTATCTCCGTCGATCTCAATACCGAATTCGTGGGCTATAGCCGGGAGATGAAGAAGAGAATTGGTAGAACCGGAAATTGCCGCATGGACCATGATGGCATTTTCGAAAGATTCCATAGTCACGATCTTGTCCGGGGTAAGATCATGAAGAGCCAGCCATACAGCCTGTTCGCCGGCCTTTCTTGCTGCTTCTCTTAAATCCGGACTTGTGGCAGGCATCAGAGCGCTTCCCGGAAGCATCAGTCCCAGAGCTTCCGCCATGATCTGCATGGTGCTGGCAGTTCCCATAAAAGAACAGGCCCCGCAGGAAGGGCAGGCGTTATGTTTATAATAAGTCAACTGCTCTTGTGTGATCTCTCCTCTCTCACACATGGCACTGTACTTTCCGATCTGTTCCAGAGTGAGAAGATCCGGTCCGGCGTCCATCACCCCTCCGGTAACGATAATGGAAGGAATGTTCACTCTTCCCACGCCCATCAGATGTGCAGGCATTCCTTTGTCACAGCTTGCGATAAAAACCCCTCCGTCGAAAGGCGTGGCGTTGGCGTGGATCTCGATCATATTTGCGATCATATCCCTGGAAGCAAGGGAATAATTGATCCCGTCATGTCCCTGGGCTTCCCCGTCGCAGATGTCCGTGGTAAAGTATCTGGCCCCATGTCCTCCGGCCTGGGCCACTCCTTTTCGGGCCTCTTCCACCAGTTCCAGCAAATGTCCGCTGCCCGGGTGGCTGTCCCCGAAAGTACTCTCGATCATGATCTGGGGTTTTGAAAGGTCCTCCAGTTTCCAGCCGGTTCCCAGACGCAGAGGGTCCAGTTCCGGCGCGATCTTTCTCAGTTCCTGACTTCTCAGCTTCATAATTCTTCTCCTTTACTTTTATAATATCAAGTTCAAAACTTTCTGCATTCCATGACTGCATTACTTACATGAAAAGCAGCCTGTAACATATGACGTATGATGTCTTGTGATAAGAATAAACCTTTTATCCTTTTCCGTCAATAAAAGTTTCTGATTTATCCTCCCAGATCTTTTCCTGTATTCTTTCCTGATTCAAGAGGAGATGTTCCTTCATCGCCTCCCTGGCCTTCTGAGGATCATGCTCCTGTATGGCCTCTACGATCTTCCGTTGGGTTCTCAGCGTCTCTTCCGCCAGAGAAAGTTCCGTAACCTCAATGAACAGGGAAACGCCTTCCTGGATAATAGGCACTAATCTGGGCATTACAGCGTTTCGGCTGATCCGGGCCAGCAGTTCGTGGAACTCCATATCTTTTTTCAGGTAAGATTCTCCCTGCCTGCAGAGTTTTTCAATCTGTTCCTGGATCTCCGCCAGTTTCCGGATCTCCTTTTCCCCTGCTCTTTGGGCGGCCAGAGCCGCCAGTTCCGGTTCCAGGATCAGACGGATCTCGCACAGGTCCAGAGCCAGCCGCCCCTTGTCTTCCACCAGAGCAAGCCCCAGGGGATCCTCCATCTGTCCCGGATGCTCGCATACAAAAGTTCCTCTTCCCCTTCTGATCTCCACGATATTTCTGGATTCCAGGATCTTTACAGCCTCCCGTATGGTTCCCCTTCCCACAGAAAGCTGTCCGGCCATCTCAAATTCATTAGGCAGCTTCTCACCTGCCTGGAGCTGGTTTTCCCGGATCAGTTTTATGATCTGTTCCGCAGCCTGCTTGGGAAGGAGCTTTTTATTGTTATTTAATGATTCAAGCATATTGTTCACCTTGCCTTTTTATCTTCTGATCCTTATTCTTCCCACATTATAACAAAGGGAGCAGGTAAAAGTCTACCTGCTCCTATAGATAATACCTCTGTATGTTTCCGGTAAATCCTGCAAATTCCCGGGATCAGGAAATACTCCAAAAAACGCTCAGGCCTTCTATAAAGGCCAGAAGAAAAATAATACAAAAGATGGTAAGATAATATTGATTCTCATTCCCTTCCAGTCCCCGTTTATTTGCCAGGCACCACTGTTTTACCCCAGGAAGCTGGCTTGCAAGCAGGATCCCTGCCTGCAGGGCCGGGAAGAGAAAAACCGCCCATTTCCCGGCAAACCCGTCTGCCGCAGAACCGCTCCAGTGTACCGGAATCTGGGCCGGCAGAGAAGGAAAAGCCGCCGCTGCCGCCAGAAGCGTGATCCCGCACAGGATCCAGGATCTTTTGTTATTTAAAAACAGCATCGTACATTCCTCCCTATTTCACATAAAAGCCTGCGCATTTCATATCTGTGTCAAAGGAAATGGTAAACATGACTTTTCCGTCTTCATAGGCCGCCAGGACCATCACTGTGGCATAAGGGGTTCCCGTATCCCTGTCTGTGATCCCCCGGACCTGGATCTTGTCGAAATCCTGGAACTCTCCTTTATCCTTTAGATAATAATCAATATTTTCCTGAAGTTCTTCCGGATCTGTACCGTTCTGCATCACCACATTAAAAGTATCCTCCCATACCTCTTCCAGTTCCCCGGCATTGATTCTTTCTACCATTTCTTTCGCTTCCGCAATGACCTGATCTTCCTCAAACTCCTCGGACAGGGCCTCCTGGCAGCCGGACACTCCTGCCAGCATCAGAATCCCTAAAAATCCTGCAAGGATCTTTTTTCTCCATTTTCCTTTTTTCATAACCCGTCTCCTTTCTGCTCCTATTCCAGTCCTGAGGCTTCCAGGATCTTTTCATACAGCTTTCTGGTCTCTTCCGGAGTCTTTCCGTTTACCGCCACCACGCCTTTTGTTGTTTCCATCACCACAAAATCCTCACATCTGGCGTAGCTGTAAATGGTATACTCCCCAAACTCCCTGTTTTCAAAGGTTCCCTCATTAAGCTGCAGACTGTCGACCCCCACCCTCTTGCCGCCTGTTTCAAAGTCCTCCCGATAAGTGACGGTCTGAATTTCTGAAAGAGGAATCTCATAGTCTGACCAGAAAGACCCCTGGATCTCCAGCCTGTCATTCCGGATCAGGACTTTTACATCTCCGGTAAAAAGGAGTACTGCTGAAAATACCATGGCAGCTATGGTAATAAGCACAATAACCGCAGTTTCTATGTTCCGGGTCTTTTTCCTTTTTAATTCCTTTTCCGGGTTTTCCTCCAAAAGAATCTCTTCTCCCGGTTTTATCCGACAGCCCAGGTTGGCGTAGAGCAGAGTAGGGATCAGCCCGATAAAGACGCCGCCCATAACAAGAGCCATATACCAGTCCGGTATATTCTCTCCCAGGATCTCTGCTCCCAGGACCAGGACTGTGATCAGAGCCATATATACGCCTACGGTCCTGCACAGCTTTTTCTCATTATATTTTCTTTTTTCTTTTTCTGAAGCTGCATTATACCCTGCTATCAGGAAACTTCCTTTCCCCATCAGTAAGGGCAATGAGATTCCCCCGCCGATCAGGATTGTCAGCAGGATTATGATCTTTTCCATCATTTTCTCCGCGCCTCCTCTTTTTTCTCTGTATTAGGGATGAGGATCACTGCCTGAAACCTTTTTTCATCATCTGCAATGGTACAGGTGCCCTCATATGGTTTTAAGGCCTCCCTTACATTTTCCAGGCCCAGTCCCTGATGTCCTTCTCCCTTTACAGGCTGTCTGGCTTTGGAATTTTCTATCTGGATCATAAGAAATTCTTTCTCACTTTTTGCCAGGATCTTCAGATATTTTTCACCCTTTTCTTTTCCTATAGCTTCAATAGCGTTGTCCAGAAGATTGGCAAAAATGGTGGTAATGTCGATCTCCCGGATCCGGTCCAGGCAGTTCTCCTCAATGTCCAGTTCCAGTCTGGCGTCCCCGAGATTCGCATGGCAGAGTTTTTCATTGAGGATAATATTCAGCATCCGGTTCTCCGTATACCAGGTATGGCCGGTCTGGTTCAGAAGATGGAACACCTCTTCCTTATATTTTTCCGCCTCCTGGATATGGCCTTCCTCATAAAGCTTTCCCAGAGCCTGGATATGGTTCTTCACGTCATGGACGATCTTCCGGGACTGGCGGTAGCTTTCTTCCAGCTTCTGATAATGCTGATACACCAGTATTTCCTTCTGCCGGTAAAGCCTGGATTTCTTTTCTGCCTCGTTGCTTTTGGCGGCCGTAATATAAAAATAAACCACAAATATGTTCAGAAACAGCAGAAGCAATACATTTACCAGCACCAGCAGATATCCGTTCCAGCTTGCGTAGTAATCACATAAAATCAAAAAAGAAATCATCATCACCAGAGAGAACAAAGGCATGACCAGACAGATAAAAAACTGTCCTCTGCTCAGATGGCCCTTCCTGCCCCTGTTCAGAATACCGCCAAGGAACCAGGCCCAGGCTCCCTGGGCCGCCCAGCGGGCGCCTCCTGCGATCAGCTGGGCATTTCCATAGGGATCTAAGGTAGTACGAAATCCGGAAAAGTTCAGCATATATCTGCTATAGATCTCATAAAGGAGTACCTGGGACAGGGCCCAGATCAAGATGATCCCTGCCAGATACAAAAGACCGCTGAAAGCATAATAGCTTTTGGATCGGGCTTTTTTCTTCCGGATACAGAATAAAAACCAGGCAGAGACCCCCAAAATGATCAGGATATCCGGCATCCATAAACTATACAAAGCACTCCACCCCTTTCTTCTTTTCTGTTCTCCTCCGGCAGATCAGGAAAGCCTGCTCAAAAAGCGCTCCCGTTTTTCTCCGCCAGGAATCTTCCCAGACATTCCTTAAAGGAAACCGCCTGTTTCTGGGACAATGGAAGGGTATCCCCGTTCATCATGTAGATATCATAGCCCTTGATGTTCCGTATCTGATCCAGATTTACCACAAAGCTTTTGTGTGGAGAGGCAAATCCATAATCCTTCATCTTCTCCCTCAGTACCCCAATCTTTCCCCGCATTTCGTAACAATCTCCTTCTGCCGCCAGCCTGATCTGTCTTCCCCGGATCTCAAAATAATAGATATCTGCGGTATGGAGCCTGATCCTTCCCTGGGAAGTTTCAAATTCCAGCATCGGGCTTGGCTTTTCCTCCTCTTCCCGGTAAGCCAGGGCGTCCGTTACCTGTCTTAACACCTTTTCCTTCTTCACCGGCTTGAGCAGATAGCCGAAAGCATGGACGGAAAAGGCTTTTCCCCCATACTCGCTGTAGGCGGTCACATAAACGATCTTTACTTTTTTGTCCTTCAGCCGGAGTTTTCTGGCTGTCTCTATACCGTCTATCCCTTCCATATCAATATCCAGAAACAGAAGGTCGTACTGTTCTTTTGACCGGAGAAGTTCTTCGCCGCTTACATATACGTCTGTTTTCTCTATAGGTTCCGGGCACTCTTCCAGGATTTCCAGAAGAGCCTCCGAGGCTTTTTTCTCATCATCACAAATTGCTATCTTCATTTTCTGTCACTTTCCTCTGTTTTCTTCATTATATGGAAAATCTCTTCATGGCACAAGAAGCCTTCCCTAAAATACAGAAAAGACTGCACAACATACAATGCAGTCTTTCCTCTTTACATCTGTTTTCTCACTACCGCGTATTCGTCCTGATTCCGGTAATAAGGGCATTGATAATACCGGTCCGACAGGATCCGCACATAATCGTCTTCATCCATGTTCATGTCGCACAGATAGGCTTCATATTCTTCATCATAGATATAGAAAGTGCAGGTCTCACAGCTTCCCCGTTCTTTCCCTTTTTTCATGGGTTCCTTTCCTCCCTGATCTTTTCTCCCGCTCTGTCCTGCAGGGATCTCCTTTGGACTTCCTGTCCTTAGAGCTCTTCTTCGATATTTTCCAGTTCTTCCAGGATCTCTCTTTGTTCCTGGTCGAAAAGGAGCTTTTTATTATACTTATAATAGCTGTCGCAGCCATTCTCACTGATAAATTCCATACTGTAAGGATTGGTGTTCAGTTCTGTGACAAAGACTACCAGCTCCTGTCCTTCCGCAAAAGCCAGCTCCAGGAAGTCAAAGGTATTCTGGAGCTTTTCTCCGGTGTCTTTTATCAGTTCTTCACGCTCTCCGGCCTGATCCTGGAAAGCTTCCTTCACTTTCCGAAAGATTTCTTCTTTTCCTTCTCCCCGGGCTTCCTCTTCTTTTGCCAGGTCCCGGTAAATTCCCAGAAGCCTCAGGATCTCCTGCTGCAGATGTTCCTCCTCCCGGGTGAGAAGGTCTGCCTTCTTCTTTTCTTCCAGATCCTTTTCTCTCATAAGGATCCGGTCCTCTAAAGCCTGCCAGGGATGTTCTGCAGATTCCAGGGCTTTCTTCCAGCTTTTCAGGACTTCAAAGAGCTCTGTGACCAGAAGATCTTTTTCATGGTACGCTCTGCACCTCTCTCCCAGTTTTCCCATGAACAGTCCCACTACGGAAAACCGCTCGTCCAGGGAAGCCAGCCGCAGCTTTTCCACGGCAAATTTTTCAAAATGTCCTGCCAGGACCTGATCTACCTGATAATCCGTCTTGTATTTTTCAAAAAGATCCAGATAATTGGCAAAATCCTTTGCCACCTTCCAGTGCTGGATATACTGGCAGACTACTTCCCGGTCCGGCCGTTTTCCCAGCTTTTCATATACATACAGAAGCTGGGAAAGATCCTCCCACCCTCTGGGAGTAGCAAACATCCTTCCGTCAATACTGGTTTCCATACGGTAAAAGTTTTCCCTCCGGATATCCAGATAAGAAAGCACCGCCGGGTGGATCCCTGCCTCATAGGCATATTCTTTCCAAACGCCGAAATCTTCCCGGACGTCGATCTTCTTTACCCGGTCCAGAGTCACCACGTCAAAGTCCCGGACAGATTTATTGTACTCCGGAGGATTTCCCGCAGCCACAATGATCCATCCGGAAGGTACCTGCTGGTTTCCGAAAGTCTTGCACTGGAGGAACTGGAGCATGGCAGGAGCCAGCGTCTCCGAAACGCAGTTGATCTCATCAATAAACAGGATCCCCTCCCGGATTCCGGTAGCTTCCATTTTGTCATACACGGAAGCGATGATCTCGCTCATAGTATACTCGGTAACTGACCGGGTCTCTCCCCCGTAGCTTTTCTCTTTAATAAAAGGCAGTCCTATGGCGCTTTGCCTGGTATGGTGGGTAATAGTATAAGACACCAGGTTAATGCCGCATTCTCTTGCTGCCTGCTCCATGATCTGAGTCTTGCCGATCCCCGGAGGTCCCATAAGCAGGATCGGCCGCTGCCTTATGGCCGGGATACAGTAATCTCCGTAATCATTCTTTAAAAGATAGGCTTCCACCGTATCTTTGATCTCCTGTTTTGCTCTTTTTATATTCATTCTTCTGCCCTCTCGTTCCTCTCTAAAAGTTCTTCCTCGTCCAGATACAGCTTCATGGCCCAACAGGGCACTTCGATCTCTTCATATTCTTTCTGCATCAGCAGAAAAGCCACATCATAGGGAGGCATGCGCTCCGGGAAGATTCCTTTCCCGTCTGTAAAATACAAAAGCCCCTTTAATCCCCTGAGTTCTCCTTTTCTCTGCTTTTCCCGGATATAGGCAAACACCGGGCGGAAATCTGTCCCGCCCTTTCCTGCAAGTTCCAGATTTTCCATATATTCTTTCAGTTCTTCCTGACTGGTGATCAGCCGGTCACTCTGGATCCTTTCGTCACTCTGGATCACATGGATCTGCATTCTCCGAAAAAAGCTTTCCTGTTCCCGGAGTACGGAATAGGTCTCTCTTAAAAATCCCCGGACCAGCTCTCCGGAACAGGACATGGAAGTATCGATAGCAATCACAAAGTCCTGAATCTTTTTTACCTCCCGGGTCTCCTGAGGCTCCAGAAGAGGCATATTTCCGTAAAGAGACATGCCGTAGCTGTAAAAAATATAGTCAAAGCTATCCGGATCTACCATCTGTTCTTCCCGCAGCACGGCAAACTTCCTGAGAAACCGCCGGTAGTCTCTGGTATCCCGGTTTTCTGCTTTGATCTGTTCCTTCAGACCAGCCTGGCCCTGAGCCATATCCTGTCCAAAGGTTTCCATCTCTGTCTCCATACGGTCCCGGATATCCTCCCAGTTTTTCTCCGGTCTCTGGCTGGGAGGATTCTTCCAGCCTCCTTTCCAGAGTCTGTGATCGTCACAGTGAAACTCCCTTTCCCAAAGAAGGGCCTGTTCCAGGGAAGGCCCCATTTCCACCAGCTCTTCAAAAACTCCTTCCGCATTCAGGGTCTTTCTCTTCTTCCTGAAACTGGCATAGAGGTTTCCCCGTTCCCTGGACATAGGCTTTTTTACACAGTGAAGGGCCAGGCCGTCAATAATAGATTCCACACTGATATCACAGGCCAGATCCCAGAGGATATCCGTCAGATCCTTTTTTCCATTTTCTCCATCTTCCCGGGAAATCCCCAAAGTCTTTGCGGCCGCCTTCTTCCGGATCCTCACCTTTTTCCACAGATGTGCAAAGAGACAATGGAGCATCATGTGAAGATAAGCCCGGTTCACCTCCCGGCGTCCCTGACGGTAAAGGCCTCCCAGATATCCCGGGTCATAATAGATCCCCGCGCCGTCAGTCCCCAGCTCTCCATTCTGTTCCCCCATCACATATGTAAAGGCTGACAGCGCCACATCAAAAAAACGCAGATGGATATACAGCTCATTTCTGGAGGACATAAGGATCCTGCCGCAGACGTCCTCTATCCTTTTTTCCATTTCCCTGGCCATATTTTCTCTCTCCTATAGTTCAAAAGTCTTCTTTCGTTTTGCAAACAATCTCTGTTTCTCTTCCATGAGATAACCGACTATCTCTGCTCTTCCTTTGCCGGAAGCTTCCTGGATCACCTGATCCATAGCTTCCTCTGTCCACAGCTTTCGCTGTCCCAGATAAGAAAAAGCCTGGTTCCAGTCTTCCTGTTCCATATAATAAAAACCGCATTCCAGCACATGTTCTTTCACATATTCCAGATACTCTTCCTCTGCCTGGCTGCCAAGGTCCCAGGGCCAGAGCAGCCTTCCCATAGCCATTGGGAGAAGGATCTCCGGCTTTTCATTGACCTTTGCCAGATAAAACAGCCGGTCATATCCCTGGTAATCCACCTTCTTTTCCAGAAAGCACTGGCGGTATTTGTATCCGCAGCCATGATAATGAGTTTCCAGGATCCTGGCCGGAGTGTTCTCCACCCCTTCCTCATAATATTCCGGAAAGATCAGTTCTGCTCCCTCACTGCTGTTCCGAAACCTGATGGAAACATAGACTTCATGGAATGTTTCGCTTACCACGTCCCGGATACAGGAGGCCCCTCCCGGCTCCATAAGCACGTGAAGTCTCCGCAGAGCGCCGCAGCCGGTAAAAGAACCGCCCCCAATGTTTTTTACAGAATCTGTCATTTCCAGAGCCATCAGATTCCTACAGCCGTAAAAAGTATAATTCCCTAGTTCCCGTATCCCGTCGGGGATCCGGATCTCCTGGATTTCCTGAAGCTCTCTGCGCTCCTCATCGCTCCGTCCCTCCTTCCAGGGAGACCAGGCATAAGAAGGCAGAGAACCCCTGTTCTCTTTATATCCACCCATATGTATCCCGTCCTTTATCTGCTTCTGATTCCCATACCAGTTCCAGATTATCCTCTTCTTCTTTATCATTACAGCCGGTAAAAACAGTTCCCAGGACTGCCAAAAGCAGCAGTATTGTCACAATTCTTATTTTCATCATAAATCCCTTCCATCCTGCAATTTTATGTTTGCTTTTGTATTTCTATACACCTCAGCACTTTGTATGTCATTGTATCTGAGTACAGTATGCATACTTAACAGGATTTTTATACATTCTGGCTACCCTCAGTATACAAGGGGCCTGCAAAATGTTCGAAACAGATAGCACGCTCTGTCGGCTGCATATTGTCATGTATAACAGGAAATGGCTGCAATCCTGCAAGCGGATCACAGCCATTTCCCCAGGTAAGCTGAAAATGGGACTCGAACCCACGACCCCTTCATTACGAGTGAAGTGCTCTACCAACTGAGCTATTTCAGCAATTCTCTGCAAGAATTGATTGTACTGGATTTTCAAGGATATGTCAAGAATTTCTTTTCCTTTTATTCCTTTTTGCTTATTTTTGCCATCAAAGCCTCCTGCAGAACCTGTGAAAAATTCACTCCCAGGGCAACCGCTTCCTCATTCAGCCATTTTGGAATGCTCAAGGTCTTTTTCACAGCTTTCGACTCATGTTTTTTCAGATATTCCAACAGATCAAATTCTACGATCACAACTCTTCCATCTCCCGGGTCAATTTTATCAATTTCTGTTGCCTCGGGAATCTCTTCCTGATTTTCTTTTCTGCTTACAATTGCCAGTCCCAGCGCTTCTACCGCCATCTTATATGCCTGGGCCATATCCTCCCCCTCAGTAAAACACTCTGGAAGATCCGGAAAGGATATCCAAAACCCGCCTTCCTCTGCTTTGTGAAAAATTGCGGGATAAAATAATTTTTCCAATTTTCTTACCTCCATGACTAAGGCAGCTTCAAACCTGCCTGTTTTAATATCGCCTGTTCTAATCCTCTCTTCATAGACTTTGCATGTACGGGAACAATCACGGTTCTCTTTGTCGATGGATTATTCATTTTGACATGAGAACCATTTTGTCTTACTTCTACAAATCCGTTTTTCTTAAGATACCTTACCCTCAGTGTACAAGGGTATCATTTCTTTCGGTGTCATTGGCATTTATAAGTTTCACCTTGCTTTCTATAGTTTATTACGTATTAATACGTATGTCAAGATTTTATATTTTCGTTACGAAGTTTTTTCATCTTTTTTATAGGGAAAAAGCGTCCAGAACGGACAGAAAATTTTATTTATCATAAAGCTAAAAAGCCTTTGGCGAAACTATAAAAGAATCGCCAATGCCTTAGAATATTTGTTCTTAAGTCTTTCGGTCAGGGTATCCCGCTGGCTTAGGTGATCCTTCATATCTGCCAGCTTCACCCACCACACCTCCGGATAAATGGTCTGGGCATTTTTGATAGAGATTATGTAGTCCTCATAGG
>ERZ1090879.883-NODE-883-length-17415-cov-6.063594_pt1 | contig 17415 bp, 17 predicted proteins | sample MGYA00478472_ERZ1090879 | MGnify/ENA primary metagenome ERZ1090879 (study PRJEB33644, sample SAMEA5815723) | chicken gut metagenome | biome: Chicken; feature: Gastrointestinal Tract; material: Caecum | place: Ireland | collected 2019-01-01 | study: A study of the...
TACACTCCCCCACAAACACCGCGGGCCGCCCATTTTTCGGGCCCCCGCCTTTATATGTCACCAAACCAATAAACGGTATGAATATTTCAGTCTATCGAAATTTGCGTGCCGCTTTCAAGATTCTCCTTTACGGTTATAAGGTCGTCATATTTCAGCAGCCCGTTTTCGAACGCCCATTGAAGGGAATTGAACCTGCTGCCGATATCGCGGTTGTACGCTCCGTAGAATACGAGCCTTTGCGACGTCGGATAGGTGAACGTTACGTTCCCAACCGTTTCCTCAGTCACCACCGTATCGTAGTTGTCGCCCTCGGCGTTTATAAACAGTACAAACTGCTCGTATCCGCACCAATAAACCTCAAAAATCACATCGTCAAGAGTAAGCGCACCGTCGCCGCGCTCTTCGATGTAGTCCTGTTTGATAAAACCGCTTGTAGTCCAGTTCCAGCCGTCGTTATAATTTTTTTGAATGTCGAGAAGGTCGTCGTGCGACAAAAGCCCGGCCTCAAAAGCAGACGAAAGGGTATAAAACTCACCGCCGTTGTAAACTTCGAGCTGCCGCGTCGAAGGGTAGGTAAAATATACGTTATCCACAAAATCGGTGATTATTGCCGCACCTGCTTCCATTCCGCCTATATAAAAGACATAGGTATCGCCATACACGCCGCGAATGTCGATGGAGAGCGGATAACCGCCGGGCTCTGCGTAATAATTATGTTCCCTCTTCCATGCGCGCAGTATTTCATCTTCGGGCGAACACCCGCCGAATGCCGCAGCCGCAAACATGCACAGTGCGGCGGTGATTGCAAGCAAAACTCTTTTCATATTTTCACCCCATGGCAAAATTTCCCTTTCACTTATACAACAGCACAGTGCACAATTTTGTCCACGGGGACTGCAAATTTTTGTTCCAACTACTTTTGCATTATCAGATGGATAAAATCATATTCACCGCCATTAGTGTGTTGCAAAAAAGAATGAGTCTCTTTAAAGCCGCATGAATTATAAACTTTGATTGCTCTTTTATTAAAGGCAGCCACATCCATACTTAAAGTGCTATACGCATAACTCCTTTCGATAAAACATATGATGTCGGTCAGAAATTGTTTTCCCATCCCTCTGCCGCAATAGTCGGGTCTTAAACCTAACCCTATATCAATGTTATCGTTTTCAATACACAGACAAAAATAGCCGACCAACTCGTCATCTGCATGCGCTTCAAACCATTCATTTTTATTTCGCAAAGCTTCATTTACAAGCTCGTTATAATCGTCTAAATCGGCAGTCATATCATAAAACGAATAAGGTTCTTCATATTTCCATTCGTCTGCAATTATTATTGCACTATTCTGTTGCATACGTTTAAAAGTAAATTTCATGATACACCTTATAAATACGGAACAGATTTCTCCGTGCGCCCGCTTAGTTTGCGGTTTTCCGAAGGGAGCCCTTCGCAAATCGTCGTCGGCTTTACCTCATCTGCCGCTTTCCATAAACGGACGCCTTCGGCAGAGCAACGCTTCGTTCGCGCGCGCAAAATTACAATACTAAAAACGCCGCGCAAGGGTTTGCACGGCATTTTTGTAAACCATTTAAAATAATAACTCTGCGCAAGGCGAATTTAGTTCGCCGTTAGCGCGACCCAATTTGTCGCGTAAGCGGGCTCGCTGGAGGTGAATGGCGGCATTCCTATAATATGTGGGCCCTTTATTTATGCCGCCAGAGGAACATAGTTCCTCAAATCACGGAAATTTTCGTATTCGGCCAATGCGAAAATTTCGTGAGCTCTTCTTTTATTCTCCCTTGAAGGGAAGAAGTGCCGCAACGCGTGCGCGCTTGATAGCCTTAGAAAGCTCGCGCTGGTGCTTTGCGCAGGTGCCGCTCATACGGCGGGGAACGATTTTGCCGCCCTCGGTGATGAACTTGCGAAGACGTGCACCGTCCTTATAGTCGATAACTTCAACCTTCTCCTGGCAGAATACGCAAACCTTTTTGCGAGAAGACTTTTTATAATTCTTTCTTACGGGTTTATCTTCCATAATACTATACTCCTTGAATTTTTAGAGCGGCAAAGCGCCGCATTCAGGCCAAAAGCCGCCTCAGAACGGGATATCCCCGTCGTCGTCGAACGACTGCAACGAAGGCTTCTTCCTCTCGGTGTGAGCGGGTGCGGGCGAATAGTCGCCCGAATCTTCGCTTGCGCCTCTGGGGGTGAGGAACTCGACGTCCTGCGCAATCACGTCAACCGCGGTGCGCTCTATGCCGTCCCTGTCTTCGTAAGTTCTGAGTTCGATATTGCCGAGAACGGCAACTTTGTTGCCTTTTTTGGCGTAACGCGCAACCGTTTCACCGAGTCCGCGCCATGCCGTTACGTTGTAGAAATCGGCTTTACGCTCGCCGTCGGCTGAACCCGAGCGGCGGTTTACGGCGATACCGAAGCGGCACACCGAAACGCCCGACTGCGTTTCCGAAAGTTCGGGGTCACGCGTAAGATTTCCGATTAAAAATACTTTATTCATTATTTACCCCCTTTATGGTGGTTTTGTAAACTTGTGTAGCTCTTAAAACGAAGTAATGCAAAAATATTGATTGAATAAAAATTTAAAAAAGATACAAGTAAGACGCAAAGCGCGCTTAACTTGCCCCTTTATTTCGATTGAATAGTTGCGAGCAAATATTCAATCGGTTTAAATTTTGAAAAGATACAAGTAAGACGCGAAGCGCGAGGACAGCCTGAGGGAGTGTACATAGAAGTACATGACCGAAGGTTACCGCAGCGCGACAAAGTATTACGCCGTATATTTTTAAAATTTTAAGCTTTTACAATCATTCTGCGAATAACTTCATCCGAAAGCCCTGCAATTCTGTCTAACTCTTTAACAACGTCGGGTTCAGAATTGAACTTCATGAGAACGAAAAAGCCGTCATTCTTGTACTGAATGGCATAAGGCAGTTTCTTCGAACCCCACTTGTCCGTCGATACGAGTTCTCCGCCCATGGAAGTTACGATGCCCTCGAACTTAGCAACGAGTGCGTCTTTTGCTTCGTCGGCGACAGAATTGTCCAAAACGTACAGCATTTCGTAAGATTTCATTTTTTACCTCCCGGTCTTATTCGGCATGCTTTTAACCAAAACAAAATAGTCTGAACCTGATTCGAGCTACATTGGCTTGGTTGCATACGCATGCAAGGTAAGCGCGGCGAGCCGCGCGCAGATTTATGCATAATAAATCAGCTTTACAATATTACTATAATAAATAAAAAATGTCAAACAAAATTAAAGCGGCGGCGCAAGTTTTGCGCCGCCGCACATCTCTTTTTTAAACAGGAACGCTCAGTTTCCCGTTCCGCCCTGCGGAAGACTGCCGAAGTATTCAAGGAATCCCTCTATCGTGAGGTCGCCTATCTGTTCTCCGTTTCCTATGTCGGTGAGCAAAGTTTTATAGGTAGGGTCGGATTCAGTTGCGGTGCCGTCACCTATAACGCCCATTTCGTAGAATCTGAACAGCGTGCAGTTTTGTATGTTTTTCATAACGTTTAACTGCATTTCGGCGACGTTGTTAACGGTGTAAACCTCCTCGCAGCCGTTGCTGTTGTAGAGAAGCAGGCTCCACACGCCGACGGTCGCGCCGTAAGTATAGTAGGTTACGCCTGACATTTCTGCAAACGTATCGAAGTGTCCGTCACTGCCTGCAAGCACGATATCGCCTTCCGTCGTCTTTGCGTAGTAGAGATAAGCGCTGTCGAACGCAATCTGCGTCGTACTGTCGGTTACAGCGTTTTCATCCTCCACAACTTCGTACAGTACCGCGGAAACCTTTGTTTCCCCTTCCTGCGTAACGTATATATCGTCGGCGAAGAGCTGCTGTATGCTGAGACTGTTCACGTCGTCGGCGAGGCTGTTGATTGTGGAATCGCGCAACGCGTCGAGAATGGTGTTATCGGAGCTTATCTCCATTATCTCGCCGAGAGTGAGGTCGTCCATAAGTCCGTCGACGCGTGCATTCACGTCGTTTATATGCGTACCGCACTCTGTTTTAACGGGCGTGCCGTCATCGCCTGCGGCGTAGTAATAAACTTCGGTAATAACTTCGCTGCGGGCGCCCGTCGTCTCGTCATAAACGTATTCGGTTACAATATATGCCTCCGCCGTCGTGCCGTCGGCAAGATTATAAGTTGCGGTGTAAGAATAGCCGAGGGTATCGTCGGTCACAGCCTCCACGCCGTTCACGCCGTAGACCATATATACCATAAGCGAATCGTCGGGAGCGATGTTCCCGAGGAAGTCTGCGAGCACGAGCTCGTCTACAACCTCGCCCACGTCGGCGATATAATATTCGCCTATCTTCTGCATGAACTTGTCGGAATTTTCGTCGATATCGATAATATCCTTTACCTTTATGGAATACTGGATATTAGCCGTCTGGGAATTTATGTTTGTTATGGATACGCCCGAATAGTCGACCTTGTTGCCGCTTTCGTCGTAGTAGTAAACGCTTTCAACGGTGTTCGCCTCGCCGACGGTGATATAGGCGGCGGGTTTTGAAGTTTCAATCCAGCTTCCGTCGTCGCCCATTTCGTAGAAGTGAAGCGTGCCCGTATAGTTATAGTCGCCGCCCTGCGCCGCCGCCACGTCGGTCAGGCTGTAACCCATATAGAGCATAATCGCGTCGTCGGGGGTGACGTCGATAACCTGGGGAACGGTAATTCTGTCGAGCAGGTCGTTGAATACGACTTTGCTGTTTAAAAGGTCGCCGAAAGTAATGCCCTCGAGCGTGGACAGGAATACGTCGTCGACGCTCTCCTGCCCGCCGAGAAGGTCGGTGAGATAAACGTCGTCGAATACCGACATAAGTCCGTTTTCGTCCTCCCTCACTTCGCCTATGGTAAGAGCATGGAGAACTACGAGCTCACCCGAGAGATTATAGTAATACCCGCCTGAAATTTCGGCTACGTCGGCAGAATAGAGCGAATATTCGAGCTGCGTGGCAGAGAACGAGTCGTCGCCGTCCCGCTGCGCCACATATGCCGACTGTGCGCGCGCCGTATCGGAGAGGGCGTAGTATAAAACGTACTCCGTGCCGTTAGCGCGAGGAACGAGATATTCAACGTACTCTTCGGGAAGAACGGCGTTGTCGCCCGTGCGGACGTACGTTTCGGCGCCGCCCCCGGCAGAGGAATCGGACAGAGTGAAAGTATCTTTATAGAGCACGGCCATGCTGCCGTCGGCAGCATATATCACCTGCGCCTCCGCGCCGTATGCGACAGAGAGATACAGGTCGTTGGACTCGACGTCAATTCCCGCGATGCGGAGCACAGTTTCCACTTCTACGTTGTTGAGGCTGTTCGTGAAGAAAGTGCCGAGCCGGGAGATTGGCGTGCTTTTGAGTTCGTCCTCGTCGAGTATTTCGCGGAGGTCGTCCTCAGTAAGGTCATAGCCGGAGAGCGCGTCGGCGAGAGAGGAATATATCTTATCGATGCCGGTATCCGCAATGGGAAAGAGCACCTCGAAATCGCCTATCGTAAGGTTATCTGCGCCCTTGCCAGCAATGTCGCGCAGGGCGGAGATGAGGTCGGTCACCTTTTCAACGCCGCCGGATTCAACGTCGGTGTTTATGTAAATTTTATTGCCGTCGTCGTCGGTATTGTCTATGCCGACGGTGGAAAAGATATCGTCGATGTTGGCATTGAGCACGAAATAAACGCCGAGCCCGATTACCGCAGCTTCGACGATGATTGCGAACAGAAAGCCGAATATGAAACACAATATCCCGGTTAATGTTTTTGAACCGCCTTTTGCCATAATAAAATCTCCCGTAAAGCGTGCCGCGAAAGGGCGCCGCTTTGTTACCTGAGCGTTTTGGGCAAATGCGCGCAAGAAGCACACCCGCCTTTATATTTTCCGCGGAATTTTCCGCCTTTTTTTAATTATATTATATTTTGCCCGCAAAAGCAACCCTTAAATCAGTTAAATAATGGAAAATTTGCGCGCACGCGCGCGCCACGCACGCATGCGACTGCAAACAACGCAGACAAATCACGTATCGGAGCCGTCGGAGAGCAGATTTTCGGCCTCGTCCTCGCCTATGTCGGCGACGGTGCGGAGCTTGTTGGATATGGTGCGCGTGCGCCTGCCCGCCTCCTCTATCGTATTCTGCGCCTCCTGCAGTTTTTTGCCGGTCTTTTCGAGAATGAGAGTAAATTTGTCGAACTGAACCTTGAACGCCGACAAAAGCTGCCACAGCTCGCCGGAGCGCTTTTCAATCGCCACCGTTTTAAAGCCGGTCTGCAACGTGGATAAAAGCGCGCTTAAATTCGTCGGCCCGCATGCGAGCACGCGGCGCTTGCGCAGGTACCCGTCGAGCTCGGGAAGCTTGGTAATTTCGGCATATAAGCCCTCCAATGGCAGATACATGACGGCAAAATCCGTCGTCGAGGGCGGGAATATGTATTTGGAGGCTATGCTGTCCGCCTGCAGCTTTACCGCCTGCGCCAGCCTTTTGAGCGCCGCGTTTGCCTCAGCCTTATCTGTCGCGTCGACGAGGCGGGTGTATTCCTCTATGGGGAACTTGCTGTCTATCGGCAGCCACACGGTGCGCTCGTCGCGCGAGGGGAGGCGGACTGCAAAATCGACCATGCCGTCGCTGCGGGCGTCGACCTTAACGGAGGAGGCATACTGGTTTGGCGCAAGCATCTGCGAGAGCAGCGAGCCGAGCTGAACCTCGCCCCACGTGCCGCGCAGTTTTACGTTGGAGAACAGCTTTTTTATGTCGGTGACGTTTGCGGCGAGCGTGTTTACCTCGCCTATGCCCTTATATACCTTTTCGAGCTGTTCGTTTATAACCGAATAGCTCTTCGAAAGCTTGCCCTCCAAAGTCGCGGCGAGCTTTTCCTCCACCATGGCGCGTATGTTCTCCACGCTGCGCGCCGTAGTTTCGGATATATATTTCAAATCGTCGTCGAGCTTCTTTTTCAAATCGTTAATGCGCGCCTCCTGCGCCTGCGCAAGGCGCGCAGCCTCGCCCGAGGCGGCTTCGAGCTTTATCATTTCGCGCATCATGTCGTCGAGTTTCTTTTCGCTCACGCCTGCGGAGCTGTTCTTTATCCGACCCATAACCATGAGCAGGGTGGCAAAGCACAAGAGCCCCACCGCTATCGCGATTCCCACCAGAATATCAGTCATTTTAACCTCCCGAAATCAAATTGAGCCGCACATATACCGCAAACAACTCAGTCGGCAATCTCCCGCACGACCCTCTTTGCCGTAATTATAAGCTTGTTCCTTTCGTTGAGCTGGGGAAGTGCCGCGCACTCTAAAAGCAGCCTGTCGAGCACCTTTCCGCACTTATCCTTAGGTATGCCCGCGGCTATGAGTTCGTCGCCCCTGACCTTAAGCTCCCTTAAATTGAAGGGCACGCCCTCGGCCACCATGTCGTTGTAAATTTCCCTCCACTTGGTTATCACGGGCGCCTCGGAGAGGTCGTCGCGGCAGGCGGAATAGTCGGCCTGTTTGAGCTCGGCGAGTTTGAAGAATATGTCGCGGTTTGAAACTATCATGCGGCGAATCTTGCTCTCGCGCGCCTTGCAGTCGACGTCGTACATATGCAGTTCGGTCAGCCGCACGGTCTCTTCGGCAAGCTTTTTTGGCACTTTGAGCCGCGAGCATATCTCGCCCACTATGCGCGCCCCCTCCGTCTCGTGGTTGTGGTACGTGCCCGTGGTTATCTTGCAGTAGGGCTTGCCCACGTCGTGCAGAAGCGCCGCAAGGCGGATATCGTCGGCGGCGTACATCGCGCAGCGCAGCGAATGTTCGAGGACGTCGTGGATATGGAAGTCCTGGCGCTGGTTCATTCCCGCGCCGAGGGAGAGTTCGGGGAACACTATATTCAGAACGCCCGTGTCGCGCATTACGCACAGCGCGGCGTAGTGCCCGTATTTTACCCCGTATTTGCTGTCGGCGTGAAGTATGTGCCTGAGTTCGCCGAAAATTCTCTCGGCGGAGATGTCGCGCAGCAGGCGGCAGTTGGCCTTTGCGCCCTCTATGCACTCCTCGTCGGGGCGGAAACCCGTCGCGCCGCACACCCTCGCAAGGCGCATCAGCCTCAATCCGTCCTCACCGAACACCTTTTCGGCGGGGGCGACGGTGCGCACCGCCTTGCGCTTTATGTCCTCAATTCCGCCGAGCGGGTCGACGAATTTTTCGGCCTTTACGTCGTAATATACGGCGTTGCAGGTGAAGTCGCGCCTGCGCGCGTCGAGCTCTATGTCGTCGGTGAAATATATCTTTGCGGGCGTGTGCACGCCGCGCACGTACTTGTCCGAGCGGAAGGAGGTGAACTCATACTCCTCCCCGTCGGCTTTCAGCTTTACCGTGCCCGTGTTCTTATATACGGCGCACTGCGTAAAGCCGAGCTTTTCGGCAACCGCCGCAAACTCCTCGGGCAGTACGGGCGCGCATATGTCGTAGTCCGGTTTGAGCGGAAAGGACGAAGAGAGATACTCCCTGCACGTTCCCCCCACCACATACAGAGGGAAAGGACAGCTTTGCGCAAGTTCTGTTAATTTTTTCGGCAGAATTTCTATCATAGCCCTCACACCACCTTGACGAACAGGGCGCCGCGCGCCAAAAAAAGCGGCAGGCGCTTTGCAAACTTTTTTATTATTATACCAGCAAATTAAATTTATTGCAATTATTAATTATTTAGTATATAATTAATTTGTACGCATCGATTTTTACTTACGGGAGAATAAGGCACGGGGCGGGCGGAAAGCTCACAAGCGCGCCGCAGGGTTAACGCATGGTATACAACATTATCGTCAACGCCGCACGCACCGGCGAAAAACAGATAAAACTTGCCGAAAGCGTGTTTGAAAGCGCGGGCAGGGAATACAGAACTTTCCGCACCGACCACAAAGGGCACGCAACGGAAATTGCAGAGCAGATTTCTTCGGCGGGCGAAGAGTGCGCCGTCGTGGTTATGGGCGGCGACGGCACCCTGCACGAGGTTATAAACGGCATACGCGACTTTGAAAAGTGCTCACTCGGGCTCATACCCTCGGGCACGGGCAACGACTTTGCCGAAGCGGCGCACATTCCCGCCGACATAAAGAAGGCCGCGCAGATTATAGCCTTCCGCGCGCCTGTGAATATCGACTATATAGAGCTTGAAAACGGGCTTAAAAGCATAAACGCCGTGGGGATGGGCATCGACGTGGACGTTTTGAAACGTGCCTACGAAAAGAGCGGCGGAAAGGGGAAATACCTCTCCAGCCTGATATATTGCCTCAAGCACTTCAAAAGTTACAACTTCACCGTCGAGTACGACGGAAAGAGCGAAAAACACTACGGGCTGATTGCCGCGCTCGGCAACGGAAGGCAGATTGGCGGAGGAATAAAGATATGCCCCGACGCGAAGATTGACGACGGGTATATGGACCTTTTGATGGTCGACTACGTTTCGCGCTTTAAAATAATATTTGCATTTTTAAAGCTCATGCTCGGCAAGATAAATTCCATAAAAGAGGTTACGGCCGTGCGCGTGAAACGCGCGAAGTTCACGACCGAAAAGCCCTGCTCCATTCAGGCCGAGGGCGAGATTTACGACGGCATGCAGCTCGACGCGCACATCGTGGAAAAGGGGCTGAAATTTTTCCTCCCCCGCAATTCTGATACTGTAAGGGATTAATACGAATCCGCCTTTAAATTCTCTCGCAAGGCGAGCGGCGAATAAACCGCAAAATGCGCTATTTAAAGGTGCAAGGCAATTTAAAGCGGGCAGATTGCGGCAAAATCAAGGCAAAGCCCGCAGGCAATACAACGACGTATTGGCAAGGGCTTTAACGCAGATAGTGCCGTGATATCCCCGCTTTAAATCGGGTTCGTTTTATTCCCTTACAGTATACATAAAACGCACGGCAGTATGCCGCAACCAACGGTTTTTTTGAATGATTGAAAAGTTTTACAGACGGATAATCGACGGCGTTCCCGCCGCCGTGATAGTCGTCGACAAAAACTTAAAGGCGGTATTTGCCAACGCAAAATTCCGCGAACTGTTCCCCTCCGCCGCAAGGCGCGGAAATCTGGGGAAATTTTTTTGCTGCGCCGAAAATACGGGCAACTGCGGCAGGGCGCCCTGCGCGGAAAACTGCTCCGCGAGGGAAGCTTTCGAGGACTGCTTTTATTCGCACTCGGAGGTGCAGCGGCGCGTTTATTTAAAGGTTAAAACCGACGAGGGCACGCGCGAGGTTGCGTTCAACTTAAACGTAAAGCCCCTCGGCGACGGAATGTATATGGGCGTTATCGACAACGCCTTCGAAATGGAGATTGCGCGCGAACTTGCCAGCGCGAAAAACATTCAGCAGCGGCTGCTCCCCGCGGGCAACTGGGCGGCGGGACACAGCTATTCGTACATGTATATCCCCTGCCGCGGCATAGGCGGAGATTTGCCCGACGTTTACACGCTCGGCTCTTCGGCGTTCGGCGTGATTGCCGACGTTTCGGGCAAGGGAATTTCGGCGGGCATGCTCTCGGCGTTCGTCAAGGCGGCGTACGACAAAACGGAATACTCGCCCGCGCAGGCGATAAGGAGCCTCTGCCTCAAATTCAACGAGCTCAACCTCGACGAGCGCAGCTATGTAACAGTCGCCGCGGTGAGAATAGATTCCGAAAGCCTCACCTATTCGATGGCGGGGCACAACGTGCCCATACTGTTTAAAACGGCGGGCGGAATTACGAGGATAACGCTCAACTCCCCTCCCGTTTCGAACTGGTTCGAAAACCCCGCATATTTCGAAGATACCGTACCCTACTCAAAGGGCGACATCATCGCGCTTTTAACCGACGGCGTGACCGAATGCCGCAACCCGCGCGGTGAGATGTTCGGCTCCGAACGGGCGATAAAAACGCTCTCCGTTTCGCGCACGGCCGACGAGTTCATTAAAAACTTACAGCGCAATTTAAAGAGCTTTTGCGGCGGCGAATTCAACGACGACATAACCGCGATAGCGTTCGACCTGTAAAAATGTTCACAAAAATTTCCGTCTTGCGCGTCGGAAATTTTTCGTTAGTTTCAGGGGAGATAACTGACCGCAGCAAATTTAGACGAACAAGGCATTTATAAAACGACGCAGAAGCCAACGGCTCCCTTGTGTAAAGGGAGCTGGCGAGCCATAGGCGAGACTGAGGGATTGTTTTTTAAAAGATGTTGCATTAACGCAATATTGTTCGCAGCACGGCTCATCACGCGGCGTAGCTGCTCATCACTCTTTACAATCCCCCCTTTAATTCCCCCCTTTACACAAGGGGGGCTTAGTGTTATGGTTACCACTTTACACAAGGGGGCTTAGTGTTATGGTTACCCCTTTACACAAGGGGGCTTAGTGTTATGGTTACCCCTTTAAAAAGGGGAACCGGTCGGGAGAGACTCGATGATACGAGTCCCCCTTACTCTTTACTTATAATTTGGTACGCGCACGCGCGCAGGAATATAAAAATTAGTTGTAATGCTTGACATTACAATTTGGCGGCAGTATAATGGTAAAGTACGGAGGAAAAATTATGAAAATAACCTCGCGCTTTACGGTGGCGCTGCACACGCTGCTCGTCATATATAAATTTTCGCCCGCGCAAAAGACGACTTCGGAGTTCATCGCGGCGAGCGTGAACGTAAACCCCGTCGTGATAAGGCGCACCCTTTTAAGCCTTAAAGCGGCAGGAATTACCGACGTTAAGGCGGGAAGCGGCGGCGCAAGTATTATAAAAGACCTTAAAGACGTCACTATGTACGACGTGTACAGGGCGGTGGAATGCGTCGACGGCGACATTTTCCACTTCCACGAAAGCCCCAACCCCGCCTGCCCCGTGGGAAAAAACATTCACGAAGTGCTCGACGGGCACCTCTCCGACGCGCAGCGCGCCTTTGAAAACGAACTTAAAAAAGTCGCTCTCGCCGAACTTGCGGCAGAGCTCGACGGCATAACCGCAAAATAAGCCGCGCAGGCAAAACGCCCGCGCGGCTTTTTTCCGCATTGCAGGCTCCCTTGTGTAAAGGACGAGCAAGGCACTTCATAGCACAACGGACACCCGTTGTGCGTGCCGTAGCGAGATGAGCAAACGCATAGTAAGCGCGTTTGCGGTGACCGCCGCGTGGCGGCTTGCACTCCTTGCGCCACGCAAGACGACTGAACCGCAAGGTTCAGGCTGAGGGATTGCAAAGCGTAGTCCCTGCCTCCACGCGGCCGCCTTTACAACTCCTGCACGCATATTTTGCCGCGGTTGCACACCTGTATTTTACCCCACTAATTTGACGCCGCAAATTTTTTAAATTTTTTAAAAACTTTTTGTTGTAATGCTTGGCATTACAACTAACCCGTGTTATACTTTGGTTGTAATCAGAAAGGTTACAACATTAAAACAATACCACGGAGGTAAAATGTATGAAAAAAATAGCTGTTGTTTGTGCGGCAGGCAAGGAAGGCAGACTGCTTGTAGACGAGGCAATCTCGCGCGGGTACGGGGTTACGGGCTTTGTGCGTTCGGAGTCAAACCGCATAAATTCTAAGGCAAAGATGGTCGTTAAAGACCTGTTCGACTTAACAAAGGAAGATTTGGCGGGCTTCGACGCCGTGATTGACGCGTTCGGCGCGTGGACTCCCGAAACCCTTCACCTGCACAGCGAATCGCTTATGCACCTTTGCGACGTTTTAAGCGGCAGCAGGACGAGGCTGCTCGTTGTGGGCGGCGCGGGCAGCCTTTACGTTAACCCCGAACACACCGTTCAGGTAAAAGATTTGGACACCTTCCCCGACGTATTCAAACCGCTTGCAAATGCGCAGGGCGCGGCGCTTGAAAAGCTGAGAGAGCGCGACGACGTGAACTGGACTTTCCTCTCCCCTGCGGGCGACTTCGTTGCCGACGGCGTACGCACGGGCGAATATCTTACGGGCGGCGAGGAATACTTCGTGAACGACAAGGGCGAGAGCCGCATAAGCTATGCCGACTACGCCATCGCGATGATTGACGAAGTTGAAAACGCAAAGCACATAAGAGAGCGCTTTTCGGTAATAGGTAAGTAACTCGCAGACATACATAAAACTGCGGCAACCCAAAATTTTTAAAACAGGCACCGGCATAGAGCGCAATCGGCGACGGTTGCGCGTTTATGCATTGAGGCGGAGAAAATGCCGTGAGGAGATTATAAAATGGAGAACTCAGCCGTACTCGATAAACTTATAGACATGCTCTGCGCGGAGAGGGGCAGCCGCGCGCCCGAACTTGGCGAGGAGGAAAAACCCGACTACTTCCGCGCACTGTGCAACGTGCGCCCTCCCCTGCCCGTCACCGACGAATTTTTGGAATTACAGGCTCGTAAAACAGATGGCCGCCGAACAGAAAGACTGCAAAATTCCCCGTTACCTCGTACCGAAATGCCCCGTTTGCGGCGGAAAGATGGAAGTAAACGTGCGCAAAGACATGTTCTTCGTGCAGGACGAAAACTGGTACAGAGCGAACGGAAATTACGGAAAATTTTTGGACGGTGCAGAGGGTAAAAAGGTTGCGCTTTTAGAGCTCGGCGTAGGTTTCAACACGCCCTCCATAATACGCTTTCCCTTCGAGCGCATGACCTATTCGCAGAAAAACACCACTCTTATCCGCGTAAATTCCGACTATCCCGACCCGATTGAGGAGAATACGGCAAAAACAATCTCCTTTTCCGAGAGCGCGGCAAAGGTCATTCCCGACCTCATATAAGGCAAAAATTGCCCCGCATATATGCCGCAACTATTTTAATTGACCCTGCAATATGGCAAAACTATTTCAATTCCGATTGACCCATATATATACCTTAATCATTTTGTTCACAATACGAAAAAGCGCCCCCGAAACAGGGGACGCTTTTTCTGTAAGCAAAAGGTGATAATAAACTTATCTTTAAAATTACAGGCTGTTTTTGAGAATGGTGAGCACGTCGTCTGCGGTGAGCACCTTATATCCGCCCTGCATTATAAGGGTGGATTTTACTATTCCGTCCAGCATATCTTCCTTTACGCCGAGGTCGGAGATGTTCATAACAAGCCCTATGCGGCGCATCCACGCTTCCATTGCCTGCAAGCCCTCATCCGCTACCGTCTCGTCGGTCTTGCCGACGGGGCTTACGCCCCATACGTTTACGGCAAAGCGCACAAACTTTTTCAACCCGTAGGGCATTATAAACTTGTAGTAGGGAAGCGACACTGCGGAGAGGGTCATGCCGTGGGTCGCGTCGGTGTGCGCGCCTATCGCCTGACCTATCATGTGCACTTCCCAGTCGGTCGTCTTGCCCTTTGCAATCAGGGTGTTGAGCGCCCACGTAGCCGTCCACATTATGTTGGAGCGCGCCTCGTAGTCAGTCGGGTTTTTAACGGCTATCTCCGAACTGTGCACGAGCGAGCGCATGAGTCCCTCTGCGATATAGTCGCTCGTGTTGTCGTCCCCGCCCGAAAAATACTGCTCCAAAATGTGCGACATTATGTCGAAGAAGCCCGCTGTCATCTGATACTTGGGCAGGCTGTACGTAAATTCGGGATTGAGAACAGAGAATTTGGGGAACACGTTGTCGCCGAACACGTGACCTATCTTGAGTTTCTGCGCGTGGTTGGTTATAACCGAGCCGCCGTTCATCTCCGAGCCCGTGCCGACCATGGTGAGCACGCAGCCGACGGGAATTATTTTGCAATCGGGAGCGACGTCCTCGAAGCGGATATAATACCTGTCCCAGGGGTCTTCTTTGCAGTTGACGGAGATTGAAACCGCCTTTGCATAGTCGCACACGGAGCCGCCGCCGACGGCGAGAATGAAGTCGGCTTTCGCGTCCCTTGCGCGCTTTACGCCCTCGTAGAGCTTTTCAACCGTGGGGTTGGGCATGACGCCCGCGTCCTCATACACCGTTTTTCCGCACTCTCTGAGCACGGCAGTGACCTTATCGTAGATGCCGTTCTTTTTTATAGAGCCGCCGCCGTATACGAGCAGTACGTTTTTGCCGTATTTGGGGAGCTCCTCCTTTAAACCGTCGAGTGCGTTTTTACCGAAATAGAGTTTTGTGGGATTGCTGTAAGAAAAATCGCCTAACATAGTTCCTCCTGTAACGCGCGGCTTTTCAGCCGTTCCGCGCGGATATTTTTATTGTATGCAGGTTGCGGCATAGATACCGCCACCCGTTTTAACGCGCCCGTCCGCGCCTTTAACCCAAGTATAACAGTTAAATTGAACTTTAAGTCAATACTTTTTTAAAAATTTTACGGTAAAAATTTTGTGAAATCGGCTATGCCCCCTTCACCGCGTGAGGCTGAGCGTTATTTTAACCTCGCCGCCGCCCGCCTGCAAAAAACTTTCCAGAGCGGCATCATCGAGTCCCTCTATTCTCCCGAGAGGGGTATATGCCCAACTGTTGCTGCCGTAAAAAATTACGATATTGTCGCCCTGATAGAGCATTACGTCGCCCGATGAGGTCGTTATCCGCTCGTCCGAGCGCGGCAGCGAAAAGCCGAGGGAACCCACCTTTTCAAACCCGCCGTAATCGTCTGCGGTAAACACGACGTCGCCGTCCGAAAGGCGGTCTTTAAGCTCGCGCGCGGCATCGTTTCGGGCAAGTTCCATAGCGGCGCACTCCTCGCCTATTTTTATATAAATTTCCATCTCTTCCTCCGCTATATTGCCGCCTTCGTCCCCTGCGGCATTGCCGCCCTGCTGCGCGCCCGCCCAGCCTACAAATATACAGGTTGCAAAAAATGCCAGAACGCACGCAATTAATTTTATTCTTTTAAGCATTTTTAAACTATCCTTTTTATAACCTTTGCGGGAACGCCCGCAACCACCGTGTTTTCGGGGACGTCCTTCGTTACCACCGCTCCCGCGGCAATTACGGCGTTGTCGCCGATTTTTACGCCCGGCAGAATGGTCGCGTGCGCGCCCACCCACACATTTTTGCCGAGGGTGACTTTTGCGGGAATCATACTGCCCCTTTTATTCGGGTCGAGGTCGTGGTTGAGCGTGGCAATCACCACCTGATGCCCTATTAAACAGCCGTCGCCGAGTTCTATGCCGCCCTGGTCCTGAAAACAGCAGCCCGAATTTATGAAAACACGTTTGCCGACGCGGATATTTCTTCCGTAATCGGTGTAAAAAGGCGGAAACAAGCCGAACCCTTCGTCGACCTTCTGCCCGATGAGCTCTGAAAAGAGCGCCCGCAGCTCCGCGGGCGGGTGGTAGCCGCCGTTTATTCTGCCCGTTATCTCTATCGCGCGCTGTGCCGCTGAGTGCATAAAAATATGCCTCTCGCTCCCCGCGCCGATATATTCTCCGCGCGCCGCCATGGCATTATACTCTTCGAAAGTCATGTTTAACCTCTCTTTTGCAACCTTATTTTACCGCCGTTTGCAATATTATGTCAAATACCTATATCAAATACTGTATTATGCTTGACAGGCATATCAAAGAGCAATATAATTAAAAAAAAACTGTCGGGGCGCGCCGATTTTACGGAGAAAATTATGGAACTGAGAGAACTTAAATATTTTTTGGCGGTTGCACAGGCGGGCAGCATTTCGGGTGCGGCGGAGGCGCTGTATATAACGCAGCCGAGCCTTTCGAGGCAGATGCAAAATCTGGAGCGCGAGGTCGGCGGGGCGCTGTTTGAGAGAGGAAAGCGCAGGATAACGCTTACCGAGCGCGGAAAACTTTTAAAAAAGCGTGCGGAAGAGATGCTCGAACTGTATGAAAAGACCGTTTCGGAGGTGAGCGCGCCCGCACAGGACGTGAGCGGAGAGGTGTGCATAGGCGGCGGCGAAACGCGCACGATGAAAATTGTTATACGCGCCGCGATTGAGGTGCAGAGGGCGCACCCGAACGTAAAATTCCGCTTTTTCAGCGGGGACGGAGCCGCCGTGCTCGAAAAACTCGACAAGGGCCTACTCGACTTCGGACTCGTGCTCGACGCGCCCGACCTCTCCCTATACCAGTCGGTAAAACTGCCGCACTGCGACCGCTGGGGAGCGCTCGTAAGAACGGACGACGAACTCGCCGAAAAGCCCTTTGTCACTCCCGACGACGTGAGAGGCAAAAAAATCATCACCTCCGAGCAGTCGGCGGCAAAAGGGACGATTGGCGAATGGCTGGGAGTTCCGCGCGAAGAACAGGAGATTGCCGCAACGTATAATCTTTTATACGTAGGCTCGCAGCTTGCCGAAGAGGGCGCAGGCATAACGTTCGGGCTTGAGGGAATAGTTGCAGGAAGCGGCTCTCTCTGCTTTAAGCCGTTGGAACCGCCCGTATTTACACATGCCGACCTTATATGGAAAAAGTATGCAGTATTTTCACGGGCGGCGGAGCTCTTTCTTGCAACGTTTAAAGAAGAATGTAAAGAAATATATTCATAATATA
>ERZ1090879.885-NODE-885-length-17402-cov-6.775927_pt1 | contig 17402 bp, 11 predicted proteins | sample MGYA00478472_ERZ1090879 | MGnify/ENA primary metagenome ERZ1090879 (study PRJEB33644, sample SAMEA5815723) | chicken gut metagenome | biome: Chicken; feature: Gastrointestinal Tract; material: Caecum | place: Ireland | collected 2019-01-01 | study: A study of the...
AAATTAAGATTTTAAAATTAAATCACAATCCCAATTAAAGAGCCGCCCGAACGTAAAACGCGTTCGGGCGGCTCTTTTCGCCAAAAAAATTAATTCGGGTTCAAAAAATTTTTGTCCAAACGGTTGACAAAATCATAAACATATATTATCATATGATTAATCATTCATATATAAGGAGGCAGACAGTATGAAAAACGTCTGTGAAACGCCCGAGGAACACGAGGGCGTGATAAAGGCGGCGCTCGCCGCCATGCCTTCGGACGACGCGATAGCCGTAATGGCGGCGCGGTTCAAGGCGATAAGCGAGCCTTCGCGCCTCAAAATTCTGCTCGCGCTCTCCGCGGGTGAATTGTGCGTGGAGCACATTACGAAGGCGGTCGGGGGCAACCAGAGCGCCGTTTCGCACCAGCTCAAAACGCTTAAAGACAACAGAATTATAAAGAGCCGCCGCTCGGGCAAAAACATTCTGTATTCGGTAGACGACGAACACATTATGTCGATGATACGCGTGGCAAAGGAGCACCTGCACTGCGATGAATAAAACGTTTAAACTTGAAGGGCTCGACTGCGCCGCGTGTGCCGCCGAGCTTGAGGAGATAATCTTAAAGGTAAAGGGCGTGAGCTCCGCCTCCGTCGACTTTATGGCGCAGAAGGTGCGCTTCGAGTGCGAGAGCCACGAGGTGGCGGAGGAGGTTGCAAAAAGGTGCAACTCCTTCGAGGACGTAAAGGTGGTGGACGGCGCGCCTGCGTGCAATACAGATGAACACGGTCGCACGCATTCGCACGGGCATGAAGAATGCGGTTGCGGCCGCGACCACGGCGCGCATTCTCATTCGCATGAAGGGTGCGGCTGCGGCCATGAACACGGTCGCGAACACTGTTGCGCGGAGACATGCGACGGCGGGGAAGGTGAGAGCGGAAACGCCCAATCCTCGTCGCGCAATCTTTCGGGCGAACGCAGAATAAAGATAAAGAATCTCTGCTGCGCCAACTGCGGCAGGGAGCTCGAGGAGATACTCAACAAACTCGAGGGTGTGAGCGCCACCGTCGACTTTATGAACATGACGGTAATTTTGAAGTGCGAAAGCGCCCCCGCGTTCGATAAGGCAGTGTACGAAATTTCCCACTTCGAGGATGTGGAAATTGTGGAGGGGGCAAGCGTAAAGCAGAAGCCGAAGAGCCTCTTTAAGCAACACTTAAAAGAGATTGTTTTAATAATAGTATCGGTCGTTTTCTTTATTCCCGCACTCGTTTTAAACCTCGTCGGCGGAGAGGCGGGCGTTATAATTTCCTATCCGCTGTTCGCCGTTTCGTACTTCTCGGTCGGATACGAAGTACTGTGGAATACCGCAAAAAACATATCGAAGGGGCGTATCTTCGACGAAAACTTCCTCATGACGATAGCCTCAATCGCCGCGATAGTATTAGGCGTCGTTTCGGGCGACGGCATATACGAGGGCGTGGCGGTAATGCTCCTTTACCAGATAGGCGAACTTTTGCAGTCGATAGCCGTCGGCTCTTCGCGCAATTCCATAACCAAGCTCATGGATTTGAAGAGCGAGAGCGCCACCCTTTTAAAGGACGGGCGGCAGATAGTCGTAAAGCCCGAGGAGCTCGAGCCGGGCGACGTTATTCTGGTTAAGGCGGGTGAAAAAATACCCGCCGACGGCGTGATAGTAAAGGGCGAAAGCTCGCTGGATATGCGCTCTTTAAACGGCGAATCGCTCCCCATGGACGTAAAGGAGGGGCAGGAAGTGCTCTCGGGCGCGATAAATATCTCCAAGGTGCTCGAGGTGCGCATTATCCGCAAGTATGCCGATTCCGCCGTCGCAAAGATACTCGACCTCGTGGAAAATTCCACCGCGAAAAAGGCTAAGCCCGAAAAGTTCATAACAAAGTTTGCAAAGTACTACACCCCCGCGGTGTGCGCGGCGGCGCTCGTCGTTGCGGCGCTCGTTCCCACTATAATCTGCGCGGTAAACGGCGCATATGTGTGGGCGACTTACTCCGAGTGGATTAAAAAGGCGCTCTCCTTCCTCGTAATTTCCTGCCCGTGCGCGCTCGTCATATCCGTGCCCCTTTCGTACTTCGGCGGCATAGGCCGCTGCGCAGGCTTCGGCATACTCGTAAAGGGCTCCACGTGCATAGACGAACTCGCGCAGGCGACGGTTGCGGCGTTCGATAAAACGGGCACCATAACCGAAGGTTCGTTCAGGGTGAGCGCATACAGTTCGGAAGAGGCGCTCGCCCTCGCCGCGGCCGCCGAAAAATATTCCTCGCACCCGATAGCCGCGGCGTTTGCTTCAACGCCCACGGCATATACCGCCGAAAACGCGGAGGAGATTGCGGGACGCGGCGTAAAGTGCACCGTAAACGGCAAAACTCTGCTCTGCGGCAACGCAAAGCTTATGGAAGAAAACGGAGTGCGCTATTCGCCCTTGCAGAGCGCATACACCGTGATATATGTGGCGTTGAACGGCGAATATGTCGGCAGCATCGAGATAGGCGACGGGGTAAAGCAGGGCGCGAAGGAGGCAATCGCGCAGCTCAAAGCGCAGGGCGTGACATACTGCACCATGCTCACCGGCGACAATCCCGCCCGCGCCGAAATCGTGGCAAACGAAGTCGGGCTCGACGGGTTCGAGGCGGGGCTTCTTCCGGGCGGCAAGCTCGAAGCGGCGGAAAAGCTTAAAGAGCGCGGCAAGCTCGTGTACGTGGGCGACGGCATAAACGACGCGCCCGTAATGGCGGCGGCGGACTGCGCCGTGTCGATGGGCAAAGTCGGCTCCGACGCGGCCATAGAGGCGAGCGACGTAGTGCTCGTAACCGACAATCTCGAGCTTCTTCCCAAGGGCAAAAAGATTGCAAAGGGCACGCGCCGCATAGTTTTCCAGAACATCGTCGGCTCGCTGGTCATAAAGCTTGCGGTGATGGTGCTCGGCGTAACCGTGCCGAATTTCCCGCTCATACTCGCCGTTGTGGCCGACGTGGGCGTGATGCTCATCGCCGTGCTCAACGCAATGCGCACCAAACTTATAAAATAAAAAGTTGCCGCGCGCGGCAACGGGATTATAAATTTATGGCAGCGGCGCCCGCATTTTTCTGCGGGCGCCGCCTTCTTTTTTGCGTTTTCAACAGAAAATAAGCGCGTTCAGCATAAAATATTTAAAATTTTGCAGAAAAAAGATTGTACATATCGCCCCGAATGTAGTAAAATATTAAGCGGATTATTAACGCTCCGCGCGCGTGCGCCAAGGCGCTGTATGCGGGGAAAATAAATTTTTCGCACTTATTATTTCTAAGGAGTTTAAATGGGACTTATCAGCTATATCCTCGGTTCCGACAGCAGGCAGAGCCTGAAAAAGCTCAACAAGCTCGCCCTTAAAGTGGAGGAACTCGAGCCTAAATACCAGGCTATGAGCGACGAGGAGCTCAAAGGTCAGACTGCAGTTTTAAAGGGCAGGCTCGCCGCGGGCGAAACCCTCGACGACATCATGTTCGACGCGTTCGCCGCGCTCAGGGAGGCGAGCTGGCGCGTTCTGAAGATGAAGCACTTCCACGTTCAGATAATGGGCGGCATATGCCTTCACCAGGGCCGTATCGCCGAGATGCGAACGGGCGAAGGCAAAACGCTCGTGTCCACGCTCCCCGCATACCTCAATGCGCTCACGGGCAAGGGCGTGCACATCGTTACCGTAAACGACTACCTCGCCCGCCGCGACGCCGAGTGGATGGGCAAAGTCCACAAATTCATGGGCCTCACCGTCGGCGTCGTCGTTCCCGGAATGGACGACAAGGAGAAGAAAGAGGCGTATAATTGCGACATAATTTACGCAACCAACAACGAACTCGGCTTCGACTACCTGCGCGACAACCTCAAAACTTCCATTCCCGCGATGGTTCAGCGCGAACTCAACTTCTGCATAATCGACGAGGTTGACTCGATACTTATAGATGAGGCGCGCACCCCGCTGATAATTTCGGGCAGGGGCGGCGAAAGCTCCAAACTCTACGAGGACGTCGACAGGTTTGTGCGCACGCTCTCGGGCGGCTTCGACGACGACAAAAAGGATGCCGAGAAAAAGGCTCCCTCCAAGCGCAAAAAGGAGCTCACCAAGGAGGAGCAGGAGGCTAACGAACGCCTTGCGGCCATTCTTGCGGAGATGGAGGACTGGGACTATATAATCGACCGCAAAGAAAAGTCGGTCACCATAACCGAGAAGGGCGCCGAAAAGGCCGAGCGCTTCTTCGGAATAAACAACCTCGCCGATATCGAAAACGCCGATTTGAACCACCACATACAGCAGGCGCTCAAAGCGCACGAGCTGTTCAAGCGCGACGAGGACTATATCGTATCCAACGACGGCGAAATTCTCATCGTCGACGAATTCACCGGCCGTCTGATGCACGGCAGAAGGTATTCCGACGGACTTCACCAGGCGATAGAGGCCAAGGAACGCGTTAAAGTGCGCAACGAAAACAAGACGCACGCAACGGTCACCTTCCAGAACTATTTCCGCCTTTATAACAAGCTCTCGGGCATGACGGGTACCGCAAAAACGGAGGAGGCGGAGTTCCGCACCATATACTCCCTCGACGTAGTGGAGATACCCACCAACAAGCCCGTTCAGCGCAAAGACTATGCCGACATGATTTTCTCCACCGTAGAGGGCAAGAAGAAGGCGATTGTCAACGAAATCGTCGAAAGGCACGAAAAGGGCCAGCCCATCCTTATCGGTACGGTAACCGTCGACAGGTCGGAGGAGATTTCAAGGCTGCTGCGCCGCAACGGCGTAAAGCACAATATACTGAATGCAAAAAACCACGAGCGCGAGGCTGAAATCGTCGCGCAGGCGGGCAGGTACGGCGCAGTTACCATAGCCACCAACATGGCGGGCCGCGGCACCGACATTCTGCTCGGCGGCAACCCCGAATATCTTGCCAAAAAGCGCATGAGGGAGGAGGGCTACGACCACGACATGATAGAGGTCGCAATCTCCTACGCCGACCGCGAGTTCAACGAAGAGGAACAGAAGGCGCGCGCGCGTTATGCCGAGCTTTACGATAAGTTCAAGGCGGAGACCGACGCCGAAAAGGTAAAGGTTATCGAGGCGGGCGGACTTTGCATAATCGGCACCGAGCGCCACGAGAGCCGCCGCATAGACAACCAGCTCCGCGGACGTGCGGGCAGGCAGGGCGACCCCGGCGTTTCGATATTCTTCATCTCCCTCGAGGACGACCTTGCAAAGCGTTTCGGCGGCGAAAAGATAAAGGCCATTTACAACGCGTTCAAGCTCGACGACGACCAGTGCCTGCAATCCAAAATGCTCTCGCGCAGCATAGAGAACGCGCAGAAGGCGATAGAGGGCCGCAACTTCGGCATAAGAAAGCGCACGCTCCAGTACGACGAAGTCATGAACGAGCAGCGCAAGACGATATACGGCGAGCGCCTCAAAGTGCTCAAAGGCGAGGACGTACACGAGCAGATGCTCAAATATATCCCCGACTATGTCGAAAAAGTCGTAAACGAAACGGTAAATACCGACGCGATGCCCGAAAAGTGGGACGAGAACGCGCTCAACGAGGCGCTCAAAGTAAAGGTATATCCCGACGAGTGCACGTTTGAAATCACTCGCGAAATGCTCGAACGCTGGGACTATGAACGCGCCATAAAGAAGATTTCAAAAGAAGTCATAAGCGCCTACGAACAGAAGATTATAAATATCAAAAACGAAACGCACGGCCAGGTCGACTATCACCAGATAGAGCGCAACGAACTTCTGCGCAGCGTAGACCGCAACTGGATTGACCACATCGACGCGATGGACCAGCTCCGCAAGGGTATAGGTCTGCGCGGCTACGCACAGCAGGACCCCGTAATCGCCTACAAGCAGGAGGGTTACGAGATGTTCACCGAGATGATTGACCGCGTTCAGACGACGACTATATCCCGCCTTTTAAAGGGCAGAATCGTGCGCATACGCCCCGGCATGCCCATACCCGGCAGACCTGCGGCTGCCGCTCCTTCGCAGAGCGCTACCGCACAGCCCGCAAAAGCTGTTCCCTCGCCTGCGCCCGCAGTGCAGTCAGAGCAGCCCGCGCCCGAAAACAAGGGCGGCGAAAACGGCTCTGCCGCGGCTCCCGCACCCGAAGAAAACGCCATACAGGCTGCACAGCCCGCGCCCAAACCCTTCAACATTCAGCGCGTGCCTATGCCGTCTGCCGGCAACCTTGCAACGCGCCCGCAGGAGTTCACTCCCAATCCCACGGGCAGGCAGGCGCCGCTTATAAAAAAGAAGGAAGTCGGCCGCAACGACCCCTGCCCCTGCGGCAGCGGCAAAAAATATAAAGACTGCTGCTACTGGAAGGACCACAAGTAAGAGTTCACGAATTTTTCGCCTTGGCCGAATGCGAAAAATTCCGTGATTTTTAGGAACTAAGTTCCTCTTCGCGCGACTTATAAGGGCCCACGGAGCATATAGTCGCGCGAATTCACCTCCAGTGAGCCGGCCTTCGCCGCAAATGTAGTCGCGCTTAACGGCGAACTAAATTCGCCTTGCGCAGAGAATTATTTTAAACTTTGTTGCTTGAAACCCGCCTTGCGCACATTATTTGTTATTTAGAATTTTTTGCAACCGCTAAGGCGCCGCGTTATGCAGCGTTGAACAATACTTTAAAGAGAGTTTTATGTTTAAAGCAGACGATTACAGATTAAGGCTCAAATCTCTCGCCGAAACGCTTTCGGAGGCGAAGTATGCGCTCGATATCGACAATATAGGCGAAAAGCTCAAGGAGCTCAAAGCCGAACAGGAAAAGCCTGAGGTGTGGAACGATTTGGAAAAATCGAAACATATCGGCAGGGAAATTTCCGTGATAGAGGGCAAGATTGCCGCCTATAACAAGGGCGAAAGCGCATTGAAAGACGCGCAGGCGTTTGTCGACCTCATTGAGGAGGCGGACGACGAGAGCCTCGTTCCCGAGCTCGAAAATATGATAAAATCGGCGGAGGACGACATAGAGGAGATGCGCATAAAGGCGCTCCTCAAAGGCAAATACGATGCAAACAACGCCATATTAAGCCTGCACGCAGGCGCGGGCGGCACGGAGGCGTGCGACTGGACGCAGATGCTCTACCGCATGTACCAGCGCTACTGCGAAAAGTCGGGCTTCAAAGTCACCGAACTCGACAGAGAGGACGGTGACGAGGCCGGCATAAAGAGCGTAAGCTTTAAAGTCGAGGGCGAAAACGCCTACGGCTTCTTAAAGGCTGAAAAGGGCGTGCACCGCCTCGTGCGCATATCCCCGTTCGACAGCAACAAACGCCGCCACACTTCGTTCGCCTCGCTCGAGGTAATGCCCGAGGTCGACGACGAGGGAGAGGTTGAGATTCGCGACGAGGATATCCGAATCGACGTGTACCGCTCCTCCGGCGCGGGCGGACAGAAGGTCAACAAAACCGAAACGGCGATAAGAATAACGCACTTCCCCACGGGAATTGTCGTAACCTGCCAGAACGAGCGCAGCCAGCTCCAGAACAAGGCCATGGCGTTCCAGTATCTGCGCGCAAAACTTATAGAGCGGCAGATTGCAGAGAGGGAGGCGGCCGACGCCGAGCTCAAGGGCGAGATAAAAAAGATTGAGTGGGGCAGCCAGATTCGCTCGTACGTGTTCTGCCCCTACACCCTCGTAAAAGACCACCGCACGGGATACGAGGCAACCGATATCCAGGCGGTGATGGACGGCGATATTCAGGGATTTATCATCGACTATCTCAAAAAAGCAGGCTGAGAAAAATAATACGAAATTTTTAAATCAGTGCGGCAATATGCCGCAATCAATCAAAAATCAAGCCGCAAAAAAATATGTATCTTGCATTTTTTGCGCGGCAAAAATAAATTCATTCAATTTTTTCAAAAAAATAAATTGATGAATATTTTTCGGAGGGAAAATTATGGCAAATGCACCTGTAACCACGTCTGAAAAATGTTTCAGGCTGTCCTCTAAAATCCTCGCGCTCGGCGTGGGCATAAACAGCAGAAAGGGCGCGCAGAGCATCTTTTCTCAGCTCGTCGAAGCGACTACCGAACTCGGCGCTGGCGTGAACGCGGTCGACTATCTCCCCGTGCGCACGCTCCGTTCTGAGCAGTCGATAGAGCTCGTTAAATGCGCGCAGAAAGTCATATATATGCTCAACCTCTCGCTGCGCAACGCGCTCTTTATGAAAGACCAGACGTCGGCTGCTCTCGGCCTCGCGATTGACATTGCAAACGATATCAACGGAATGGTGCAGACTTATTATGCGGGCTTCCCCGCGCCCAAAGTCGTTATACCGCAGATTCCCGCGGAGTCGCCCGAAGAGCCCGTTCAGACGGCAGACCCCGACGGGTTCAATGCGCCCTATGAGGGAAATATTTAACTTTTTCCCGTTCATTCCTGGATAAGTTTATAAACAGTACCGGGGCGCGCCCTTTAAGGCGCGCGCTTTGAGCCGCAAAAAAACAAGCGGCCATGTAAAAAAATCTGCGGCGCCGCAAGTGCGCCGCATTTAAATTTATACTATGTACGATATTTCAAAGTTCAGCGTAAAGCCCGAACCGATAATTCTGGGCATAGAGTCGAGCTGCGACGAAACGGCGTGCGCCGTGCTCCGCGGCAGAAAGATTCTTTCAAACAGAATAATTTCCTCCGCCTCCGAACAGGCGAAGTACGGCGGCGTGGTGCCCGAAATCGCCTCCCGCATGCACACCGAGGCGGTGGACGAGGTATGCCGCCTCGCCCTTGCCGACGCAGGCATAACCCCGCGCGATATCGACTGCGTTGCGGCGACCTACGGTGCGGGACTTCTGGGTGCGCTGCTCGTCGGGCTTTCGTTTGCAAAGGCGTTCGCCTATGCGCTGAACGTGCCGTTCGTCGCCGTCAACCACATCCGCGGGCACATAGCCGCGGCTTATCTCGACAAACCCGACTTAAAGCCCCCGTTTATAACCCTGCTTGCAAGCGGCGGACACACGGCGATACTTCACACCTCGTCTTATACCGCTTTCGAGGTGCTCGCCGCCACTTCCGACGACGCCGCAGGCGAGGCGTTCGATAAGTGCGCGCGCGTTCTCGGACTTCCTTACCCCGGAGGGCCCAACGTGCAGAGGCTTGCCGCAGGCGGCAAACCCGCAATAAATTTCCCGTCGGCGCTCGTAAAAAATTCGCCCTCGCTCCGCTTTTCGTACAGCGGGCTCAAAACGGCGGTTATAAATTACTGCCACAACGCACAGCAGAGGGGGGAGCAGTTCAGCGCCGCCGACGTTGCGGCTTCCTTCCAGTGCGCGGCAATCGACCCGCTCGTGAAAAAGACGGCGGAGCTTGCAACGCGCTATAACGTAAAAACGGTTACGGCGGGCGGCGGGGTTATCGCCAACGACTATCTGCGCGCCACTCTTTCAGCCGCGTGCAAAAAGGCGGGGCTTACCCTCGTCCTTCCCGAAAAGAAATACTGCACCGACAACGCCGCAATGATTGCCTCGGAAGGTTTAAACCAGTACATGGCGGGCAATTTTTCCCCGCTCGATATAAACGCCGCCGCGGCCATTCCGCTCAAATAGTTGCGGCATATGTGCGCCCCTTTTTAATTTTTTTGACATGAACAGGCGCTTTGCGCCGTTCAGGACGTATTCTGCCCGCAACTTTTTTGCAAAAAATCGCTTTACAATTTTTTTGCGCTCGGGTATAATAGCAATATACAATTTAATTTAAAGGCGACGACGGAGGACAACGCCGTTTTACTTCCCCTTTCAGAGAGCCCGCGGCAGGTGCGAGAGGGCAGGGGAGTTTTTCAGGATATCACCTCCCAGCTTATTTTCAGAAAGCCTCTGCCGCGACCCATGCTTTTGGTGCGGTGCGGGCAAGTAAGAGAATACGGATTCATAACCCGTTACAAGTTATGGCAAATATCAGTTTGTTTTGGTGGTTTACAAGCACTCGTTTTCGGTGTCCGAAATAACGCGTGCTTTATTTTTTTATAAAAGCCGCCGCAAGGAGTAAAAATTTATGTACAAGAAGGTCGACACAACCTTAAACTTCCCCCAAAGGGAGCAGGAAGTTATTGAGTTCTGGAAAGACAACGACGTGTTTGAAAAGTCGGTAAAGCAAAACGAGGGCGCGGAGGAGTTCTCCTTCTACGACGGCCCTCCCACGGCAAACGGCAAGCCGCACATCGGGCACATTTTAACGCGCGTCATGAAGGACCTCATTCCCCGTTATCAGACGATGAAGGGCAGGCACGTACTGCGCAAGGCGGGCTGGGATACGCACGGTCTGCCCGTAGAGCTCGAAGTCGAAAAGATGCTCGGCATGGACGGCAAGCAGGACATCGAAAAGTACGGCATAGAGCCGTTCATCAAGCAGTGCAAGCAGTCGGTATGGAAATATAAGGGCGAATGGGAGCGCATGTCCGAGCGCGTAGGCTATTGGGCGGACATGGAGAACCCCTACGTCACTTACGACGACAACTATATAGAGTCGGAGTGGTGGGCATTAAAGACCATGCACGAAAAAGGGCTGCTGTATAAGGGGCATAAAATCGTGCCCTATTGCCCCCGCTGCGGCACGGCGCTCTCCTCGCACGAGGTTGCGCAGGGCTATAAGCTCGTAAAAGAAAATTCGGTAGTCGCCCGCTTTAAGGTAAAGGGCGACGAAAACCGTTATATCCTTGCGTGGACGACCACGCCGTGGACTCTTCCCTCGAACGTTGCGCTCTGCATGAACCCCGACGAACCCTACGTCGAGATTGAGTCCGACGGCACGAGATATATCCTTGCAAAAGCGCTCGTTTCAAACTTCTTTGAGGACTATAAAGTCATAGCCGAAAAGAAGGGCAGCGAGTGGGAGAGGCTGGAATATGAGCCGCTGTTTGAAGAGACGACGGCGGAAGTTAAGCGCATTTCTCCCGCAAGCGCAAAAATAAAATCTCATTACGTCGTATGCGACACCTACGTCACCATGGGCGACGGCACGGGCGTCGTTCACATTGCGCCCGCGTTCGGCGAGGACGACTACAAGGTGGGCAAGCGCTACGGCCTTCCCGTGGTGCAGCTCGTCAACGAGCGCGGCTGCTTCGACGAGAGATTTCCCGCTCTCAACGGGCTGTTTGCCAAAAAGGCGGATAAAGTTATAATCGAAATGCTCGAAAATGGCGGCAAGCTCTTTAAGGTGGTGCCCTTCGAGCACGACTATCCCCACTGCTGGCGCTGCGATACGCCCCTTTTATACTACGCCCGTTCGAGCTGGTTTATAGAGGTCACCAAGGTAAAGGAAGACATAAAGGCGGCAAACCGCTCGGTAAACTGGATGCCCGATACAATAAAAGAGGGCAGAATGGGCAACTTCCTTGAAAACGTGATAGACTGGGGTCTCTCGCGCGACAGGTACTGGGGCACTCCGCTCCCCGTATGGGTATGCCCCGACTGCGGCGAGATTGAGGTAATAGGCTCAAAGGCGGAACTCAAAGAGAAGTGCGGGCTCGCGCCAGACGCGGAGATTGAGCTGCACCGCCCCTACCTCGACAATTTAACGTGCACCTGCCCCAAGTGCGGCGGCAAGATGAAGCGCACGCCCGAAGTTATCGACTGCTGGTTTGACTCGGGCTCCATGCCGTTCGCGCAGTATCACTACCCGTTTGAAAACGCCGACCTCTTCAAGGAGACCTTCCCCGCAGACTTTATCTCCGAGGCGGTCGACCAGACGCGCGGCTGGTTCTATACCTTACTCGTAATAAACACCATTCTCTTCGGCGTGGCTCCCTTCAAAAACTGCATAGTTTTAGGGCACGTCAACGATAAAAACGGCATAAAAATGTCTAAGCACAAGGGCAACGTCGTTGACCCCTGGACTGTGCTCGACAAGCAGGGCGCCGACGCGGTGCGCTGGTACTTCTATACTTCGTCAGCCCCCTGGCTGCCTTCGAGGTTCTACGAAGAGGCCGTGTCTGAGGCGCAGCGCAAGTACCTCGGCACGCTGTGGAACACATATGCATTCTTCACGCTGTATGCCGAGATAGATAAGTACGACCCCTCGAAATTCAGCTTAAAAGACTGCAAGCTCTCGCTGATGGACAGGTGGATACTCTCCAAACTCAACAGCCTTGTAAAGCTCGTCGACGAGCACCTCGCGCGCTACGAGATAACCGAGAGCTCGCGCGCCATTCAGGAATTTGCCGACATACTCTCCAACTGGTACGTTCGCCGCTGCCGCGACCGTTTCTGGGGCAGCGACATGACCGACGACAAGGCGGCTGCATACACTACGCTCTATACCGTGCTCGTAACGCTTGCAAAGGTTACTGCGCCCTACACGCCCTTCGTCGCCGAGATGATGTATTCGAATCTCGTGCCGCAGTTCTTTAAAGAGGCGCCCGTATCCGTCCATCTCTGCCGCTTCCCCGAGCCCGACGAGAGCCTCATCGACGAGGAGCTCGAGCGCGGAATGGAGGGCGTTACCGATATCGTCGTAAACGGCAGGTCGGCGCGCAACGCGGGCAACTTAAAGAACCGCCAGCCGCTTGCAGAGATGGTGGTGGTCTCCGAAAAGCCTCTTAATCTCTCCGATGAAGAGAAGTCGATTGTGCTTGAAGAGCTCAACGTCAAAAAGATGACGGTGGCAAACGACGCCTCGGTTTATATAAAGTACAAGTTGAAACCCCAGCTCAAAACGCTCGGCCCCAAATACGGCAAGCTGCTCGGCGCAATTTCAAAGTTCCTTTCGGAGTGCAATGCCGACGAGGTTGTGGCTAAGATTCGCGCAGACGGCGAATACGAGGTTCCCGGGCTCGGCGTAAGCTTAAAGCTCGAAGATTTGCAGGTTTTCACCGAAAGTGCAAACGGCTACGTAGCCCAGTCCGACAAGGGCGTAACCGTCGCCCTCTCCACCGTGCTCACCGAAGAGCTGATTGACGAGGGCGTGGAGCGCGAAATCGTCTCTAAAATTCAGAATATGCGCAAGGAGGCGGGTTTTGAAGTTACCGACCGCATTGCCGTATTCTACAAGGGTGAAGGAAGGGCGGCAAAGGTATTCGCCGCTGCCGGTTTTGCAAAGGACGTGCTTGCCGACTCCGTAGCCGAGGGCTCCGCTCCCGAAGGCGCGTACTCAAAGGAGCAGAACATCAACGGCGAAAAGGTTACAATATCCATTTTACGCCGCTAAACTTTGCATATACTTCGCAATACCGTGTCAGGCTGCGCTTTCCTCGGGTCATTTACGCTTAAGTAAACTCCCCGTCGTAAATGCTCGCCTTCCTTGTCTTGCTCGTATCTCCAAAGTTTCTGATTGCATTTTTTTGGCAACCTTCGGTCATGTACGTCTTTGTACACTCCCTCAAACCTTCCGCACGCGTCATGCCTCCCTTGTGTAAAGGGAGGTGTCATGCGCAGCGTGACAGAGGGATTGTTACTTGCTTCTATGAAGTTTTGATGTGGGGTGGTCGCGTCTGCTCGCGTCTATGAATGGATAGGATTATAGTAAATCAGCCGCGCAGGGCTTAGCCCTGCGCGGCTGTTCTTTTTTGGGCGGGGGGTAGGGTATTCGGCAAAATATGGGGGGGCTTTCTGTTTTTGGGCCAAATATCATATGCGGGCAAGCTTGAGCATATTTTATAACCATGACTGTTCTTGAGTTGAACGTTGGCGAAAGCGCAAAGATATGCAAAATCACCGCGACGGGCTCTGCGGCGGAGAGAATGCGTTCGCTCGGTTTTACGAGCGGCAGAATTGTGACCGTGCTCGGCTATTCCCTCTTTAAAAGCAGTGTGCTGTTATCGTGCGGCTCGGTGCGGCTCGCCGCACGAAAATCTCTTGCCTCGCACATTCTCGTCGCGGAGGGCGGTGTATGAAGGTCGTTCTGGCGGGCAATCCCAACGCGGGCAAAACCACGCTCTTCAACGCGCTCACAAAAAGCCGTCTTAAAACGGGCAACTGGCACGGCGTAACCACCCGCCCCGCATACAAGACGAGGGGAGATATAACCTTTGCCGACGTCCCCGGAATGTATTCATTCAACGGCTATTCCATGGAGGAGAACTCCGCCGCGGAGGAGATACGCTCCGCCGACCTTGTGATAAACGTTGCGGACGGGCTCACGCTCAGAAACTCGCTCTCGCTCACGCGCACCATAATCTCCATGAATAAGAGCGTGGTTTTATATGTGACAAAGCTCAAAGAGCTTAAAAGGCGGGGCGGCAGACTCAGCGCTTCCGCCCTTTCGCGCATGCTCGGCGTGCCTGTATTCACCGAAATAAAGCCGCTGAAAGAGTTTTTAAAGAATATCAAAAGCGGTGAAAACAAATTAAAAATAAATGCGAAAAATAGCGCGCATTTATCGCCCGCGTTGCCGTTGAATGAGGCATATTATGCGGGTAATTGCAGTTTAACGCGCGCCGAAAAGCTGTTTTATAACAAATATTTCGCGCTTTTCTTTTTTATATTTTCGGTAATTTTAATGTTTTTTATGGCGTTTTTTCCGGGAATGCCGGGAGACGCGCTGAAAAATCTTACGGAGGAGCTCATCTCGGTAAAACTCCGCGGTGCGGTGGAGGGCGTGCTTCCCGCGGGCAAGGTGCGCTCGCTTGTGTGCGACGGGATAATTGGCGGTGCGGGAGGAGTGCTCTCCTTTGTGCCGCAGCTTGCCGTTTTATACCTCTTTTTAACGCTGCTCGACGAGAGCGGGGCAATGTCGGCTCTGTCGTTTATAACCGACGGCGTGTTCGCCAAAGTGCACCTGTCGGGCAGGGCGGCGTTTTCGCTCGTGTCGGGCTTTGGCTGTACGGCGGCGGCAATACTCACCACGCGCGGGTTCACTTCAAGCTCCACGCAAAAGCGCGCGGTCGCCGCGCTCGCGTATATACCATGCGGCGCAAAAATGCCCGTATTTTTAACGCTATTGTCGCCGCTGTTTTCAAACCCGTTCCCCGTGATTACGGCATTTTATTTTGCCGGAATCGCGCTCTCGTTCGCCGCATGCTATTTTGCGGGCAGGGGTGAAGAGGAGCTTTTATCCGAAGTCGCGCCCGTGGCGCTACCCTCGCCCGTAACCATTTTAAAAAAGTTGTTTTTTTATATCAAAGGGTTTATAATTAAGGTGGCAACGGCAGTTTTGCTCTTTTGCGTGGTAAGCTGGGTGCTCTCCAATTTTACTTTTACTCTCGCCCCGTGCGCGCTTGAAGAGAGCATGCTCGCGCAGATAAGCAGGTTTTTGACGCCGCTGTTTGCGCCGATGGGACTGAACGACTGGCGCCTGTCGTATGCGATGATTTCAGGCTTTGCCGCCAAAGAAAACGTTGCCGCGACGATTGCCATGCTCATGCCGGGTGGCGCGGGGCTGGATATTGCGGGCGCGCTTGCCGCAAGTGCCTTTTTGCTTATGTGCCCCGCCTGTATTTCGGCATTCTCCGCCTCGTGCAGGGAGGTGGGCGCAAAGACGACTTTAATATATTTTGCCTTTCAGCTCGTAACGGCTTTTATCGCGGCATATCTGGTGCATATTTTGTTCTCGCTCTGAGCTTGGTTGCGGCATATTCCGCGTTCTTTTTACATTAAGGATAAAAATTTTCCGATGAAAAAATTTACCGTGACGGCGGCAGCCGACTTAAAAACTTTTACCGATTCGGTATATCCGCAGGGCAGTTTTGCCTTTGCGGCGCTTTTGCGTGCCAAAGATATAAGGGTAAACGGCGTGCGCACGGGCAAAAACGTGCCGCTCCGTGCGGGCGACGAGGTCGTCTATTATACCACCCCCGCGCAGGAGGAAAAGGCAAGTCACCGCGTGATATATGCCGACGAAAACATAGTCGTCTGCGATAAATTTTCCGGCGTTTCCACCGAGGCGCTCTTGTGTGAACTTTCGGAAAAGGGCGAATTTTACGCCGTCCACCGCCTCGACAGGAACACCGAGGGCGCGATTGTATTTGCAAAAAACCGTGCGGCGGAGAGCGAGCTTGTAAGCGCTTTCAAAGAGCGGCGCGTTAAAAAAACATACCTTGCCTTGTGCAAAAATAACTTTAAAAGGGCGGGCGGAGTGCTGACCGCATACCTTAAAAAGGACGAAAAGCGGGCGGAGGTGGAGGTCAGCGACGCGCCACGCCGCGGCTTTGTACAGATAGTCACCGAATACAGGGTGGTTAAGGCGGAAGGCGAGCTTGCGCTTGCCGAAATTGCGCTGCACACGGGCAAAACGCACCAGATTCGCGCGCATATGGCGCATATCGGCTGCCCGCTCCTCGGCGATGAGAAGTACGGCGACCGCACGCTCAACGATAAGTACGGCGCGCGCCGCCAGCGGCTCGTTTCAAAATCGCTCTCGTTTGACTGCGGCGGAAAACTTGCATATCTGAGCGGCAAAGTTTTTGAAAGCTCCTTCGTTCCGAGCGTGTAAAGTTAAATGGTTGCGGCATATATGCGGGGGAATTGCATATGATTTATCTCTCATCTTTCAGATTCCCTTCGTGGGACAGCGAATACGGCTTTCGTTTAAACAACGTCAAGCGCACGTGTTACAACACGATGTATCCGTTTTTCGTGCTCTCCCGAGGCGGTTTAAGCGAACTCAACTTTACCGAAGTTACCATTCTGTGCGGAGGCAACGGCTCGGGCAAGACGACGGCGCTCAACGTCATCGCCGAAAAACTCGCCCTCTCCCGCGGAACGCTCTTCAACCGCTCGTCTTTTTTCGGCGACTATTTAAAAATGTGCTCCTTCGGCCGCGAGCGCGATATTCCCGCGCACAGCGCCGTTATAACGAGCGACGACGTCTTTTCGTATATGCTCGACATACGCGCGGTAAACGAAGGCGTAGACCTGCGCCGCGAGGAACTTTTCGAGGAATACAACCGCAATAAGCGCGAACTTTCGTCCGTGCGCTCGCTTGACGATTATGAGCGGCTGAAAGATATCGTCGACTCGCGCAGGCTCACACAGTCGAAGTTTGTAAAGAGCAGACTGGGCGAAAACGTAAAGGAACAGTCCAACGGGGAGAGCGCGTTTTACTACTTTACGCAGAAGATAAAGGACGGCGGGCTGTATCTTCTGGACGAGCCCGAAAACAGCCTCGCGCCCGACCTGCAATTAAGATTGTGCGATTTTTTATGCGACAGCGCGCGCTTTTACGGCTGTCAGTTTATAATCGCAACCCATTCGCCCTTCATTCTCTCCATGCGCGGCGCGCGCATATACGACATGGACGATTCTCCCGTGAGCATAAAAAAGTGGACGGAGCTTAAAAACGTGCGAACGTATTACGAGTTTTTTAAAACCCGCGGCAAAGACTTCGAGTAACCAAAAGCGCCGTATATGCCGTTCATCGCGGCATATCAGGCGCTAAATTAGAAATATATGAAAAAACAAACCGCCCGCGCAAACCTGCGC
>ERZ1090879.893-NODE-893-length-17345-cov-29.420012_pt1 | contig 17345 bp, 12 predicted proteins | sample MGYA00478472_ERZ1090879 | MGnify/ENA primary metagenome ERZ1090879 (study PRJEB33644, sample SAMEA5815723) | chicken gut metagenome | biome: Chicken; feature: Gastrointestinal Tract; material: Caecum | place: Ireland | collected 2019-01-01 | study: A study of the...
CCGCAAGGCGGTCGACAATGCGCGCCGCGGTGGGCAGCGCGAGTCCCGCCGCCGCGAGTTCTTCCCTCGCGCCGAACACTTCCGCCGGCGTACCGTCCGCGACGACTCTGCCCTCTTTGAGCGCGACTATCCTGTCCGCCATTTCCGCGATGTCGTCCATATAGTGCGACACCATGATGACTGTGGGGCTGACCTCTTCGTGCAGCTTTTTCACCAGCGCGAGTATCTCTCGTCTGCCCACGGGATCCAGCCCCGCGACAGGCTCGTCGAGCACGAGGATCTTCGGCTCCATGGCGATGACGCCGGCTATTGCCGCGCGGCGTTTCTCTCCGCCGGACAGCTCGAAGGGGCTGCGCTCGGCGAACTCGGAGTAAGGCAGTCCCACCACTTCCATGGCGCGGCGGACTCTGCGGTCTATCTCGTCCTTTTCGAGCTTCATGTTTTTGGGACCGAAAGCGACGTCTTTCGCCACCGTGTCCTCGAAAAGCTGATATTCGGGATACTGGAACACCATGCCTACGGTGAAACGCAGGCTCTTCAGCGTCTTTTTGTCGGAGGCGTTCATACCTGCGACGCGCACCTCGCCCTCCTGCACCTTGACAAGCCCGTTGAGGTGCTGTATGAGCGTGGATTTGCCGGAGCCCGTCGCGCCGATGAGCCCGACGAACTCGCCCTCTTCCACGGCAAGGTTAACGCGATCGAGCGCACGCTTCTCGAAGGGCGTCTTGACGGAATAGGTGTAAGTCAGATCTTTCAGTTCAACTGCGAGCATATTCCCTCCACCAGTTCGTCCTCGTCCGTGACCGTGCCGTCGAAGGTGAAGCCGCGCTCCGTGAGCATGCGCGCGATCTCCGTCGCCGGGGGCAGCGCGAGTCCGCACGCCTCTACTTCGGGGGAGGCGAACACCTCCGCCGGCGTACCGTCCAGCGCGACTCTGCCCTTGCGCAGGACTATCACTCTGTCCGCCTGCGCCGCTTCGTCCATATTGTGCGTTATGGAAATGACCGTAATGCCGGAATCGTTGAGTTTCTTCGCCACGTCCATGATCTCAGCCCTGCCTTCGGGGTCGAGCATGGAAGTGGATTCGTCGAAAATGATGATGTCCGGCTTCATGGCGAGCACGCCGGCTATGGCGACGCGCTGTTTCTGTCCGCCGGAAAGCTTGCTCGCGCTGCGCGTGCGGAACTCGTTCATTCCCACCGCGGTGAGCGCCCAGTCCACGCGCTCGACGATCTCCTCGCGCGGAATGCCCACGTTCTCCGGGCCGAAAGCCACGTCGTCCTCTATGACGGTAGCCACCATCTGGTTGTCCGGATTCTGAAACACCATGCCCGCCTTTCTGCGGACGTCGAAAGTCCTCTCCTCGTCGCGGGTGTTGATGCCCTCTATGAGCACGTCCCCCGCAGACGGCACGAACAGCCCGTTGAGAAGTTTGGCGAGCGTGCTTTTGCCGCTGCCGTTCATGCCCGTGAGCGCGACGAACTCCCCCCTCTCCGCGGAAAAGGAAACGTTGCGGAGCGCGCGGACGGTCTGTCCTTCTCCGACTCTGTACGAATAACTGACACCGATGAGTTCTATCTGCGGCATAATGTTGGATTATAACACAAAAACCGCAAATTGAAAAGCGATTGCCGCGGACGGGGACAAGTTTATGATGCGCGCGGCGCGCGCGGGACCGCACCGATGCGGACGCGCGCGTTTTATCGAAACGCGTCGAATAAAGCCGCGCATATTGCGCCGCCGCCGCGGCTGTGATATAATTACAGATGAAGCGCGTATCGCAAACGCAGCTTCAGGGAGATATTAAAATGCGTAAAAAAATCATCGCCGCGATCATTGTGACGGCACTCGCGCTCTGCCTTGCGTTCACACTCGCCGCATGCAACAATAACGACGGCGACGGAGGAAAGGAAGGCGGAGACACCGGCACGCTCTACTCCATCCAGGCGCCCGCCGCATCCGACGTCTACACCGTATCGGGACTGCCCGAAAGCGCGCGCGAAGGCGACGCCGTGACCTTCACCGTCACGCTGACTCACCCCGCGGACAGCGTGCTCAATTACGTCGAAGTGTACGGCTCGGAAATGAAATACAACAAGCTCACCCCTGCAGACGACGGCTCTTATTCGTTCACGATGCCCGCGGAACCGGTTCGCGTCACCGTCGACGCGGATTATTATCCCGACAACGACACGGACAATTTCCTGACCTGGGACGAGGACAATCCGACAACGGCAGAAAAATGGATTCCTCACTATGACGGCGATATGTATTTCGATTCCGACAACCTGTCGCTTGTCGCAAACGTAACGGATGACCCGAAGGGCACCGGCGGCTGGTTCAACAATCACGAGGAAAGGGCCTTTTCTCTCAACGAAGACGTAATTCCCAACGATGCTCTGACCGTCACCTATGAGGAAGAAGGCAATCGCAACGACGCATATATGTTCACCGTCGACATCGACCGCTCTAAAATCAATGCCGGCACGGCGAAAATCGTGCTCGTCGTGGAAAACAATTCGTCTTTCGGTGACGAATCCGTGCTCGCCTGCACCGTCACCGTGACCGAACGCGAACCTTACGAAACGGTCGAAATCTGGACGGAAACGGTCATATTTGACGTTTCCGCCATAGAAAATGACGAACACACGGAAGACCTTTATTTCGTTTTCTCCGATAAGGACTATGACGATAATACATATGCACAGCAATTTCAGACGATTTTGGAAACTGACTACGAAATCGTAGACGGAAAAATCGAACTGACAATAAATTACGTTGTCGGCCACGAATACGAAATCACCCTTGACTATCGCATGGGAGAGCCCAAACCCGCCGTCCCCGACATATCTTTTCAGAATGCCGACGGCGGAGAATATCAATCGGGAGTGCTGACCTTCTCCAAGGACGGCGGCTCGATAGAGTTGGCGCTCGAATAGGCGGCATCGGTAACAATCATGAAAAAACGCGGCATAAACGCCGCGTTTTTTCATTTGCACCGGCTTCATTCGGTTGTGTACGCCGCCGCGTCCGCGTCCTCTTCCGTGCACGGGCACGCGCGCATCAGTATGTGGGCGTGTGTATGATTAAGATACACCTTATACGTTACGGAAATATTTTCAAACAGTTGATTGACTTAAACATTCCGCGATAGTATAATCCTTTTTGCACGAGCCGAAAGGCTTTTTCTACGATTACAAGTTTATACACACTATGGAGGTCTTTATGAAAAAGATGACTATCGACGGTAATACCGCAGCGGCGCACATCGCATATGCGTTCTCCGACGTCGCGGCGATTTACCCCATCACGCCCTCCTCTCCCATGGCGGAAAACTGCGACGAATGGGCGGGGCAAGGCAGGAAAAACATCCTGGGCAACGTGTTGAAGATCGTCGAAATGCAGTCCGAAGCGGGCGCCGCGGGCGCGGTCCACGGTTCTCTTGCCGCGGGCGCGATGACCACGACGTTCACCGCCAGCCAAGGCTTGCTGCTCATGATCCCGAACATGTACAAGATCGCGGGCGAGCTGCTCCCCTGCGTGTTCCACGTTTCGGCGCGCGCGCTTGCCGCACACGCGCTGAGCATATTCGGCGACCACGCGGACGTCATGGCGTGCCGTCAGACGGGCTTTGCGATGCTCGCGTCCAACTCCGTTCAGGAAGTCATGGACATGAGCCTTGTGGCGCATCTTTCCACGCTTAAGGCCTCCGTCCCCTTCATCAACTTCTTCGACGGTTTCAGGACCTCCCACGAAGTGAGCAAGATCGATGTCATCGACTACGACGAGATCAAGAGCCTCGTGGACTTCGACGACATCGACCGTTTCCGCGCGCGTTCCCTCAACCCCGAACATCCCCATCAGGCGGGCACGGCGCAGAACCCCGACATCTATTTCCAGAACAGAGAAGCCGCCAACAAGTACTACCTCGCGGTGCCCGGCATCGTGCAGGCGATGATGGACAAAGTGGCGACCGTCACGGGCAGACAGTACCACCTCGTTGACTACTACGGCGCAAAGGACGCCGACCGCGTCATCATCCTCATGGGCAGCGGCGCGGAAGCAGTCGAGGAAACGGTCGACTACCTCAACGCCAAGGGCGAGAAGGTGGGCGTGCTCAAAGTCAGGCTCTACCGTCCCTTCCCCGCGGAACAGCTCGTCGCCGCGCTCCCCAAGACCGCGAAGAAGATCACCGTCCTCGACCGCACCAAGGAAGCGGGTTCCCTGGGTGAACCTCTCTACCTCGACGTCATCGCCGCGCTTGACGAGCTCAAGGTCAAGGCGGAAGTGCTGTGCGGCAGATACGGACTGGGCAGCAAGGAGTTCAACCCCTCCATGGCCGCCGCGGTGTACGAGAACATGAACGAGGGCAGGAAGAACCACTTCACCGTCGGCATCATCGACGACGTGACCGGCACTTCCCTCGACATCAAGGAAAAGATCGACGTTGCCGATCCTTCCACCATCTCCTGCAAGTTCTACGGCCTCGGCTCCGACGGCACCGTCGGCGCGAACAAGAACAGCATCAAGATCATCGGCGACCACACCGATAAGTACGCGCAAGGCTACTTCTCCTACGACTCCAAGAAGTCGGGCGGTCTCACGGTGTCCCACCTCCGCTTCTCCGACAAGCCCATCCGCGCGACCTACCTCATCGACCAGGCGGACTTCGTGGCGTGCCACAACGAGTCCTATGTGCTCCGTTACGACATGCTCTCCGACCTCAAGGACGGCGGCACCTTCCTGCTCAACAGCATCTGGTCCCCCGACGAGATGGACAAGCAGCTCCCCGCAAAGATGAAGAACCAGATCGCGAAGAAGCACATCAAGTTCTACACCCTCGACGGTCTTGACGTCATCACCAAACTCGGCGCGTCCAAGGGCGTGAACACCGTCATGCAGGCGGCATTCTTCAAACTCGCGAACGTCATCCCCTATGCGGACGCCGAGAAGTACATGAAGGAAGCCATCAAGAAGACGTACGGCAGAAAGGGCGACGCGGTCGTCAAGATGAACTGCGACTGCATCGACAACGCCATCGCCAACCTCAAAGAGGTCAACTATCCCGAAAGCTGGGCGACCACCACTTCGGGTGCGGATCCTCTGCCCGTCCCCGACGACGAGTACTACAAGACCTTCGTCGCGCCCATCACCGCGCAGGAAGGCGACAAGCTGCCCGTCAGCGCGTTCTCTCCCGACGGCGTCGTCCCCACCGGCACGACCAAGTTCGAGAAGCGCGGCATCGCGGTGAACGTGCCCGAATGGATCGTGGACAACTGCATCCAGTGCAACCGCTGCTCCCTCGTCTGCCCCCATGCGGCGATCCGTCCCACGCTTGCCACGGCGGAAGAGCTTGCGGACAAGCCCGAAGGCTTCGTCACCAAGCCCGCCATCGGCTTCAAGGGCTACGAGTTCCGCATGCAGGTCAGCCCCTATGACTGCTCCGGCTGCAACAACTGCGTCAACGTCTGCCCCGCCAAGGAAAAGGCGCTGCGCATGATCCCCATCGCGGAATCCATCGAGAAGGACGCCGCCAACTGGGACTATGCGGCATCCCTCAAGGAGACTTCCGCTCCCATCCCCGCAAACAAGGTCGCGTCCGTCAAGAACAGCCAGTTCAAGAAGCCGCTGTTCGAGTTCTCCGGCGCGTGCGCGGGCTGCGGCGAGACTCCTTACGTCAAGCTCATCACCCAGCTCTTCGGCGACAGAATGATCATCGCCAACGCGACGGGCTGCTCCTCCATCTACGGCGGCAGCGCTCCCACCTGCCCCTACACCAAGAACGACGAGGGCAAGGGTCCCGCGTGGGCGAACTCCCTGTTCGAGGACAATGCGGAATTCGGCTTCGGTATGCACCTCGCTTATCAGGCGCGCCGCAACGTGCTGAACAACATCATGACCAACATCATCGGCCTCGACACCATCTCCCCCGCCATGAAAGAAGCCATGACGGAATGGATGGACGGCAAGGACGACGGCGAACTCTCCAAGGCGGCGGCAGCCAAGATCATGGAACTGCTCCCCTCCGAGAAAGAGAACGCCAACGGCATCACTCTCGATCTGCTGAACAGAGTCGAAGCGCGCAAGGACTGCCTCATCAAGAAGTCCGTGTGGATCATCGGCGGCGACGGCTGGGCGTATGACATCGGCTACAACGGCGTCGACCACGTGCTCGCAAGCGGCGAGGACGTCAACATCCTCGTGCTCGACACCGAGGTGTACTCCAACACCGGCGGTCAGGCTTCCAAGTCCACCCCCACGGGCGCGATCGCGAAGTTCGCCGCCACTGGCAAGCGCACCAAGAAGAAGGACCTCGCTCTGCTCGCGATGGACTACGGCTATGTCTACGTCGCGCAGGTATCCATGGGCGCGGATATGAACCAGGTCGTCAAGGCGTTCGCGGAAGCGGAAGCGTATCACGGCCCCTCCATCATCATCGCCTACGCACCCTGCATCAACCACGGCATCAACATGACCAAGTCCCAGCTGGAGATGAAGAAAGCGGTGGACACCGGCTACTGGCAGCTCTTCCGCTACAACCCCGACCTCGCGGACACCGACGCCAACCCCTTCACCCTGGACAGCAAGGAACCCACGGAAGACTACCAGTCCTTCCTCATGGGCGAAGTGCGTTACGCGTCCCTGGTCAAGCAGAACCCCGACGCGGCGAAAGTCCTCTTCGAGAAGAACGAACGCGACGCGGCACAGAAGCGCGCCTTCTACGCCCGCAAAGCGGAGTCCAACTGGAAACCCGGCAAGAACTGACGCCCACTCGACAAAACAGCAAACGCCGCCCTTTTCGGGGCGGCGTTTTCTTTTCTGCATGCCGGACCGGAATAATGCGAACCGGGTTCGGCGCCGTCGATTTCCGCCTGAACCGCGTCATTCGCCTTGCTAATACGGGTCAAGTATTAGCTGCGGCGACTTCCTTGCTCAGCCAAAAATCGGCAGGCGCGGAACTGCTCGCACCTCAGAGCAAGAGATTTTCGGATGATGTTGCACGGGCGGAACGCAGGCAATAGTATACATATTGGCAAGTTTCGGCTGTGCAAAAGCGCCGAAAAGAGTTGCTCCGAGGCCGGTTCGTATTATTCCGGTTCGGCATACCGGCTTTTACGACGATAATGCCATTCGCATAGACCGTCACAAAATACATCGAATATTGTATTCGACGTACTTTTTCATCTAAAACATACACAGAAAAAGTAATGTTGCCTGATACAATTGAAATAATAATGGCATTCATGTTCTCCGAATCAGGAGTCAAACATATACGGTTGCCGCAAAGCATCAAAGCTATTGTCGGAGGGGCATTTCGTAGATGCAGCGAACTTGCTGCCATATATTATGACGGCACTGTCGAGCAGTGGCACGAGATCATCAAAAAATCCGAATGGGACGCGGAAACAGGCGATTATGTCGTGATATGCAGTGACGGCACACTGACAAAGGAACAGGCAAACGGCACTGCGTAAATGACAGCAAAAACTTACATACGAAAAGAGTGCGCATTGCGCACTCTTTTTGTTTTCCGTAATGTTGAGGTGTTGCGCCGCAGGCGCAACGCTGCGTTGCAAGCCCTCTCTCGGCAGGGGCGGCGCGGACGGGTGCTTAGGCGCAGGGCTCTCTTTTGTACACTTCCGTGCGTTTGCGGGGGCGGACGGAGGGGAAGGCGGCGTCGCGGCGGGAGGCGATGAGCTTGGGGAGCACCTCGTTGAGGAGCAGGGCGACGAAGATGACCGCAAAGCCCATGCCCACCTGCAGGGTGAGGCGCTCGTGGTAGAAGATCATGGAGAACGCCACGCCGAACACGCCCTCCAGGCTGAGGATGAGCGAGGCGGCGATGGATGAGGCGTACTTGATGCCCACGTTCATCATGACGAAGCACACGCACGTCGCCATGACGCCGACGTACACCAGCGAGAACGCGCTGTCCGGGGAAAGCGACGTCGGCATGCTCTCCTTTGCGAGGAAAAAGACGAGGCATATGACGAAAGCGGTGAAGAACTGTATGGTGGTGAAAAGGAAGGTGTCCAGCTTCTGTCCGAACCTGTCCACCGCGACGATCTGGAAGGCGAAGAACACGCCGCATATGATGGTGTAGCCCTCTCCTTTCATCGAAAAACCGCCGCTGCCGCCGTCCATGCACACAAGCCCGATGCCCGCCATGCACACGACCGCCGCCGCGAGGTTGAGAAGAGTCGGACGCCTCTTCATGACCGCCCAGCCTATGAAAGGCACGAGGATACAGTAGACTGTGGTGAGGAACGCGCTCGTCCCCGGCGTTGTATTCTGCAGACCGAGCGTCTGAAAAATGTACGCGAAGGCGAGAAAGACGCCTGTCAGCACCCCTTGCCACAGATAGGTGACGTTCATGAGTTTCCACTTCTTGAAGCAGATCAGACCGAGCAGCACCGCGGAGACGAGGAAGCGGAATGTGAGCAGAAAATATGGCGGAACTTCGTCCAGAGTGTCTTTCAGAATGAAATAACTGCTCCCCCACAATACCGTGCTGAGAAGCAGAATGATCTTCGCGCCGTTGCGCTTCTGTCCGTCCGAAAGACGTGTTAAGAATGACGTTTTCAATGTTTTATCTGCCGTTTTTGTGTTTACGTTGTTTCTCCGCTCTCCGCACTCTCTTCGGCGGAAGGCTCTCCGTCCTCTTGATCGAGCACCGTCGCACTCCCGTCCGCGGGCGATTTTTCACCCTCTTGCGCGAGCCATTCTTCCGTCTCCGCCGCGCCGTCTGCGGGCAAGTCCTGCCGCTCCGCACTCTTCGCGGTGAGCGCCTCCTTTCACTCGAAATCCGCGAGATAACCGCCGAGGTCGCTCTCCAGACGGTCGCACACGCGGCGCATGAGAGCCGGATCGGCGCCTGAATACGGATCCGTCACTCCGGCAGAGAAAAATCCCGCCTTTTTAGCCGTTTCCGCGCCCACCGCGCCGTCCTCGACTACGGCGCACTCCGACGGGAGCAGCCCCAGTCGCGCCGCCGCGGTGAGATATACGTCGGGGGCGCTCTTGTCCTTTCCCGCGTCGCCCACGGACACGAACACCGGGAAAAGCTCCCACACCCCGTGTCTTGTAAGGCACGCGCGCGCGAGGTCCTCGTCCAAAGCAGTGGCGATGCCCAGCTTTTTGCCGCGTGCGGCGAGTGCGGAGAGCAATTCCTTCGCGTGCGGAGTCATCTCGATCGCTGAGGCGTACGCGTCGCCCGCATACTCTCTCCACACCTTCGCCACTCCTTCCGCGCCGCATGCCAGCCCGAAGCGTTCCGCAGTGTAAGCCGTGCCCCGTGAGATGTCCAGATGATTGACGTGCGCGACGTAATCGTCCGGCATTTCTATGCCGAAACGGGCGAGCGCCTTGCGGTAGATGCCGTACCACAATCCCGTGGACGCGAGCAAGGTGCCGTCAAGGTCGAATATGTAGCCTTTGAGATCTGCAAACTTCATCAATACCATATCTCCGGCGCGAATTTTCTGCGGTATTTGCAAGGGAGAACGTGCACATCTTTCACGGTCACGCTCTCAGCGCTCCTGTCCCCGAAAGGACCGATCGCGGTGACCGTGACGTCCCCTCTCTCCTCCGCTCTGCCGTACACGGTGAGCACTTGCTCTGCGTCCGCCTCCGCGCCGCCGAGGTAGAAGTCCGAAAAATACGTCTGCGTGCTCCCGTCCGGGAAGCGCAGCTCGTAAGAGTGCGCTCCCTTCGCGCGGGGAAAATGCAGCTCCGTACCCTGCTCCGCCGTCACGGAATATGCCCTGCCCTCCGCAAAGACGGGCGGCGCGAAACTGCGCGCGGCAGGACTCAGCGCGGGCGCGCTCTCCGCCGGGATCACAATGCGCTCTCCGGGCAGAAGTTCCTCTCCCGTGAGCATATTATAGCGCATGACGGCGATTGCGTCATCCGCAAAGTCCAAAATATATCCCATGGGCGCGGTGTGGGCAAGCGGCGGTACGCTGCCGTTCGCCTTGCCCTTCTCCATCTCGGTGTAGGAGAGGGACTGTGTGCCGAACGCGGTGAAACTCCCCTGCCAGAAACTCCTGGGATCCAGCAGCGAATAGTGCGTATGCCCGGAGAAGTTGACCACTCGCGGATGTCCGTCGAACACGCCGACAAGGCTGTCGTCACCCCAGCGTCCGCTGCCGTAGACGGTGCCGCGCGGCGCGTTGTGGGTGGTGACGAATACGGGACGGTCCGTGCCGTCCGCCTCTGCCTCCTCAATCTCCCGTTTCAGCCATTCCCTGACGCGCGCATATCCGCGGCTCATGCTGCACGAGTCGGGCGACGCGCCGATGAAATGCCACCCGTTCACGACGTAATGCGTGAACGGGCTCTGCCCCAGCTCACGCTCGAAAAGCCGACGCGGACAGGGATGGGCGTAGTAGTCGTGGTTGCCCATTATCGACTGAACGACGGGTTTATCGGCACCGAAAGCGGTGTTAAAACACCGTTTATACGTTTCGTACCCCGTTTTCGAAGCGCGGTTGCAGATGTCGCCGGCAAACACGACGAAGTTGCAGCCGCACTCTCTCATGGTGCGGCACGCGGCGAGGAGATTGCTCTCGAACGTGGTCGGCTCCGCGTGGCGGAAAGGGGTCAGCTGCGAGTCGGATACTACCCCGACCCGCAGCCGACTAGGGACAACGATCTTACGGATGTTGGATATGAGCTTCATAATTTCAGGCAAACGCCGTTATTCGTCTTTGTGCTCCGCGGCATCCGCGGCGATGGCGGCGTCGTTCTCGGTGGTGAACACCGTTTCGGTGAAAGAGGGCTCCGCCGCCTCTTCCGTGACCTGCGCTCCGCCGGCTGCGGCAAGCACCGCGGCGGCTTTCGCCGCACGTTTCTCTTCGAGTTCGGCGAGGATCTGCTCCTTCTTCCTGCCGGTATAATCGTAGAACAGCATGGGAAGGAGCGAGAGCGCGAATCCTATCGCGGGCACGAGAGTCGCAAGGGCGAACATGCCGTTTCTCGTGGCGTCGGACTGCACGAGAAACTCGCCGGACACGAGAGGCTGTTCGTAACCCACCGCCATGAGTCCCACGATGACGCCGAGCACGCCGACCGCGTTGTTGAATTTGGTGACAAAGGAGTTGAGGCTGAAGCATATGCCTTCCATTCTCTCCCCCGTCTTCCATTCCAGATAGTCCAGGCTGTCGCCGACCATCGGGTAAGGCAGAGTGTTGTAAGCGCCGAGCCCCAGTCCGCCTATCGTCATGAACGGAAGCGCGGCATAAATGTTGATGGTGCCCACTCCGAAGCCGCAGCCGAGGAATACAGCCCCGATCGCGCCGTACATGAGCGACGCCTTCTTGTAGCCCAGCCGTTTGTAGGTGGGCGGCGTGAGCAGTATGCCCGCGAACATGCCCGCGCCGACGACTATGTACAAGAGCAGCAGCACCGTACCCGGTTCCAGCCCCGGAATGACGACGACGTATGTGGCTATGTAGACCGCCACCGACATTATCATGTAACGCGGCGACGCCAGCATGGACATGAGCAGCGCGAGCGCCATGGGCTTGTTTTTCGCCACGGCCTTGATCATGTCCTTCACCTTGACCTGCTCCGTGCTGGTGGCGAACCTCTCCTTGCTGTGGAAGTAGAGGTACAGATAAGCCGCGAAAGCTATGACGCCCACGAGTACCGCGAGTACGAAATACACCCACTGCGGCGGCACGAAGAAGTCCAGCACCATGTAAATGACCGTGGGCATAAGTCCGCCGATGGAACCGACCGTCACATAGAACGACAGCAGAGAAGCGCGCTCGTCCTTGTCCGGCGTGGCGACGCTCATCATGCCCATCGCCGGGACGTCGACGAGAGTGTACGCAAGCCCGAAGCCGACGTACATGATCATCGCCCACGCCATTTTGGCAGGCTGCTCGCCGGCGAGAGGGAAATACATGAGAATGGACACGATGCCGATCATGAACGCGCCGATCTTCACATACGGGCGCATTTTGCCCGCTTTGGTGCGCGTCTTGTCGACGATTATGCCCATGAGAGGGTCCGTGATCATGTCGCTGATCCTGCCCACCAGTATCAGCGCGATGATGAACCACCACGAGTTGACTATCAGTATGTCTGTGACGTAACTGAGAAAATACGAAGATACGATGCCCGACACCATGTAGCTTCCCACGGCGGCGAACCCGTAGGCAAATTTCTCTTTGCCCCGTACAACATAATTGGGATTGCTCATTCCTGACTGCCGCGGAAAATTACTTTGCGGCTCTCCTCCTCTCCTTTACTGCGCGCACGAGCGCTGCGATACCGCATGCCGCCATGACGGCGCCTGCCGCCGCGGCGAACGCGATAAGCACGTCGATGAAAACCAGATCTTTCTGCCGTTCGGCAAGCAGCCAGAACGCGAATCCGAGCGATCCGGCGCCCGCAGCGGCAAGAAGGGAGGATAATGTGCAGCGCAGTGCGTACGCACGGTTACCGCGCGCCGCTTTCGCCGCAGATCTTTTCCCGGCGTGCTCCGAAGAGGAGTAGATTGCAGAGATATTGTTCATAGTCAATTCTTCGGTACTCATCGTTGCCTCCCGATGTATGTCTCTTTGTACCGAGTCTAAAAAAGCGGTGTCACAAACATTCGGAAACAATGTAAAAATTTTGTCAAAACGCGCCGACGCCTTCCCCGCCCCCTTTTCAGCCGTACGCATCCGCGCGCTCTCCCCACGCACATCGCACGCGCACGCGCACCCGCCGCGCTCTCGCGCAACAATAAAAAGATACGGCGGTTTTCCGGCGGCGCGCACCGCTTTGTAAGCATGGTTTTATGCAGATTTAATCCCGACGGACAAATCCTTTCATAATGGAGTTCCGCGGTGCTTTTCCGCGATATTGCGCTCCGCGCCTTCGCCGCGGACAAGATATGTCCCTGATTTAAGCATCCGAGGTTTTGCTTGACACTTTGCCTTATCTGTTCCATACTTTTAGTGTGTGGGTTTATATTATCCGCCACTCAAGGAGCCGGATATGAAAAAGAAGCTTTTGGCGTTTGTATTGATCTTGATGCTCGCGCTGCCCCTCGCGCTTGCAGGGTGCGACAGCAGCGGAGAAGGATCGGGGGGCACTTCTTCCTCCCCCGTCCCCGTGATCCCGGGCGATTCGAATTCCGCCGCCGACACCGGAGATGCCGGCACAGACAACTCCGGCAGCGCTGATACCGCTCCGGCGTCGTATCCCATTGTCGATCTCTCCTACAAGCCGGCAGGCGTTTCTTCGGAATACGACTACCTCTACAACCAGGTCGTGGTCGGCGACGAGGAGATCACCGGCAGAGGTTACCTCGCCCACCCCGACAGTGTCCTGCTCGACAACGGCGACATCATCACGGTGTTCTCGCTCGGACACGGCACCGGCGGCACTTTCATGCGCATCAGCCACGATAAGGGGCTGACATACGAAACCGTTTCCATCCCGGCTTCCTTTGCCGAAACCGAGGAAACTCCCACCATCTACAAACTCAACTTCGCCGACGGTACCCAGAAGCTCGTCATCATAGCGGGCCGTCCCAGCTGGCCCGCGGAAGGCAACCTCGGCGAAGGATGGGACGCGGCGATCTCCACTTCGCTCGATCCCGACGGCGGCTGCAACGGGCTCGAATGGACGGATATGGAGAATTTCTACGGCCCCAACGCCTCCCGTTCCGAGTATTACCGTCTTGCCGGCTCGGATAAGTTCGACGCTGTCGTCGCGATGAGCAGTCTTACGCAGATGCGCGACGAAACCGGCAACTACATCGACAAGTGGATGGGGCTCTATCACGACGACAGGAATTTCACCGTCTACAAGACCTATCTCACCTTCAACGAAGAAGGACAGATGGAATGGTCCGAGCCCGTGCGTCTGCTCGGTCAGAACGGCGAATGGCGTGAATACGAACAGAACTATATCCCCATTCTCGACATCGGCGGCTACGCTTTCTGCGAAACCGAAGTGCTCCGCGCGCCCGACGACAGCGAGTACGCCGGCGAACTCGCCGCGATCTTCCGCGTGAATTCCAAGAACTCCTTCTCCTTCGTGTCCTTCTCCACCGACGAGGGCGAAACGTGGAGCGAGCCTCAGACCCTCTCCGCCGAACTCACCGGCGAAAGACACAAGGCGGAATACGATCCCGCGACGGGTAAGCTGGTCATCACCATGCGCAACATCTTCTACCGCTTCAACGATCCCAAGCCCTATTACTGGAAGTCCCGCGGTTGGGTGACCTGGATCGGCGACTACGAGGATCTGCACATGGGCGCTGAAGGCCACGGCGATATGCTCGTCAAGATGGCCCACACCTACGGCGTGGACGGCACCGCCATTACCGAATTCGCCAACGCCGACACCGGCTATGCCGGACTCGTGGTGTATGACGACGGGCTCTTCGTCACCGCGGCTTACGGCACCTTCTCTTCCGCTGCCGATCCTACGCGCGGCGGCGACACCTATATCATGTCCAAACAGTTCCGCGTCACGGATCTCTTCGCCCTTGCGGGAATATCCCTCGACTGATCCCGTCATCCGTTACGCAGACAAGACGACAAACCCGGCGGCGCGCAATGCGCCGCCGGTTTGATTCCGCAGCATCCGCCTCCCGCTCTTTCTCCGCTCCGTTTTCTTTATTTTCACCGCCGCCGGCCGCGGCTGCACTCCCTGCCGACCGCGTCTATTGTTTCACCATTCCCCAAAATGTTTGACATCGCAGACATACTGTGCTATGATATGCAGGCAAAAACGATCGGCATGGAGAAGTACCCAAGAGGCCGAAGGGGCTCCCCTGCTAAGGGAGTAGTACGAGTGAATCGTAGCCAGGGTTCAAATCCCTGCTTCTCCGCCATAGAAGGTCTTGTTCGAACCCTCGGACAAGACCTTCTTATTTTGTTCGGTTTATGTTACATCTCCTCCGCCAGCAAAATCCCACCTTTACGGCGGGATTTTCCATAGCCTGTCCGCAGGTCTTTTCATCCGTCGCCGATACGCCTTACAACACCGAAAGTCCTGCGAAATTTTGGATGTAACACCGAGTCGTCTTACATATTGGTGTTAATTATTGCATACCTGCAAAATTTCCGCACATCGGACACCACTCCGCACAAATCCGCTGTTCCGCAACGCTTTTTGCTTCCATTAGCGTTGAATGATATTACCCTATAAGCCGACTGCGGGGACAGACATGTAACAATCCGTTCCCTTATGAGTTTTGGTATGGTATTTTTGAGGCATTATCAATATCCGGCACACATCGCAAAAATGTCAATACCGAATATTAACAATATTTATTACTTGCGATGCGGCATGGACCGCGGCGGTGCCCTGTTGACAGACGGGGAGAAGGTGTGGTAGACTGCAGGCAGTGAGGGAGTAGCCGGCGCGTGCGTTATAAGTCAACACGCTTGCCTGATGGCATGGCTTATTGTAAACGGCAAGACTCACACATGGTTTTCGTGTGTGGGTTTTTCTTTTGCGCGGACGCCCGGCTGCGGGACGTCAAGCCCTGCGCCGCACATATCGGACGTGCCGGCGCATACGGTGCGCGGCACGGCTTGCGGCTAATCTCCCGTATGCGGCGCGGCGGCGGTCTTGCCGCGTACCGGACGGGAACGACGCGAACGATGTCCGCCATAGACGAACAAGGGCAAAACCGCCGCAACATGCGGTTAAACTAACGATTTGTAAGGAAAAAGCCGGCATACGGACAAAAAACGGCATGACATGCCGCTTGCACTCAGCCGGGATAAGGAGAGAAAATGCGGATCTGGGAGATTTTCCTGACAGGGCTCAGCCTGTCTGCCGACGCATGCGCCGTCGCCATGTGCAAAGGCGTGGAGATGAAGAAATTCGTATGGAAGTACGCGTTGCTCATCGCGCTGTGTTTCGGGTTGTTTCAGGCGCTGATGCCGCTCATCGGATGGGCGGTGGCGTCGTCGTTTGCCGAATACATCACGGAAGCGGACCATTGGATAGCGTTCGCGCTGCTCGCATTCCTCGGCGTGAAAATGTTCGCTGACGGCATAGCAAGCGAAAAGGAGCACCGCGCGTCAAAACGGGCTCCTGCCGCCAGGTCGCCGCTCGTCGAGCTGTCCTCCCCCTCCGTCGTCCTCGTGCCGCAGCGCGCCGAAACGCTCAGGCTCGGCGTCAGGACGCTCCTTGTGATGTCCGTCGCCACCAGCATAGACGCACTCGCGGTCGGAGTGTCTTTCGCCTTCCTGTCCGTCAACATCTGGACGGCGATCGCGCTCATCGGCTGCACAACTTTCGTCATATCCTTCGCGGGCGTGTTCATCGGCACAAAAGCCGGCGGAAAATTCCGCGGCAAGGCGGAACTCGCAGGCGGTATCCTGCTCTTCCTCATCGGGCTGAAGATCCTACTCGAACACCTCGGCGTGATCGCGTTCTGACACATGTTCGGGGCTCTGCCCCGCGCCCCGCAAGGGGGATTATCCCCCTTGACCCCTTATTATAAATTGCCGTCGTTCCCACGCTCTTCGGCGCGGAAACGGCGGCTTTCAATGATTGTTATGGTCGGTAAATAACCATTCGTCCGCCTGTTCTGCGGTTAATATTTTTTGCACATTGCCGGAAATTTATTACATTCTCCTTTATTACCGATCCGCGCAAAAAATCCGCACGCCTCCTTATTGTATTGCGACGATTTATGAACTTGTAGTCAAAACGACCATAACTCTCATATAAAACCGTTTCGTCACACCGTAAAGCTCGCTTCTATGCCGCGCAAACGCAAAAAACCGTGGATTTTATGTGCTGTTGCATCCTCTGTTTCCCCTGTGAACGGAAGAGATTTCGCGGCGCAGGAGATTCAAGCGTCGAGCGCGGCTTATGGAAGAGGGGTGGCGGCAAGCGTCCGCATTTTCGCGTTTTGCGTGGTTTGGGCACGGAATAACTTCTCCGCCGGAGCGCATAATAAGCCGGGAGGTGCTTATGAAAAAGAAGTCCGAAAAGAAAGAAAAACTGCCGAAACGCCCTCTGCTCGCGGAAGGCGGTCAGAGCGAAAAAGAAGTGTGGGACGCGCTCAAAGACCCGAACGGTTCATGGACGGGCGTGCCCGACAATCCGCTCGACCTCCCCGAACAGGACGTCGACGACCTGTAAGCAGGAGAACATCCGCCATCCGGACGCAAAAACTTGTAGTCGCTTTGACTACAAGTTTTTCATTCGCCGAGCTGCTAAGCGCAGGGCTGACTGTTGCTGCACATCTCGTATATGCCGTTATTCAAACAAAAGTTGTATGAGATGTGACGCAGCGTAAAAATTCGGGGGTGTGGGGGTATAATACCCCCACAAAGCGCCGAGCCGACTAAAAAGCGAAACGTCACGCATTAGCT
>ERZ1090879.894-NODE-894-length-17302-cov-18.120949_pt1 | contig 17302 bp, 14 predicted proteins | sample MGYA00478472_ERZ1090879 | MGnify/ENA primary metagenome ERZ1090879 (study PRJEB33644, sample SAMEA5815723) | chicken gut metagenome | biome: Chicken; feature: Gastrointestinal Tract; material: Caecum | place: Ireland | collected 2019-01-01 | study: A study of the...
TTTTTTGTTTTTTTATAACATAAAAAAAAAATCAAAAAATCTCAAAAAAACCCCCCCCCGCGCGGCCCCCCCCCCCCCCCCCCGCGGCGGTTTTTTATGGCAAAGTCAACCTTTTTCTGCCTCCCGCAGAGCCTTCTCACGGAATTCGGAGGGGGTCATTGCGGTTTTGTTCTTGAAGAACAGCGAAAAGCGGCTGTAATATTCGAATCCGCATTTGGCGGAGATGTCCGTCAGGCTGTAATTTTTATCGGCGAGCATCTTTTTCGCTGCGTCCAGCCGTGTTTCAAGGATGAACTCTTTGGGCGACATGCCCGTTTTTTTCTTGAAGATGATGCGGAAATAATCGTCGCAGTATCCGGTCGACCGCGCGAGCTCGGCGAGGTTGATGTCCGACATGTAGTATTCGCGGATGTACGAGATCGCGTAGTCGATGTTCGTATCTTTTGCGGGCGCGGCGAGAGAACTTTTCCGCAGGATGGCGACGAGAACGATCCCGAGGAGCGCCTCGATGTATTCGCGGTAGCAGGCGGATTTTTGCTTGAATTCGTGGCGGATCTCCTGCACGACGTCGAACAGCCGCGGCGGCTCGTCCTTATAGCAGCACGTCTGCGGCGCGCAGAAGTGATCGCGCAGGCAGAATCCAATGGAGATCATGCTCGTCTGCGTGTTGTGCGTTTCGCCGTGCACCACCTCCGGTTCGACGAGCACGAACGTTCCGGGCTCGTAGCGGTATTTCGTCTTGCCGAACGTGCCTTCTCCGTCTCCTTTCAGGTAATAGATAAATTCATAGCACGCATGCTGATGCGCAACGATCGTACGCGGCGATTCGTAGTTGCGGATCCACACATATTGCATTTCTATCATTTTTCCCTTTTCCTCATTATATAGAAATCTTAGGAAAAGTATAACATTAAAGAGGTGGTTTGTCAAGATACAATTTGAAAAAAAGTACAGAAAATGTAAAAAAATTTGTTAGTATTTGGCAAAATTTGCGCATGATTATCGGGAAAAGTATAAAATTTCATCGGCTTTCGTTATTTACAAATGACTGCGGAAGATTTATAATCTATATCGGAAGTGCGGGAAAGGGAGCCCGCACGCCGTGCAAAGGAGGAAAAGACGATGGACGATACGGTTTGTCGGAAAAAACGGAAAAAATGGGACGCCCGCAACTGGACGGTGTTCGTAGTTGCCACGCTCGGGCTTCTCGTGATTCTCGTTTTTCATTATCTGCCGATGATCGGGCTTCTGCTGGGGTTCAAGGATGCCGACTATGCCTCCAACCTTCTCGAAGTCCTGCTCTTCGGCGATTGGGTCGGGTTCGATCACTTTACGGCGTTTTTGCAGGATGTGGATTTCTGGAACGTCATGTCGAATACGCTGATCGTGAATCTGATCCTGCTGCTGCTCAATTTCCCCGCACCCATCATATTCGCGCTTATCCTCAACGAGGTGCGCCACAAATTTTTCAAAAAGGGAATACACGTCGTCACGACGTTCCCGCACTTCATCTCCTGGGCGATCTACGGCGGCATCATCGTTGCGCTCACCGATCAGACGACGGGCATCATGAACCCGATCCTGAAGGCGTTCGGGCTCTCTTCTGACGCCGATCCGGTCTATCTGATGGACGCCGATCATATCTGGACGGTGATCATCATCTCGTCCATCATCAAATCGGTCGGCTGGGGATCCATCATTTATATGGCGGCGATCGCGTCCATCGACGTGCAGCTCTATGAGGCTGCCGAGCTCGACGGCGTCACGCGGTGGCAGAAAGCCATCTACATCACGCTGCCGAGCATCGCGCCGACGATCACGGTGTTCCTGCTGCTGAACATCGGGCGGCTTCTTTCCAACTCGTTCGAGCAGTTCAACTCGCTGCAGAACGTCGTGAACCTGAGCCGGAGCGAGGTGCTTGCGACGTACATTTACCGCCTGAGCTTCTCTTCGCGGCGGTGGGGTTACGCCACGGCGATCGGACTGTTCAATTCCTTCGTCAGCCTGATCCTGTTGGTCATGAGCAATTTTATCAGCAAAAAAGTTGCGGGGAGGGGACTGTTTTGAGCGAAATTACCGAAAAAAAGCGCAAAAGCAAGCTCTTTCGCATGCATTGGGCGGATTGGGTCATCTACATCTTTCTCGCCCTGTTCGCAGTCATCACATTCTATCTTCTGTGGTACGTCATCATCGGTGCGTTCTCCAACGGACAGATGTACGCCTCGGGCGGCGTGTTCCTCATTCCGAAGGGATTTACGTTTGCGAACTTCGAGGTCATCTTTCAGGACTCCGAGTTCTGGACCTCCTTCCGCAACACGGTGTTCCGTACGGCGGTCGGGATCGTGGCGGAGCTGCTGTTCACGGCGCTCGTCGCCTATGCCATGACGAGCAAGCACCTCCGCTGCAAAAAGGCGTACTACTGGATCTTCATCTTCACGATGTTCTTCTCGGGCGGTATCGTTCCCATGTATCTGCTCTTCCGTATCCTTGGGCTGTACGATACGTTCTGGGTGTACATTCTTCCCTCCATCTTTTCCGTCTATAACATGATCATCATCTCCAATTTCTACAAGGGGATCCCGGAAAGTCTCTACGAGGCGGCGGAACTGGACGGCGCAGGAGAACTCCGCATCTGGGCGCTCATCTATATGCCGCTCTCCAAACCGGTGCTCGCCACCGTCGCGCTCTGGATCGCGGTCGATCATTGGAACAGTTATATGGGCACGATGCTCTATACCCAGGCGGGGGAATGGACGATCACGCTGCAATACTATCTGAAACAGCTCATCAACGAGGCGAGCGGCGTCAGCTCGGGCTCGGAGTATTCCGATCTCGTCACTGCCAAAACGATCTCCTATGCAGGCATCATCGTTGCGCTCATACCCATCATGTGCGTATACCCGTTCATACAGAAACACTTCACAAAAGGGATCATGGTCGGCTCTCTGAAGGGCTGATAAAGGAGGAAAACAATGGGATTCTGGAAAAAAACCATGTGCTGCGCGCTCGGCGCGCTGATGGCGGGGAGCATCATCCTTGCCGGCTGCAACAATTCCATCTTCGATTTCAGCGGTTATACGTATCCGGATTTTCCCTATGCGGACAGAGACGATACGATCGACAGCTGGACGCAGTGGGAGGACGGCGACATCGTCACCATCGACTGGTTCGTGGACAGCACCTCGTATTCGCTTCCGCAGGAGGGCTCCATGGTCATGGACGAGATCCTGCGCAAGACGGGCGTAAAGATCAATTTCAAAAAGGCGACGACGGGCACGGGCGAAGAGCTTGCGAACATGATCGCGGGCAACGATCTGCCCGACGTGGTCTCCGTTACCGCGGGCATGGACGACCTTGTGAGCAGCGGAAAGATCTTCCCCATCAACGGGCTTGCGGATCGCTGGGCGCCCTCGCTCTGGCGCCGCATCGGCGAAGAGGGGGAGATGTACAACACCTACAAGAACGCGAAGGACGAGCTCTTCTATATCGTAAACAACTTCTACAACAGCGAAGAGATCGCCTCCTACCGCGAACTGGGCGGGGACATCCTGCCCAACGACGGCATCGTCGTGCGGAAGGATTATCTCGAGGCGTTCTGCGCACACAAAAAAGCGGAAGATCCCGCATGGGAAGACGCCGATATGGCAAATCCGCAGGGGATCCTCGAGTTCCTTCTGTGGACGAAACAGACGTATAACCTGAGCAACAGCAATCACTCCGTGCTGCTCTCCGCGTTCGATTCCAACGAAAAGAACGGCAGCCGCGGGATCCAGGTTCTCATGGAATACTTCTCCTGCGCGGAAGAGGATGCGAACGGCAATTACGTCTATCCGCAGGCGAGCGAAAACTTCCTTGAAATGATGCAATGGCTCAACGAGCTGTACCGCAACAATCTGCTCACATCGGGCTGCCTCGGCGCCACGCAGACGCAGATCAACCAGTATATCCAGACGGGCGAGCCCATCATGTATATCGGTAAGATGATCACGCCGTCCAGCTATTTCAGGAACTGGGAGATGAATCTCAACGGGAACAATCCCCTGGGAGAGGATGCGGCGTACGTGCCCATCATTTTCACGAACAGCAGCGGGCAGGTGCCGCAGCTTTCCTACCGCACTTCGGGCGAACTCTTCACAATGATCTCCTCCAACTGCGAGCGCCCCGACCGCGTGATCAAACTGCTCGATTACCTGTATTCCGAAGAGGGGCAGCGCCTGATCTATTACGGGATCGATACGGCGGCGGACGCGGAAAACGGAACGTATTTTTATACGACGCAGCCGGGCGCGGAGGTCACGCTGGAGAACGGCAAGAAGTATGTGTATAAGTACGGGCAGATGGACTATATCGAAGAGGTCAAGACCGCATTCCAGACGAACGTCGAGAGCTACGGCATCTACTTCTGTATGTTCCTGTGCAATCCGATGTACGTCAATCTCACGAGCGTCAACGGCGGTCAGTTCAACAACTACCGCGACTATGTAAAATGGAATTCCCGCGGCGCGCTCATTCCGTATTCCTACGATAAGCGCGGGTTTGAATTCATGCTCGATACGTCGGACAGCCGATACAAAGCCAGCCTCACGACGCAGAGCAATATCCGTTCGAAATGGTACAAAAAATACGCGGAGATCATCGGGCTCGCCTCGGCGGATGAAGTTGCGGCGGAGATCGCCGACCTGCTCGCATGGTGCGAGAGCGCGGGACTCAGCGATTATATCGCGTTCAACAACGACTGTTTCAAAGCGCATAAGGAGAGGCTGGGCATGCAGTATGCTTGGGCGCCCAACGATCCTTCCTCCGGCTACGCCGGTCTTACGATCGATTCCGTGTACGGTGACGTCTCCTACTATAAGGAGGTCCCGGAATATATGAAAGATGTCAATTTTTAGGAGCCTGTCATGGAGAATATGAAAAAGATCATCATCGATACCGACATCGGTGACGATATCGACGATGCGTACGCGCTCGTCTGCGCTGCAAGAATGAATTGTTTCGATATCCTCGGCGTAACGACGGTTTACCGGAACAGCCTGCAGCGAGCCGGGATTGCAGCGGCGCTGCTGCGCGCGCTGGGGAGGGAGGACGTCGGCGTTTACGCCGGGAACGATTATCCGTACCGCGAACGTTTCAGCGTCGAGCCGTTCGAGGAGACGCTCCCGGACGGACGCCCCGTCATCCCGCATTACCGTCCGGAATTCGGAGCAATGCGCGTGCATGGCGAGGGAGCGGCGGAATTTATTGCGGAACAGGCGGAAAAGCACCCGCACGAGATCGTCGTCCTGGCGATCGGCCCGCTCACCAACCTTGCCGATGTTGTGCGGAAGTATCCCGCGTCCTACGCAAAGCTCGCCCGGATCGTGTGCATGGGCGGATCCTTTTCCAAAGAGCGGGCGGAATGGAATATCCGCTGCGATCCTGAGGCGGCGGACATCGTCCTTGGCGGCGGCGTTCCCGTAAAGTTTGTGGGGATCGACGTCACGGCGTATACCTATCTGGACGAGGAGGATCTCCGGGCGGTCACTTCCGGAAAGGGAGAGGTGTTCGGGTTGTTGAACGAGATGCTCCGGAAATGGATCTGTACGCACCCCGGGCGCAAACCCACCATGCACGACGTGCTCACCGTCGCAGAGGTGACCGAAACGTTCTGCAGGTATGCAAGCGGCGGGCTGAAGATCCCGCTGAGCGGTCCGTACAGAGCATATACGGCTCTTTCGGATGAAAAAGATGCACCGGTCGTTTCATACGCGGTCAGTCTTGACAGGGCGGCGTTCATGAAATTCTTTTTGCAGACGCTGCTCGGGAAAACGAACAGTTAAGGAGGAAAAAGATGAAGGCAAAATTCGTTTGCGTTGCGCTTTCCGCGGCGATGCTCGCGGCGGCGGGGCTCTCCGTCGGAACGTTCGGCGTATCCGCGGAAGGAACGTACCCTCTGATCTACGAGTCGGAAGGCAAGCTCGAAAGCAACGAAAAGCTGAGTTACGCGCTCCCGGAGGCAAAACAGGTCACGGGGAACGCGCTCTCGCTGAAAGTATTTCTCAAAAACACCTATCATTACAGTCTCCCCGTCGGGATCTCCGTTACTGCCGACGGTAAAGAATACGGCTGGAGCAGGACGGCGGGAACGGAGCAGGGGATGGCTTATGCGTCTCCCGATGCGGAACAGGCCTCCGTTCCGACTCCGCTCCAATGGAACAAGGGCGGCACGCTCGAGATCCCGTATATGTTTTACGGCGAGATCATCCTTCCGTTCTCATCGCTCAATTCCGGAGCGGGCGCACAGATATCCTCCGTTTCGGAGATCTCCGTTACCTTTACGGCGGCGGTGAACAGCAATTTTGCCTCCGGCGACACATGGCTTGCCGACGATGTTTGCATCTATCTGTTCGGCGCATCCTGTGTGACGGTGGACGGCTCCGGCGCCGTAAGCGGCGGAGAGCAGCTCGTCGATTTCAGGGAAGTTCCTGCGGACGGCGTATCGCTCGCCGCCGAGGAGGGAAACACGGTCGGAAAAGTGCGTACGGCGACCGAAGAGGACAACAACGTATTCCGCGCTTTCGTCACGCAATACAATTCGGCGTGCGCCACGAAGGGGGATATGAAGATCGTCGAGAACTTCTCGCTGGACGACGCGGCGTTTTCCGCCGTGAGTGCGGAACGCAGCGCCGCGGAACTCGTCGGGAAATTCTATCTCTCCGGGCAGGAATCCGATTACACCGTCGCGGAAGGCGGAACGGACGGCACGGCGCTCCTGTACAACATCGATTCGGGCATGTACGACGCGGGCAAGAACTCCTATGCGGGCGTCCATTTCAACTTCGGCAGACGCGAAGCGACGGACTGGTCGGGCGCGAACGGCATCACCGTATATGTGGAGAACACCGCCGATCATCTTGCAAGTTTTGCTCTGGAGATCTTCCAGTACAATCTCGAGACGGGGCTGCTCGAACAGTACAATCTCAACGACGTCGGTCAGCGGTACAAAACGCTGTATGCGTACAACGTGGAAACGGGCGAGGAGTTTTCTTACCATACCCAGACGTTCATGCGCGTGCCCGCCAACTTCAAGGGGTGGATCCGCATACCGTTCTCGCAGTATGCCGCGCCCGCATGGTCCATGACGCCCGCATACGGCAACGAAGGCGTGCTCGATTTCGAGGCGAACCCCGTCGTAAAGATCTCGATCACGCGGCTGTTCAACGCCAATCTCGATACTCAGCTCATCATCGACGACATCGCGGTGTATTACGGCGATTTCAGCGTCGGCAATCTCTTTGACGAGAGCAAACAGTCTATCCGCGACTGCATCGAAGAGGGCAGCGTTCCCGCCTGAGCAGGACGCGTAACGAGGAGGAAAGCATGAAAAAGTTATTTTGCGCACTGCTTGCAGGACTTCTGGCGCTCTCCATGACCGCCTGTGCGGACGGAGGGAAGACCCCGGGAGGCGACACGCCGGGCGGCGGGGAAGAGACCTTCGAAAATAAGGTATTCGACGGCATCGGCGCCGTGTTCGACGAGAGCCTCGGCTACTATAACGAACACCCTTCGGCGATCCAGGATGGAACGACGCGCTGGCTGTTCTACACCCGCAACACGGTAAAATACGACAACGCGACGGACAGCATCGCCGTGCGGAAGGGAACGTATTCGGGCGGGGAATGGACGTACGGCGACCCCGTGACCTGCATTACGCCTTCGGAAAGCGGATGGGACAGCGCGAGCGTGTTCAATGCCGACGTCGTGAAAGGCGCGTTCTCGTACGGCGGGGAGAATTATTCCTATCTCATGGCGTACAGCGGGAGCGACAGGGCGGATCGCACCGATGCGGACATCGGGTTTGCGGTCGCCAAGGAGCCCGACGGCGCATGGGTCAAGGTGGGCGACGAACCGTTTATCCGTTTCACCAGCTCCGAATGGGACAGCGTGGGGCTCACGTACTACCCCGGCGCGATCGAACCCAGCCTCGTCAGTTACGACAAGGCAGGGAAAGTATATCTCTTCTATGAAGAATCGGAAGTATTCAAGAGCAACTATGCCTACGAACTCGATTGTTCCGACCTCGGTGCGATCGTAAAGGGCGGGCGGAAGGTCATCGAGCGCACGGGCATCAGCGATCTCGGAACGAGCAATCCGCTCCTCTATGGCGCAGATTACGCCTACGACCCCGATTCCGATTTCCTCTTCGCCGTCCGCGAAGGCCGTACGACGGCGACTTCGGATCCGATCGTGGCGGACGAAGTCCAGGCGCTGCGTTCCTCGATGGATATCCTCGATACCATCGACCAGGGCATCGCGCAGGGCGAGCCGCGCGTCTGGTGGGAGTCCGTCGGGGATAAGATCGACGGCGATGCAACGGCGGATATGAGCGATCCCGATAAGATTTTCGGCTATACGAGGATCTTCTCGCCCTGTATCGTCAGCGACGCATACGGAAACATGCTCGAATACGGCAGGTTCGAAATGCTCTTCACGACGCAGGCAAACGACGGCGACGAGCGCCTCCCCGCAGATCGCGCCGATGCCTATAAATATTCCCAGATGATCCATTCGATGGAGATCACCTACTGACGGAGAAGAATCATGAAGAAATGCAGCGTTATTCTGGCGGCGGTCATGGCGGCGGCGCTCTGCGCCCCGGCTGTCTCGCAAATCGCGGCGCAGGCGGCGGAGGATGCGCCCGTCGTCGGGTTCTGGTCTACGGAGGAGGGCGTTACCGAGCGTCCGATTGCCGACGGCACGACGGAAACATACGCCGAGAGCGACAGAAAGTGGCAGGGGCTTCCCACCATCGCCGTCACGCCGGGCGGGCGCATGTGGTGCGCCTGGCAGACGGGGGATGCGATCGAGGGCTCCGAGGGACCGAACAATTACGACGTCATGTATTACAGCGACGACAACGGCAAAACGTGGAGCGATGAATACATGATCTGGGATGTCCCGGACGACTCCGTCCGTCTTGCGGATCCGCGCCTGTTTTACGATCAGTTCGGCAAGCTCTGGCTCGTTCTCATCCGCGGCGGACTCAAGGGCGCCTATGCGGTCGAGATGAAAAATCCAGACTGCGAAGATCCCGCGCGCAATCTTGAAACGGGGGAGCCGATCAGCTGGATGAAGGCTCCGCCCGCGCACCGTCCGACCATCCTCTCCAACGGCTACTGGATCACCCCCGTGGAAGTGGATACGGACGCACAGCAGACGTATATCTGCCGCCCCGATAACGACGCGGGCAAATATCCGTGGACAACGACGACCTCACAGCCCGCCGTCACGGCCTATCCCGACAACAAGACGTTCGGCGAGGCGCAGATCGTGGAGCTTTCGGATGGCAGCCTGATGATGCTTTCCCGTCTGCCGCGCGATTGCGGCGGCGGAATGGAGATCTCCTACTCCTACGATTACGGGACGAGCTGGACGCCCTATAAGGCGGATAACGGCGTGCCGTATATTTCCCCGAGCTCAAAGTTCCACATCCAGCGCCTGGAGAGCGGCGCGATCCTGATGATCACGCACGCGACGACGGCAGACAGGGAACAGCTCGCAGCGTATCTTTCTTACGACGACGGCAAGACGTATCCGTACATGCTCATGCTCGACGATACGGACATCCGCGGGAGCTGGCGCGATTTCGGCGTGAGCTATCCCGAGGCGGCGGCGCAGCAGGGCGAAAACGGCGAAATTTACATCGTGTACGATGCCGGACGGTACGGTCTGAAAGAGATCCGCATGTGCGTCGTCACGGAGGAGGATATCAAGGCGGGAAAACCCGTAACGCAGTATTGCAGAATGCGCGAACAGATCAGCAAACTGGGCGGGTATCTCGATTACGTCGATACTTCGGAGGATTACGAGCGCTATATCACCGTGCAGCCGGGTACGGAAAAGAGCGCGATCCTTGCGCAGCTCCCTGCGTCGGTCACGCTGATCGGCGAAGACGGCTCGCAGCTGCCGCTCACGGGCGAGTGGGAGTGCCTCGATTATGCAAAGAACATCGAGGGACGGTACACCTTTGAGTTTTCCGGAAAGGTCACGGGAAAGGCGCAGGATCTGTACAGCCTTCTCAAAGTTTACGTCACGGTCGCGGCGGAGAAAGAGGAGCCGTCCGATCCCTCCGACCCTTCCGATCCGGGAACGCCCGAAAAACCGTCCGATCCCGCGGATCAGAAGGATAACGGCTGGATCATCGGGGTATCGGTCGGCGGGGCGGCGGTCGTGTTGTGCGCGTTGGTCGCGGCGGTCATCGTGATCAGAAAGAAACATTCCGCTTCGCGGAAAAAATAAACAAGAGGATAAGGAGGATATGAAACTATGATGAGAACGTTGCGCAAAACACTCATCGCGGGTCTTGCGGGGCTCGGGCTGCTGTCGGCGCTGATGGGGGGGGGTATGAGGTTTATGCGTGCCTCCGCTGCGGCCGGCGACGTCCCGTCGGCCACTACGGTGCCCGAATCGGAGCTTGAACAGCTCTCCATTGACGACGGAACGATCGTCTACACGACGGGAACGGGCACAAAAAAGGTTCAGTTCAAGCCGACCGCGGAGAGCGGAGACGATTACTCATTGGCAAACGCCACCGACCTTGCGATCCGCTTTAAGGTTCTGAACAGGCAGTCGAACAGACCCAGTTTGGGTTCCGGACTCAGCTGGGTGCGTATCAAGTTTGCGGAGAGCGACACTGTCTGGGGCGTGACGAAGGAAGATTTGCGTTTTACGTTTGTCGACGCGGCAACGAATGAAGTCGGGAGCGTACGGGTTTCCAATGGCGTACCCGAAGATGGCAGTGATGCCGTAGGCGGACAGCTCAATGTTTCCGTGCGTACGGACGGTACCGTTTACTTTCCGCTCACTCAAATCCGAGATGGCGTCCAACCAGATGCCCTCGGCAATCGTCTGACTGATATGGCGGGGTATCAGGATCTGACTGTCGAATACATCGAATTTACTTACAGCGCACACCGCTGGAACTGGGCGTTCGGCGATATCGCGCTCATCCGTCAGGCGGAGAATACCGTCACCACCGATGTGCTCGATCTTACGCCTGAGGCAGTCACGGCGGGGCAGGAGCTTTATGACGTGTGGTACGACAACGTGAAACTTGTCGTCAACGGGACGGAGGCGACCGAGACGGCGGACGGCGCGTATGAGGTCGATCTCGGCGCGCAGGGCAAGGTGCGCATTCCCTCCGGGAAGGTATTCGCCTACGATCCCGTTCTGCTCACATCCGATCTTGCGGACGGCTACGGCATCACCAAAGTTTCCACGAGCGCAGAGGGGAAAACCATCCCGCAGCGCGGCGAGGAGGCAGATAACCTTAGCACAGGCGGATACAATAAGGATCGCAGCGCGCTGCTTACGGGCTACACCTATGAGGGCGAGTACTTCCTGCGCAGGGGCAACCACGGTCTGCATCCGGGCGGCGTGGACGACACCGCGGATCTCGGTACCGCACCGCTCAACGGCACGATCGAAGTCACCGTCTCGCCCCTTGTCGCGCTCAACGTCACGGGCGAGGCAGACGGTGTCGATATTTACTATTTCCGCCTCGGCACGATGGCAAAGTTCGACTGTGTATCTGCGCTGAACGATTGGACGGATATGCCCGATGACGGCTCGGACGGCACGCTCTGGCTCAAACCCAACGAAGAGGCGGCTGTCCTCGTCATTCCCAAAGCGGGCTACGATTTCACGGGCGTAAAACTCAACGGCAGCGATCTGACTGCCGCGGAGACAAAGCCGGATAAAACTTCGGGACGCGTCGCCGCAGCCATCTATAAGGTGGCCGTCGGGGAAGAGGCTGACTTCGAGGTTCTCGGCGTGGGCGATCAAGTGGAACTCGCGCTCGATCTTCCCGCGGAGGGCGGCAGCGTGTCGGTGGACGGCACCGTTCTCACGGGTACGACGCTTGAGAGCAACATCTATAAGACGCTTTCGATCGACGCCGCGCCCGAAAAGGGGTACAAAGCGACGGTCAGTATCGTGTATCCTGCCGCGGAAGAGGGCGGCGAGGAGCGCGTCGTAACGCTCGAACCCGCTTCAGACGGCAAGTATTACTATCAGGTAGACGGCGTGTTCACGCTCAGGGTCGCCTTCGACGTCGTCAGTTACACGCTCACTTATCGCCTCAACAACGGTACGTATGCCGAGGGCGAGAGCAATCCCGAAACGATCACCTATTTCGATACCGTCACGCTCAAGTCGGTTTCCCGCGATGGGTACGATTTCATGGGCTGGCGTATCGAAGGGCAGAGCGGGTACGTCACGGAACTCAAATCGGTCGAGAGCGATCTTACGCTCATCGCCGTGTTCGAAATGGCGTCCGTCGACCCGGGCGACGACCCCGGAACAACGCCCGAAGAGCCCTCGCAGCCTTCGGATGAGAACGGGAATCAGGGGCTGATCATCGGTCTCTCCGTTGCGGCGGCGGTGGTCGTGATCGCGGCAGTCGTTGCGGTCGTGATCGTTATCAGAAAGAAGAAGGGCAAGAACTGATCGCATTTTTCCGCGCCCTCCCTGCGGAGGGCGCGGAAAACAGATCGTAATCGGAGACCGGAAATGGATAAAGTCTATATGGTGCACCGCGATTCGCTCAGCTGTGAGGCGATCGTGCGCAAACTTCCCGACGGCAGCCTTCTGCTGCTCTCTCAGTGCGGAGGAATGACGGAGCCATGCGGGGAAAACCGCGTGCTCGTCTTTCACGGCGAGGAGAGCGGAAAATGGTCGAAACCTGCGCTTATTTGCGAGGATAACGGCAGGGCGATGTACGCGACGGACGTCGACGTCAACGGCGGCGTTGTGACCGCATACGTCACCGAGCACAACGGCGGCTATCTCGATGCGTCCTGTTACGCAATGGTCAGCCGCGACGGCGGATATACGTGGCAGCGGCATGAGCTTCCCGTTTTCCGCGATACCTTCGTCTTTCTGCGCGGCACGATGCGTGCGGACGGCAAAACGCTGATCGCTTATCAGCACTATCCCTTCACCGGGGAGGAGAACGACGAGCTTGTCCGAAACGGGAAAACGATCCTCGACAGCTCTCTGCCCGCCGTTTTATGCGGAACGCTCGTCTCGGAGGACGGCGTAAATTTCACAAAGAGCAACGACGTCGTCATCCCCAATGCCTTCGGCGGCAAGCGGATCTGGCAATGGCCGGAACCGACGCTTGCGCGCCTTTCGGAGGGGTATGCGATGCTGCTGCGCGTCAACGGCGCGGGCGTGCTCTATCGCAGCGACTCTCCGGACGGACTCACATGGAGCAAGCCCTATCCGACCGATATCCCCAATCCGAACAACAAACCAAAACTGCTCAATCTGGAAGGGGGCGCGGTCGCGCTCATCAATACGCCCAACCGCGCGCTCGGATTCAAAAACAGGAACCCCCTGGAGATATGGATCTCGGATGACGACATGCGCACATGGCGCTATAAAAAGCGCGTGCTCGATTTCCCCGGCTGGCTCTCCTATCCGGACGGCTTCGCGGAGGGGAGGCGCATCGTCTTTTCCTTCGAGGTCAACCGTCACGATATCTATCTTGCGGACTGCGACGTCTCGGATTTCTTTCAATGATAAAACGACTGTATATCGATATCGGAAGTACAAATATCAAGAGCATGGTGTGTTCCGACGGCGTATGCGGCAGGGTGGAGCGCGTTGCGTTTCCTCCGCCCGCGGTCAGCGGCGGCGGGCGCTTCGAGGTCGATGTCTCCGCCATCGTCGGGCGCGTCGTGCCGATCGTCGACGCCGCTTCTGCCGATGAAGTGTTCCTTTCCGTTCAGATGCACGGATATATCCTCGCGGATGCGCGCCGCCGTCCCGTCACACGGTATATCTCCTGGCAGGACTGCCGCGCCGGAGCGGGCGGCGTACGCGTCGGGATCGGCGCGGAGAGCGGCACTTCCATGAAGGCGAATCTTCCCCGCGCCGGCGTTGAAACGATCGCAAGAGAACAGCCCGATCTGTATGCGGCTGCCGCGGAATTTTTTACGCTGGGTTCGTATATCGCCTGCGTACTCACCGGGAACAATGCCACGCATATCACCGACGCAGCGGCAAGCGGATATTATAATGTAAAAGAAAGAACTTCCGTCCCCTGCGGACTGCGCCTTCCGGATGCGCTCTATCGGGTCGCTCCGGTGGGGGCTTACCGCGGCGGAAAGGTGTTTGCGCCGATGGGCGATCAGCAGTGCGCGGTGCTCGGCGCGGGCGGCGGCGAGGATGCGCTCGTGCTCAATCTCGGCACGGCTGCACAGATGTGCACTGTGGCAGAGGGGTTTGTTGCCGGCGAGTTCGAATCCCGCCCGTACTTCGGCGGGAAAACGCTCTGTACGGTGACGGGGCTCACGGGCGGCAAGCGGCTGGGCGAGGGATGCGTCGGCGGTGCGGAACTTGGCAAGGAGTATGCCGCCGCCGCGCGCAGGCTTCCCTCCCGCAAAAGGCTCATCGTCACGGGCGGCGCGTATGCGTATCATCGTGCGCTGATCGATCATGCGGCGGCGTATCTCGGGCTGCCGTATACGGTGAACGAGGGCGCCGACGCGCTCGGCGGACTGAAAATTATTTCGGAGGAACAATAAAGTGGCTGATTATCGTGCCGGGATCATGATCAACGAGATCCCGTTCTCCAATCTTCCCGTACTTTTCAGGCAGTGCGGTCTGGATTTTTATATCATCGACGGCGAACACGGTTCATTCGATTACCGCGAGTTTTACGGCATGGTATGCTCGGCGCGGCTGATCGGCGGGATAGAGACGATCGTGCGCCTTCCCTCCAATGCGCGGAAGGACATCATCAAACTGATGGACATGGGCGCCGATTCCCTGCTTCTTCCCATGACGAACTGTGCCGAGGATATCCGCCGCGTCGTAAAATACGCCAAGTATTCTCCCGTCGGCGAACGCGGGATCTCCACCATGCGCGCGCATACACTGTACGCCCCGCCTCCGCTCGCCGAATATATGCGTTCGGCAAACGAACGGACGCGCGTTTACGCGCAGATCGAGACGGCGGAGGGGGTAGAGAATATCGATGAGATCCTCTCCGTGGAGGGCGTTGCCGGCTTTTTCATGGGCCCGAACGACCTCTCCGACGCATACGGATGCCTCGCGGACGGCGCCGCCCCGCAGATCATGCGGGCGATCGAAAAGACCGCGGAAAGCGCAAAAAAACACGGAAAGGCGAGCGGGATCATTACGGGCAATGCGGCGTACATCCGAAAGGCGAAAGCGTCCGGCATGACGATGTTCAGCAAGGGCAGCGAGCTTTCCCTTCTTGCGGAAGGCCTGCGCAAGACCGTCTCGGAAATCAGAGAATAGGGGACCGGTCAAATGAATTTGAGAGATAAAGATACGATCGTCTTCGCGGGCGATTCGGTTACGGATGCCGAAAAACTGACCACCGAAGACGGCCTTGGAAGGGGCTATGTAAAACTTGTGCGCGACGCGCTCATCGCATTCCGTCCCGCGGAAGAGTACCGTGTGATCAATGCGGGCGTGAACGGGAATACTTCGCGCGAACTTCTGGCACGTTGGGAGAAAGACGTTTCGGAAAAAAAGCCTGATATCCTCTTTTGTATGATCGGGATCAACGATGTCTGGCGGCACTTCGATTATCTGCATCCGTCCGCGCGGTTTGTCTCCGAAGAGGAATTCGGGCAAAATCTGCAGGCTATCTGCGAAAAGTCAAAGCAGGTGCGGGATTTTTGCCTGATTCCTCCCTATTTCATGGAACGGAACCGCAGCGATGAAATGCGCTGTATGACGGAGCGGTATGCCGATATCGTCCGAAAAGTCGCAGCGCAGCGCGGCGTCCGAACTCTGGAGCTTCAGCCTTCCTTCGATGCGTACATGCTCCATCGGTCGGGATTGTCCATTTCGTGGGATCGCGTCCATCCGGGAACGATCGGCGCGCTCATCATTGCGCGGAGTATTTTAAGCGAGCTCGGCTTATTCCGCTGAGTTTTTCAACCGTGTATCGCGGCGGAAAGGGTATGCCTCCTCCCCCTGTGACCTTTCTGTCGGATATTTCTGCCGTTTATGAGGCAGGAGACCCGCCGTTTTGCGGCGGGTCTCTTCAATGTATGTGTTCTTGAACGAATGCGAGGAGCAGCTGCGTCATCCGTGCTTCTCCTGCGGGCGAAAAACCGTGCCCTTCGCCCGGAAATTCAACCATATCTGCATGCGGGTATAGTTTTTGTGCGCGTCGGCTGTATGCAATCGGAACAACTTCGTCTCTTTCCCCGTGCAGGATGAGCACGCTGCGCCGATAGTTTCCGAGCATGGAGAACGGGTCGAAAGAGCGGATGCTTTCAAAAAATTTCCGCCCGAGTTTCATGCCCCAGAGTTCGGTCTCTTCCGGGATATCGGCAGCCGTCGGGTAGCGTTCCCGCCAGTTGTCGGCGATGCACAGCGCCGGGAAGAGCAGAACGATCCCTCTTGTTTCGTCGGCGTGTCGGGCGGCGGTCATAGCGGTCACGAGCCCGCCCTGGCTCGCGCCGAACAGGAAGAGGTTTTCTTTATCGATCTGCGGATGCCCGCGCAGCGCGCCGATCGCGGCTTCCAGATCCTGCATCTCCGTAAACAGCGTCATCTCCGTTGTTTTCAGAGCAGTCTGCGCACGGACGGAACCGCCGCAAAAATCGAAACAATATGAGGCGATGCCGCTCCGCGCGAGAGTTTCGGCGCTTGCGGCAAAATCCGTCTTCGCTCCGTTGTAGCCGTGGCTGAAGATCACGAGGGGGAGCGCTCCGTCCGTTGCAGGCAGATACAGCGAGCCTTTGACCAGACGTCCGTCATGGGGGATGTCGTATTTTTCGATCGTGTAATCCATGATGCTATTATACAATAATATATGGAACTGCGCAAGAGGGAAAAATATTTTTGTTTCTGCGGGAAAATTTGCAAAAGCGCGCCAAAAGCAGTTGCATTTTCGGCGGATTTGTTGTAAAATAACTTTCGCCTTGCAGAGATGTCTGAGTGGTTTAAGGAGCACGATTGGAAATCGTGTGACGGGGGTGACTCGTCCGGAGGTTCGAATCCTCTTCTCTGCGCCACGCGAAGCCCGCCACAGAGCGGGCTTTTTGCGTGGCGCAGAGAAGAAGTAGGAGAAGTCCGGCATTCACCGGAGGTCGCGCGAGGAGGCGGCGAAGCGCGGAGAGGGGAAAGGGCGGAAACCAAACCCGACGACGAAGCTTTGCCGCGGGGAACCCCTCAGGGGTGCGGCAAAATCCTCTGCGCCACGCGAAGCCCGCCACTGAGCGGGCTTTTTGCGTGGCGCAGAGAAGAAGTAGGAGAAGTCCGGCATTCACCG
>ERZ1090879.896-NODE-896-length-17298-cov-9.743896_pt1 | contig 17298 bp, 17 predicted proteins | sample MGYA00478472_ERZ1090879 | MGnify/ENA primary metagenome ERZ1090879 (study PRJEB33644, sample SAMEA5815723) | chicken gut metagenome | biome: Chicken; feature: Gastrointestinal Tract; material: Caecum | place: Ireland | collected 2019-01-01 | study: A study of the...
AAAGTCAAATAAAAAATAATATTTGCAAAATAAAAACAAAATTTTGAGTATTTTTAAACTCCTTGCATAAAATAGGTCTTGTAAGGAGTTTTTATGTGGGAACTTTCTATTTCTGTCAGCTCTAAAAACATTGAGATTGCCAGATTTATATATCAAACCTTGAAGTCGCAGACGGCAGAATTTGGTGCGGTTGTGACTTGCTATGAAGAGTTTGAAAACTTTTACATCTTGATTGGTTGCCCAGAAAGTGAACGTGCAAGAACAAGTGTGATTATTGAAAGATGCGTCATCAAAGTGATTTGCAATTTTTATAAAGACAGATTTTTGACAGAAAATTTGCGTTTGCCTTTGCATGAAAAGATGAGCTTGATGGCTTTTAAGAAAGCGCTCATTAATTTTGATAAAGAAACCGATTTCTATATCATAAGCAAGAATTTGGAACTTGAAAAAAATTTGCATCTTGATTCTTTCTACTTTTTCAAACTTAAGGCTCTGAGAGAAAAGTGGGCGGAACTTATTGCACTCGCAAACGAAAACAGTGACTATCTTGTCAGTAATGAAGCCTTTTTTGATTTGCTCAAATTCTTGATTGACAATCTTGAAATTTGCGAAGAAGAAATCAATGTCTTTGAAGATGAAAATGGCTATTTCATAACTCCACATAGCACTCAGGAAGATTGTCCTTATGAAAGTTTGTCGAAGGAGGGGCTTGTTACTTCTCTGATTGAACTTTGTCCAAAGAAAATCAATCTTTTCTGTCGGAGCGATGACAATACAGCGGGTTTTTTGAGTCGTATTTTTGAAGAAAGAATCAATGTTTGTTACAATAAAAATTTAGAAAAAATTAATAAAGTAACTTTATATAAATAAAAAAACAGACCTTCATATCTGTTCTTTTTATTATAATTCTCTAGTTGCTTTTTTATCGCTATCTAAAAAACGTTTTAAGAAATTGGAAAAACTTTTGTTTCCAGTGCTTTCAAGGTGTGAAAAAACACTGTGGTCAAAATTGTTATTAACCATAAATCTCAACAAACCTGTGTTTTCTTGGTTTGCAAGTTCACGCAATGCAGAGATGGTCAAATCCATATTGCTTTCTTTTTGATTTCGTGAAAATTTTTCGTTCTGTTTGTTCTCTTCTGGCAATTGAAAATCTTCAAATTCTGCAACCATAGTTTCCTTCTTCATTAAGTTCGCCTCCTTTTAATTTGAATTTTTGGACGTTCTCGCATTATAGCATAAATATATTATCTGTCAAGACCAAAAATGAAAATAATTTGGCTATTTTTGTCGAATTTAAATAAAATTATCAAGAGTAACTCAAAATCCTTGACAAATTCCAAACAAAAGGTTTATAATATGATCGTATTTAGTGAAAGACAAGTAGTTTTTGAAATTTTGCGCACAGAGAAAGATTGGTTGGTGAAAAATCTTGGCAATGTCAAAAATGAAACCACTTCCATGTTTGAAGATACAAAAATTGAAAGAGTGGCACATTTTTGTGCAATTAAGGTGGAACCACGGTTTTGATAAATCGTCCTTAAATTCAAGTTATGCTTGTTTTTAAGAACGATTTTTTGTTTTTAAATGCAGGCGAAAAGGAGAATTTGAAATGGAAATTAATGAAAAAGACGAAAAATTACACAGAGCAAGACATTCTCTTGCACACATTTTGGCCAAGGCCTTGATGGAACTTTATCCAAGCACAAAACTCACAATTGGACCTGCCATTGATGATGGCTTCTATTATGATGTTGATTTGGACGAACAATTGACACCAGACCATTTTGACGCAATTGAAAAGAAGATGAAAGAAATCATCAACAAGGGAGAACCTTTTGTCAGAAAGGAAGTTTCAAGAGATGAAGCTTTGAAACTTTTCAAAGGAAATGAATACAAAACTGAAATCATCAACGAACTTCCAAAAGATGCAGTCATCTCGTTGTATTACACAGGCGACGACTTTTTTGACCTTTGCAGCGGACCTCATGTTGAAAGCAGCAGAAATCTTCAAAATTATGCTTTCAAAATTCATGCTGTCAATGGGGCATATTGGAGGGGGAACGAAAAGAACAAAATGCTTCAAAGAGTTTATGCTTATGCTTTTCCTGACAAAAAACAATTGAATGAACATATTGCCATGCTTGAAGAAGCAAAAAAGCGCGACCACAATAAGCTTGGAAGAGAACTTGAGTTGTTTACAACTGTTGACTATATTGGTCAAGGGTTGCCAATTATGCTTCCTAAAGGTGCAAAAGTGCTTCAGATTTTACAAAGATTTGTAGAAGATGAGGAAGCAAAGAGAGGTTGGCAACTTACAAAAACTCCTTTTATGGCAAAAAGTGACTTATATAAAATTTCTGGACATTGGGATCATTACAAAGATGGAATGTTCATACTTGGAGATGAAAAGAAAGACAAGGATGTTTACGCACTTAGACCAATGACTTGTCCTTTCCAGTATCAAGCATATTTAAACAATGCTCGTTCATATAAAGATCTTCCTTTGAGATATGATGAAACATCAACGCTCTTTAGAAACGAAGCCAGCGGAGAAATGCATGGACTTATCAGAATTCGTCAATTCACGCTTTCGGAAGGCCATTTAATGTGTACTCCAGAGCAACTTGAAGATGAATTCAAAGGATGCTTGGAACTTGCGATATATATGCTTAAAACGTTGGGGCTTTATGATGATGTGTCATATAGATTTTCTCAATGGGATCCAAATAATAAAGAAAAGTACATTGGGACTGAAGAGCAATGGAATGATGCTCAAAGTACAATGAAAAAAATTCTAGATGATCTTGGTGTAAAGTATGTTGTAGGAGTGGGTGAAGCTGCATTTTATGGTCCTAAGTTGGACATTCAAATTAAAAATGTTTGGGGCAAGGAAGATACTTTAATAACAATACAAATTGATCAACTTCTTGCAGAAAAATTTGGCATGGTTTACACTGATAAAGACGGACAGAAGAAAACGCCTATTATTATTCACAGAAGCAGTGTTGGTTGTTATGAAAGAACCTTGGCATATTTGATTGAAAAATTTGCTGGTGCTTTTCCTCTTTGGTTGGCACCTGTTCAGGTTAAGGTTTTGACTTTGACAGACAGAAACAATGAATATGCTGAAAAGATTAAACAAAGTCTTTTTGATGCTGGTTTCAGAGTGGAACTTGATGACAGAAACGAAAAGGTGGGATACAAAATCCGTGAAGCACTTTCAATGAAAATTCCATATCTTATCATAGTTGGTGATGAAGAAGAAAAAAATGGAACTATCTCCATTCGTGGTCGTGGTTTTGAAAACAAGAGTGGACTTAAACTTGAAGATTTTGTTGCAAGAATGAAAGAAGAGGTTGAATCCAAGAAAATTTAACGACAAAAAAGCACAATTTTCACAAACAATATTGAATTTTTGTTTGGAATATGTTATCATTTTGTGATAATATCTTAAAAGGAGTCACTTACATGGGAATTAATGAATTGATACTGCCTTTAGGGGTGATATTCATGGTTTTGATGATGGGCTTTTATTTCAAATAAAAGGAGATTTTGTTTATGAACAGCATGTTGCTTGAAGGTAGTGGATCAGGCATTTGGAACTATGTTTTGATTGCCATTGTTGTTTTGCTCTTGATTGCTCTTCCAATCATGATGAATGCAAGAAACAAAAGAGAAACTCAAAAGGTTCAAGAACAGACGAATTCTTTGAAAGTTGGAGACAAAGTTTTGACAACAAGTGGTGTCTATGGCACAATTGTTGAGCTTAAATTTGACGATTCTCAAAAAATTGTTGTGCTTGAAACTGGTGGCAAAAACAAGAGTTATATGAGCGTTGATGCTTATGCAATTTACACTGTTTTCAAAAGTGAAGCAGAACTTAAAAGAGAAGCAGAAGCAAAAGCGGAGGCAGAACGCAAGGCTTTGGAAGAAGAACAAGCAAGAAAGGAAGCCAAGAAGAACAAGAAAAAGAAAAAAGACACTGCAGAAGAAAAGGTTGCAGAAGTTGTTGAAACAAAAGAAGATTCAACTGCTTCAAAAGAAGAACCTGCAAAGTCTGAAGAAAAAGAATAAAAAACACAAGTCAAAAACACTTGTGTTTTTTTGTTTTCTCAATCGACAAATTTGTAATGGGTTGTCATTAATAAGTTTTGTCTGGCATAGGATATTTTATCTAAAAAGTCTGTCCATGTTTAAAAAATGGCAAGGAGGCAATAATGAAATTGAAAACAGCAAAGAGCGAAAAAGGTGCAACAAGCGGTCTTTTTTTGAGTGTTTTGAAAGGTGTTGTGGTTGGTCTTTGTGTCGCTTTGGTTGGAATTTTGCTTTTCGCATTCATATTGAGATTTACAAACATTTCTGACAAAATCATCGCGCCGGTCAACCAGGTCATCAAAGGTGTCAGCATTTTCTTTGGTGTCTTTATTGGAATGAAAAAGCACAAAGAAATGGGACTTCTAAGTGGTTTTTTGATTGGTCTATTTTTCACAATTATTGCCTTTTTGGTGTTTTCAATTTTGGACGGGGCTTTCTGTTTTGACCGCACTTTTCTTAACGATATTATCTTTGGAAGCATCATTGGAGCAATCTGTGGTATTATTTGTGTCAATTTGAAAAAAAATTAGTTTTTTAATTGACATCAGCCCCTTAATGTATTATACTAGTCAAGGTAATTTATCTGAAAATTATTTATCAAAATCATGTTGAAATTAAGGGGAAATAATGGCTAGAAGTAGAGTTAAAAAGAATTCCATTCTCAATTATATTGCTGTGGCACTCATAACCATTCTTGGAATTGTTTTGTCTGTCTGCAGTTTCAATGTTCCATTCACATCATTCACCTACAATGGTTTTGCCAACTCCATTCCTCTTGGGTTGGACCTTGCAGGTGGTATTTCTGTTGTCTATGATTGCTCTCTTTCAAACGACAGCAACACACAAAGTTTGGATACGGCAATTGACGGAACATTGGCAAGACTTAGAATGGTTATTCAAAATGAATATCCAGAAGCAACAGTTGAAAGACAAGGCAGTTCAAAAATCAGAATTGAAGTGCCAACTTTGACAGATTCTAACGAAGTTTTTGATTTGATTGGTGAGCCTACACCACTTTATATGACACTTGACCAAAATGCATCTGCTGAGGCAAGAATTGTTGGAAGCGACATCAAAAATGTTCAGGCGGGTGTTCAACAAGATGCAAATGGCGAATATGTTTATGGTGTCAGTCTTCAATTCACTGAAGAAGGTGCGAAGAAATTTTCCACTTTGACAAAAGATGCAGCAGAAGGCAATCAAGTTATCTACATTTACTTGGGTGAAATTGATGATTCTGCTGATATGCAACTCACTTGCGAAGAACAAATCACAGGAGATTCGACTTTCATTTCTGGAAGTTTTGAAACACTTGATGATGCAGAAAACTATGCGCTACAAATCATGAGTGGAACATTCAGTGTCAATTTGAACAATCCACAAATCAATGTAATTTCCGCAACACTTGGGGGAGAAGCTCTCAAACTTGCAATCATTGGAGGGGTTATTGGACTTGTTGTTGCATTGATTCTTCTTTGGTGCAGATATGGTGATTTCAGTTTCCTTTCGGCATTTTCACTTGTCATTTTTGCAATTTTGATGCTGTTCTTCTTGCAGGCAATCCCATTTGTTCAACTCACTTTGACAGGTATTGCTGGAATTGTTTTGAGTTTTGCTGTTACAATTGGTGCAACCATTTTCATATTTGAAAAAATCAGAGAAGAATATCGCACAGGCAAAAAGATCCCACTTTCTGTTAAATCAGGATTTAAAAAGGCTTTGTGGCCAATTCTTGACAGTCACATTGTTATGGCAATAGTTGCAATCTTCCTTTGGATTTTTGGAACAAGTTCAATTCAAGGTTTTGCAATTCCTTTCTTGATTGGAATTGTGCTTTCATTGTTTATCAACTTGGTTGTTTTGAGATTCTTTGTCAAATGGTATCTTCCATTCAACAGTGTAAAAGCAAAGAAACTTCATTTGCCAAAACAAGTTAGAGTGTTCAAAGAAAATGATGAGACAGTCGTAGGAGGGCAGGCAAATGAGTAAGAATAAGAAAAAAACAAGATTTTCTCTTGATGAGAAGATTCAAAATTCAAAATTTGATTTTTGCAAAAACATGAAATGGTTTTTGATTGCTCCACTTGCCATTATCATTGTTGGCATTGTTATGCTTTGTACACTTGGTTTCAATCTTGGCATTGATTTCACAGGTAGCTCAAACATGACAATCTACACCAATTCAGAGGGGACATATTCAGAATTTGAATCATATGACCTTGACACTGATATGGGAAAACTTAAAGAAAAAATCAATGGTGTTTTGAGTGAGTTTGGTCTTTCAGTCAATACAATTCAAAAGACCACAATCACGGACAGTAATTTAGGTATATATACAGAAGATGCTGTTATAGTCAAATACCAAAATGATTCGTCAAAAGATGAAAGTGGAATTGAAGCAGACAACGATCAAATTCATCTTGCATTGTTGAAGGCATTTGGGTATGTTGATGAAGGTGTGAATGATCCAAGTGATTTGGAAGGATTGGACGAAGCAGGATTTGTCACAAATGGTGGATTTACAACAGCGAGCGGAACAATCGAAACAGTTATGAAATCTGTAATTGCATTTGTTGTTGCTCTTGCGGTTGCATTGATTTATCTCATTTTCAGATTCGGTTTTGTAAGCAGTATGACAACATTCCTTGCACTTGTTCACGACTTGTTGATTACTGCAGCTGTAATGGTTATTTGCAGAATTGAAATCAACATTTCATTCATTGTTGCACTCTTTACAGTTATGTGCTTCTCAATTTATAATTCAGTTATGTTGCTTGGCAAAGTCAAAGAAAATTTGAAAGTTTCAAGTCAGGCAAATCAAAAAATTGACAACAAGCAAATTGCAAACAGCGCAACCAAGAGCAATATGTCCCACTTGATTCTTGCAGTTTTGGTTATGTTCATCATTATCTTCATGATCACAGTTTTGGGATTTATTAATATGGGCGAGTTTACATTCCCAATTTTGGTTGGAACTCTTGCAACATTCTATTCATGTGCTTTCATGAGTTCTGGACTTTGGGCAGTTGGATATAGACCTAGAAAAAAGAAGAAAAATGTTCAACAATCAAAATCTCAAAAAGATGAAGTTGTTGAAATTGCTGAATAATGATTTTAATAAAAGGCGTCAATTTTGACGTCTTTTTTTACGAATGTGTTTGTTTGATTTTGGTTCTAGAAAAATCCTTCATCTTCATTTTTTCTGTTTATGAATGAGACGGTGTCGCTTGCAACATAAATCTTGTTCTTTCCATACTTTTGATTGATTTCATTTATTGTTTTTCCAAGGTCTTTTGTTTCTTTTCCGAAAAATGAAAGTTGTTCCATTTTGTCAACCTTGGTCAAATTTGACATTCTGACACGAATTGCTCTCAATTTTTTGTCATACTTCCAAAATTCATCAATCAAATTCATCGCTTGTTCGGAGATTTCTTCGCTCAATTGAATTGGTGCAATGGTCTTTGAGTGCCTAAATTTTTCGAATTCATTTGTTTTTAATGTCACTGTCACGGTTGAGCCTTGAAGATTGCCAATAATCAGTCTTGAACCTACTTTTTCACTTAAGAATGTGACAACTTTTTTGACATCTTCTCTTTTTTGTATGTCTTGAATGGTTGTGGTTCCATTGCCTACACTTTTTGGTGGAGAAATTTCGTAATAACAGGTGACTGGGTCAATCAGTTCGCCAGATAATTTTTGATGAAGTTCGACTCCTGTTTTTCCCATGATGTCTTTGACAAACTGTTCTTTCAGAGCAACAAAATCGCCAATTGTCAGAATGTTCATTTTTTCAAATTTTGTGGTCAACTTATTTCCAAATCCAACAACAGAATTGAGTGGAAGGGGATAGGTTATTTCTTTGAAATGTTCACTGTCAATTATGGTTGTCGCATCTGGTTTTTTCATGTCGCTTCCAAGTTTTGCGAAGATTTTTGAAAAAGAAACTCCAACGGAAACCGTGAAGCCAAATTCTTTTTTTACTCTTTCTCTGATTTCGTCAGCGATTTGTTGTCCATTTTTGTTTAGATATTTCAAAGATGAAGTCACATCAAGCCAACATTCATCAAGACCCAATGGTTCAACAAAATCTGTGTATTCCAGATACAATTCATGAAGTTTTTTTGAAATTTTTTCGTAAAGTGCATAATGAGGACCTATAGTCACAAGGGTGGGGCATTTTTGTTTTGCTTGCCAAATTGCTTCGCCAGTTTTGACGCCTTGTGCCTTGGCAATTTCATTTTTTGCCAAAATGATTCCCGTTCTTTTTTCTGGATTTCCTGTGACTGCAACAGGTTTTCCAAACAGTTTTGGGTTTGTGGAACATTCCACCGAAGCGAAAAAATTGTTTACATCAGAGTGCAAGATTGTTCTGTCTTTCATTTGCCTTTTTCAACCTTTTGTTATATACTCTTTCATATCATTTAGTATTATTTCAAAGGCGGTTTATATGCAAAAAATCTTTAAAAATGCAAATTTGGTTGACATCGAAAATGGTTCGGTGGAACTTGTTGATTTGTATGTTGAAAATGGCATAATAAAAGACATTCAAAATGCTGATTCTGACAGACAAGAAAGGGCGGATATTATAGATTTGAATGGAGATTTTGTTCTTCCACCTTTTGTCAATGCGTTTTGCCACAGTTTTAATGCGTTTGAAAAGAACTATGGGTGTTTAGATGGCATTGATGCGGAAATGTCGAAATATGTTCAATATCTTATGATTGTAAAAAATGTTTTGGCCGGGGCAACTTTCAATGACTTGTCCGAAAAAAATGGTTTTGCTTGTGTGTTATTGGACTGCATTGACGAAAGAAGTGAGCAAGAATTGTCAGAACTTGTGTCATTGGTTGCACAAGACAAAAGCAGATTGTTTATTGATGCCGGAAGGACATTGGAAGAACTTGGGACGATTGATATGCAATATAAAAAACCGCTTTCACAGGTTTTGGAAGACTTTGGGTTTTTGGACAGAGCTCCGACAATTGTTGGTGGTAATTGCTTTGAAAAAGATGATTTGGAATTGTTTTCTCAATATGATTGTTCTTTTTGCCTGACACCTTCTGCTGATGGAAAATCTGGAATCAGACCAACCAATTTGGTTTCACTAAAGAGCAAAGATTTTTGCGTCGGAATTGGCAGTGGAAGCAGTTTTGAGATTGATTTTTTTGCATTTATGAGACAAATAATCATGACTCAAAGAGGACTTTTTGAAGACGAGAGTTGTATTGACGAAAAAGATGTTTTCCAAATGGCAACAACAGGCGGAGCAAAGATGCTTGGAATTGAAAATTATGGTGTAAAAAAAGGAAGTCTTGCCAACTTTATCGTTGTTTCTGGTGGAAGGTCGCTTTATCAAAATCCGCTCAAAACACTTGTTTGGGAAAAATCCAAGAGAGATGTCCTGATGACAGTGTTTAAAGGCGAAATTTTGCAGAAAAATGGTGAAATCTTTATGAAAAATTTGCCAAAATATGATACAATCATTAGTGAAATACAACAAAGATTAAGGAGAAATTAACATGACTATTGAAGAAAGACTTTCGAGTGAATTTGGGCTTAGAAGTGACTACACTCACAACATTATTGAATTGATTGATGAAGGAAACACAATTCCGTTTATCGCACGTTATAGAAAAGAAATGCATGGTTCTTGTGACGACCAAGTGCTCAGAAATTTTGCTGACAGATTGAAATATTTGAGAAATTTGGACGATGAAAAAACAAAAGTTCAAAAAGTTATCACAGAACAAGGAAAATGGACTGATGAACTTGCAAAAGCTCTTGAAGATGCATTGACACTCACTGAAGTTGAGGATATTTACAGACCTTACAAACCAAAGAGAAAAACAAGAGCGTCTGTTGCCATCGCAAAGGGCTTGGAACCTTTGGCAGATATTTTGCAAGCACAATCAAAAGACTATGTTGTTGCCACAGAAGCAGAAAAATTTATCACTGAAGAAGTTCCAACTGTTGAAGAAGCAATTGCTGGGGCAAAGGATATTGTTGCAGAAAGAATTTCTGACAATGCAGAACTCAGAAAAGAGCTTCGTGAAATCATTGCAAACAAAGCATTCATCAATTGCGTTCTTCTTGAAAATGAAAACAATTTGACCTATGAAACCTATGCAAACTTCAAACAAGAAGTCAAGAGTTTGCCAAGTCACAGAATTTTGGCAATCAATCGTGGGGAGAAGGAAAAATGTTTGAAGGTTGACATCACAATTGATGAAAAGTTGACAATTCCAGTGATTGAAAAATATTACAAAAAAGACAATGAGGACACAAATGCTTTGATTGACGAGGTCATTCATGATGCATATGACCGTCTTTTGTTCCCATCTCTTGAGAGAGAATGCAGAAACAATTTGACAGACATGGCTGACGAACAAGCAATCAAGATGTTTGAAGTCAATCTTAGACCACTTCTTATGGAATCTCCACTTAAGAACAACATCATCATGGGTTTTGACCCGGGTTATCACAATGGTTGCAAAATTGCAGTTATTGACAAAAATGGTTCTGTTTTGGACACAACTGTTGTTTATCCAACTCCACCTCGTTCAAAGACAGAAGAGGCAATGGAAAAACTTAAGGCGATGATTGAAAAGAACAAAGTTGACATCATTGCAATTGGAAATGGAACTGCTTCAAAAGAATCAGAAATTTTTGTTGCAGAACTCATCAAACATGTTGGCCGTCCAGTGAGCTATGCGGTTGTGAGTGAGGCTGGTGCTTCTGTTTATTCGGCATCAAAACTTGCAGCAGAAGAGTTTCCTGATTATGATGTTAATCTTCGTAGTGCAGTTTCTATTGCAAGAAGATTGCAAGACCCACTCGCTGAACTTATCAAAATTGATGTTAAATCTATAGGTGTTGGTCAGTATCAACACGATATGCCTCAAAACAGACTTACAGAAGTTTTGACGGGCGTTGTTGAAGATTGCGTTAACAGTGTCGGGGTTGACCTAAACACCGCTTCTCCAAGTCTTCTTTCTTATGTTTCTGGACTTAATATGTCAATTGCAAAAAACATTGTTGCATACAGAACAAAGGCAAAAGGATTTAAGAGAAGAGAAGAACTTTTGTCCGTTTCTAAACTTGGTCCAAAAGCTTATGAACAATGTGCTGGTTTCTTGCGAGTAGTTGGGGGAGAAAATGTTTTGGATAACACAGCTGTGCACCCAGAAAGTTATGAAGGAGCAAGAAAACTTTTGGCGCTCTTCAATTTGACAGAAGAAGATGTTAAAAACAACAATCTTGTGCTTTTGCCAAAAATGATTGAGCAAAAGGGAGAAAAGAAGGTTGCAGAGGAGTGCGGTGTTGGTGTGCCAACTCTTGAAGACATCACAAACGAACTTCTCAAACCTGGTCGTGACATTCGTGAAACCATGCCAAAACCAGTGCTTAGAAGTGACGTCATTCACATGGAAGACCTCAAAGAAGGCATGACTTTCAAAGGTGTTGTCAGAAACGTTGTTGATTTTGGTGCTTTTGTTGATATTGGTGTTCACCAAGATGGACTTGTTCACATTTCACAACTTTCAGATGGATTTGTTAAACACCCATCAGACGTTGTTAAGGTTGGAGATGTTGTCGATGTCAAGGTTATGTCTGTTGACCTTGCAAAGAAGAGAATTTCTCTCACTATGAAAGGAATTGAAAAAGATGAACAATAACATTTGTCCAAAATGCCACACAAGTGTGGAAGAGATTTTGGAAACTGGTTTTGTTGGCTGTGAAAAATGTTATGAATTGCCAGAAATTAAACAGGCTATTGATAGAATGTATAAGGGCAAAAAGCATAAGGATAAGGAATGAAATGAAAACACTTTATTTAATAACAGGACCTGCTGGAGTAGGGAAAAGTACAATATCAAAAAAGATTGCAGAAAGTCTGCCAAAAAGTTGCCTTATTGAAGGAGATGATGTTTATCACATTGTGGTTGGTGGTTATGTCAGTCCATGGAAAGAAGGGAATCATTTATCATTCTTTTGGAAAAATTGCATTTCTTTGATTGAAAATTGTTTGGCGGAAGGATATGATGTCGTGTTTAACTATATATTAAGCAAAAACGATGTTTTAAAGTTGAAAAACAATTTTTCTGGCAGTGATGTAGTTATTAAATTTGTGGCACTTATAGTTGATGAGAAAACAATTGTTGAAAGAGATAAGCTTCGCCCACAAGACTGCCAAATGGGAGAAAGATCAATTGTGTTGTTAAAAGAAATTTTGGCAGAAAATTTTAATAAGTCAAACATTTTGGATTCTTCAAAGTTGTCTGTGGAAGAAACATATCAAGAAATTTTGAAAAGTGACAGGTTTGTGATTTAAAAACCTTAAATATAGTTTGTTAAAAACTTTTTATTTGATATAATTTTATTATGAATATGAACGAAAATTTTGAAAACATTGCTATATCTTCAAGAATTAGACTTGCTAGAAATATCTCTGGCTTCAACTTTTTCACGAAACTGCGTGATGAGTCTGACGCAGTTTTTATCATTGACTCCATCCAAAGCATACTCGAAAAATTTGGTGGATTTGACTTTATCAGACTTAAAAATCTTTCCCTGAACGAATGTAATGCTCTTTTGGAGCGACACTTGATCAGCAAAGAGTTGATTGAGAACAAGGATATTTCTGCCGTTGCCATGAATGATGATGAGCAGATTATTGTCATGATTAATGAGGAAGATCATATCAGAGAACAATGCATGGTCAATGGTTTCAATTTATACAAACCATACAGAGAGTTAAAAAAACTTGACGATTTGATTTTGTCTGAAATTGATGTGGCATATTCTGAAGATTATGGATACATCACATCAAGCCCTTCAAATCTTGGGACTGGCATGCGTGCCTCGGTCATGCTTTTTTTGCCGGCCCTTGAGCGAAATGGTGACATAAATTTGTTGAAAAAAGAAGCACGACAACAGGGTTACACCATTCGTGGATTGTATGGCGAGGGGAGTGAAACTTACGGAAGTTTCTATCAAATTTCCAATCAAAATTCTTTGGGATTGTCGGAAGAAGAAATTATTGACGGAGTTTCGGACTATGTTTATAACATCTGTCAAATGGAATTGTCAGCAAGGGAAGATATTTTGGCAAGCAATCATGACAACTTGATTGATGAAATTTATCGTGCTTATGGAATTTTGAAGGAGTGTTATTCTCTTGGAGAGAAGGAAATGATTGAACTTTTGGCACTTATTAAGTTTGGTGATGCCTTGGGATTTTTGAAGATTTTCGACCAGAAAAGTTTTGAAAAACTTTTGGTTGAAGGGGCGTCTGCAAATTTGCGAGAAATTGAAAGTTTTTCAGAAATTTTAAAGGAAGAACAGGTGAGAAGTGAGTATATTAATAGGAAAATAAAAGAACTTGTTTCCAAGTGATTTTATTTTCGTTAAAAGTTGACTTATTTCTTTTATTAAGGAAATAAATTATGATAATAAAACCAAAAAAGGAGGAATTTATGGCTTTAAATAATGGTTTATTTTCGGATAGTATTGAAAAGGTAATTAAAAATGCAAGCAAAATTGCTCTCAGATTTGGAAGCAACTTGGTTGGCACTGAACATATTCTCTATGGACTTGCCAGCGTTTCTGAATGCACTGCTTCAAAAATCTTGGCATCTTATGGGGTCACAGAAAACGCTTTGTTTGAACTTTTTGAAGAGTCTGCAAGTGGCGTCTCATTGTTTGGGAGTGTGGAATTGACACCAAGAACCAAGGAACTTTTCCAAATGGCTCAACAGATTGCAATGGATATGGGACATTCTTTCATTGGAACAGAACACTTGCTTCTCGCAATACTTTCCAACAAAAGTTGTTATGCCACTAAAATGCTGGAAAACATTTTCAATGTCAATGTTGATGAGATGAAAATCAAACTTATGTCTTCATTGCATATTAATGGCAGAGAAAACAAGAAAAATGAAGATGGAAAGAGCAACAATCAAGCAGGCAGCACTTTGCCTGAAAAATTGCTTGATATGGGAAGTGATATCACATTGAAAGCAAGACAACACAAACTTGACCCAGTTATTGGCAGAGAAGAAGAAATTCAAAGAGTGATTGAAATTCTCTGCAGAAAGACCAAGAACAACCCTGTTTTGATTGGAGAAGCAGGTGTTGGTAAGACTGCGGTTGTTGAAGGTTTGGCACAAGCAATCGCAAGCGGTGATGTTCCGGAAGAACTCAAGGATAAGACAATTTATGCTCTTGAAATTGGTGGACTTATGGCAGGGACAAAGTATCGTGGACAAATGGAAGAAAAACTTAAAGATGCCATTGAAACCATCATTCAGGACGGAAACATCATTGTCTTTATTGACGAAATTCACACACTTGCACAAGCGGGAAGTGAAAAGGGTGAAACAAGTCCTTCTGATATGTTGAAACCATATCTTGCAAGGGGAGAGTTGCAAACAATTGGTGCGACAACAACTGATGAATATAGGAAATATATCGAAAAAGACAAGGCTTTGGAGAGAAGATTTCAACCGGTTATGGTCAATCCACCTTCAGTTGAACAGACTATTGAAATTTTGAAGGGGCTTAAGGACACTTACGAAGCGTTCCACAAAATCATCATAACAAACGAAGCAATTGAAGCGGCAGCAAATCTGTCAGACAGATACATCACAGACAGAAGTTTACCTGATAAGGCTATTGACCTTATTGATGAGGCTTGCTCTCGTGCCAAAGTTAACTACACAATCAAACCTCAAAAAGTTAGAGATTTGGAAGAAAAAATCAAAACTTTGTCTGCAAGTCGTGATGAAGCATCATTGCAAAGGAATTATGAAAAGGCTGCAAAATTGCAATCTGAAATCATAAATCTTGAAAACGAACTTAAAACTCAGAATGACACAATAATCAAGAAAAGCGGAAGTAAACAAATTGGAGAAAATGAGATTGCAGAAGTTGTTTCAAAATGGACTGGAATCCCTGTGACAAAACTCACAGAAGGAGAGAAAGAAAAACTTGTTCATTTGGAAGAAATCTTGCACAAGAGAGTTGTCGGACAAGATGAAGCAATCAATGCGGTGTCAAAAGCCATCAGAAGAGCAAGAGTTGGACTTCAAGACAGCAAACGACCAATTGGTTCTTTCTTGTTTATGGGGCCAACAGGAGTTGGAAAAACAGAACTTTCCAAAGCACTTGCTGAAGCAATGTTTGACAACGAAAACAACATCATAAGAATTGATATGAGTGAATATATGGAAAGTCACACCGTGTCAAAACTTATTGGAGCACCTCCAGGATATGTTGGTTTTGACGAGGGTGGACAACTGACGGAACAAGTCAGAAGAAAACCATACAGCGTTGTGCTTTTTGATGAAATTGAAAAGGCACACCCAGAAGTTTTGAACTCGCTACTTCAAATTCTTGATGATGGGCGTTTGACAGACGGCAAAGGCAGAACAGTAAGCTTCAAGAACACAATCATCATCATGACCAGCAACATAGGTGCCAATGAAATTCGTCAACAAAGACAACTTGGTTTTGGAACAGAAAGCAGTGAAAAGGTCAATGAGCGCGACATTTACATGGACGCTTTGAAGAAGAGATTTAAACCAGAACTCATCAACAGAATTGATGTTATTTGCATTTTTGATTCGTTGTCTAAACAAGACCTTATCAAAATTTCTGACATTCTCATATCTAATATCAACAAGCGTCTTGCTGCAAGAAATTTGAAATTGAAAGTTGACAAAAAAGCAATTGACTATATTGTTGCAAAAGGCTCTAATTTGATTTATGGTGCAAGACCACTTAAGAGATTTATTGAACAAGAGATTGAAGATAAAGTCGCTGAAAAAATCTTGCTTGGAGAACTTCCTGACCATGGCACAATTGAAGTGGGGCTTGACGGCGATCAACTTGTGTTTAACGCAGTCTAAATAACTTTTGAAAAACATTTGGAGAATGGAAAAATATTTGGTAAAATGTTTGTACAAAGGAGTGGAATATGAAAATTACATTTGTTGAAAAAAATTATAAAATTGCAAAAAGATTCAAAGATGTCATCACTGAAAAGTTGGACAGATTGAACAAATATTTTGGAGATGAAGCATCAGCAAGAGTTGTTTGCTCAAAACAAAATAAAATTGAAAAATTGGAAGTTACAATCACAAACAAAGGACTTTTGTATAGATCTGAAGTTTCTGGTCTAAATATGTATGAAAACATTGATCTTGCTCTTCCAAAACTTGAAAAACAAATTGTTAGAAACAGAGAAAAAATCACTCAAAGCAAGAGAAATGCTCCAAAGAATGTTGGTTTCGAATTCTTGGAAGAAATGCCAGATTTGAAATTGCCAGAAATTTATAAGAAAAAATCTTTTGACCTTGATCCAATCATGGTTGAAGAAGCAAAAGATGCAATCGAAAGATTGGGACACACATTCTTCATTTTCTTGAATGCAGAAACTGGAAAAGTTAACGTTATCTACAAGAGAAATGACAACAAATATGGTTTGATTGAAGTTAATTTCTAATCAGCAACTGCAACATAATACAAAAATTTGACCAAAAGCAATTTGGAAGATGTTTTTGTGGCATAATTTAGATGAAAACGAACACAATAGAGATATGAAAAAATTTTTTTTGATTATCCTTTGTGTTTGTTTTTGTTTTATGGGTGCAGGTTGTGAAAATGAAACAAAACTGAGAGTTGCACACATCAGTGAGATGACCGGTGCGTTAAGCACGAATTATGCAATCAAGGTGATTTTGGACAATGATGACAGAATGGAAGACAAATATGTTGATTTGCAAATCAAATCAAGCAAAGAAGAACAACTTTTGACTTTTGGCGAAGAGATGCAAGACCAATATGTCATTTGTTTGCCAAAGAGCGACTATTGGTATAATTTGACCTATCTCATCAGCAGGACCAATGGTGCGACAGGTGAAGCTGGTTATCAAACTTATGAAGATTTTGGAACAAAAGTGTTTTTGTTTTCTGCGAATAATGATGTTGATTTGACATTCCGAGTTGTCGCCGGACAAACAAAAAAGAATGAAGAAACTCAAGAAGAGATTTTGGTTTTGAGTGAAGATATTTCCAAAGAAATGAAGGTTGAGGTCAAAAAACACCAAGAAGGGTAAGGAACAAAAACCATGAAAATGAAAGTAAATTCCAAAAGTTGTTGAATTTACTTTTATTTTTTTTCGAGATATTGTATCATAT
>ERZ1090879.899-NODE-899-length-17286-cov-20.106900_pt1 | contig 17286 bp, 15 predicted proteins | sample MGYA00478472_ERZ1090879 | MGnify/ENA primary metagenome ERZ1090879 (study PRJEB33644, sample SAMEA5815723) | chicken gut metagenome | biome: Chicken; feature: Gastrointestinal Tract; material: Caecum | place: Ireland | collected 2019-01-01 | study: A study of the...
CCCCCGCAAAATGCCCGGCCCACCCCAAAAAAACCCTGCCCGCTTTCGGTAAATTTTAAACAGGGGGGCGGGGCAAATTTTGGGGGCCGCCCCCCGCTGTTATATGCTTTTTATAAGGAATTATCCGATTTCGGCGCGGTCGCCGTCGATGCGTATGTCGCTTTTCCAGAAGGCGGAGAGCCCCGCCTCCAGCGCCGCGTAGTCGGCGCAGGCGATCGTCTCCGCGGCGGAGTGCATCGCAAGCTGCGGCAGTCCGATGTCTGCGGTGAGGATCCCTGCCTGTCCGAGGCTGATGGTGCCGAGCGTCGATCCGCTGCGCATATCCGAGCGGTTGTAAAATGTCTGCAGCGGCGCGCCTGCCCGCCCGAACACCGTTCTGACGACTGCGGCGGAGAGGGCGTCCGTCGCATACGCGCCGTTCGCGTGCGCTTTGAGCGCCGCTCCCTTGCCGAGGTATGCGCGGTCGGAGGGGTCGAATTTTGCGGCATAATTGGGGTGGAAGCCCTGCGCGTTGTCGAGCGAGATGCAGAAGGAGGCTGCGAGCGCGGCGTAATACTCGGCGCGGGTCAGTCCCTGCGCCTCGGCGATGCGCACGAGCACGGCGCGCAAAAAGTCGCTCGCGGCGCCCGCGCGCGTATGGCTGCCGATCTCCTCGCTGTCAAGGCATGCGGCAACGCACACGCCCGTTGCCTCTCCCTGCGCCAGCGTGCGGATGGAGGCGAACACGCTCGCAAGGTTATCCAGCCGCGGCGCAGAGAAAAATTCGTTTTCCGCACCCCAGAAATAGGGCTTTTCCGCGCATGCGGCGAACAGATCGAAGGAGACGGGGCTGCCGAGCAGCTCTGCCAGCCGTTTCCCGCCCAGGGTCAGAAGGGGCAGGTTTTCCTGCAGATTGGGCGCAAACTTTTCGTTTGCGTCGCGGTTGAGGTGTATGGCGAGGGAGGGGAGCGAAACGGTGAAGTCGCTTGCAAACGGGCGCGAGACGAGCGCGCCGTCCTCTTCGTACACCGTGCGTCCGGCAAGGCGGAGCGGGCGGTCGAAGAAGGTGTACCAGAGCCCGCCGCCGTACGGCTCCGTATTCAGGCGCGTGTACGTCCCGTCCGAGAGCTCGCCGTTCTCTTTGAGTTTGAGGCAGGGCGAGTCGGTATGGCTCGCCACGATCTTGAATCCCTTCGCGGCGTCTCCGCCCGTAAAAGCGATCACGGCGCTCCCGCCCCGCACGACGAAGTATTTGCCCTGCGGCGCGAGCGTCCACGGCGCGCGTTCGTCCAGTTCGCAGAAACCGTGCGCTCTGAGGAATGCCCGCGCGTTGTCCGCCGCATTGTATGCGGTGTAGGATGTCCCGAGAAAGCCGCTCAGCCCGTCCATCAGCTGTGAAAGATCCTGCATAGAATACCACCTGTCAGTCCGTGAATATTTTCGTGAGTATTATAGCGCGGACGCGCGCAAAATGCAACCAAAATGGGGCGCAGAGCTGCCCCGCACAGCCCGCAGGCGATAAAAAGCGCATAAATTTTGTAAAACCCTCTTGTCAAATTCCCTTGACTGTGCTACAATGTGTTGGTGTGAATAAAAGGAGATGACACAATATGTGGTTTGACGAAAGCGTATTTTACCAGATCTATCCTCTCGGATTCTGCGGTGCGGAGCGCGAGAACGACTTCGGCGAAACGCGCCACAGGCTTTCGAAGATCGGGGCGGAGATCCCCCGTCTGAAAGAGCTCGGCGTGGGGGCGGTGCTCTTCAATCCGCTCTTCGAGAGCGAGCGGCACGGCTACGACACGGTGGATTTTTATAAGATCGACCGCCGCCTCGGCACCAACGAGGAATTCAGGGCGCTCGTGGAGGCGTTCCACGCGGCGGGGATACGCGTCGTGCTCGACGGCGTGTTCAACCACGTCGGCAGAATGTTCCCGCCCTTTCAGGAAGTGCTGCAAAAACGGGAGGGGACGGATTACCGTTTCTGGTTCAACATCAATTTCCGGGGCAATTCCCGCTATAACGACGGATTGGATTACGAGAACTGGGAGGGGCATCCCGAACTCGTCAAGCTGCGGCTGGAAAATCAGGACGTGCAGAACTACCTCATGGACGCGGTGCGGTACTGGATCAGGGAGTTCGGCATCGACGGGCTGCGCCTCGACGTGAGCTATCTGCTCCCGCCGTGGTTCATGGAACTCCTGCGCCGCACGGTCAATGCCGAAAAGGAGGCGTTTTTCCTCGTCGGCGAGGTCATCCACAACAACAACTTCCAGCAGAACGTCTGCCCGGAGCGCCTCGATTCCATCACAAATTACGAGGGGTTCCGCAGTATGGTCTCGGCGTTCAATTCGAACAACCTCTTCGAGATCGAGCACTCCATGAGCCGCCTGTTCGCCGATACGCCGTGGGCGCTCTTCAAAGGCAAGCACCTTCTCAACTTTGTCGATAATCACGACGTCGAGCGCGCCTGCACCGCACTCAAAAACAAGGAAAACCTTCTCAATCTCTATACGCTGCTCTTCACGATGCCCGGGATCCCCTGCATTTATTACGGCTCGGAGTTCGGCATCGAGGGGGACAAGTCCGATCTCGATTATAAGCTCCGTCCCTGCATCGATAACATCGATAAGACTGCGCACCCCGAGCTCGTCGCACACATTCAAAAACTTGCCGCGATCAGAAAGCGCTGCCCTGCGCTCAGCTACGGCACTTATGCCAAGGCGACCTGCATGAACACCAACTTCTCCTTCGTGCGCGAGTGGAACGGGGAAAAGATGATCGTCGCCGTCAACATCGGCGAAGGAGACTGCACCGTACGCGTGGAAGAGGCGGAGGGGGTCAACCTTCTCGACGGTCAGGTGCGCAACCTCAACGATATCTATCTCCCGCCGCATACCGCGTGCGTGTATAAAAAGAACTGACGGTCCGTCTTTCCCGACGGGGCGTGAGGAAAAAGCAAGCCGCGCGGCTTATCGCCTGCTGCGGGCGGGATCATATCTTCTTGACGAACGATCTCCTGCGCTTATGCTGCACGCTGCGGAAGTTTTTCCAAAGGTTATGGATGCTGTAATTGTTCTCGAGGTTGAGGTTGGTCTCGCAGTATTGCGCCGTGCCCTGCGTGAGCATGCGCATGATCTCGTCGATCATCACAAGGCTTACGCCGCGGTATGCCGGCACGACGCCGATGAGCGCAAGGTCGATGATCTCGGGCTTTTTTACGGAGCGCAGAACGCGGAAGATGGTGGGGAGGGTGAGGCGTCCGCCCGATTTCTGCACCGCTCTTGCGATGGAGGGAAAACAGAGCCCGAAGCAGACGGGCTTTTCGTTTTCGTCAAGCACCATGGCGATATAGCGCACGTCGATGAGGAGCTTGAAGTTCTTCACGAGCTCCCGTTTCATTTTTTCCGTAAAGGGCACCGTGCCGTAGATCTCGGCGTAGGTATCGTCGAGGAGGCAGAAGAAGTCGTCTTTGTAGCGTTCGATGAATTCTTTCGCGTTTTTTGCGTCGCTCATGTGCAGGTTGAACCGTTTCAGCAGCTTTTCGCGCATATCGCGGATGCGCGGATCGGGCGTTTCGGGCGCATAGAGCTTGTGTTCGATCCAGTCGACTTCCTTTTCGTACCCGAGATTTTCAATGAGTTTCTGATAGTAAGGGTAGTTATACTGTTCCTCGAAGGTGGAGAGCTCGTCGAATCCCTCGATGAGCAGCCCCTCGCGCTCCAGATCGGAAAACCCGAGCGGTCCCACGACTTCCTCCATGCCCTTGCGCTTTGCCCACGCTTCCACCGCGCCGAAGAGGGCGTCGGCTGCCTCCTGGTCGTCGAGGCAGTCGAACCGCGTAAAGCGCACGCGCTTTTGCTTCCATTTTTCGTTGCTCTTCCGCTGCAGGATCCCCGAGATGCGTCCCACGACCTTCTTTCCGCGGTATGCAAGATAGTACACCGCCTCCGCGTCGTCGTAATAGTGGTAGTCTTTGCGAAAGAGTTTCATCTCGTCGGAATACAGGGGCGGGACGAAACAGGGGTTGTTTTTATAGAGCCTGAGCGGGAACTGCACAAACGCTCTGCGCTGGCTGCGCGTCTGCACTTCTCTGATCGTGATCATGTCATATTCTCCTGTGACAAATTCCTCTCTTAGTATAATCATGAAAGGGGGAATTGTCAAGAAAACGCACAGTTTTTTGTTGGAATCATGCACATTTTGCCGAGAGCAAAGTTGACAATCCGCAGGGCAGGGTATATAATATTTGCAAATGATTGAAGAATTTACCGCCATTGTGCCGGCGCCTGCGGGCGCCGAGGAACGCATCGTCTCCGTCTATATCCCGAAGGACGGACGCCCCTGCGCCGTGCTCTACCTCTTCGACGGACAGACCGCATTTTTCGATGAGCGGTCGCCGTACGGCGGGAGCCTGCGGCTCGGGGAATTTCTCGATGCAAACGGGATCCCGCTCCTCGTCGTCGGCGTCGCGTGCGATAGGAAGAACAGACTCACGGAGTATTCGCCCTTTCCCTTCCGCGTGAACGAGAACATCGTCTCCGAGGGCAAGGGGAAGGTGTTCATGGACTGGCTCACGGGCACCCTCAAACCGCATATCGACGGCAGGTACGGCACGCATTTTGACCGTGCCCACACGTTTATCATGGGCAGTTCGATGGGCGGACTGATGGCGATGTACGCGCTTGCGGAGTACGGGCATATCTTTTCGCGCGCGGTCTCCATGTCGGCAGCCGTCTGGACGGATCCCGAAAAGAGCGCGGCGTTCGTAAAGAAGTTCGCGCCCGACGCGGCGCTGTACTTCGATTACGGCACGGCGGAGATGAGCGCGCTCTTTCCCAACCAGCGCCCCGCGCTTGCGGCGGTCAGAGCGGCGCTCGGGGAATGGGGCGGCGAATATGTGTTCGAAATGATCAGGGGCGCGAAGCATACCGAAAAGGCATGGCGTAAGCGCCTTCCCGCGGCGATGCGCTTTTTGGGATTTTCAGTGCGGGACTGAGTTTTACGGGTCGGATGCGCGGCGGAAGTGCCGCGAGGGGGTACGGATATGAAAAACTTTATCTTTCTTTCTCCGAATTTTCCGGAGAGCTACTGGCGTTTCTGCGCCGCGCTGAAAGAGCGCGGGCTCAACGTTCTCGGGATCGGGGACTGTCCTTACGATGAACTCAGACCCGAACTTCGGGCGGCGCTCACGGAGTATTACAGGGTCGGTTCGCTGGAAAATTACGACGAGGTGTACCGCGCCGTCGCCTTTTTCGCCTTCCGGTACGGCAGGATCGACTGGCTCGAGAGCAACAACGAATACTGGCTGGAACAGAACGCGCGCCTGCGCGACGATTTCAATATTTCCACGGGATTCCGCTCCGCCGATATGCCGCCCGTCAAATTCAAATCGAAGATGAAGGCGCGCTACGAGGCGGCGGGCATTCCCGTCGCACGCTACCGCATGGCGGACGACTATGCCGCGTGTGCGGCGTTCCTCAAAGAGGTCGGGCGCGCCGTCGTCAAGCCCGATAACGGCGTGGGCGCGAACGCGACCTACCGCATCGCATGCGAGGACGATCTCAAAAAATTCTTCGCGGCGGGGCATGCGGGCTATATCATGGAGGAGTATATCGACGGCACCATCTGCTCGTACGACGCGATCATCGACGGCGCGGGACAGCCCGTGTTCGAGACGGGCAACGTCACGCCCGGATCGCTCATGGATGTGGTGAACGAGCGCGCGGAGAGCTGTTTTTATATTGTAAAGGAACTCTCCGACGAGGTGCGCGCAAAGGGCAGGGCGGCGGTGAAGTCCTTCGGGGTAAAGAGCCGCTTTGTGCACTTCGAGTTTTTCCGTCTGAATGCGGACTGCCATCTCGGCAAAAAGGGCGATATCGTCGCGCTCGAAGTAAATATGCGCCCCTCGGGCGGCTGTTCTCCCGATATGATGAACTACGCGAACGGAACGGACGTCTACCGGATCTGGGCAGATATGATTGCGGGCATTCCTCCCGCCGGGGCGTGCCGCGAAAAATCCTTCTGCGCGTTCATCGGCAGGCGGAAGGAGCACGTTTACGCGCTCCCGCACGACGCGATCCTGCAAAAATACGGCGCCTGCCTCAAAGAGTACGGCGAGGTCGATAAGGCGCTCGCGCCCGCCATGGGGGATTACCGCTACATCGCATGTTTTCCCACGGAGGCGGAGGTCTGCGCTTTCTTTAAAGATCTTTCCCGATAATTTTTTACGGACGGCGTTTTGCCGTCCGTAATTTATGGTTCGTAATATATAATATGGAAAAAAGGGGCGATCTGCACGGGAACGCATGCGGCGCATGCCCTGTACGGAGAAGAATTGTTCGCAAATGCGAACTTTTTTTGAAAAAATGACCTTCAAACAGTTGACACGGCGCGGACTTCGTGATAGAATAAGACCGTAGTTCGCCAATGCGAACAAAAAATCAAAGGAAGATTAGTTCGCTTATGCGAACCTCGCCGCAGAGGGCGGCGTGAAAGGAGATGTAACAATGCCGTTAGTACTTGCGCCCATCGGGCAGGAAGTGAGGATCGTGAAGATCGTTGCAGACGAAAAGACGAAAAAGCACCTTGCCAATCTCGGGCTGCTCGTCGATGCAACCGTCACGGTGCTCTCTTCGGCGGGCGGCAGCACCGTATGCCGCGTAAAGGAGGGCAGGCTCGCCCTCGACAGGAACGTTGCCGCGCATATCTATGTCGCGTAACGCAGAACAACGCATTTATTTTTCGGAGGTACGATAAAGTAACTATGCAAAAATTGTTGGAGGATTTCGTCCCCGGCGAGAAAGGCGTCATCGTCGCCGTCGCGGGGGAGGGGCGCATCAGGAGGCGGCTCTTCGATATGGGCGTTACGCCCGGCGCGGAAGTCGTGATGCGGAAAAAGGCGCCGCTCGGGGATCCCATCGAGATCACCCTGCGCGGTTATGAACTTACGCTCCGCAAAACGGAGGCGGCATGTGTGACGATGGAGGTGAAAAAATGAAGCAATTCGCCTTGGCGGGCAACCCCAACTGCGGGAAGACCACGCTGTTCAACCTCCTCACGGGATCCACGGCGTACGTCGGTAACTGGCCGGGCGTCACGGTGGATAAGAAGGTCGGTACATACAAGAAGGGCGCCGAGCCCGTTCAGATCGTCGATCTGCCCGGGATCTACTCGCTCTCGCCCTATACGCCCGAAGAGGTCATCTCGCGGAACTTCATTCTCGAAGAGAAGCCCGCCTGCGTCATCAACATCGTAGACGCGACCAACCTCGAACGCAACCTCTATCTCACGACCCAGCTCATGGAGATCGACGTTCCCATCGTCATCGCGCTCAACATGATGGACGCGGTGGAAAAGACGGGCGATACCATCGACGCAAAGCTCCTGGAAGAGAAGATCGGGCTCCCCGTCGTCGCCATCTCGGCGCTCAAAGGCACGGGCATCAAGGAACTGATGGACAGAGCCATCTCCATCTCTCAAAAGCCGAGAGAGGGGGTCACCGTCCTCAGAGATTCTGCCATCGCGCACCTCGTGCAGGACGTGAACATCGCGCTGCGCGCGCAGAACGTCGAAGCGCCGCTCTTCCACGCGGTGAAGCTCTCCGAAATGGACGAGATCGAGACGCAGATGCACCCCGAACTCGTCAAGATGGTCGATGAATTCAAATCCACCTTCAAAGACGATACATTCGGGACAGACCTCGAAGCGGTCGTCGCAGACGCGCGCTACAAGTATATCTCGGCGAACTATTCCACCGCGTATACGCATAAGGGCGCGAAGGGGGAGAAACTCACCAAGAGCGATAAAGCGGATAAGGTGCTCACGCACCGCGTCTGGGGTATTCCCATCTTTATCGTCATCCTCTTCGTCATCTTCCACCTCACATTCTCGGAGGATCTCTTCTACATCAGCGCCATCGCGGGCGGCTTGCCCACGCTGGAAGACCTCGGCATGAACATGGAGAACGGCGCCGTTACGCTGCTTGCATGTTTCTACGACGGCGCAGTATTCTCGCCGGGCGTGATCTTTACGAACCTGCTCAACTGGGTGCTCGAATGGATCAACGTGCTTGCGGAAATGGCGTGCGCCAATGCGGCTCCCTGGGTCGGCAGTTTCATCGTCGACGGGATCCTGGGCGGCGTGTTCGCGGTGCTCGGGTTTATTCCCCAGATCCTCACGCTCTTCCTGTTCTTCTCCATTCTCGAAGATACCGGCTACATGGCGCGTATCGCGTTCATCCTCGACCGCATCTTCCGTAAGTTCGGGCTCTCCGGCAGAGCGTTCATGCCCATGGTCATGGGTTTCGGCTGCTCGCTGCCCGCAATGATCAACACCCGCACGCTCGCCGACGAAAAGGAGCGCACCTCCACCGTCCGCGTCATACCGTTCTTCTCGTGCGGGGCGAAACTGCCCATCCTCACGGCAGTCGCAGGCGCCATCGTCGCATACTACGGCGTGGGGAATGCGGACGTTATCACGATGTGCATGTATCTGCTGGGTATCTGCACGGCGATCGCAACCGTCATCCTCATGCGCTCTACGACGATGCGCGGAGAGGTTCCGCCCTTCATCATGGAACTCCCCGCATATCACGCGCCCCGTTTCCAGAGCCTCATGGTGCACCTGTGGGATAAGACGAAACACTACGTCAAAAAGGCGTTCACCATTATCCTGGCGTCGACCATCATCATCTGGTTCTTCTCGTCCTTCAACTGGAGATGGCAGTTCCTCATCAACGAGGACGGCGATAATCTCCGCATGAACGAGAGCATCCTTGGCTCCCTCGGCATGCTCATTCAGCCGCTCTTCACGCCGCTCGGGTTCGGCTCGCAGCTCGGCAGCGAATTCGGTTGGGTATTTGCCGTCGCAGCCATCACGGGACTTGTGGCGAAGGAGAACGTCATCGCAACGTTCGGCTCCCTTGCCGCGGTCATTGCGGGCTCGCTCATCTCCACGGAGGACGGCGTCTCGGAGGTCACCGCCATGATCCAGGGTACAGGGATCGGGATCCCCGGGCTCATCTCCTTCATCGCCTTCAACATGCTCACCATTCCCTGCTTTGCGGCTTGCGCAACGGCAAAGGCGGAGCTCCCCAAGGGCAAATTCAGGTGGACGCTGCTCTTCTGGCTCGCAACGAGCTACGTTGTCTCCATGGCGATCTATCTCATCGGCTCGTGGTGGTGGACGTGCTTCATCTTCCTCGCGCTGGCGGCGGCAGCCGTTGCAGGGATCGTGCTCTGGAATAAAAAGCATCCCATGAAAAAAGAGGGCGCGATTGCGGGGCTCGATGAAGCGGCGCTCGACGAGGCCGCCCCCGGAGAGGACAGATCATGACATGGTACGAAATTCTCATCATCATTGCCGCGTGCCTGATCGTCGTCGGCGTCATCGTCTCGGCGATCATCCGCAAAAAGCACGGTAAAACGGGCTGCGGATGCGATTGCGGCGGCTGCGCGGGCTGTTCCGGCTGCTCGGCGTGCGCCGCGCACGGCAAGCGGGAAGAGGATGAGGATCCGAAAAAGCACACACGACAATCTCCATAAATCTTCGGAAAAGGGGAGCTCCTTGCGAGTTCCTCTTTTTCGCATATAAAAAATGTATATTATACGACTATATGCGTAAATAACGCCGTGTAAACGGGTGATTATGACATTTTAATGAATAATATTCCAAATGCGGACATTTGCTTGACAGAGCGCGCACATTTTTGTTATAATACTATGAAATAAATTTTTTATGTTATGCCGCGGCGGGGCAAACGAGCCGCGGCGTACCGGAAGAAGGCGTCATGATCTATTTCAACAACCGCTCCAATCTGTTGGAGGACATCAAGTATCACTACGAACTGCAGGACGTGAAGGAGCCCAATCTCTTCCGCGAGCTGTTCGACTACGAGTCCATCCCCAAGGTCGCGTTCAATAACCGTCATGTGCCTGTCAACATGCCCGACGAGATCTGGATGACGGATACGACCTTCCGCGACGGACAGCAGTCTACGTCGCCCTTTACCGTAAAGCAGATCGTCGATCTGTACAAGCTCATGAGCCGTCTCGGCGGGCCCAAGGGGCTCGTGCGCCAGTCGGAGTTTTTCATCTATTCCAAAAAGGATAAAGACGCGCTGCGCGCCTGCCAGGAGACGGGACTCAAATTCCCCGAGATCACCACATGGATCCGCGCGAATCCCAAGGACTTCGAGCTCGTAAAAGAGGCGGGCGTCGCCGAAACCGGTATTCTCGTGAGCTGTTCCGATTATCACATCTTCAAAAAGATGCACCTCACCCGCCGCCAGGCGCTCGATCAGTACCTCGGCATCGTCAAGAGCGCGCTCTCCATCGGGATCCGCCCGCGCTGCCATTTCGAGGATATCACCCGCGCCGATTTTTACGGCTTCGTCGTTCCGTTTGCAATGGAACTCATGCGCCTCTCCGAGGAGAGCGGCATCCCCATCAAGATCCGCATGTGCGATACGATGGGGTTCGGCGTCTCCTTCCCCGGCGCCTCCCTTCCCCGCAGCGTGCAGGGCATCGTATACGGTCTGTATCACTATGCGGGCGTGCCGCACGAGCTCCTGGAGTGGCACGGGCACAACGATTTTTACAAGGTCGTCTCCAATGCCTCCACGGCGTGGCTGTACGGCGCGTCTGCCGTCAACTGTTCGCTCCTCGGCATCGGGGAGCGCACGGGCAACTGCCCGCTCGAGGCGATGGCGGTCGAGTATGCGGGACTGCGCGGCACGATGGACGGCATGGATTTTACCGCCATTACCGAGATCGCCGATTACTTCGAAAAGGAGATCAACTACAATATCCCGCCCAAAACGCCGTTTGTGGGGCGCGCGTTCAATTCCACGCGCGCAGGCATCCATGCGGACGGCCTTCTGAAGGACGAGGAGATCTACAATATCTTCGATACGGCAAAGATCTTAAACCGTCCCGCGCGCGTCTCCGTCAACAAGACGAGCGGACTTGCGGGCATCGCGTTCTGGATCAACGATTTTTACAAACTCCCCGAAGAGCACCGCATCAACAAGAACGATCCGCTCGTCGTCGAAATGAAGGCGCGCATCGATGAAGAGTACGAAGAGGGGAGGAACAGCTCCTTCGGCGACGATGAGCTCGTCAACCTCATCTACGCCATCGATTCGCACCGTATCCGCGAGTTCGAGGCGTTCAGCCAGCAGTGACATATTCGACAGGATAATCCCTTATTTTCTGCGCCGCGTTTCTGAACGCGGCGCAAATTTTTTCCGAGCCCTTGACATTCCCCGCCGCATCGGCTATAATGTGGGTACAAAACGGAGGTAAAATATGGGAAACAAACCTTGGAAACAGAAACTTTCGTCGGTGTTCGATATCATCGGCGAGATCCTCGCGGTCGTCTATGTGCTCGTGTTCGCATTGCTGCTCATCGACGCGCAATGGCCCTTCCTGCAAAACGTGGGCTGGCTGTACAATACGTTCAAAGTCATCTGGATGTACGGCGGATTCGTGATCGCCGCGATCGTCGGGCTGGAGGCGATGGTCAAGCGGAACTTCTTCCTGTTCCTGATTTTTGCGATCCTGCTCGCCGTCTGCGTCATCTTCACGTTCTTCCCCGATACCTACGAAAATCTGCTCGGATTCATCCCCGCAGACTGATCAACGGCACAAAGCGCCCCGTCCGTACGGACGGGGCTTTCTCGTACAAATTTTTTTTGCATTGCTCTTGAATTTTTTGCCGAAATGTGATAGGATGATGATAGTTATTGAGAGAGGAGACCGATATGCAGGAGCAGGAACCCGCCGCAGAGCGGGAGACAGGTATCTGGAAAAAGATCTGGCACTTTTTTTACGTGTCCGTGCTGTCCGTCATCATTTCGGGGATCGTACGGGCGCTGGCGATCTATATCTTCGTTACGCCCAACGACTTTGCGCCGGGCGGTGTGAACGGCATCGCCGTTCTTTTGCAGGAGGGGACGGGCTGGAACTCCGGTATCTTTCTGATCATGCTCAACGTACCCCTGTTTTTTGTGGCGTTCTTTCTGATCGGAAAATACGGCGCGGTCATTTCCACGCTCTCCATGCTGCTCACTTCGGGGCTTCTCATCGTGTTCGATTATATCCCCGGCATGGAGTATATCTGTTATCAGCCCGAGGATAACCACATTCTCGCGGCGATCGCGGGCGGCGTGCTCCTCGGCGTGGCGCTCGCGGTAACGCTCAAAAGCTGCGGCACGAGCGGCGGGACGACGGTTCTTGCGTCGCTGGTCAACAAAAAATTCCGCAACCTGAGCGTGAGCGGCATGACCGCCGTGTTCGACGCGATCGTGGTGTTTGCCTCCTTCTTTGTATACAATCAGGGCATGGGCTTTACGGAAAAGCTCGAACCCGTCCTGCTGGCGCTCATCTCGCTCTTTGTCACGAGCAAGGTCTGCGACGTCATCCTGCAGGGCTTCAAGGCGGCTTACCGTTTCGAGATCATCACCAATCATCCCGAGGAGATCTCCGCCGAGATCATGCAGAAGCTCCATCACGGCGTTACGGAAGTCAATGCCACGGGCATGTATTCGCACGAGGGCAGGGCGATGCTCGTCTGCATCATCCGCAAGCGCCAGATCGGCGAAGTGCAGCGCATTCTGCGGAAATTTCCCGATACGTTCGCGTCCTTCTCGCCCGCATCCGAAGTGTACGGAAAGTTTTTGAAGTGAAGGTCGGTCTGCACCGGCGCCGGAAAGGGCGACGCGGTCGGAGGGCGCGCGGCAGTCTTTTCGGGGCAGATCTTTGGGATCCGCGGCGTCCGCCCGAAGGATCCGGAAAACAGCATAAGCAAGGCGAAAGCGCCGTATCTGGAAGGGTACGGCGCTTTGCTTTTTATATGGTGCCGCCGAGCGGATTTGAACCGCTATGCCTTGCGGCACAGGATTCTAAGTCCTGCGTGTCTGCCGGTTTCACCACGGCGGCGCTCATGTTATTATATCACGAACGCCTCCGCCGTGCAAGCGAAACGGGCGGGCTCCTCTTCAGAGTTTTTGCGGGGCGGGCTGTGCCGCAGGATTTACTTCGAGGGAAAACGCCTCCTTGCGGCGGTCTTTGCCCCAGAAGAAGAGGGCGACGCAGCCGGGGCCGACGTGCGAGCCCGTGCAAAGGTCGTAGTATTCGATGATGATGTCGTTCGCGCCGCGTTCGCGGAGCATGTCGGCGAGGAGAAGCGCGTCCTTCTCGCAGTCGGCATGGGCGATGGCGACGGTGCTCGTTTCGGGGCGGACGGCGCGCCTGGCAAAGATGTCCGCGATCGCCTCGAGCGCTTTTTTCCTGCCGCGCGCTCTTCCGCAGGATACGATCTTGGCGTTGTCGCTCGCGTCTGCCTGCAGGAGGGGCTTTATGTTGAGGAGCGTACCCGCAATGGCGACGGTGCGCGAGATGCGCCCGCTGCGTCTGAGGTATTTCAAATCGTCTACCGTGAAAAAGCTGTTCATTTTATAGGTATTTTCTCTGACCCACTCGGCGCACGCCTCGGCGCTCTCGCCCATATCGCGCAGGTCTGCGACTTTTATGGCGATGAGCCCTTCGCCGAGGGAGGCGTTCGCGCTGTCGAGCACGAAGATCCTGCGGTCGGGATATTCTTCCTGTAATTTTCTGCCCGCCTCCTGCGCCTGAGCGAAGGTGCCGCTCACCCCCGAAGAGATGGTAAAGAGGAGCACGTCGCGTCCCTCTTCGAGCGCGGGGCGCAGCGCATCCTCGAACGTCGCGGAGGGGAGAAGGGAGGTCTTTGCCTCCGCGCCGCGGCGCATGGCGTCGTAAAAGGTCTTTGCGGTTTCAACGAAGGGCATATCCTCGCTGAAACAGGGGTGCTCCTCGCCGTCTACGATGTAATTGAAGGGGATAACGCGGATGTCGCGCGCGATGCGGATGTCGTTGGGAATGTTGGCTGCGGAATCCACAAAAATTGCAAACTTGTTCATACTTGATCTCCTCGGACGGATCTTTGCCGTCCCGTTCTGATTTTGGCGAATCTTCCTGCCACACGATCAGTATACTGTAAGGGAAAAATACGAACCACGCCTTTGGCGGAATCTTTTCGGCATCTTTTTGCTCATCTTCCTTGCAATACGCTTGTATAGCGGCGTCATCTTCACAAAAATCTGACACGAAAATCTTCACGCCAAAGGTGCGTAGCAATCAAAAGCGGCAAGATGAGCGTCTCAGACGAGGCGAAGCCCGCAGCGCGTGCCGTGTGGCACGGGCAAGGGTTCAACAATGTATGAGCGCACAGTTTCCGCTTTTGATCGGGTTCGTATTACTCCCTTACAGTATACCATAATTTCTTCCGAACGTTGCCCTATTTCCGCGCCGCGGCGCTCTCATTCTCGCCGGAAACTGTCTATCCGTAAAAATGAGCGCTCTACCCTGCGTAGAGGGGGCTCTACTCACGGTAGAGTTGGTAATTTTTGCCTTTTTTCCGCAAATTTCTCCGTTTTCGCCCTCATTTTTTGCGCGGAGTGGGTGGACGGGCTCCGCCGCGCATAAGATAGTGCGTGAGGTGAAACTATGCTGGAAATGCTCTGTGCGATTTTATGCAGGCTGTTTTTCTTTACGGGCGCGGTGCGCGACGAAGGGTCGTATCCCAGGCCGCTTTCCGGGGAGGATGAGGAAAAGTATCTCTCGCTTGCCCGCGGCGGCAATAAGAACGCGCGCGATACGCTCATACGCCACAATATGCGGCTCGTGGCGCACGTCGTAAAAAAGTACACGGGCGCCGCCGAAACGGACGACATGATCTCGGTGGGGAGCATCGGGCTCATCAAGGCGATCGACAGTTACGAGCCCTCCCGCGGGACGCGTCTTGCAACGTATACGGCGCGGTGCATCGAGAACGAGATCCTCATGTTCATCCGCGCCGGGAAAAAACACAAGACAACGCTCTCTCTGTCCGATCCCGTCGGGACGGACAAGGACGGCAACGAACTCACGCTCATGGATCTTCTTTTCGAAAAGGAGGATAAGGTGTTCGGGAGCGTGGAGCAGTCGCTCATGCAGGAAAAGTTCCTCGCTGCCGTCAAACGCCTTCTGAACGAGCGGGAAACGGTCATCATCTGCCTCAGGTACGCGCTCACGGGCGGCGCGCCGCTCCCGCAGCGCGAGGTCGCGCGGCAGCTGAAGATCTCCCGTTCCTATGTTTCCCGCATCGAAAAGCGCGCGCTCGAAAAACTGCGGGAGGGACTCAACCGCGAGGACTTCCTCGCCGACTGAATTGGTCTGCTTGCAGTATAATCCACGATAATACCTTCCATAAAAAATCGTGATTTGACGGGCGCGGACGCATCTGATATAATACGGAAAAGCCACGACGAAGAAAAGTAACGCGGGAAGCGTCCGCACAGAGAGCGGGGGAGGGTGCGATCCCCGACGGGCGTCCGCGCGAAGAACACTTCCGAGCTGCAAACCCAAAGGGAACGAGTAGGGGCGCCGAAGACCGCTGCGTGAGTGCGGAGACCCTGTCTGGGGAAAAGTGACCGCTTTGCGGTAAATTAGGTGGCACCGCGGATACTTCGGCTATCCGTCCTAATACACGGACGGACAGCCGTTTTTTTATGCCCGTTCCCTCGGGAGGTAATAATTATGTGTGCGATCTTTGTGCTTACGGGCAAAAGTGTTCCGCTTGCGGACGCCGAAGCCGCGTTCTACGAGACGGTCTCGCGCGGACCCGATATGAGCTTTTTCGGCGAGATGGGGCAGGGCTATGCGGGATTTCACCGCCTCGCCATCATGGGGCTGAACGCCAAGGGCATGCAGCCCTTCCGCCGCGGGAAGAGCTTTGCCCTATGCAACGGGGAGCTGTACGGGTTCCGCAAGGAACGGGAGCGCCTCGAGGAGATGGGCTTTGCCTTTGCCTCCGATTCCGACTGCGAGATACTCCTTCCGCTCTACGAGCTGTACGGCACGGAGATGTTCGGGCGGCTGGACGCCGAGTTCGCCTGCGTCCTGTACGACGGCGATAAAAAGTCGTATATCGCGGCGCGCGATCCCATCGGCATCCGTCCGCTCTACTACGGCTATCTCCCGGGCGGGGAGATCGCCTTTGCGAGCGAGCCGAAGAACCTCGTCTCCGTCGTGAAGGGGAAGATCATGCCCTTCCCGCCCGGGCATTACTATGCGGACGGGAAATTCGTGTGCTACTGCGATATCGCCAAGGTCAGCCGCGTTGTCTCCGACGATCTCGATACGGTATGCGCCAACATCCGCGCAAAGCTCATTGCGGGCGTAAAAAAGCGGCTGGATGCCGACGCGCCCGTGGGATTCCTCCTCTCGGGCGGACTGGATTCCTCGCTCGTGTGTTCGATTGCGCAAAAGCTCCTCAAAAAGCCCATCCGCACCTTTGCCGTGGGCATGAAGAAGGACGCCATCGACCTGAAGTATGCAAAGCAGGTCGCCGACTACATCGGCAGCGATCATACGGAGATCTATATGACGCGCGAAGAGGTGCTCCGCTACCTTGAATTCGTCATCAAATCGCTCGCCACCTTCGATATCACCACCATCCGCGCGAGCATGGGGATGTACCTCATCTGCAAAAAGATACACACCATGACGAACGTGCGCGTGCTCCTCACGGGGGAGATCTCCGACGAGCTCTTCGGCTACAAATATACCGACTTCGCGCCCTCGCCCGAGGCATTTCAGGAGGAGTCGCAAAAGCGCGTGCGCGAGCTGCACATGTACGACGTCCTGCGCGCGGACAGGTGCATTTCCGTCAACTCCATGGAGGCGCGCGTGCCCTTCGGCGATCTCGATTTCGTAAAATACGTCATGGCGGTCGATCCCGCCAAAAAGATGAACGTGTACGGAAAGGGGAAGTATCTTCTGCGCCGTGCGTTCGAGGAGGGGGATTACCTCCCGCACGATCTGCTCTACCGTGAGAAGGCGGCGTTTTCCGACGCCGTCGGGCATTCGATGGTGGACGACCTCAAAGCGTACGCCGAGGAAAAATACGGCGACGACTGGCAGGATCTCGCCGGGCGATATGCCTATCACGCGAGGCCGTTCACGAAGGAGTCCCTCCTCTACCGGGAGATCTTCGAAAAATACTATCCCGGTCAGGCGCAGATGATCGCGGATTTCTGGATGCCCAACCGCGCGTGGAAGGGGTGCGACGTCAGCGATCCGTCCGCCCGCGTGCTCTCCAACTACGGCGACAGCGGAAAATAACGGGCAGCATTTCCTTTGCGCGCCCCCGGGTCCCCCCCCGGGGGCGGAAAAAGGATTTTTAATTTGGCGCACGGGTGGCGTTTTTTTGACAAAATAAAATAAATTTGAAAAAATAAAAGGT
>ERZ1090879.901-NODE-901-length-17269-cov-44.450970_pt1 | contig 17269 bp, 13 predicted proteins | sample MGYA00478472_ERZ1090879 | MGnify/ENA primary metagenome ERZ1090879 (study PRJEB33644, sample SAMEA5815723) | chicken gut metagenome | biome: Chicken; feature: Gastrointestinal Tract; material: Caecum | place: Ireland | collected 2019-01-01 | study: A study of the...
ATAAATAATACACTAATTATTTGGTTTTTTTTTTTTTTTTTGGTTGTTTTTATACAACAACCGCCCCCCCCCCCGGCCCCCGCCCGGCCCCGTGGCGCCCCCCCCCGCGGCGGCATTTTTTGCCTTTTTTTCATATCGGGGGCGGAAGACGCATACATATACCATGCCGGGATCTTCCTGTAGCGTGAAAAACGACGGGATCGGACAAAATACGGGCAAACAGGCAACGATTTTTCGGCAGAAATATTTTATCATATGGGTGTTATGCAATGCGGTTTGTGACCATTCGCCTGAGAGCGGTCGCTCTTCTTCTGGCGCTTGCGTTCGCGCTTATTCCCGCCTGTCTGTTCGCGCAATATACGGATGCCGCGGCAGTTTGGTGGAGCAGCGGGGCGCGTTCGCTTCCTGTATACAGTGTGGAGCGGCAGGACAAAAAGATTGCGATCTCCTTTGATTGCGCCTGGGGCGCCGACTATACGCGCACCATTTTGGAGCATCTTGAAAACGCGAATGTCCGGGCAACTTTTTTTTGCGTCCAGTTCTGGGCGGAGACCTACCCGGACCTCGTAAAGGAGATCGCGGATGCGGGCCACGAAGTGGGGACGCACAGTGCGACGCATTCGTACATGTCCCGTCTCTCGGAGCAGGAGATCCGCGCCGAGCTGGAAAGTTCCTGCGCTGCGATTGAAAAAGCTGCAGGAAAGGAAGTCGATCTTTTCCGTCCGCCTTACGGTGATTACGACGACCTGCTTATCGACACTTGTCTCGATATGGGGATCCTACCCGTTCAATGGGATGTGGATTCCCTTGACTGGAAGGAGTTGTCTGCGCAGGAGATCGTCTCCCGGATCGCGGAACGAACGGGGAGCGGCTCCATAATTCTCTGTCACAACAACGGATTGCATACGGCAGAAGCGCTTCCCGCCGTCATTGACAGTCTGCGGGCAAAGGGCTACGAGTTTGTTCCCATAGGTGAACTCGTGTACCGTGAAAATTACACCATTGACGCAACGGGACGGCAGATCCCGAATGCGGCATAGGTTCTGATTACGGGCGAAGGGAGCGTACCATGGGAACGCAACACCGGAAATACTTGGAGGTAATGGTATGGATCACGCAGCAGAAACCAACAACAGAGTTTTTTTAATGGGAGAGATCGTTTCGGAGGCGGTATTTTCCCACGAAGTGTACGGCGAAGGTTTTTATGAATTTTATGTCAGAGTGATGCGGCTTTCGGGACAGGCAGACGTTCTGCCCGTCACGATCTCCGAACGGCTGATCGAAGGAAGTCATTTGCGCGTGGGAGATACGCTTTGCGCGCTGGGGCAGTTCCGCAGTTATAACAAGCTGGAAAACGGAAGATCGCGTCTGATGCTAACGGTGTTCGTGCGCGAGCTGCTTGCCGCCGCGCCCACGCAAAACCCCAATTCCATCGTACTTTCCGGCTATATCTGCAAGCCGCCGGTCTATCGTACGACCCCGTTTAACAGGGAAATCGCCGATCTTCTGGTTGCCGTCAACCGCGCTTATAACAAGTCCGACTATATTCCCTGCATCGCCTGGGGCAGAAACGCAAGATTTGTGCAAAACCTTAAGGTCGGGGACAGGATCGCGCTTTCGGGCAGAATTCAGAGCCGCGAGTATGTCAAGAGGCTTTCGGAGTCGCAGTCTGTCACCATGACGGCATACGAGGTTTCTGTTTCCAAACTGGCGGCGTTTGATGAAAACGAAAATTTCGACCTGGACCGTGAATTCGATCTCTACGCGGCATCTACGCAGAGCTGACGCGGAACTGTACGCAAAAAGTTACAAACAAAGACGAGGATCGTCTTATCCTCTTCCTATCCGCCCGCGTCTGCTTCAGCAGACGCGGGCGAACCTCATTTTTCAGATGCCGGGAGGGGATGTCATAAGAATACTTGACAACTTTTCGTTTTCGGAGTACAATATCCGTATGAGAAGACCGAGGACAAAACTTGAACGGCGCGTCGGGATCCAGAGCACGCTCGAGGGATTTCGCCGATTTGATTACGATTATATCCCGTTCGGAACATATACCATGCCCGATGCTTCGTATCCGTATCGGCACAAGGGGGCGGGTAAGGCTGCGGAAATGACGCTTCGCGGCGTTTTGCGTGTTTTCGGATCGCTTCTTATCCGCATCGTTTACGGATGCCGCGTCGAAGGGAAGGAAAATCTGCGGGCGCTCAATAAAAAAGGGGCGATCTGCGTTTCCAATCATGTCGCTCTGCTCGATACGCTGTTCGTGCGGCAGGCGATCGGACACTTCCATACCTATTTCACGATGGCGCCCTGGAACAACAAGCGCGGTTTGGGCGGTTGGTTCATTCGCCGAGGGGGGATGTGGGCGTTCAGTGCCGATCTTGCCGCGATGCGCAATCTCATGCATGAGATGAAGACCAGGCTGGAAGAGGGGGGGATCGTTCATTTTTACGCCGAGCAGGCGATGTGGACCAACTACCAAAAGCCCCGCCCCATGAAGGACGGCGCCTTCTACTATGCCGTGCGCTACAACGTCCCCGTGCTCCCCGTGTTCTTCACATTCAAGGTCAACAAAAAGGGGTGCATGCGCAAGCTGGTCATCCATATCCTTCCCCCGGTTGCGCCCGACGCCTCGCTTCCCCGCAATGAGCGCGCGGGACGGCTGAAGGAGCAGGCGCAGGCGGCATGGACGACGTGCTATGAACGTGCGTACGGAACAGCGCTCGAGTATCTGCCCGACCGCAGGCGCAGCGCTACATGATTTTGTCTCGGGCACAGTTTGTGCTATGTCATGACAATGCGCGCCGGTATGTGACAATATGTAATAAATCGTATATCAAACGCCCGCCTTCCGCTGTTGCGGAAGGCGGGCGTTTACTTTGGGAGGGCAGTCCGCATCCGAGAGAATGCGAAAAGACCGATGTTCAGCAAGGGAAAGTATCCGGCAAAAGCAGGCATTTACGCCTCGGGCGGATCGTCGGCGATGTTCGTGTAGCGTTCGCGCTTTGATTCGCCCCATTCGAGTTTGCTCTTTTTGCGAATATTCCAAAGACCGTTGATATAGATGGGGATATATTCAAGGATATACAGCGGCGCGAAAAGAAGCGTGCCTAATTTTTCCCAGAAAGAAAGAATTGTGAACGCTTCGCGGCTGGCGGTCATGGCAAGCAGACTGTAAATAAACAGCAGAACATACATGACGGCAAAGGGCGTGACGATGAGGAACAGGATGGATTTCATCATGAGCGCAGGTTTTTCGTCGACGGCATAGATACCCGCGAGGGCACAGCCTGCCACAATGGTGAAGATGGAGGCAGCGGCAAAGAACGCCAGCGGATATACACCGTACAGACACTCAAATTCGCCGCGGTTCATCTTGCCGCGCGCCTTTGCCTGCGCTTTGATCTGCTTTTTGTATTTCTCATCGCACTGCGCGTAGCCCGTCAGCCAGCGCAGGCGGCGCTTGTAGTTGTCGCGGTGACTGAGCGCTTCCTCGGTGTACAATACCGCGTAGGGCCAATACATGGAACGAAAACCCTTCAGAAGCCCGTCCAGCCGCAGCTCGTAATCTTCGGTCAGCGTACGGTAGGGCCATCCGCCGATCTTTTGAACAAGTGATCGCCGGATCATCATGCCTTGTCCGCACAGGGTAAGGGGAATGTCGCGCGCCGTACGGTAGCGGTTTCCCAGATCATCCAGCATTGCCCAGGTCAGTGCGGAGTTGTTGGAAAATACCGTGCGCTTGGACCGGTCGCCCAGACAGTTTTTGATATATTTTCGCGTCAGGAAGATGTCGTGCTCGTTTTCCAATGCGTTGTTGAGCTCCGTCATGTAGTTGGGCGCAAGTACGCCGTCCGCATCAACGATGACGAACGCGTCATATCGTTCCATTTCCTCGGGCGCGAGCGACTTGAAAAATGCGTCCAGCGCATCGCCCTTGCAGGACTGCTCCGGCACGACGAGAACGCGTGCGCCCAGTTCTTTCGCCATGGCGATGGTGGGGTCGTCGGGATCTTTGACGATGACGTTTATGTCAAAATAATCCCTGTCGTAGTCCTGTTTTTTGATCGACGCAAACAGATCGCCGATAACGGCGCTCTCGTTGCGCGCGGGAATGACCATGCCGATCCTGCGCTTTGCCTGCGCGCGCACATAGCGCGGCTTCTTGAAAGCATAGAAAAAGCCGACCAGCTTGGGAATATATGCAAGAAATGAGGCGACTGCCAATACGATGTATGCGATCAGAAATCCGTCAAACAATGTCATCGCGACGAATCCTCCCGTTCCGTCCTGCGTTCATTATATCCCAGCCGCAGCGAAAAATCAACTGTTTTTTGAAAAAACGTCATAGAAAAGCATGACTTTCCTTGATTTTGTCAAGCAAACCGCATAAATTGCAAAGAAATGAAACGATCATGTTTCGTCGATGCAGAGAATGTAGTTGGCTGTTCACGAATTTTCTCACGCAAAGGCGTGATAAAATTCCGTGATCTGAGGGGGAGGTGCGGGCGCGCACAAGCTGACCGTATCTCCCCCTCTCGCCGCAAACGAGAAGGAATTACAATATTGTTTGCGGCAATTCGCCTTCTCTCTCAAGTGCTTCCGCGCAAATTGAGTCCCGCTGCAGAAAGGCGCGACTTTCCTTGCGGCGCAATGATAGCAAAAGGCGAAAACAGCCTCCTCCGAAAACCGGGAAATCCATTTACTCGCAAAAACGTTTTCGAAGAAAAGATTTTTGCGAAAAGAAAAAAGCGACCCCGCGGGTCGCTTTTCATATTGTCTGTGTTCAGATCGTCTTTTCTCAGAACGCGCACTTTTGGGTGAGGAAGGCGATGACCTCGTCCGCGTTCATGCGCACCTGCTCCATGCTGTCCCTGTCGCGCACGGTGACGGTCCCGTCTTCGAGCGTCGTGAAGTCGATGGTCAGGCAGTAGGGCGTGCCGATCTCGTCCTGACGGCGGTAGCGCTTGCCGATCGAGCCCGCCTCGTCATAGGTGACGGAGAAGTGCTTTTTAAGCTTTGCCAGCAGCTCTTTTGCGGGCGCCGCAAGATTCTTCTGCAGGGGCAGGACGGCAGCCTTGTACGCCGCGATCGCAGGGTGGAAGTGCATGACGTTTCTGACCTCGCCGTTTTCCAGCGTCTCCTCGTCGTACGCCTCGGAGAGGATGGCGAGCATGAGGCGGTCTGCGCCGATGGAATATTCGATGACGTAGGGGATGTACTTCTCGCCGCTGACGGGGTCGATATAGGTGAGCGACTTGCCCGAGTACTCCTGATGGCGCGAAAGGTCGTAGTCGGTGCGGTTGTGGATGCCGTTGAGCTCGTTCCAGCCCATCGGGAACTCGTACTGAATGTCGCACGCCTCTTTTGCGTAGTGGGCGAGCTTGTCGTGGTCGTGGAAGCGAAGGTGCTCGGGGTTAAATCCGAGGTCGAGAAGGAATTGCCATGCGCGCTCCTTGAATTCGGCATAGTACGCGCTGTCCGTGCCCTCCTTGCAGAACCACTGGTGTTCCATCTGTTCGAACTCGATCGTGCGGAAGATGAAGTTTCCGGGCGTGATCTCGTTGCGGAACGCCTTGCCGATCTGCGCGATGCCGAAGGGGACCTTGGCGCGCGTCGTGCGCTGCACGTTCAAAAAGTTGACGAACTCGCCCTGCGCCGTCTCGGGACGCAGGTAGATCTTGTTCTGGCTCTCGTCGGTGACGCCGCGCGAGGTCTCGAACATCAGGTTGAAGGTGCGTATCGGCGTCCAGTCGCACTTACCGCAGACGGGGCAGCAGACGTGGTGCTCGTTGATGTACGCCTCCATCTCCTCGTTGGTCATCAGGTCGGGATTGACCTTGCCCTTGGAGTGTGCCTCGATGAGGTTATCGGCGCGGTGACGGCTCTTGCAGTTCTTGCAGTCCATCTTGGGGTCGGAAAAGCTCGCGGTGTGCCCGCTCGCCTCCCAGACGCGTGCATTCATGAGGATCGCGGCGTCCACGCCATAGGAATTGTCGCTCTCCTGCACGAAGCGCTTCCACCATGCGCGCTTGACGTTGTTTTTGATCTCTACGCCCACGGGACCGTAGTCCCAGGTGTTGCCCATGCCGCCGTAGATCTCGCTGCCGGGGAAAATAATGCCGCGCGCCTTGCACAGCGCAACGAGCTTGTCCATCGTGACTGTTTTGTTTGCCATGATCGTAGTCCTTGTCGTCTTTTGGACGGTCCGTCTGACCGGACGCCCTGTTTTTTTGGTATTATACTCTAAAAATCCGCGAAAGGCAAGCAAATTGTGCGCGGCGGGAAAAATAGGTGGATTTTTCCCGCCGCGCAGGGCGGGGATGCTTTATTTATACGATCTATAATCAGAGCGAAAACGCGGCATGGGGCGGAATTTTTGCAAAAGGCTTACAAAACGGTACCATTTTCTGCGTAAATATGCTATAATCGTAAAAAATTGTTTGCAACATCCGAGGGAATTTCTATGGCAGAAGCGACAAACTTTATCGAACAGATCATCGACGAAGACCTTGCAGAGGGCAAAGTCACGGCAATTCAGACGCGGTTCCCGCCCGAACCCAACGGGTATCTGCATATCGGGCATGCCAAGAGCATGTTCGTCAATTTCGGCACGGCGGAGAAGTACCACGGCAAGTGCAATCTCTTCTTTGACGACACCAACCCGAGCAAGGAAAAGACGGAGTTCGTGGACGCCATCCGCCGCGACATTACCTGGCTGGGCTATCATTGGGCAAAGGAGGTGTACGCCTCCGACTTCTTTGACATCATCTACGAATTTGCGGAACGGCTGATCCTGGAGGGCAAGGCGTTCGTATGCGACCTGTCCGCCGAGGAGATCAGGCAGACCCGCGGCACGCTCACCGAGCCGGGCGTGGAAAGCCCTTACAGAAACCGCACGCCCGAGGAGAATCTTCGCCTCTTCCGCGAGATGCGGGCGGGCAAGTATGCCGACGGCGAAAAGTGCCTGCGCGCCAAGATCGACATGGCGTCGCCCAACGTCAACATGCGCGACCCCGTCATCTACCGCATCCTGCACGCTTCTCATCACCGCACGGGGGATAAGTGGTGCATCTATCCCATGTACGACTATGCGCACCCCATCTGCGACTACCTGCAGGGCGTGACGCACTCTCTGTGCACGCTGGAGTTTGAGGATCACCGCCCGCTCTATGACTGGGTGGGCATCACGCTGGGCTTCTCGCCCAAGCCCCGCCAGATCGAGTTCGCGCGTCTCAACATGACCAACCTCGTCATGAGCAAGCGCTACCTCAAAAAGCTGGTCGAGGACGGCTCGGTGCACGGCTGGGACGATCCCCGCATGCCCACGCTGGCAGGGCTGAGGAACCGCGGCATCCCCGCCGCCGCCATCCGCGATTTCTGCGCGCGGGCGGGCGTCTCCAAGGCGCAGTCGGAGTGCGACATCTCCTATTTCGAGGCGGTCGTGCGCGAGGATCTCAACGCGGGCGCGCCCCGCGCCATGGCGGTCGTCGACCCGTTGAAGCTGGTCATCACCAATTATGAAGGCAGCGAAGAAGTGGACTACGAGATCAACCCGACCGACCCTGCGGCGGGCACCCGCCCCGTCACCTTCGGCAAGGTGCTGTATATCGAGCGCGGCGACTTCTCCCTCGATCCGCCGCCCAAGTATCACCGTTTGAAGATCGGCGGCGTGGCGCGCCTCAAGAGCGCCTATATCGTGCGCTGCGACGAGGCCGTCACCGACGAAGCGGGTAACGTTACCGAAATTCACTGCACCTACCTGCCCGAGAGCCGCAGCGGGCACGACACGAGCGGCGTCAAGGCGAAGGGCGTGCTGCACTGGGTGAACGCGGAGACCTGTGTGGACGCGGTGCTCAAGCAGTACGATCACCTTCTGAAGGATGCCGACTACGCGGGACAGGATTTCTCCGAGCGCATGAATCTTGACAGCGAGCACGTCTTTTCTGTCAAGGCGGAACCCTACCTCGCCGAGGCGGAGGATGGAACTGCCTTCCAGCTCATGCGCACGGGCTACTACAAGACCTGCCGCGAAGGGGATAAACTCTGCCTTTCCGAGATCGTCTCCTTAAAGGATAACTTCAACAAGTAAGCTCATAGTTTGCCGCTTCGCGGGGCATACTGCCTTTGTGACGACGTTGGACGAGAGAACGGGCGCGCTTTTGGAGCGGCTCGGCGACCTGTGCACGGGCGGCGGCTATCATCTTCTGGAGGAAAGGGATCTTGCGGGCTTTGTGCCCGAGGGGACGCTCCCGGAGACGCTCTCCTATCTTGCGGACTGCCGCTGTATCGAGCTGCGCTATGCCGAGGAGGAAACATACTGTCTGAGAATGCTCCCCGCGGGCCGCGTGCAGGCGGCCTGCGCGCGGGAACGTGTACGGGAGAGTGCGGCGCGTATTCGAAAAACGGCGCTCGCCGCCTTTTTGGGCGCGCTCGCGGGCAGTCTCCTCTGCCTTGTGCTCCTTCTCGTCCTGCTCGTGCGGGGGTGAGTATGTGGAACGCGACGCTGGACAGACGGGAAAATGAAGTCATGCGCGCCCTTTTGACGCTTTCGGCGGGAAGGGCGCGTTTTCTTGCATCGCCGAGGGAGGTCATTGCGCTTGCAAAGGGCGTTGACGAAGCGGCGCTGGAGCGCACGCTCGCCTCGCTCGCGCAGGACGGGTATGTGGACTATGTCTCTACGGAGCGCAAAGGAGAACAGACATATGTCGTCGAGTTGCGTCCCAAGGGAAGGAGTTTCGTTCGTACGGCGCACACCGACCGCCGCCGCGTTATATTGAAGCTTTTGCTTGCCGCTGCCTGCGGCCTTGCATCCGCGCTGATCGGACTGCTGTTAAAACTCATTTTTTCATGAGCTTTTTCTTCCCCGCTTGACAAATTGCGGGTTTTCCATTATAATAATACAGTACAAACTTTTGTTTGCGAACGCCGCGCTGCGGCATCTTTTGGAAACATCTGTATGGAACAAATCGGCTATACCCATCACGATTTTCAGCTCAAAGCGCCGTTTGCGCCGACCGGCGATCAGCCGCAGGCGATCGAAAAGCTCACCGAGGGCGTGCTGGACGGCATCCGCACGCAGGTCCTCGTGGGCGTTACGGGCAGCGGCAAGACATTTACAATGGCGAACGTCATTAAAAACGTGGGGCGTCCCGCGCTCGTCATTGCGCACAATAAGACGCTCGCGGCGCAGCTGTGCAACGAATTCCGCGCCTTTTTCCCCGAAAACCGCGTGGAGTACTTCGTCTCCTACTACGACTACTACCAGCCCGAGAGCTATATCCCCTCAACGGATACCTATATCGAAAAGGACTCGTCCACCAATGACGAGATCGATAAGCTCCGCAACGCGGCGACCTGCTCTCTGGGTGAGCGGGACGACGTCATCGTCGTTTCCTCCGTCTCCTGCATCTACGGTCTGGGCGCGCCCGAGGAGTTCTTCCGCCTCGGCATCTCCCTGCGCCCCGGCGACACGCTCGCGCGCGACGAGCTGCTTGCCAAGCTCGTCGGCATCCAGTATTCGCGCAACGACATCGACTTCAAACGCTCCACTTTCCGCGTGCGGGGGGACGTCGTGGAGATCTTCCCCGCGTCCAATTCCGAGGTCGCCGTGCGCGTGGAGTTCTTCGGCGACGAGATCGACAGTATTTCGGAGATCGACGTCACGACGGGCAAAGTCCTCTCGGGGCTCAGGCATGCCGTCATCTTTCCCGCCAGCCACTATGCCGTGGGGACGGAGCGGCTTTTATCTGCGCTCACGATGATCGAGGAGGATTTAAAGGGCGAGGTCAAGGCGTTCGAGGACGCGGGCAAGCTATTAGAGGCGCAGCGCCTTTCCCAGCGTACCGAGCACGATCTGGAGATGCTGCGGGAGATCGGCTACTGTTCGGGCGTGGAAAATTATTCCAGATACTTTGACGGGCGCGCCCCGGGCGAGCCGTCCTTTACTCTGCTCGACTACTTCCCCGAAAACTTCCTCGTCTTTATCGATGAGAGCCATATGACCATTCCGCAGATCCGCGCCATGTACAACGGCGACCTCGCGCGCAAGAAAAACCTTGTAGAATACGGCTTCCGCATGAAGTCTGCATTTGACAACCGCCCTCTGACGTTTGAGGAGTTCGACGCGCGCGTGCCGCAGATGATCTGCGTCTCCGCGACGCCCGCGCCCTATGAACTGGAGCAGGCGGGGCAGGTCGTGGAGCAGCTCATCCGTCCCACGGGGCTTTTGGATCCCCCCGTCACGGTCAAGCCGACCAAGGGGCAGATCGACGATCTTCTGAGCGAGGTCAACACGGTCGTGGGGCAGGGCGGCAGGGTTCTGGTCACGACTTTGACCAAACGTATGGCGGAAAATCTGACCGACTACTTAAAGGAGAACGGTGTCAAGGTGCGCTACATGCACTCGGATATCGACGCCTTGGAGCGCATCGACATCGTCAACGGACTGCGCGCCGGGGAGTTCGACGTGCTGTGCGGCATCAACCTCCTCCGCGAGGGGCTGGATTTGCCCGAAGTGCGCCTCGTCGCCATTCTGGACGCGGACAAGGAGGGCTTTTTGCGCAGCGAGACCTCTCTCGTGCAGACCATCGGCAGAGCCGCGCGCAATGCCGAAGGGCGGGTCATCATGTACGCGGACGAGATGACGGGCAGCATGGAGCGCGCCATCGGCGAGACCAACCGCCGCCGCGCCATCCAGCAGAAGTACAACGAAGCGCACGGCATCACGCCAAAGACCATTGTCAAGTCGGTCGCGGAGACGCTCTCGGTGACGACCAAAGCGAAGCGGGCGGCGGACGTCAAGAAGAAGGACATTCCCGAGGAGATCGAAAAGTTAAAGGCGATGATGAAGATCGCCTCCGCGCAGCTCGACTTCGAGCGCGCCATCGAGATCCGCGAGATGATCAATGAATTGAGAAAAAGGATGAGAAATCTCGGAGATTTTCACCCGAACTGACGGGAGAAAATCTTCCGATTTTGAGGGCGCTTTCTTGCACAAGTGGATACTTGTGCTTCGGTCAGCGATTTTGCGTTGCAAATGCAAAATCGCTAAGCTCATGTGTGAGCAGAAGCCGCACTGCGGCTGTCTGCATAACGCACACATTCGCCCCGGGGGAGAAGCCGAACCCTTCCGCCCCTGCGGAGCCCCTCCCCTAAAACTTCGTTTCAGGGGAGGCAAGAAAAGAGAAGCGCCCTTGCTATCAATTACGGGAAAAGGCTTCACTTGTTATGCCTTTTCCGCCCCAATTTGCGCGTCCGGCGCTTCTGCGGAAAAGTGAGCCGATGGGGCTAAACTGTTGCCAATCCCATCGGCGAGAGAAACTGAACGAGAAGCCGCAACGCGGCGAACGGTGGGTTTCTCTTAACTTCACGAGATTTCTTTTCGTCAGTTCGAATAGAAATCTGTGAACCTGGTTTGGAGGTTTTTTATGAAAATCGCCGTTGATATCGATGACACTTTGAATGCGGTGGACAGGGTCCGCTATGCGAGCGAGTATATCCGCCGCAACAATCTGCCCTTTAAGCTCGTCGATCCCTATGCGAACAAGCTCGTCGACGTGTACGACTGGACGCTCGATGACGTGCTGCTCTTTGTCAGAGAGGGCGGCGGCATTACGGCGTTCACGGATGCGCCTGCGCGCAAGAACGCGGCGGCGGTTCTCGAAGGTTGGCGCGAGGCGGGATACGAGGTCACCGTGCTCACGTCGCGCCTTGCCTCCTTCTTCGGCAATCCCGAAAAGCTCTCCCGCGACTGGCTGGAAAAGCGGCATATCCCCTACGATCACCTCGTCGCCGCCTGCGAGGACAAGGCAGGCTACTGCGCCGAACACGGGATTCGGATCTTGGTGGACGACAGCCTGGAGCACTGCCTTGCCGCACAGGAAAAGGGCGTCTACGCCGTGCTCGCCGTCGGGCGGCACAACATTGCGCGCGCAGGCGAGGTGCGCTACGGCGGCGCGACATGGAAACAGATCGACGCGGTCGTCAGGCATATTATGTTCCTCGCGTCAAGATTGGCGCACTCATGAGCCGCACGCAGGAAGCAGAACTCACCGTCATGGTGATGGTGACGCGCGGGGATGCGGTCGTCGTGCAGGAGCGCAGTGGGCGCGGTTGGGACGGACTCATCTTTCCGGGCGGGCATGTCGAGCAGGGCGAAAGTTTTACCGCAGCGGCACGGCGCGAGGTCATGGAAGAAACGGGGCTGGAAGTCGGAGAACTTACCTTTTGCGGCGTCGTTGATTGGGCGCACAGGGAACGAAATCTGCGCTATCTTGCCTTCCTCTTCCGCGGCGAAGGGAGGGGCGAACTGCTTCCCGAAACGCGTGAAGGGCGCAATTTCTGGATGCCGCTTGAAGAATACCGCGCAGCGCCCGGAAAATCCCCCGGCATGGACGCCTACCTTGCATGTTTTACGGGTGAGGCGGTGGAGCTTTTCGCAAAATATGACAGCGGGAGCACGGACGAACTTGTCCGGCAATCATCTTCCGGCGCGGGTATTGTTGAACGGAAAAAATTTTGTAAAAAGCGCAAAATCATTCCTTCGGAAGATTTTTCAGGGGATGATATTTGATATACGGTTGCATAGAGCGCGCTTCGCGGGTCGCGGAGCGCAAAGCTTTGCTTGCAAAAGGTTTGATTTATGAAAGAAGAAATCTTTGTCAAGGGCGCCAAGGAAAACAACCTCAAGAATATTGACGTCCATATCCCCCGCAATACGCTCACCGTGTTCACGGGGCTTTCCGGCTCGGGCAAGTCCACGCTCGCCTTCGATACCATCTTTGCGGAGGGGCAGCGTCGCTATATGGAGAGCCTTTCGTCCTATGCGCGCCAGTTCCTCGGCATGATGGAAAAGCCCAACGTGGAGAGCATCGACGGACTTTCACCCGCCATCTCCATCGACCAGAAGACGACGTCCAACAACCCTCGCTCGACGGTGGGTACGGTCACGGAGATCTATGACTATCTGCGTCTCTTGTTTGCGCGCGTCGGCACGCCGCACTGCCCTAAGTGCGGGCGGGAGATCAGGCGCCAGACCGTGGACGAAATCGCAGACCGCGTCATGGAGATGCCCGCAGGCAGCAAGATCCTCGTCAACGCGCCCGTCGTGCGCGGCAGAAAGGGTGAGTACGTCAAGGAGCTTTCCGCGTGGAAGAAGAGCGGCTATGTGCGCGTCAAGATCGACGGCATTGTCTACGACCTGCAGGAAGAGATCAGGCTGGATAAGAATGTCAAGCACAATATCAGCGTGGTCATCGACCGCCTTGTCGTCAAGGAGGGCATCTTAAAGCGGCTCACGGAGAGCCTGGAGACCGCGTTGCGCCTTGCGGACGGACTGGTCACGATCGACTGTGGCGGCGAGGAGACGCTCTATTCCTCCCGCTATGCCTGCCCGCACTGCAACATCTCGATCGAAGAGATCGAGCCGCGCCTCTTCTCCTTCAATACGCCCTGGGGCGCCTGCCCCGAATGTACGGGGCTTGGATTCAAGCAGTCGGTGGACGCAGACCTCATCTGCTCGGACCGCACCAAGACGCTGCGCGAGGGCGCCATCCGCATCAGCGGCTGGAACCTCGATTCCTCTACCGTCACGCAGATGTATCTTGAGGGGCTATCTCGCCGCTACGGCTTTTCCATGGACGTCCCCGTCAAGGATCTGCCCGAGGACGTGTTCAACTTGCTCATGTACGGCAACGACGGCGAGAAGATCGATCTCGATTACCGTTCCCGCACTTTTCATTCCAGCTACAAGAGCGCGTGGGAGGGTTTCGTCAACAACTTGCAGCGCCGCTACAATCAGACGAGCTCGGTGAGCGTCAAATGGGATATCGAGCGGTACATGCGCACGTCCGACTGCCCCGTCTGTCACGGCAAGCGTCTGAAAAAGGAGGCGCTCGCCGTCACGGTGGGGGGCAAGAATATCGCCGAGGTCTGCGACCTGCCCGTCAGACAGATCGCCGCCTTCCTGGACGGGCTGCAGCTCACGGGCGCGCAGCACGCCATTGCGGACATCATCTTAAAGGAGATCAAGAGCCGCCTCAACTTCCTCGTCGGCGTGGGGCTGGACTATCTCACCCTCTCGCGCAACGCCTCGACGCTCTCAGGCGGCGAGAGCCAGCGCATCCGTCTCGCGACGCAGATCGGCAGCGCGCTGACGGGGGTCTTGTATATCCTCGACGAACCCAGCATCGGTCTGCACCAGCGCGACAACGAAAAACTGCTCGCTTCCCTAAAAGGGCTGCGCGATCTGGGCAACACGCTCATCGTCGTCGAGCACGACGAGGATACCATGCGCGCGGCGGACTATATCGTGGACATCGGGCCCAAGGCGGGCGTGCACGGCGGCGAGGTCGTCGCCTGCGGTACCGTCGAGGACATCATGAACGAGCCGCGTTCGATCACGGGCGACTTTCTGGCGGGGCGCAGGAAGATCGAGATCCCGCCCGTCAGAAAGCAGCCGGACGGCAGATGGCTGGAAGTCGAGGACTGCCGTCAGAACAATTTAAAAGGCATTACGGCGCGCATCCCTGCGGGACTCATGACGGCGGTGACGGGCGTCTCCGGTTCGGGCAAGTCTTCGCTCGTCAATGAGATCATTCTGCCCATCCTCGCCGACAACCTGAACGGCGCGCGGCTGCCTACGGGCAAGAGCGGGGCGTTCCGCGGGCTGGAGTACTTTGACAAGGTCATCGCGATCGACCAATCACCCATCGGCAGAACGCCGCGCTCCAACCCCGCCACCTACACGGGCGTGTTTACCGCCATCCGCGAGCTGTTCGCGGCGACGCAGGACGCCAAGATGATGGGCTTCAAGGCGGGCAGGTTCTCCTTCAACGTTGCGGGCGGCAGGTGCGAAAACTGCCAGGGCGACGGCATCATGAAGATCGAAATGCACTTCCTGCCCGACGTCTACGTCCCCTGCGAGGTGTGCGGCGGCAAGCGCTACAACCGCGAGACGCTGGAAGTGAAGTACAAGGGCAAGTCGATCGCCGACGTTCTCGACATGACCATCGAAGAGGCATGCGAGTTTTTTGGGCCCGTGCCCTCCATCTACAACAAACTCTCTACGCTCAATGAGGTGGGACTGGGGTATATCAAGCTCGGGCAGAGCGCGACGACGCTTTCAGGCGGCGAGGCGCAGCGCGTCAAGCTCGCAACGGAGCTCTCCAAGCGTTCCACGGGGCGCACCTTCTATATCCTCGACGAGCCGACGACGGGACTGCACAGCTACGACGTGGAAAAACTGGTCAAGATCCTGCTCAGATTCCGCGATAACGGTAACACGGTGCTGGTCATCGAGCACAATCTGGACGTCATCAAAGTGGCAGACCGGATCATCGATCTGGGGCCCGAGGGGGGCGACGGCGGCGGCACGATCATCGCCGAGGGTTCGCCCGAGCAGATCGCCGCCTGCGGGCAGTCGTACACGGGGGAATTTTTGAAGAAAATGCTTTGCTCACGCGAATCTTTTTGCAAAGGCAAAAATCTTCGCCGTGAGATTTAGAGAAAACGCCGCCGCGGCGAGACTGCGGCTCGTTTGTCTCACGCGGGTAGACCCCGCGTTCGGTCAAGAAATTGCCTTGCATATGGCAATTTCTTAAGTTCGGACATGCGCCGAAGCCGCACCGCGGCTGTCGGCATAACGCACGTCCTCACCTCTCTGCGCAGGGATTTTAGGGGCTTACAATTTAGCCCCTGCGCATTCACTCTTTCCCCATAAGCCAAAGGTTTGGCAAATTGAGGAGCGCTGCGGAAAGGCGTGGCTTTCCTTGCGCCATAATTTATAGCAAAGGGCAGACTTGCCTCCCCTGACTTTGTTAGGGGAGGTGTCTGCGAAGCAGACGAAGGGTGGGGAAACCCTGCTTACGGCATTATCGATAACAAAAAACGGACAATATCTCACAACAGGAGGGGAATATGGTCAATTCCAAGATGCAAAAACTGGGCGAGGAACGCTCGGTCATCCGCGAGATCTTTGAGTACGGCAACAAGCGCAAACAGGAGATCGGCGCGGACAAGGTCTTTGATTTCTCGCTGGGCAACCCCAGCGTGCCCTCGCCCGACGCGGTCAATGCCGAGGCGATCAGATTGCTGGGGAGCATGCCGTCGGTCGCGCTGCACGGCTACACGTCGGCGGCGGGCGCGCCCGATGTCAGGGAAGCAGTCGCGCACTATATCCGCACGGCGTTCGGTGTCCCCATGTCCGCGTCGCTTATCTACATGACGTGCGGGGCGGCGGCGTCGCTCACGATCACGCTGAACGCCCTCTGCGAGACGGGGGACGAGTTCGTCGTCATCTCGCCCTACTTCCCAGAATACCGCGTGTTCATCGAGCAGGCGGGCGGTACGGTCGTCGAGGTCCCGGCGAATGAGGGCTTTCATCTTGACGTCGCGGCGATCGGGAACGCGATCACCCCGCATACCAAGGCGATCCTCCTGAATTCCCCCAACAATCCGACGGGCGCGGTATATACGCAGAAAGAACTCGCCGCCCTTGCCGCCCTTTTGGTGCAAAAAAACGAGGGACGTGCCTCAAAAATCGTGCTCATTGCGGACGAGCCCTACCGCGAACTCACCTACGGCGCGCAGGTGTCCTATCTCATGGCGCTCTATCCGCACACCGTCGTTTGCTATTCCTTTTCCAAGTCGCTCTCTCTCGCGGGCGAGCGCATCGGCTATATCGCAGTCTCGCCGCAGTGCGAGAGGGCGGAGGCGCTGTTTGCCGCCGTCTGCGGCGCGGGCAGGGCGCAGGGGTATGTCTGCGCGCCCTCGCTCTTCCAGCGCGTCACGGCGAAGTGTCTGGGGCAGTCGGGCGACATTGCCGCCTACCGCGAAAACCGCGATCTGCTGTACAACGCGCTTGTTCAGGATGGCTTCACCTGCATCCCGCCCGAGGGTGCGTTCTACCTGTTCATGAAGTCCCCTGAGCCGGACGCCAAGGCGTTCTGTGAGCGCGCCAAGAAGTACGAACTGCTCCTCGTCCCGTCCGATAGCTTTGGTGTGGAGGGGTATGTGCGCATCTCCTACTGCGTCGCCAGAGAGACCATTGAAGGAAGCCTTCCCGCATTTCGGCAGCTTGCCGAGGAGTACGCGCTTTGCTGAAAGGAAGCGGCTCTTCCTGACATTCTGCGGGAAAAATTGATCAAAGTCTTTCATAAAACGCGGCGCGCGCCCCGTAACAGGGGCGCGCGCCCCCCGGTGGCGGGGTATGTGGTGTATGGCGGAAAGATGGGATCGGTCATAAATGGGGTGAGATACGCCCCAT
>ERZ1090879.902-NODE-902-length-17262-cov-9.808218_pt1 | contig 17262 bp, 8 predicted proteins | sample MGYA00478472_ERZ1090879 | MGnify/ENA primary metagenome ERZ1090879 (study PRJEB33644, sample SAMEA5815723) | chicken gut metagenome | biome: Chicken; feature: Gastrointestinal Tract; material: Caecum | place: Ireland | collected 2019-01-01 | study: A study of the...
CTACACTTCTAGCTTCGTCGGCAGCGTCAGATGTGTATAAGAGACAGGCGCGGGCTCGTATTTATTGTAGGCAAAAGCGGTTGCGGTAAAACTACGCTTTTGAATATACTCGCGGGCATGGATACGGCCGACGAAGGCGACATAACGGTTGACGGCAAAAATTTTAAAGATTTTTCGCCTTCCGATTATGACGAATACCGCAATATATATGTGGGACTTGTCTTTCAGGAATACAATCTTATAGAGATAATTTCACCGTCGGTGAAAATGTGGCCCTTGCCCTTGAATTACAGGGTAAAAAAACCGATCCTGCCCTTTTAGACGAGATTTTGCGCAAAGTTGCGCTCATCGATGAAAACACAGGCAAAACGCTTGCGGAAAGAAAGATAAGCGAACTTTCCGGCGGGCAAAAACAGAGGGTAGCCATCGCCCGCGCGATAATTAAATCGCCTAAACTGTTGCTTGCCGACGAGCCTACCGGCGCGCTTGACGGCGATACGGGCAAACAGATATACGAACTTTTAAAAGGGTTATCGAAGGATATGCCTGTAATCATCGTTTCGCACGATAGACAGGGTGCGGAACGCTATGCCGACAGACTGATTGAGATGAAGGACGGCAGGATAATTGCTGACGAAGTGCGCAACGGTGAAAGCGCGGAAGAGATGCCCGAACAGGAACGCAAGCGAGCTGCCGCTGCCATCTGTACCCGATCTTCGCGCGTGAAGCTTGGATTGCCGGCAGGCCGAGCTGCTTTCATCGGTTTAAACTGGTTAAAGGCAAAAAAGTTAAAAATGGTTCTGTCGGTAATTCTTGCCGTAATTACATTTACAATACTCGGATTTTCGCTTACGGCAGCTTTTGCCGATCCGTTAAAGACCGAACTCGATCAGCTTTATCAAAGCGGACAAAAGCAAGTCATTATTTATAACAGCCGCGTTAGGGAAGACGGCATGGATTATGTTACGAGTTTTACTTCCGCCCAAATGGAAAAAATTGATGAGTATTGCGGAAAAATCCCGCCTTTAATACATTCCACAACATTTTACGGCAGCGTACTGCCGATAAATATTCCAATGTCTTTCAACGTCGGTGCGAGCAATTATGTTGGGCTTGAATCGGGAACTCCATATGAAAGGGTCGCGTCGCACATAAACGGACTTGTAGAGCTGAACCCGGAAACGGGTGAAAACGACGCGCATATTCGTCCCGACAGCCGCTTTAAGGATAAAAGTAAATGCCGTCTTCCGCGCACTTCGGATGAAATAGCCATAACAGATATGCAGGCTGATTTATTCATGAAATACGGATATGTGGCCGTGCGCGACGACGTCGGGGGGATTAAAGAGGAAGATTTAATAAAAATAAATACTCCCGACGATCTTATAGGTAAAAAGATAGGCGAATGGGACGAAGATGAACAGGTATGGAAAGACAATACATATACAATAGTCGGCGTATATTCCACGCAACAGAGTAAAGATGATATAAAAAACATACTTGGCGAAGAATATGACGGTCCCAAGGGTCTGTATAACGATTATGTTTCAGGCGTGGAAATATCCGCTGAAAGATCGCTTATAAGTTGCGCGTTTGTAAAGCAAGGATTGCTGGACGAATATATGCAGAATGCGGAATTTCAGACGGAATATTATCAGAGAGCAAAAAATGCTTGTTTTCTTATAGATCTTACCGGCAACTCCAGCCGTGATTTGCAGTTTATAAACGGACTCGCCGACATTTCCGACGGACAAAAATACGAAGCGCGACTCAATTCGGCTTACTGCGGCGTAATAAGCAATTACGAAGCGAGGATTAATTGGATTCATATAATCGGCCTTGTCTTTGCTGCCGTATTCCTGGTTTTTGCCGTTTTGCTCATGATAAGTTTTATCAACGTAAGCATCGAAGCGCATAAAAAAGATATAGGCATTCTGCGCGCAATGGGCGCAGGAAAGCGCGATATCGCAAAAATATGCCTTTCCGAAAACACATTTTTAATGTTCGTGCAAATCATCCCCGCAATCTTCATAGCGGCAGTTTTATGCGCCGTGCTCAATGCCGCCGTATTCTTTGTACCGGTGCTCCGCTTTGGCATAGTACAGGTTCTTTTGCTGTTTGCAATATGTATTGCCGTCAATTTCATCGTAGCTGTTGTCAACGTTTACAAAGTAACGAAACAAAACCCGGCAGATATCATAAACGACAGGTGACAGAGGCATAAAATGCTGAGATTAATCGGAATTTCAAAAACGTATGTTGCCGGCAACGGCAATAAAGTTAAAGCGTTGGATAATGTATCGGTCGACTTCGGCGAGCGCGGACTCGTGTTCGTGCTCGGCAAAAGCGGCAGCGGAAAATCCACGCTTTTAAATGTGGCTGGCGGGCTGGATAAGCCCGACTGCGGACAAATAATAGTCGACGGTCAGTCTGTTGCAGAGTTTTCGGAACGTGAACTCGAAAATTATCGCAACAGATATGTAGGATTCGTCTTTCAGGAATATAATCTCATAATGCAGTATACCGTTGGCGAAAACATTGCAATCGCCCTTGAACTTCAAGGCAAAGCTGCCGACAAGGCAAAGATAGACGAACTTCTTAAAAGGGTTGAATTAGTCGATGAAAACGGCAGCACGCTTCGTTCCAGAAAGGCAAGCCGCCTTTCCGGCGGGCAAAAGCAGAGGGTAGCGATAGCGCGCGCCCTTATCAAAGATCCGGCCGTCATTCTCGCCGACGAGCCTACCGGCGCGCTGGACAGCAAAACAGGCCAACAGCTGTATAAGTTGCTGAAAGAATTGTCGCGCGAAAAGCTGATAATAGTCGTCACCCACGACGAAGAAAGCGCATATAAATTCGGTGACCGCATAATAAAATTGAGCGACGGAAAAACAATCGACGATATTATTGTGGAGAACGAAAAAAATTCTCCCGACAAAAAAGCCGTACGCAAAGATTTAAGTCAATCGGCGTGCGATATAAGCCGTAAAAAGAACGGGGGATTGCCGTTTACGCGCTTGTTACAACTCGCCGTCGACTCGCTTTTATATAAAAAATTTCGCATCGCCCTTTCAATCATTTTATCGGTTGTAACTTTCGTTCTCTTCGGCATATGTTTAGGTGTTTCGCAAATTGACGCGGTGAATACGGAGCTGAATACACTGTTTTCTCAAAACAGCAGAACCGTTCTTTTGCAGAGCAACATTTCCGACCGTACTTTTTCGCGGCAGACTTTGGACGATATATACGCTTATTGCGGCGATTGCGTTTTTGCCGTCGGTACGGGCAATATAAATGTCGCCGCTCATACAGTTCCATTTTTTGACGACAACGAGTATTACAATCTGGCGGCGCAGCCGATAAATATGTTTGCCCACGTAAATACCGACAAAAATTACGGCGGACTGCTCGTTCCCGATGGGCGTTTTAAAAACAAAAGCAAATGCCGCCTGCCTCAGAACGCGGACGAAATAGCCATAACCGATATGCGGGCCGATTTATTTATGAAGTACGGATATAAGTATGGCGACGGCAGCGTTTCCGCCATAACTTCGCCCGATGATCTGATAGGAAAAAAACTTGGTGATTTTACTATAACAGGCATATATTCGGCAGATAACGGCAGCGCTCTCATAAAAAAATACAGTGAAAAAAGCAATTTGAGCGACCGCGACAGGGAAATTATAAGTGCTTGTCGCCAGGCTATCGTTTCGTTCGGGTTTGTAAGCGAAAGCTTTTTTGAAGATGAGCAGACGGTTGCGCTATGCGCAGGTCTGCAAGGTGACATTGCACAGGACGGTCGTTTTTTGCGCGAGTTGGGCAACGGAGAAGATAAAGTGGCGTTTATCACGCCGTTTTCCTCGTTATTGAGCCCCGTAGAATTTTTTGCGGAGTTTATGCTGGTGCCTTTCGGTGTGGCCGCCGCCGTGTTAGCCCTGGTTTCGGCATTGCTTTTAACTAATTTTCTGACAGTCAGCGTTGATTCCCAAAAACGAGAAATAGGCATACTTCGCGCCCTTGGCGCAACAAAGGGCAACGTGGCGACAATCTGCCTGAGCGAAAGTATGCTCATAGCAGTGGTGGATTTTGTGCTGTCCGTGATATGTACAGCCGTTTTTTGTGCGGTGTTCAATGCTTTTGTCGAGCTGACGGTATTGTCCATTAACTTCATACAAACTCTTTACATATTTTTGCTATGCTTCGGCATTGCCGTTATTTCAATCATATTCCCGCTCGAACGCATGTTGAAGCAGCAGCCTGTAGACGTAATCGATAATAAATGACGGTTAAATTACAGGTGAATATCGGTCAGCCGTTTCAAGCCGGCTGTTCGTGCACCCGGTCGCTGCCCTCGCAAGGGAGGCGGAGACTTTTATTTTCGGCATTATTGTAAATATTCCGCGGCGCAGGGCAATTATTTTATGAGTATTGTCGGGAGCGGGTATTGACAACTAAAAGAAAGAGTGATAATATAAATTTGTAAATTTTCAGGGGAGACGTCTCCCCTGTTTGGTTGCCTTGTGGCAACCAAACAATAAACATTATTTGCATGCGGCGGCTGCGCCGCATCGCGGGAAGCGCGGCAAAAAATGGAGGGATGAAAATGATCTATATAGCGGTTGTTGACGACACTCAGAGCGATGCGGATACGTTGCTGGGATATATAGACAAGTTTGAAAGTGAAAACAATCTGAAGTTCAAAATAGAGCGGTTCAACGACGGCATGGCATTCATCAGCGAATATAAACCGAGATTCGATATTATCTTTCTGGACATAAAAATGCCCCTTCTGAACGGTATGCAGACGGCCAAAAGGATCAGGGACGTCGACGATCACGTGGCCATAATCTTTTATACGCAGATGGTAAAGTTTGCCATAGCGGGCTATTCGGTCAACGCGCTCGACTTTCTTGTAAAACCCGCCCAATATTCCGATTTCGAAAAAAAGATGAAAAAAGCCGTGCGCTATGCTTCGCGCACTGCAAAGGAAAGCGTAATGGTCGGTGCGTCGAACGGGGTGGTGAAGCTTATCGCCGACGAAATTTTATATGTCGAAAAGGACGGCAACAACCTCGTTTACCATACCGCCGACGGGCAGTATTCCGAGCGCGCCAATCTTTACGCAAGGGAAGAGCAACTCGAAAAACTCGGCTTTGCCAAGTGTCGCAGCGGCTGCATGGTCAACCTCAAACACGTCACCAAATGCACTTCTTCCGAAGTCACCGTCGGCGAAACCAAAATTCCCGTAAGCCGCAGCAAACAAAAAATATTCATGAACAAGGTATTGCTTTTTCTTACGGGGACGAACTGACGGGCTTCCGGCGGCGCAATATATAAGCAGGGGGAGATATGCTGGAAAGATATATAAGATATTCGTTGCAACTTTTGCTGCTGGTGAGCATTTTCCTCATCGGCGAATCGCGCAAAAAGTATTTTCTCGTCCGCCTGATATCGTCGCTCGCCGTGTATTTCGGCGTCGTGGCCGTTCTGTCGTACGTGTGGACGTGGATAGGCGATGCGGCGGGCGCGCCCGTGCCGTTCGTTTTTTCGAGCATAGTCAACTTTACCGTCATGTTCGGGATGATGCTGGGCGGCATTTACGTGTGCTTCGACATAAAACTTATAGACGTGATCTTCGACGGAACGGGGGGTTACGCTCTCCAGCACGCAATTTTTTGTTTCATCACAATAATAACCTATTTCACGGGCACGTTCGATACAGACACGTTCGGCGGATTGGTGCTCGATTACGCTCTGCTCAGGATAATTCCTTATGTGGCCGTTGCACTGTTTTTTTATTTTTACGTAATAAAGCCCAAGCGCAGGAGCGGGGAACTTGAATATAAAAACGGAAGAATGATTTTCTTTTCGGCAGTGATATTCCTCGGCGCGGTCATCCTCAATGAATTTGCTTTTTTCATCCCGGGCAGCGGAAATCAGCTTTCCAACACTTTCACTTCGGCCGTAGTCTGCAAAGGATATTCCATACTTTGCTGCGTCGTTTCGCTCGCCATGCAGTTCAGCATCAGCAAAAACGAAAAAACTGAACACGACAAGTACCTTCAGGAGCGCATTTTCGAAATTCAGCGTTCGCAGTATTCCATATCCAAGGAAACGGTGGAGCTGTTCAACATCAAATTTCACGACATGAAGCACATGATAGACGTGCTCGGTTCGGGCGACGCGAACGGAAAGGAAGAGGTGATAAAAAGCCTCAAAGAGGAAATTTCGGGCGCGGGAATGATATTCGATACCGGCAACAAGGCGCTTGATACGGTGCTGATGCAAAAGTCGCTCGTCTGCCAGAGCAACGGCATACATTTTACCTGCCTCGCCGACGGACAGCTGACAAAAATTATCGACGACATGGATCTGTACGTGCTGGTGGCGAACATTCTCGACAACGCCATCAATGCCGTCAAGCCGCTCGAAGAGTCCAAACGCGGCATAGAGCTGACGATAGGCGAAAGCGGAGGCGCGCTGCTCGTCAGGTGCGAAAATTATTGCGGCAAGAACACGAATTTTGTCAACGGCCTGCCCGTAACCGACGGCGACAAGCGCTATCATGGTTTCGGCACGCGCAGCATTCTTCACACCGCCGAAAAATATAAGGGTGCGGCGCGGATGTACCAGGACGGCGACGTATTCCATACCGACATAGTCTTTCCCCTCGGGTGATTGAAAATTTTATCTGCAATTTATCTCAAAGGAACGGTTCGCCGTTCCTTTTTTTGTGCGGCGTAAAATTTGCGTCGTTTTTTTGTTTTTTGCGCGGCATGGCCGAGGCGCGGTTTCGGGGCGCACTTTGCGCAGTTTATAACGTGAAACGCGCAATTTATAACCAAAAAATTAAAATATGACCGTAATCTGCAATATATCACAAAATTGCGCCGGATTGCCTGCATTGTGTTAATATGATTAAGCAAATGTGATTAATTCGCAAGATATATGCGAAAAAATCGCAAAAAAACAGGAGGAAATTTTGTGAAAAGAGTAAGCACTACAGTCAGAAAGTGCGGCATTGGATTTGTGTCCCTCGTCCTGGGCACAGTGCTCGTTCTTACGGGAACGTGGCAAAGCCCCATGCTTGCATCGGCTAAAACAAGGCTGGGCGACACGTACACGGGCGACTACAACTCGCTTGAAGAGCAAAGAGCGGCCGGCGTGGATCTCGCCATAGAAATCGCTTCCGAGGGCATGGTTCTGCTTAAAAATCAGAACAACGCGCTGCCCATGGAGGGGGTGACCCGCGTGAGCGTATTCGGCAAAAGGGGGCAGGATCCCGTTTACAACGGCTCAGGTTCGGGCGGCAACAGCGGCATAACGCCCATTTCCCTTTACGACGGCCTCGAAAGAGCGGGCTTTGTCATCAATCCCACGCTCGCTTCCATGTATGAAGGCGTAACAAGCACGGGCAACATCAAAACGGGTTCTTCCGGCCAGAGCGCCGAAACTATCGAGGCTCCCGTAAACGACACGAACTACAACGCCGACGTGCGCGCGAGCTATGCCGATTACAGCGACGCGGCGATAATAGTCATCGGCCGCGGCGGCGGCGAAGGCGGCGACCTCAAGCGCGCCAACGTAGACGGGCATTCGGACAAAACCGAACACAGCCTTGAACTCAGCGACGACGAAAAATTGCTGTTGCAGCACGTAAAGTCGCAGAAAAAGGCCGACGGCACCCCCATGTTCGATAAAATAATTTACCTCATCAACACGGCGGCCGCGTTCGAAGCCACGCCTTTGCAGGACGATCCCGACGTCGACGCGATCGTGTGGATAGGCATGCCCGGCGGCAACGGCATGGCTGCCGTGGGTCAGATTCTCAACGGCACCGTCAACCCCTCCGGTCATCTTCCCGCAATCTGGGCGGCCAACATGAAGCAGGACCCCACGTGGTTCAACTTCGGCAACATGAATCAGATTTACGGCCTCGACAACGGCGGAGATTACGGCGACAGCTATTCGGGCACGCCCTACGTAAGTATGTTCGGCACGCCCAACCTCGACGGCATTACTGATGCCAACGGCAGATCGGCTTACAGAACGCTAGACTATTCCGAAGGCATTTACATGGGCTATAAGTGGTACGAAACAGCCGCCACCATACCCGGCTATTTCAACGCCTCCGCACCCGAAGGCGCCGAACTTCCCTACGGCATAACCGAAGTCATGCCCGACGGGGAGGACGATACATACTATAACCGCTTCAACGGCGTTCTTTATCCCTTCGGCTACGGCCTTTCGTACACGTCGTTCGAATGGACTGTGGGCGAACCTTCCGTAACGACGATTTCGTCGGATACTCAGGTCAGCATAAGCGTAACGGTAAAAAATACCGGCTCGGTTGCGGGCAAAGAGGTTGTTCAGCTCTACTTCGATCCCCCTTACGACGAAGGCGGCATCGAAAAGGCGGCCACAAACCTTGTGACATACGCAAAAACGGGTATGTTGCAGCCGGGCGCCGAACAGACGCTCACCCTCACTTTCAACGCCAGGGAGCTTGCCGCGTTCGACTGGAACGACGCAAACGACAACAACTTTGCGGGCTACGAACTTGAACAGGGCACCTACGGTATTCAGTTAAAGCGCAACTCGCACGACGTAGTCGCCGAAAAGGATATCTCCGTTCAGCAGACCTTCAAGTACGACGGTTCCACGCCTGCGCTCAACTATAACGAAGGCTACGGCGAAACTTCCGAAGCCGTGTTCTCGCAGGACAACGAATACAACACCAACCGCGACAGGTGGATGAAGGAAGGATCGGAAGGGTCCACGGCCAATTACGTTTCCAGGGCCGACTGGAAACTTCCCGATCCCGTAAAGGCTTCCGAACTTGAATTTTCAGACGAAATACATAAATTCATGACGGAAGAATCGGGCGCGAACGCCACCGACGACGTTGCGACCGACCTGTGGATGAAAACCGAAGCCGACATCCCCGACGACTGGACGCAGGCCGCCGATACTTCCGACAGGGTGGGCGGCAAAACCAAAATTCAGCTTTCCGAAATGTCGGGTCTTTCGTTCGACGATCCCAAGTGGACGGAATTCATGAATCAGCTCACCTATCAGGAGATGGTGGATCTGTTAAGCAACAGCAGCTACCAGACTCCCGCGCTCGACGCGGCGGGCAAGCCCCAGACCATCGACGCCGACGGCCCCACGCAGATAGGCGACGGCAACACGTCGTGGCCCAGCGAACCCGTGCAGGCGGCTACGTTCAACACCGATATAGGTTACAGGGTGGGCCGTCTTGTCGGGCACGAATCGATAAGCAACGGAACCGCCGGCTGGTACGGCCCCGGCCTCAACCTCAACCGTTCGCCCTTCGGCGGCAGAAACTTCGAGTATTACTCGCAGGACGGCGTTCACGCGGGCATATATGCCGCGGCGGTATCCAAGGGCGCAACCGAAATGGGCGTAATCGTTTACTCCAAACACATGGTGCTCAACGATCAGGAATCTTACCGCTACGGCGCCGGCGGCGTAAGCGTGTGGATATCCGAACAGGCCCTTCGCGAATGCTATCTCCGTCCTTGGGAATATATCATCAAGTACGGCGACTGCAACGCCGCGATGAGTAGCTATTCAAAGATAGGCGCGGTGCATTCCACGCATAACTATGTGCTCAACCAGATAGTTCTCAAAGACGAATGGGGCTTCGACGGCATAATCGTCACCGACATGTACGGTTCGACTCTCACCAACAGATGGGCGGCTGGCACTTCGGGCGACGTAGCCGTGCGCAACGGCGTAACGCCCCTCGGCACTTATCAGAGCTATAAGAAGATAACGGGCGAATGGGACGCGGCAAACAACTGCGTAGTCGTTCCCAAGACTAAGACTATTACGGGCTGGGTAAACACCGTTCCCGATAAGGACACCAACGACGCCGTTTACACGACCAACGTGACTTATTCCGACGAAATGGTCGAAAGCCCCACCCAGTGGTATTGGGTGCGCAACACGGCGCAACGCATGATGTACGTCGTGGGCAACTCCAACGCCATGACGGGACTGCACGAGTATAAAATAGAATTCAACCCCAACTATGCGGGCAGCGGCGAAAGCACCGTCGTTATGGTAAAGGGCGGTTCCACGTTCGAAACTCCCGAACCTCCCCTGCGCCCTGGCTACACCTTCGCGGGCTGGTACTCCGACCTCGATTGCACGCAGGCCGCTACCATAAACAATGCGCCTACGGCCAACGCTGTCTACTACGCTAACTGGGTTCCTTCCGAAGGCGCGCTGACAATTACCTTCAACGAAAACTATTACGGCGCTCCCGAAGAGACGGAACAGCTCGTTCCCTACGGCAACAAGGCCACCGGTTATACCCCCGTCCGCGACGGTTACACCTTCGTCGGCTGGTACACAGATCCTTATTGCGCCGAAGGCACCGAAGCCGATCTCACCAAGCCCGTATATCAGAACCATACTCTGTATGCAAAGTGGCAGTCGCAGGCAACAACGATAGACTTGCAGTTCGACGCCAACTATGACGGAAATACTTACAATTCGTCGCACCTGTTCAAAGTCGTTTCGGGTTCGCCCATAACGCTCCCCGACGACGTTCCCGAAAGAGAAGGTTACATCTTCGCCGGCTGGACGAGGGATACCTGGGCGGGCGCGCTCGTTCCCGGCCTCATCCTCAATGGCCGCGGCGCCGTGGCAGGCATGGGCAACACTCCCATGATGGTAAAGGCCCTCTGGCTGCCCGAAAACACTCAAACGGTAAACGTAACCTTTAATCAGAACTACGAAGGCTCTCCCGCAGACGTATCTTTCAAGGTTCCCGCCGGCCAGAAGCTCGCTGGCAACAGCGTTTACTACGCTGGCGATAACTTAACTTACATCAACGCGGTAGACAGCGCCGAGCGCCCGGGTTACACCTTTGTTGAATGGAACACCGCTGCCGACGGCACGGGCAAAACATTCGACCCCACCAACGATACGTTCAGCGCAGGCACCACCTATTACGCAATATGGCAGGTTAATCAGTACGCCGTAACGGTAAACTACAACTACAACGGCGCGCCCGCCGCGACCAGCGCCCTTGCCGATTACGGCACCAAGCTTTCGGCGATAGAAGTTCTTTCCGAAAATCCTACAAGATTCGGTTACTCGTTCGCGGGCTGGTATCTCGACGCGGCAGGCAGAATAGTCGCCGACCTCAATGAGCCTCTCACTCAGGCCACCACGCTGTACGCAAAGTGGCAGATAAACAGCTACAACGTAACGTTCGATTACAATTGCAGCGAAATCGCAGACAAGGTTGAAAGCCACGAATACGGCAGCAAACTCGTTGCTCCCGAAACTCCCGTCCGCTACGGCTACCTGTTCGACGGCTGGTATGCAGACGAAGCTGGCACGGGTTCGGTCGTGAATATCGGCGATCAGACGGTAAGCGGCAACGTCGTTTACTACGCAAAGTGGATCAAGAACAGCGCGACTGTAACGTTCAACTACAACTTCGAAGGCGGCGCGACGCACGAGTATGTGATTGAAAACGGCGAAACGGCACCCGTCATCGCCTATCCCAACCGCGCCGGTTACACCTTCGCGGGCTGGTATCTCGACGCATCCTGTGCCACTGCGGCAGACCTTAATGCTGAAGTTTACGGCGACGTTACCTACTACGCAAAGTGGGTAAGCGAAACGCAGGCGAACGAGCAGACTTCGGGCGGATGCGGCTCGGCGGTTGCTTCCGACCTGGCAATCGCAGGCGCGGCTCTCGCAGTCGCTGCAGGCGCGGCGGTCATCTTCGCCCGCAAAAAGAGCGGCAAAAACTAAACGCAAAGCGTGCAGACGCATAAGCTGAAAAGTTAATATCAAAGCTCAAAATATCTGCATCCGTCCCGCACGGATGCAGATATAAGCGCAAAAAAACATATCAAGGAGATAAAACCATGAATAAGTTCTTCAAAATTTTCACGGCGGCGGTGCTTGTGGCTGCAAGTGCGGCCACGATGGCGGCCTGCGGCGGCAACGGCGGCACTGACGACGGCACTCTGCCCGTTCCCGACGGCAGCACTGAATACGTTTTCGAAGCGGAATATGTCGATTGTTCAGATATCGGCCGCGTCGACGGTTGGTCGGGCGGCGGTGCAAACGAGGACGTCGTCGCTCCCGATATGGGCGGCTACGGCGCAAGCAACGGTTTTTATGTAACTTATCTTTATAGAAACAACGTAACGATAGAGTTCGTCATTAATTCGGATAAAGCCGTAAACGACGCAAGGCTTGTATGGCGTTTGTCGGCCGAGGGCGCCGATTACACCATTTCGCCCTCCAATTACAAGGTTGCGGTAAACGGAACCGAGCTTTCGTACGCTCCCGTTCAGTTCACCAACGTTCCCGGCGTAGGTAAAATGCTGCCCTTCAAGGACTATGTTCTCGCCACCAACGTTTCGCTTAAAGAGGGCGAAAACATAATTTCGTTCACCACGGCGAACAGCAATTCGCTTGGCGGTACCACCACGGCAACCGCACCCATAATCGACTGCATCAAAATAGCCACGTCGGCAAAGCTCACATGGACTCCCGTGGAATCCAATCTCGATCAATTCTGATTTTCAGGTAAAAAAGAATGAAATACATAAAACAATTCTTTAAAACCAAGCGCACGCTCATCTGGTTCATAGTATCTGTAATACTCGTGCCCGTGATGATAGTTGTGTATGTGTTGAGTACGTCTACTTTTTCAACGCTGTTCAGTACGCTGTTCGGCGGCGAAGAAATGATCGGGCGCGACAAAAACATAAACTACTTCACCGCCGAAGCGCAGACCAAAGAGGAGGCGAAGGCCAACGGCGAGGCTCTCACCGAAAAGATATGCGAAGGGGGCATAGTCTTGCTTAAAAACGACGGCGTTTTGCCGTTAAAAACGCCTCTTTCCGACCAGGGCGTGACGGATAATCCCAAGGTCAGCGTATTCGGTAAAAATTCGGTCAATCTTGTATACGGCGGTTCGGGTTCCGGCGGCGCAAACACCAAGGGCGCGCCCACCATTTACGACAGCCTGACCGCAGCCGGCTACGAGTGCAACCCTCAGCTCAAAGCCTTTTACGAAAGCGACGCTTCGGGCGCTGGCAGGTCGAATAACCCCGATATCGAAAGCGGCGTAAGCCGCCTGGATATAGGCGAAACGCCCTATTCGTCGTACACGCAGGAGGTAAAATCTTCTTATGCAAACTATGACGACGCGGCTATCGTCGTGCTTTCGCGCATAGGCGGCGAAGGGTGGGATCTTCCCAGATATTCGCAGACCGACCACTATCTCAAACTCGACGCAAACGAAAAGGAACTCATCAAAAACGTCACGGCGGAATTCGATAAGGTCATCGTCGTTCTCAATACCAACAATGTGATGGAGATCGCCGAGCTGGAAGAAAACGACGACATTTCGGCTATAGTTCACATGGCCGGCCCCGGATATAAGGGCGTAAACGCCCTCGGCAGGCTGTTGAATGGCCAGGTCACGTTCTCCGGCCACACCGTCGACACATGGACGGTCGATTTTACCAAGGATCCTACCTGGAACGCGTTCGGTAACAACCTCGTCGGCAGCACCGGCGAAGATGATAAAAGAACGCCCGCCGGCAACGAATATGTCGACGCATCGCTTAACTTAACGGATACGGGCGCTACGGGCTATTACTTCGTCGACTATTACGAAGGCATTTACGTCGGCTACCGCTACTACGAAACGCGCTCCTTTACCGAAAATTCGAAATCGGGCGCAACCGAGGACGAATGGTATAACGATACGGTAGTTTATCCCTTCGGCTACGGCCTTTCTTACACCACTTTCGACTGGGAAATCGTCGACGCTTCGTCCATAAGCGGCAAAACGCTGACCGATGCGGACAAGAATACCACCTTCGAAATAAAGGTGGAAGTCACCAACACGGGCGATTACGACGGAAAAGACGTGGTGCAGCTTTATGCCACGGCGCCTTATTACGAAAACGGAATAGAAAAATCGCACGTTGTTTTGTGCGGATTTGCCAAAACGGGACTTCTCGAAAAGAACGGCGGTCACGAAACCGTCACCGTTACGTTCAACCCTTACGATATAGCTTCTTACGACTATAACGACGCCAATAATAACGACAACATGGGGTATGAACTCGACGGCGGCGATTATCAGCTTAAATTGCAGACGAACGCCCATTCGCTCAAGAATGATAATTCGCTTATCGGCTTCAGCGTGCAAGGTTCGGGCAAAAACGGCGAAATTTATTACAACGAAGACCCCGTAACGGGCAACCCGGTGGTCAACAGGTTCGAGGACGCCGACGACGAAATCGAAGGCGACGTTCTTTCGCGCATGACGTGGAACATTCACGAAATGGTAAATACCAGGCCATTCAACGAAGAATACGTCACGGTAGATATGATAGAGGATATATCCGAAAACAATCCCAACGAATACACGCAGGTGCCCACCCAGGGTGACCTTTCGTCCGACTTGAAGCTCATCGAACTGCGCGGCGTGCCCTATAACGATCCCCGTTGGGAAGAGCTTTTAAACAAGCTTACGTTCGACGAACTTAAAAATCTTTACAACAACGGCGCCTTCCGAACCATCGCCATCGAAAGCATAGGCAAGCCTCCCACAATCGAATCGGACGGCCCAGTGGGCTTTACCAACTTCATGAGCGAGGCGGAAATTTACGGCACGGCCGCATATCCTGCCGAAGTCGTCATGGGCTCCACATGGAATATCGAGCTGATAGAAGATATGGGCGAGTGTGTAGGCGAAGAGGGTATATTCGGTAAAATTTCCTTCCGTTCGCAAACGCCTTATTCGGGCTGGTATGCGCCCGGCATAAATATTCATCGTTCGCCCTTCGGCGGCAGGAATTACGAATATTTCTCCGAGGACAGCTTCCTTTCCGGCAAGCTCGCCGCGGCGGAAATAAGGGGCGCAAACAGCAAGGGGCTTTACACTTTCATGAAGCACTTTGCCCTGAACGAGCAGGAAACCAACCGCGATGACAATGGTATATGCACGTGGGCGACCGAACAGGCCATCCGCGAAATCTACCTTAAACCTTTCGAAATAGCCGTAAAGGAAGGCGGCGCGCACGGCATAATGACGTCGTTCAACCGCATAGGCACAAAGTGGACGGGCGGCGATTACAGGCTGGTAACCGAAGTGCTCAAAAACGAGTGGGGCTTTGTCGGCGCGGTAATATGCGACTTCAACGTTCCCTCTTACATGAACGGCAAACAGATGGCTTACGCGGGCGGCGATATAAATCTCACCACCACAAGACCCTGGCTTTCGGCAAGGGAAACAAGCGCGGGCGACGTAACCGTTTTAAGGGAATCCGCGCACGACACGCTTTATACCATCGTAAATTCATGTGCGATGAACGGCATAGGCAAAGATACCGTTTTGCGTATCGCAAAACCCATGTACGAAATAATCATAATAATTTGCGAATGCGTGATAGGTGCCGGGCTCATAGTATGGGGTGTATTGGTAATTTTAAAGACTTTTGTATTAAAAAACAAAAACGGTAAATTGCCGCCCGATGCAGGGGCTCCGCACAGTAATGCGAGTTAGCTGAATTCCTTATCAGCAAAAACTCAATAAAAGCAGCTCCGCCGCGATTTTATCGCGGCGGAATTTTATCGCGGTGCAATTCCGTGCCGCGCGCCTGTCCGCCGCACGGGCTGCCTGTGGAACGCCGCATGCAAAATAATTTTAGCCGCAGTTCGCTTTAAAATGTGGTCGCTTCGGTTTAAAAATATCGACCGTATTATTTAATAAATGCCGCAAAGGTCAAATTGACCTTTGCGGCATTTATTAGATAAGTGCACCCCAATACAGCGGCACGCTTATTTATAAATGCTGTTATCATAATTCCAAGCTATCCGGATTGAGAAGGAAGTCTATCACATTGATAATCAGATAGCCCTTTTCGTTTATCCAGGGTTTTGTGCGTTGTTGCAAAATGATTATTTTTTTGAAAGAGTCAGCAATATGGTCGAACGAAGCCTGTTCCTGTTCCATCTTATCCCTATCGGGAATGGCAAAGGCGGACTGAATATAATATCTTCTGTTGCCCTTGTTGCATACAAAATCGACCTCGTTTTTGACTTCGATCAGTTTTCCGTCCTCGCCGCGCCTGCGGTATTCGACAATGCCCACGTCAACGTTGAAGCCGCGCACTAGAAGCTCGTTGTAAATAAGGTTTTCAAGTATGTGCGTCTGTTCCTGCTGACGGAAATTTAGCCGCGCATTGCGCAGGCCAATGTCGGTAAAATAATACTTGTATGGCGAGCCTATATATTTTTTGCCTTTGATGCCGTATCTTTTCGCCTGCGAAACTATAAAGGCGTCCTTCAGATAGTCGATATAGGCGGCAATGGTGTTCTTGTTAGTTTTAATGCCGTGGGAATTGAAGGTGTCGGCAAGTTTTGTGGGATTGGTAAGCGAACCTACCGCCGAGGCAAGTATGTCAACCACATTGTCGAGTGTTGTGTCGCCGCGCAGTTTGTAGCGGTCTACGATGTCCTTTTTGTATGTTTCCTCAAATAAGTCGCTCAGGTACTTGCCTTCTGCGCGGGCTTGTCTGCTCTCGGCGGCGTCCGCCTGCATTTCGACTTTCTCTAACTTGTCCTCGGCGATTGCGATTTCGGTGTTTTTATTCTGCAACTTCCTGTTCGCCTCGTCGAGTTCGGCTTGCTGTTTCTTCATCTGCCATTCGTACTTGGTCGTGTGCTTTTTATTCGAGCCGACTTCGCCGCGCTCCAAACCGTACCTCACGCTTATGGCTTCGTAGAACTCGTCCTGCATATTGCCGTAGGAGTGTTGCCCTCCGCGCTCCGCCCAAAAGTCAGAGCTGCACAGCTTTGGTTGTTTCAGCTTTACATACTCATAGAGCGACTTGCCGTTCTCGTCTTTCATTTGTACAGGCGAGCCTTTATCGTTGCGCAGCACTTTTCCGTCCTCGTCGAGTGCATAAACTTTCTTCTTCGCTGTCTCCACCAATGGCAAGTAGTAGAGCTGCAAGTGCGGCGTCGTTTCGTCGTAGTGTACGACGGCAGAGAGAACATTCTCGTCCGTGCCGTGATAACCTATGTAGCGCAGGGCGAAGGTATACGCCCGCTCGAAGAATTCTTTTACCTCGGGTGGAGGTGGAAGTCCGGGAACATAACCCAGCCTTTCAAAGAACGCGCTGTCGCTTGTTACAATCATTCCCTCGAACGCGACGGAATCTTTCTTCTCGCGAAAGGTCGCGT
>ERZ1090879.905-NODE-905-length-17239-cov-5.388152_pt1 | contig 17239 bp, 16 predicted proteins | sample MGYA00478472_ERZ1090879 | MGnify/ENA primary metagenome ERZ1090879 (study PRJEB33644, sample SAMEA5815723) | chicken gut metagenome | biome: Chicken; feature: Gastrointestinal Tract; material: Caecum | place: Ireland | collected 2019-01-01 | study: A study of the...
TCTACACTTCTAGCTTCGTCGGCAGCGTCAGATGTGTATAAGAGACAGCCCAGATACCGAGCGGTACGGAAGTGAGCAGAATTAATACCAGCGCCGCACCTGCAAGTTCCAGCGTGGCGGGCAGGAAGTTCAGCATATCGTCCAGTACCGGGCGTTGGCTGGCGAATGAGATACCAAAGTCAAGATGCAGCGCCTTCCACAACCAGGTGCCGTACTGGACGTACAGCGGCTGATCCAGTCCCAGCATGGTGCGGGTAGAGGCCAGCATCTCCGGCGTCGGCGGCAGGTTAGACAGACGCAAATAATCGAGCGCCGGGTCGCCGGTACCGAGGCGCAGCATCAGAAAAATGATCACCGAGGCGGCGAGCACCATCGGGATCAGCAGCAGAAAGCGGCGTAATACGTAACGCAACATTAAGGTTTCACCGGTTTAATCTGTTCGAACGGAATTTCGGTGGCGATCGGCGCGTAGGGGATGTTACCCAGCTCCGGTTTTGATACCACCATCATTGAGATGTAACTGATAGGCAGATAAACCGCCTCGTCATGCAGACGGGTCAGAATGTCGCGATACAGCGCCTGACGTTGCGTTTCGTCATGGGTCGCCAGCACTTCGCCGATCTCTTTATCAATCAGCGGTTTGTCGGCTAATCCTTGCTGTGCCTGGAAGTCAGCGTGTGACGGTACGCGCATTGAACTGAGGAAGGCGTGTGGATCATATGGCGCGCCCCAGGTGCGGTGGAAAATCATGCCAAAACGACCGTCGCGCTGACGAGCATAGATACTGCTCTCTTCTTCGCCAATCAGCGAGACATCTGCGCCAATCTGGCGCATATCAGCCTGAATGATTTCCGCCATCGATTTGCTTAACGCATCGGTGCCGATGAACGAAAGTTCAATGCGCAGCAGCTGACCATTTTTCTCGCGGATGTCTTTGCCCGCAGGCAGCGTCCAACCGGCTTTTTCCAGCAACGCTTTCGCTTTTTGCGGATCGTACTGGCTCGGTTTCAGGCCGAGGTTGGCGTAGGGCACAGAAGGGGCAAACAGGGTGTCGGCGACCTGCTGGGTGCCATACAACGCGTTATCAATCAGCGATTTTTTGTTTACCGCGTAATTAAGAGCTTCACGTACTGCCAGCTCGTTGGTGGGGGCTTTGGCGGTATTAAGCGCCAGCATCACGGTTTCGATCGGCTGTGACAGTTGGGTGTGGTAAGCCGGGTTCTGGCTAAAGCGGGCGAAGGTATCGAGCGGTAATAACCCTTCGTTTCCGTACAGCAGGTCGATATCGCCAGTTTCAAACGCCACCGCGCGGGTAGTCGGGTCCGGGATGACGTTAAAGGTGATCTTTTTAATCGCTGGCTTTTCGCCCCAGTAGTTTTCGTTACGGACGAAGACATCGTACTGATTCAGTTTCGATTCCTGCAAAATCCACGGTCCGGTGCCAATCGGCGCTTTAATTCCGTTCATGGTTTCATGGTTTTTAAACTGCGAGGGGGCGATAAAGCGGAAAGGGCGCGGCAGGGCCAGTTCTTGCAGGAAAGGATAGTAGGCGCTTTTCAGGGTGATTTGCAGCTCTGTTTTACTGAGTGCTTTAACATCAACAATCTGGTTTGCCAGCTCCAGCCAGGCGTGACGTTGACGGTTATCGAGCACTGCGCGGAAGTTTTCTGCCGCCGCCTCGGCATCGAACGGTTCACCGTTGGAGAATTTCACGTCATCACGCAGGGTGAAGGTCCAGGTTTTACCATCTTCTGAATGAGTCCAGCTTTTTGCCAGCCACGGGATCACCGAACCGTCTGCCTGATATTTCACCAATGGTTCATAAACCATGCTCTGGGCGAACATCTGGTTAGGCGTGTAAAGGTGCGGGTTTAGTGGCCCGACATTCACCGGCCAGGCGGTGGTGATTTCATCTGGTGCAGCGGCATGGACGATAAAAGACGCACAAGCCAGCAGCGCAAATAGAGTGCGGCGGAGTGTGGAGAGCATGGTAACCCCAATGGATTAAAATAGATGGCGGAAATAAGTATGACGATTTTAAGTATTCGTCATACTGATTACCTGTTCTGGATCAATAGATGGGCAGTCGGGTGGGCGGATCAGTTAACTGAATCGATCCATTGCACACTGTCGGCGGTGAGCGTAAAGGGAGTAGGGGTGCAGATCGCAAGGCTTAAATTTTCAAGCTGACAATGGCTGACTGACAGCGAGGAGTGATAGGTGCTGTCTACGCTGACGATTTGCCAGGCGCTGCCGCCACGCTGTTTAACGATGGCTTCTTTGCGCGTCCAGATGCGCCAGAACATTTCCAGTTGCTGATCAGGATGCACGGCGTCCATCTCAGCGTGTTCCCCGAGGCTGAATACGGCGTTCGCCAGCCAGCGCCAGTTGGCGCGCGGGCGAATCACTTCGATATCGCAGCCGACTTCGCCTTCATCACTCAACAGCAGGGCGATATCGTCACCGCTATGGCTTAAGTTGAACCAAACCTGCATTTCCGGCGCAAATGCAGGTTTGCCTTGTTCGCCATAGATGATCTCCGGTAGCGGGGAAAGCGTGTGCGAAAGCAATGCACGCCCCGCCAGCCAGCGTTCGCGTCGTGGACCTTGCGGTGCTTGCTCGCGTAAACCCGGTGGCAGTGGAGCTGCGCTTAAGGTCGAAACTTTCCCCAGAACTATCCGATACATATCAGGGCCAACGTTTAATGGAAAATGAAAGTGCGTATCGTATCACTTGTCGCCTCATCCCGGTAACCGACTTTTCGGTCTGCCCGGCCCCAGTAAAATCGCCAGTTTGCTACCGCCTTTGGTGGTTTCCATCCAGATTTTACACACGCTGGTTAATGGCACCGAAAGTAGCATCCCTACCGGGCCGAGCAGCCATCCCCAAATTAACAATGAAAGAAATACCACCATGGTGGACATCCCCAGGCGATGGCCCATCATCCGTGGTTCTAAAATATTGCCGATGACCATATGGACCACTAAAAACAATGCGCCGACCAGAATACATTCGTAAACACCATTAAACAGCAGCACCTGAATCATTGGCGGTACGGCGGAAATTACCGCGCCGATATTGGGCACGTAGTTAAGCAAAAACGCCAGTACTGCCCACATCAGCGCAAACTGTACCCCCATCAGCTCCAGCCCCAGCCAGACGATGACACCTGTCCATAAACTGAGTAGCGTCTTCAATGCAAGATAGTGCGAAACGCCTTTAAGTGCGCGGTGTAATCCCGCGATGTGAATCTGTGGATTATTCAGCGCAAAACGCATTTTGTAAGGGACGTGGCGCACTTCAAACAGCATAAAAACTACGGTCATCACCAGCAAAAGCACGCTCGCCATTGCCCCGGAAAGCCCGGTCATTAGCGCTGTGGTGAAGGTAACCACTTTTTCCGAGTCCATCCGCTGCAGCATTCGCTCCGGCGACATATGCAAATTAAGAAAAGGCAACATCTCCTGCAATTTAAAAAGTTTGCGCGTCAGCTCCTTATTAAACTTCGGCAGCATAGAGATAAATTCGTTAAACGATGCCGCCAGTACGCCGACCAGCGCGGTTAGTGCGATCAGCATCACCACCACTACAATCGTAATGGCAACGGGGCGTTGTACTCCCCGACGAATAAACCAGGTGACGAGCGGGTTGAGGACGATGGCAAAAAACAGCGCCAGTAACAGCTGCACAATGATATCTGCCGCTGCGTGAATGCCCGCGAGGATCACTACCAGCGAGGCCAGCTTGAGCAGAATGTGCATGCCCGTTTTATCGGGTTGAGGGGTTTCCATTGGGGCTTCCTTGTGACTTTTTGTATTAAGTGTAGCGGGAGTCACGCCAGCAATATTCTGATTCTTACTGCTGATTTTCACGTCAGCACATGGTAAAAATGAAACACTGTTGTAAAAATGTGGTGATCCTCATGCCCGAACCCGTAGCCGAACCCGCGCTAAACGGATTGCGCCTGAATTTGCGCATTGTCTCCATTGTCATGTTTAACTTCGCCAGCTACCTCACCATCGGGTTGCCGCTCGCTGTATTACCGGGCTATGTCCATGATGTGATGGGCTTTAGCGCCTTCTGGGCAGGATTGGTTATCAGCCTGCAATATTTCGCCACCTTGCTGAGCCGCCCTCATGCCGGACGTTATGCCGATTTGCTGGGACCCAAAAAGATTGTCGTCTTCGGTTTATGCGGCTGCTTTTTGAGCGGTCTGGGGTATCTGACGGCAGGATTAACCGCCAGTCTGCCTGTCATCAGCCTGTTATTACTTTGCCTGGGGCGCGTCATCCTTGGGATTGGGCAAAGTTTTGCCGGAACGGGATCGACCCTATGGGGCGTTGGCGTGGTTGGCTCGCTGCATATCGGGCGGGTGATTTCGTGGAACGGCATTGTCACTTACGGGGCGATGGCGATGGGTGCGCCGTTAGGCGTCGTGTTTTATCACTGGGGCGGCTTGCAGGCGTTAGCGTTAATCATTATGGGCGTGGCGCTGGTGGCCATTTTGTTGGCGATCCCGCGTCCGACGGTAAAAGCCAGTAAAGGCAAACCGCTGCCGTTTCGCGCGGTGCTTGGGCGCGTCTGGCTGTACGGTATGGCGCTGGCACTGGCTTCCGCCGGATTTGGCGTCATCGCCACCTTTATCACGCTGTTTTATGACGCTAAAGGTTGGGACGGTGCGGCTTTCGCGCTGACGCTGTTTAGCTGTGCGTTTGTCGGTACGCGTTTGTTATTCCCTAACGGCATTAACCGTATCGGTGGCTTAAACGTAGCGATGATTTGCTTTAGCGTTGAGATAATCGGCCTGCTACTGGTTGGCGTGGCGACTATGCCGTGGATGGCGAAAATCGGCGTCTTACTGGCGGGGGCCGGGTTTTCGCTGGTGTTCCCGGCATTGGGTGTAGTGGCGGTAAAAGCGGTTCCGCAGCAAAATCAGGGGGCGGCGCTGGCAACTTACACCGTATTTATGGATTTATCGCTTGGCGTGACTGGACCACTGGCTGGGCTGGTGATGAGCTGGGCGGGCGTACCGGTGATTTATCTGGCGGCGGCGGGACTGGTCGCAATCGCGTTATTACTGACGTGGCGATTAAAAAAACGGCCTCCGGAACACGTCCCTGAGGCCGCCTCATCATCTTAAAACTTACTGAATAACCAGCGTATTAATGATGTTTTCTGCGGTGGTCTGCGCTTTTTGCTGATCGTCAGCGGGCAGCGTAATTTGCATGGTCAGCAGTTGATTACCCACGTTACCCAGAATAACGGAAGAGTACGCCGTCTGGCCTTTCGCGGAGATAATACTGTCTAACTGCTGCATTTTGTGACCTTTCAGCTCAATGGCTTTATTGGTTACCACTTGCAGCTGCGGATCGCGGCTACGTTGCTGATCTTCCAGACGCTTCGCCAGCACCGCCAGATCTTCTTTTGGATCATCGCCCATGATGACGATGACTGCTTTCTGCCCGGTGGCGTCGGACCAGACATGCATGTTATTGGCCTGCGTTCCCAGCTTACCGCTCTGGTCGGTCATATCCGCTGGCAGCGAGAAACTTAACTTGCCATCAAGCAGGTTGACGGGATTCCCGGTAGCGTTACTTTCCGCGACCGAACCCTGCGCCGTAGCGTTAGTGTCTTTATCATCACAGGCCGCAAGCCCCATAACCAGCAGGCCAATTCCGACATATTTAACCAGATTGCGCATTGACTTCTTCCTTTCGATAAACGGCCATAACGGCTCATTCATCCATCTTATCACAACTCTGATAACGAACCTTTAACTCGCCTGCAAAGCGTTGATTTCGGATTTATCTGCCAGTCTTTTCAACAGCATATTGAGTAATACGCCATACATTGGCAGGAAGAAAACGATACTGATTAACACTTTGAAACAGTAATCGACCAGCGCGATTTCCATCCAGTGTTCAGCCATAAAGGCATCCGGGCTACGCCAGAAGGCAATGAAGAAAAAGGCCAGCGTGTCGCTGACGTTACCGAACAGTGTGGACGCTGTCGGTGCCAGCCACCAGCGGCGACTCTGACGCAGGCGGTTAAAAACGTGCACGTCGAGGATTTGCCCCAGCGCGTAGGCCATGAAACTGGCGGTGGCGATACGGGCGACAAACAGGTTGAAGTGGGCGAGTGCGCCGAATCCCTGCCAGGAACCCATATAGAATAGCGACGAGATGACGTAGGAGATTAATAACGCAGGGATCATTACCGCGAAGATAATGCGTCGGGCCAGCGGTGCGCCAAAAATACGCACGGTCAGGTCGGTAGCAAGAAAAATAAACGGAAAGCTAAACGCGCCCCAGGTGGTATGGAAACCCAAAATGGAGACGGGAAGCTGAACCAGATAGTTACTGGAGGTGATCACCAGCAGATGAAATAACGATAACCAGAACAACGCCTTATAGCGTTGAGTTTGCGAGAAAACGTTCATATTGTACCTTTTTGATTAACCATTGGGGTGAGGGAACCCAATACGTACGACACGTCTGTTACCTTAACATAATAACGTGCTTACCCTTTTTTCGAGCCGCCGCATGATACTGCTTTACGTTGACAATGCAATGGTTAATTTTCACGCAATCGTTAACCTAGTTTGCTTACGGACTCACAGGGCGTAAACTAGCGCCGTTTTTTTATGTGATGAGAAGAAAATGACCGATCTCTTTTCCAGCCCTGACCACACACTCGACGCGCTTGGCCTGCGCTGCCCGGAACCGGTGATGATGGTGCGCAAAACCGTGCGCAATATGCAGCCTGGCGAAACGTTGCTGATTATCGCCGACGATCCGGCCACTACCCGCGATATTCCTGGGTTTTGTACCTTTATGGAACACGAACTGGTTGCTAAAGAGACGGATGGACTGCCTTATCGTTATTTGATTCGTAAAGGCGGTTGATAGGGGCTGATTGGCTTCGATGCCGCCTTTTCCCCTCACCCTAACCCTCTCCCCAGAGGGGCGAGGGGACCGATCGCGCTCAATGTTGCGATCGGTTTGCCTTATCTCCTGCGCAACAATCTTAACGCATTCGCTGTCACCAGCACCGTCGCACCCGTATCTGCCAGCACCGCCAGCCATAGTCCGGTCATCCCTAAAAGCGTGGTGACGAGGAAGATCCCTTTCAGTCCCAGCGCAATGGTGATGTTCTGGCGGATATTGGCGTGAGTGGCGCGTGCCAGTTCAATCATTTGCACCAGGCCGCGCAGGTGGTTATGGGTTAATGCTGCGTCGGCGGTTTCCAGCGCCACGTCTGTGCCGCTACCCATTGCAATCCCGATGGCGGCAGCTTTCATCGCTGGCGCGTCGTTAATACCGTCACCGACCATCGCCAGCGGCGCATGTTGATTCAGCTCGGTCACCGCTTTGACTTTATCTTCCGGCAACAGGCCCGCTTTAAACTCCAGCCCCAGCTCCCCGGCAATTGCCGCCGCTGCGCGTGGATTATCGCCGGTGAGGATCACCCCTTTGACGCCCAGCGCGTTCAGTTCACTGATGGCAGTTGCAGCATCGGCGCGCAGGGTATCCTGTAACGCAATGACACCAAGCACGTCATCGTTACGTACTACCAGCACTACCGTTTGCCCGGCGCTTTCCAGTTCGTTAATTAAACCAGTAAATGCATCAGCGGGATGTTTCCCGGCAGCGCAAATCAATACGCGCTCACCGTTAACCTGCGCTTCAATGCCAGACCCGACCAGCGCCCGCTGTGATTCGGCGGTGGGAATGGCGAGTTCAGCAACCTGTGCTTCGCGTACGATGGCTTGCGCCAGTGGATGCGTCGCGCCTTGCTCGACCGCCGCCGCCAGTGTCAGCAGTTCAGATTCACTAATACCCGTTGCCGGATGAATCGCGGTAACGCGCGGTTTACCGACGGTCAGCGTACCGGTTTTATCAAACGCCACCTGAGTAACACGACCCAGCTGTTCCAGCGCCGCTCCGCCTTTAATCAACGCCCCACGACGCGCTGCCGCCGCCAGCCCGGAGGTAATCGCCGCAGGCGTTGAGATAACTAACGCACACGGGCAGCCAATCAGCAGCAGCGTCAGCCCTTTATAAATCCACTCCTGCCAGCTGGCGGCAAACAGCAGCGGTGGCACCAGCGTCACCAGCAGAGCGACGGCCATAATCGCGGGCGTATAGATACGGCTGAAACGGTCGATAAACCGCTCAATGGGAGCGCGACGCTCTTCGGCTTCTTCGATCAGTTTCAGAATCCGGTCAATGGCGCTGGCTCCCGGTTCTGACAGCACTTCCAACGTCACCAGACGGTCTACGCTGGTGGCACCAGCAGGGACTTTATCGCCCGTTGCGCGCTCCACCGGAATGGATTCGCCGGTCAGGGCGCTTTCATCAAAACTGGCAAACGGTGAGAGCAGTTTACCGTCGGCAGGCAAACGCCCACCTGCGGCGACTTCAATCACATCGCCAGGGCGCAGGCTGTTAATCGCCACCTCTTCCCGCTCACCGTTACGCAGGCGCGTGGCGGTTTCTGGTTTCAGCGCCATTAACGCGCTAACGCCCTGACGCGCGCGGCTGGCGGCCCAGCCTTCCAGTCGTTCACCAATCAAAAACAGCAGCAACACCATCGCAGCTTCAGCCGTTGCGCCAATAAACAGTGCACCAATAGCGGCTACGCTCATTAAGGTTTCAATGGCGAAGTAGCTGCCGGATTTGATCAACCGTAATGCCTGACGAGCAATCGGGTACAGCCCAACCAGCGTGGTCGCGATAAACGCCAGTTGCCCGAACGGATGATTGAACTGCTCCAGACCCCAGCTGATTGCCATCATCACGATTAGCGTAATCAGCGGCAGATTCTCTTTCAGGCGTGATGCTTGCGGTTCTTCGGCGGCCTGTTCATCGCGCAGGGAATAGCCTGCTTTTTGCAGCGCAGATTCAACTTGTGCACGAATGTCATTGTCGGCATCGACCACCAGTTTTTCGGTGGCGAACAACACCTGCACCTGATTCACGCCTGCAAGCTGGCGCACGGCATTTTCTACCTTGCGCGCACAGGCGGCGCAGTCCATGCCGCTGACTTTCCAGCTATAGCGGGTGCCGGAGACGTTTTCAGAGAGAGTTGGCGTGCTGGAACATGCGCCGTCGCAGCAACAGTCGTTGGCGTTCTGTACCGTGGTTAGCGGTTTGAACGCGGCAAATTGAGGGGCTTTCTTGCCGTGATTGTCAGGAGTCGACATGGCATCCTCCGGTTAAGTTTTTTCTCATTAACCGAAGGATACACTCTGGAGTCGACTCCAGAGTCAAGTTTTATCAGAGATACAGCGAGCGGACGATGAGGAAGTGACCGGCAAAGTAGCAGGCCGCAGCAATCGCGTTATCCGCACGGAAGCGTCGGCGATAGTGGCTCCCCAGCCAGACAAAGTTACTGATAAACAGCAACGAAGCGCCAACAAACGCAGAGAGCGCCGGAGCGGTCGGACGGAAGAACCACAGTTCACCTGCCAGCCACACCATCACCAGCGTCATGCCGATAAACGTGCAGATAGGCCAACGGTACTCTTCCAGGCGCGTCCAGATAATCGCCAGTAACAGCGCACCCAGAACCAGCAGCACCAGTGGTAGAGGCCAGAAGAAAGAGAGCGTCATCTGACTGGCGAAATAGATGGTGTACAGCAGGTGCGAGAGGAAAAACGCGCCGATGGCGTACATCAGACGTTGACGTGGCAACAGGGTTAGCGCATCGCCCAGCAGTGAGGCGCACAGCCCTGCCAGCACCAGATAGCTAATGGCGTCGAACATCGGCGCTTGCCAGGCCAGTAACAGCAGGAGAAGAAGGGTTAACGGTTTAAACACCCAGCGTTGCCAGGTTGGCCCACGATACGATGCATCCACAGATAGCCATGCGGAAAGACAGACAGCGATAAACGACCAAAGCATCTTAGTTCCTTGAATTCGTTATTTTTTCGTAAGCGGAATGCCTACGGTCTTGCTTCCAGTTTAGTGGCGAGGGTGGACGGATGACAACACCATAACTGGCAGGGTATGCTTATTTCCGCATTTTCCGATGAGGGATAAAGATGAGCAAACCACCTCTTTTCTTTATTGTTATCATTGGCTTAATTGTCGTCGCCGCATCGTTTCGTTTTATGCAACAGCGACGGGAAAAAGCTGATAATGATATGGCTCCGCTCCAGCAAAAGCTGGTGGTGGTGAGCAACAAGCGGGAAAAACCGATTAACGATCGCCGTTCGCGCCAGCAGGAAGTGACTCCGGCAGGCACCAGTATACGCTATGAGGCAAGCTTCAAACCGCAAAGCGGAGGAATGGAGCAGACGTTTCGCCTCGACGCCCAGCAGTACCACGCCCTGACAGTGGGCGATAAAGGTACGCTGAGCTATAAAGGTACGCTGAGCTATAAAGGAACGCGCTTTGTCAGCTTTGTAGGCGAACAATAAGGTTATTTTTTAACTTTAAATTTCTTCTGCCAGACCAGCAGTTCAAACACGCCGAAAAGGAAAATCCGTACCTTTTCGGCGGTGGTCATCTGCGGGCCATCTTTCGGTAAAGTGGATTTCAATAGCGCCAGCTGCATACCATGCATCAGCACGGTAAAAATCAGCGCCACGTTAACGAAGATATTCAGCGGGCGTGGGAAGGGATGCACCAGGTTGAGGATTAAAAATCCCCAAACGCAGAGCATTAACAAACGACCAATATTAATCAGCATCACTTTCTCCTTGTGCTTCGCGTTGATACAGCCGATAAGCCACCTGACCCGCCACTTTTTCCCGATGTAATGACCAGTTTGCTGGAACAGTGGGCAGACCGTTTTCGACTTCGCTTTCGACATAAATCAGGGCTTCGTCAGCCAGCCAGCCGTTATCTTCCAGTAAATTTATCGTCTCTTCTAACAAGCCACGGCGGAACGGTGGATCGACAAACACGATATTATGCGGTGTACCTTTTTGCGCCAGGAATGACATCGCGTTGCTGTTCACCACGCGTGCATTGCCTGCTTTTAGTGTCGCCAGATTCTTAATTAACTGCTGAGAAACCACGCGATCCATCTCAATCAACGTTGCCCCCGCAGCGTAGCGCGATAACGCTTCCAGCCCCAGCGCGCCGCTCCCGGCGAAGCAATCCAGACATTGGGCGTCAACAATGACCGGAGCCAGCCAGTTAAACAACGTTTCGCGTACGCGGTCGGTGGTGGGGCGCAGACCTGGGCTATCAGGAACCGGGAGTTTACGGCCTCGCCACTGCCCGCCAATAATGCGGATTTGGCCGCTGCCGGAATGATTCGGTTTTTTCATGATAAATTGCTCAATCCGCCAGATAACACATACTTGCAGGCGGTGATGTGAATTAAGTTAAGTGATAGACTATTTCATCATTTTTTTAGCTGCTATGTACATAGCGTTAACGCTGTGCCATGAAGCAACAGCGAGGAGTGTAGTCGCAAATGGCGAAAGAAAAAAAACGTGGCTTTTTTTCCTGGCTGGGCTTTGGTCAAAAAGAGCAGACCCCGGAAAAAGAGACAGAAGTTCAGAATGAACAACCGGTTGTAGAAGAAATCGTTCAGGCGCAAGAGCCTGTGAAGGCCTCTGAACAAGCCGTTGAAGAGCAGCCGCAAGCGCATACTGAAGCCGAGGCGGAAACTTTTGCTGCCGACGTTGTGGAAGTCACTGAACAGGTTGCTGAAAGTGAAAAAGCGCAGCCTGAAGCGGAAGTCGTTGCACAGCCGGAACCGGTCGTAGAAGAAACGCCGGAGCCAGTGGCTATCGAACGTGAAGAGCTGCCGTTGCCGGAAGACGTCAACGCCGAAGCGGTTTCGCCAGAAGAGTGGCAGGCTGAAGCGGAAACCGTAGAGATTGTCGAAGCGGCGGAAGAAGAAGCGGCTAAAGAAGAAATTACCGACGAAGAGCTGGAAACGGCGCTGGCTGCCGAAGCGGCAGAAGAGGCGGTGATGGTGGTTCCTCCGGCAGAAGAAGAGCAGCCGGTGGAAGAAATCGCTCAGGAGCAGGAAAAACCGACCAAAGAAGGTTTTTTCGCGCGCCTGAAACGCAGCCTGTTAAAAACCAAAGAAAATCTCGGTTCCGGATTTATCAGCCTGTTCCGCGGTAAAAAAATCGACGATGATCTGTTTGAGGAGCTGGAAGAGCAGCTTTTGATCGCCGATGTGGGTGTGGAAACCACACGTAAAATTATCACCAATCTGACGGAAGGCGCATCCCGCAAGCAGCTTCGTGACGCCGAGGCGCTCTATGGCCTGCTGAAAGAAGAGATGGGCGAGATTCTGGCGAAAGTCGATGAGCCGCTGAATGTTGAAGGTAAAACGCCGTTCGTGATCCTGATGGTGGGCGTCAACGGTGTGGGTAAAACCACGACGATTGGTAAGCTGGCGCGTCAGTTTGAGCAGCAGGGTAAATCGGTGATGCTGGCGGCGGGTGATACTTTCCGTGCAGCTGCGGTTGAACAGCTTCAGGTCTGGGGTCAGCGCAACAATATTCCGGTGATTGCCCAGCATACCGGGGCGGATTCCGCCTCTGTTATCTTCGACGCCATTCAGGCAGCTAAAGCGCGTAATATCGACGTCCTGATTGCCGATACAGCCGGACGCCTGCAGAACAAATCGCACCTGATGGAAGAGTTGAAGAAAATCGTCCGCGTGATGAAGAAACTCGACGTTGAAGCGCCGCATGAAGTTATGCTGACTATTGATGCCAGCACCGGGCAGAACGCGGTAAGCCAGGCCAAACTGTTCCATGAAGCCGTTGGCTTAACCGGCATCACGCTAACGAAACTGGACGGCACGGCGAAAGGCGGGGTAATTTTCTCGGTGGCTGACCAGTTTGGTATCCCTATCCGCTACATTGGTGTCGGCGAACGTATTGAGGATTTGCGTCCGTTTAAGGCGGACGACTTTATAGAGGCACTTTTTGCCCGAGAGGATTAACAATGATTCGCTTTGAACATGTCAGCAAGGCTTATCTCGGTGGGAGACAGGCGCTGCAGGGCGTTACGTTCCATATGCAGCCGGGTGAGATGGCGTTTCTGACCGGTCATTCCGGCGCAGGGAAAAGTACCCTCCTGAAGCTGATCTGTGGGATTGAGCGGCCCAGCGCCGGGAAAATCTGGTTTAGCGGCCATGACATCACGCGTCTGAAAAACCGTGAAGTTCCGTTTCTGCGCCGCCAGATTGGCATGATTTTCCAGGATCACCATCTACTGATGGACCGTACTGTCTACGATAACGTGGCGATCCCGCTGATTATCGCCGGTGCCAGCGGTGACGATATTCGTCGCCGGGTGTCGGCGGCGCTGGATAAAGTCGGGCTACTGGACAAAGCGAAGAACTTCCCTATTCAGCTTTCGGGCGGTGAACAACAGCGTGTTGGCATTGCCCGCGCGGTGGTGAACAAGCCCGCGGTACTGCTGGCGGACGAACCGACTGGTAACCTGGACGACGCGCTGTCGGAAGGCATTTTACGTCTGTTTGAAGAGTTTAACCGCGTTGGGGTAACCGTATTGATGGCAACGCACGACATCAACCTGATCTCGCGGCGTTCCTATCGCATGCTCACCCTGAGCGATGGTCACTTGCATGGAGGCGTGGGCCATGAATAAGCGCGATGCAATCAATCATATTCGGCAGTTTGGCGGGCGTCTTGATCGCTTCCGTAAATCGGTCGGCGGCTCAGGCGACGGCGGTCGTAACGCACCAAAACGCGCGAAATCCTCGCCAAAACCGGTAAATCGCAAAACCAACGTTTTCAACGAACAGGTGCGCTATGCCTTCCACGGCGCATTGCAGGATCTGAAAAGCAAACCGTTCGCCACGTTTTTAACGGTGATGGTTATCGCCATTTCTCTGACGCTGCCCAGCGTCTGTTATATGGTGTACAAAAACGTTAACCAGGCGGCGACGCAGTATTATCCGTCACCGCAAATCACTGTTTATCTGCAAAAAACGCTGGACGATGACGCCGCTGCGGGCGTGGTGGCACAGTTGCAGGCCGAGCAAGGCGTGGAGAAAGTGAACTATCTTTCTCGTGAAGACGCACTGGGTGAGTTCCGTAACTGGTCTGGTTTTGGTGGTGCGCTGGATATGCTGGAAGAAAACCCGCTTCCGGCAGTGGCGGTGGTGATCCCGAAACTCGATTTCCAGGGGACGGAATCACTGAATACGCTGCGTGATCGTATCACGCAGATTAACGGCATTGACGAAGTGCGGATGGATGACAGCTGGTTTGCCCGTCTGGCGGCGTTGACCGGGCTGGTCGGGCGCGTTTCGGCGATGATCGGCGTGTTGATGGTGGCGGCCGTGTTCCTCGTCATCGGTAACAGTGTGCGTCTGAGTATCTTTGCTCGCCGTGACTCCATTAACGTACAGAAACTGATTGGTGCGACAGATGGATTCATCCTGCGCCCGTTCCTGTACGGTGGCGCACTGCTGGGATTTTCTGGCGCATTGTTGTCATTAATTTTGTCAGAAATTCTGGTGCTGCGATTGTCATCGGCGGTTGCGGAAGTGGCACAGGTTTTCGGAACGAAGTTTGATATCAATGGCTTATCATTCGATGAATGCCTGCTATTGCTGCTGGTATGCTCGATGATTGGCTGGGTGGCAGCGTGGCTTGCCACGGTACAACATTTACGCCACTTTACGCCTGAATAATAAAAGCGTGTTATACTCTTTCCCTGCAATGGGTTCCGTAGCAGGGAAAGAGACCCCGTTGTCTCTTCCCGGTATTTCATCTCTATGTCACATTTTGTGCGTAATTTATTCACAAGCTTGCATTGAACTTGTGGATAAAATCACGGTCTGATAAAACAGTGAATGATAACCTCGTTGCTCTTAAGCTCTGGCACAGTTGTTGCTACCACTGAAGCGCCAGAAGATATCGATTGAGAGGATTTGAATGACTGACAAAATGCAAAGTTTAGCTTTAGCCCCAGTTGGCAACCTGGATTCCTACATCCGGGCAGCTAACGCGTGGCCGATGTTGTCGGCTGACGAGGAGCGGGCGCTGGCTGAAAAGCTGCATTACCATGGCGATCTGGAAGCAGCTAAAACGCTGATCCTGTCTCACCTGCGGTTTGTTGTTCATATTGCTCGTAATTATGCGGGCTATGGCCTGCCACAGGCGGATTTGATTCAGGAAGGTAACATCGGCCTGATGAAAGCAGTGCGCCGTTTTAACCCGGAAGTGGGTGTGCGCCTGGTCTCCTTCGCCGTTCACTGGATCAAAGCAGAGATCCACGAATACGTCCTGCGTAACTGGCGTATTGTCAAAGTTGCGACCACCAAAGCGCAGCGCAAACTGTTCTTCAACCTGCGTAAAACCAAGCAGCGTCTGGGCTGGTTTAACCAGGATGAAGTCGAAATGGTGGCCCGTGAACTGGGCGTAACCAGCAAAGACGTACGTGAGATGGAATCACGTATGGCGGCACAGGACATGACCTTTGACCTGTCTTCCGACGACGATTCCGACAGCCAGCCGATGGCTCCGGTGCTCTATCTGCAGGATAAATCATCTAACTTTGCCGACGGCATTGAAGATGATAACTGGGAAGAGCAGGCGGCAAACCGTCTGACCGACGCGATGCAAGGTCTGGACGAGCGTAGCCAGGACATCATCCGCGCGCGCTGGCTGGACGAAGACAACAAGTCCACGTTGCAGGAACTGGCTGACCGTTACGGCGTTTCCGCTGAGCGTGTACGCCAGCTGGAAAAGAACGCGATGAAAAAATTGCGTGCTGCCATTGAAGCGTAATTTCCGCTATTAAGCAGAGAACCCTGGATGAGAGTCCGGGGTTTTTGTTTTTTGGGCCTCTGTAATAATCAATTTCCCCTCCGGCAAAACGCCAATCCCCACGCAGATTGTTAATAAACTGTCAAAATAGCTATTCCAATATCATAAAAATCGGGTATGTTTTAGCAGAGTATGCTGCTAAAGCACGGGTAGTCATGCATAAAACGAAATAAAGTGCTGAACAACAACATCACAACACACGTAATAACCAGAAGAATGGGGATTCTCAGGATGAACATAAAGGGTAAAGCGTTACTGGCAGGATGTATCGCGCTGGCATTCAGCAATATGGCTCTGGCAGAAGATATTAAAGTCGCGGTCGTGGGCGCAATGTCCGGTCCGGTTGCGCAGTACGGTGACCAGGAGTTTACCGGCGCAGAGCAGGCGGTTGCGGATATCAACGCTAAAGGCGGCATTAAAGGCAACAAACTGCAAATCGTAAAATATGACGATGCCTGTGACCCGAAACAGGCGGTTGCGGTGGCGAACAAAGTCGTTAACGACGGCATTAAATATGTGATTGGTCACCTCTGTTCTTCATCAACGCAGCCTGCGTCTGACATCTACGAAGACGAAGGCATTTTAATGATCACCCCAGCGGCAACCGCGCCGGAGCTGACCGCCCGTGGCTATCAGCTGATCCTGCGCACCACCGGCCTGGACTCCGACCAGGGGCCGACGGCGGCGAAATATATTCTTGAGAAAGTGAAACCGCAGCGTATTGCTATCGTTCACGACAAACAGCAATACGGCGAAGGTCTGGCGCGAGCGGTGCAGGACGGCCTGAAGAAAGGCAATGCAAACGTGGTGTTCTTTGATGGCATCACCGCCGGGGAAAAAGATTTCTCAACGCTGGTGGCGCGTCTGAAAAAAGAGAATATCGACTTCGTTTACTACGGCGGTTATCACCCGGAAATGGGGCAAATCCTGCGTCAGGCACGCGCGGCAGGGCTGAAAACTCAGTTTATGGGGCCGGAAGGTGTGGCTAACGTTTCGCTGTCTAACATTGCGGGCGAATCAGCGGAAGGGCTGCTGGTGACCAAGCCGAAGAACTACGATCAGGTTCCGGCGAACAAACCCATTGTTGACGCGATCAAAGCGAAAAAACAGGACCCAAGTGGCGCATTCGTTTGGACCACCTACGCCGCGCTGCAATCTTTGCAGGCGGGCCTGAATCAGTCTGACGATCCGGCTGAAATCGCCAAATACCTGAAAGCGAACTCCGTGGATACCGTAATGGGACCGCTGACCTGGGATGAGAAAGGCGATCTGAAAGGCTTTGAGTTCGGCGTATTTGACTGGCACGCCAACGGCACGGCGACCGATGCGAAGTAATCATTAATCGGCAACTTTGGGTTGCCGCCAAATTGCTAATATCGAGTACGTTGCTTCATGCCGGATGCGGCGTAAACGCCTTATCCGGCCTACAAGATCCAAAGAAATCAGTAAATTGCA
>ERZ1090879.906-NODE-906-length-17203-cov-40.313389_pt1 | contig 17203 bp, 19 predicted proteins | sample MGYA00478472_ERZ1090879 | MGnify/ENA primary metagenome ERZ1090879 (study PRJEB33644, sample SAMEA5815723) | chicken gut metagenome | biome: Chicken; feature: Gastrointestinal Tract; material: Caecum | place: Ireland | collected 2019-01-01 | study: A study of the...
GTAGCCAAGGCGCGTTAAGTGCTGCGAAACGGGACGTTGTTCGCAGACGAAAGGGAAACCTGCGGTGCCGCGGCGCGTCCGCTCAAATCGTGTCAATCACCTTTTTGCGGACCTCTCAAATTCGGGAGGTTTTTTTGTATGCTTTTTTCTGCTTATTTCCGCAGCTTGTCTGCTGCGAAGAAGGTTGCGTTGCTCGCCGTATTTATTGCGCTCAGCATCGTTGTCAATTGTTTTTCCATTGACGTTACGGCAAGCAATAAGATCGCGTTCACCTATGTCGTCTGCTTCTTTGCGGGATTTCTGTTGGGCGGCGTGCCTGCCTTCGGTATCGCTCTTTTGGGTGACGTGATCGGATATCTTGTCAACCCCGTCGGGGTATACTGGTTGTTCGGGCTGACCTTGGGCGTCTATGCATTTCTGATGGGCGTTGTCATGAATTTTAAGGTGCGTGCGGAGGAAAACAAGGCGGTGCCTTATGTCCGGGCGGCAGTCGCTCTCCTTTTGGGATATCTTTTGATCACCGTTCTTTTGAATTCCGCTGTCAACTACTGGTACGCCATGCTCTTTTTATGGGAAGGTGTGGCAAAGAAGACGTTTTTCGTCTATCTTGGCGGACGGCTTGCCTTCCAGTCCGTGGTGTATGCGGTCAATGCGGCGATTTGTGTCGCCATTGTGCCTGTTCTCCTGCAGATCGATCGCCGTTTGAAACGCCGCAAGCATGTCAAATCTACGGATGCGGTTTCGGGCGGACAATGAAAATTTGATAAATTCCATGGAGTCAATCCCTGCGGGTTGACTTTTTCTTTGACGGCGTGCTATAATGGGTAAAATCCAATTTCAGGAGAGAACAGTCCATGGCAAGTATTTTGCTTGCATCATCCGGAACAATGTTTGATATTTCCAATCGCGGGATCATTGTGTTCGGTCTGCAGATCTACTGGTACGGCATCTGTATCGTCTGCGGCATGATCCTTGCGGCGTTTCTTTCTGCGCTTCTGATGAAGCGCAGAAACATGTCGCCCGACCTTATTTACCTTCTCTTCCTCGTGTGTATTCCGACGGCGATCGTCTGCGCGCGCCTGTTTTCCTGCCTTACTGATCCCAATCTTGGCATCGCAAGGTTCTTTGATTTCAAGGACGGCGGTCTTTCGGTCACGGGCGGCGTGATCGGAGGCGTGCTGGCGGGGCTTGTCGTCTGTCTCATCAAGAAGATCGATTTTCTGCGCGCGGCGGACTGCGTTGTTCCCAATATCCTGATTGCTCAGGCGCTGGGCAGATGGGGGAACTTCTTCAACGGCGAGGTGTACGGCGGTGTTGTATCAAATCCCTCCATGCAATGGTTTCCCTTTGCTGTGCCCATCGTTTCCAACCACTATGACTGGGACGTCGGCGGCATCGGCGGCTTTTCCGCGTCCAATGCGACGTGGCATTATGCCTTTTTCTTCTATGAATCGGTTGTGAATCTCATCGGCTGGGCAATTCTCTTCACCCTCCTATGGAAGACCAAGAAGAAACCGAACGGGCTGTATGCCTGTCTCTATTTCGTCTGGTACGGCATTGTGCGCTCCATCATGGAGCCGTTGCGCGATCCGGAGTTTATCCTCGATGCGGGCGGCGTGCCGTGGTCGCTGGTGTTCTCCATCCTTATGGCGACGCTCGGCACGGCGGCGGTCCTTGTTCTTCTCATCCTTAATTTCCGCAAAGAAAAGTCCTTCCTGGGTAGCCGCGTCGGCGATCCGTGCGGCATCACAAAATATCTGACGCCCTACAAGGATGATACGCCGTATTTCGATAAGATCAATATGATGGGCGCAAACTATCCGCCCAAGCCGGAAAAGGAGCAAAAGGAGCCGAAGAAGCCTAAAAAGCCGCGGCACGATCCGCCCTCCGATACCTCGGTCGGGGATAGTTCGCCTGCAAGCTGGGATGGTGGCGACTGATGAGAAATCTTACTCTTTTGACCGATTTATATCAGCTCACGATGGGGCAGGGGTATTTTACGGAAGGGAAACACACGCAGCGAGCCGTCTTTGATGTGTTTTTCCGTCCCAATAAACTTATCACCTATTCGGTGGCGGCGGGCATGGAGCAGGCGGCGGAGTACCTGGAAAACCTGCACTTTGATGAGGATGATATTTCTTATCTTCGGTCTTTGGGTATATTTACGGAAGATTATCTTGCCTGTCTTCGTACGCTTCGCTTTACGGGCGACGTGACCGCTGTCCGTGAGGGAGAGATCGTTTTTCCTTATGAGCCGATTTTGACGGTGTCCGCGCCCATGCTGGAGGCGCAGCTCGTCGAAACGGCGCTTCTGACATTCATCAATCATCAGACGCTCATCGCTTCCAAGGCGGCGAAGATCTGCGCGGCGGCGGGCGGCGGCGTTATGGAATTCGGACTTCGTCGCGCGCAGGGCCCCGATGCGGGCATCTACGGTGCGCGGGCTGCCATGATCGGCGGCTGTGTCGGAACTTCCAATGTATATGCGGGCAAACTCTTCGATGTGCCTGTCTCGGGGACGATGGCACACAGCTGGGTGATGAATTTTCCCTCCGAGCTGGAGGCGTTCCGTGCGTATGCAAGGAGCTTTCCGGACAACTGTCTGCTGCTTGTCGATACCTATGACACTCTTCGCAGTGGCGTTCCGCACGCCATTCAGGTTTTCAAAGAACTGCGCGAACACGGGTATGAACCCAAAGGCATCCGTTTGGATTCGGGCGACCTTGCCTATCTTTCCAAGGCGGCGCGCGCGATGCTGGACGATGCAGGCTTTGAAAGCGCCATTATCTGTGCGTCGGGCGACCTGGACGAGAGCCTCATACGTTCCCTGAAAGCGCAGGGTGCTCGCATCGATACCTGGGGCGTGGGGACAAAGCTTATCACGAGCGCGGATATGCCGGCGCTGGGCGGCGTATATAAGCTTGCCGCGGTGTACGAAGGAGAGAAAGAGGTCCCCAAGATCAAACTCTCGGACACAACGGAGAAGATCACCAATCCGGGCGTCAAAGAGGTGTACCGTATCTATGATATGCCCAGCCATATGGCGATCGCCGATCTTATTGTCCGCGCGGGCGAGAGAATCGACGAAGCAAAGCCGCTCACAATTTTCCACCCCGTGGACACCTGGAAGCGCATGACGGTCACAAATTATACGGTCCGCAAGCTGCGCGAACCGCTCTTTGCGGGTGGCAAACGTATTGCGCCCAAGTATAAACTTTCCGAAATCGCAGCATACCGTGCTTCCGAGCAGGCACATTTCTGGGAAGAATATATGCGGCAGGATATGCCGCATATTTATAAGGTCGATTTGTCCGATCAATTGTATCAGCTCAAAAAATCGCTCGTCGAACAATTCGGCGTGCAGTAAGGAGTTTTGCCGTGTTGGGTCTTTACAGCAAAAAGGACGTGGAAAAGCTTGTTGACAGGTTGCGCGAGGAGTACGAAGAGGCGCTCCGCACGCAGCGGCAGGCAGCCGAGGAACTCAAAGAAGAAAACCGCAACCTTGCGGCGCGCGTCTCGCAGCTGGAAGCGGAGCGGGCAACGGTCGCCGATGCGCTCATCGATGCGGTCAAGGCGGGCGAGCGGATCCGCAGGGAGAGCGAGGAAGCTGCGGCAAACGGCGGAAAGGAGCTTTCCCTGCTGATTGCCAAGTGCCGCCTGCTTTCAGGAAATCTCCTTGCGAAATATCCCGATGCGGAAGATGTCAAGGCATTTTCCGACTTTGTGGAAGCGCTGCAGAGCGAAGCTTCCGAAGAGGAGGAAGGACTGGATATGGAGGAGGTGCTTGCGCCGAAATATCCGCTTGATCTTGCCAAGCTGTGCAAGGAGCTGGAGCTGATGGATGATAAGGACGCGGAGACGGGAGAAGCATGAAGGGATTTCATAAATATTACAAACAGATCATGATCACGCTTGGCTGTGCGGTCATCGTCTGTGTGCTGCTGTTCGTTGATCTCATTACAAAGGCGGCAGCAGAAGCTTCTACCATTCGCCAGAGCAGCTATTTTCTGGGCATCATCCGTTTGTGGTACACCTCCAACCCCGGGATCGCCTTCGGTATATTCGGGGATAATCCCGTCGCTATGGAGGTGATGAGTTATGTCACGATCGTGCTTGCATTGCTCATCGCCGTGATGTTCTTTACGATCTTCCGCAAAAACCTTCCCGTCCGCGTCTGCCTTGCCGTCGTGGAAGCGGGCGCGCTCGGCAATATCATCGATCGGTTCTGCCTCGGCTATGTGCGCGATTTTGTGGACGTTCAGCCCGTTGGCTTCGGCATTTGCAATATCGCCGATTTCTTCATCACGGGCGGCGTTGTGGCGGTCATCGTCTGTATTCTGTTTATCGGCAAGGACGCCGTGTTCCCGCTCACCAAAAAGTGGCGGGAGGAGGCAAAGCAGGAGGACAAGGAGCGCGACGTCCGCAACGGGCATGCCGGACAGGAAGAGAGGCATGACTGAGTTTTCTGCGGAGGCAGGCGTCCGCGTTGACGTCTTTTTATCGGAAAAGACGGGACTGACCCGCTCCGCCGTTAAAAAACTGGCGGACGAGGGGCACGTCTTTGCGGACGGCGTCCCCGTCAAGGCGGGGCATGTCTTAAAGGCGGGGAGTCTTGTCGCGGTGGATATTCCCGCGCCCGTGCCCATCGAGGCGCAGCCCGAGGACATTCCCATCGACATCGTCTACGAGGATGCGGACATCGCCGTCGTCAACAAGCCGCGCGGCATGGCGGTTCACGCGGGCGCGGGCGTCACGAGCGGTACGCTCGTCAACGCGCTGCTCTATCGACTGCATTCCTTAAGCGGCATCAACGGCGCGCTGCGCCCCGGCATCGTGCATCGCATCGACAAGGACACGACGGGGCTTCTGGTCGTTGCCAAGAACGATGCGGCGCACCTCTCGCTCGCGCGGCAGATCGAGGAGAAGTCCGCCCATCGCGAATATCTCGCCCTGCTGGAGGGGGTTCTGAAAGAGGATCGCGGCAGGGTGCATACCCTCATCGGACGCGATCCGAAGGACAGGCTGAAAATGGCAGTCGTACGATCGGGGGGCAAAGATGCCGTTACGGACTTTGACGTCGTCGAGCGCTTTCCTGCGCACACGCTCGTCCACTTTGTCCTGCAGACGGGCAGAACGCATCAGATCCGCGTCCATGCAAAGTACTTGGGGCATCCCGTCGTGGGAGACCCCGTATACGGCTACAAAAAGCAGCGCTTTTCGCTGGAGGGGCAGCTTTTGCACGCACAGAAGCTCACGCTGACTCACCCTCGCACAGGGGAAATCATGCAATTCTTTGCGCCGCTGCCCGAAGATTTTGAGCACGTTCTCGCCGTTCTGCGGCGGGAGAATGGAGGTAGCAATGCAAATTCTCAGCAGTGACGAGATGCGCCGCGCCATAACCCGCCTTGCCATGCAGGCGGTGGAGTGCTGCAAGGGGACAGACTTCGTCCTCATCGGCATCCGCACGCGGGGCGTCATTCTTGCCCGCCGCATGCAGCGCGAGATCGCGCGGCTGGAGGGCGTGCAAGTTCCCCTGGGCATCCTCGATATTTCCCTCTACCGCGACGACCTGCTCGACGGCTGTGACGCCGTGTTCAAGGGCAGCGAGATCGACTTCGATCTCGACGGCAGGACGGTCGTGCTGTGCGACGACGTGCTCTACACGGGCAGGACGGTGCGCGCGGCGCTTGCGGCGCTCGCCTCGATGGGCAGAGCACGTGCGGTCAGACTGTTCACACTCATTGACCGCGGTCACCGCGAACTTCCTTTTCGCGCCGACGGCGTGGGGAAAAGCGTTCCTACTTCACGCAAGGAGCGCGTTGTCGTGCGCTTTACGGAGACGGACGGCGGGGACAGCGTGGAATTGTATAAAACAGGAGAGTAAGGTCAATGGCAAAGAAGGAACAGAAACAGGAGAAAAAATCATCCAAGCCCGTTTTCACGGATACATTGATCAATCTTCTCGCATTTCTCGCACTTGCGGCAGCTGCCATTCTGCTCCTCATCGGACCGTTGCTTGGCTGGCTTCTGGAGCAAACGGGAGGCATGGTCATTATGCAGGCGCTCAGCCTTGTCGCACAGTACTGTCTGCTCGCTGCCATTGCGATTCCCGGCTGGCGTTTTGTGCGCGGAAGGGGAAAGGGTTGGAAGATTGCCTATTTCATTTTCCTCGCCGTCTATATCGTCGGCACGATCCTGGGCGTTACGGTCGGCATCTGACCCCTGCTACTATCAACGGAGAAAAATATGTTACCGGTCATTGCAATCGTTGGCCGCCCCAACGTCGGAAAGAGCACCTTTTTCAACAAGGTCGCAGGGCGGAAAATTTCCATTACAGAGAACAGGCCGGGCGTCACGCGCGATCGGATCACCGCGGATTGTGAGTGGCGCGGGCGTCCCTTTACGCTCATTGATACGGGCGGTATCGAGCTCAAGAGCGAGGACACGATGTGGAAGCAGATCGCCCTTCAGGCGCAGGCCGCCGTGGAGATGGCAGACGTCATTCTGTTTTTCACGGACGGCAGAGAGGGCTTGACAAGTTCGGACTATGACGTCGCCGACTATCTGCGCCGCTCCAAAAAGCCCGTCGTGCTCGTCGTCAACAAGGTGGACGACTATTCGCCCGATAAGCTTTTTGAATTTTATTCGCTCGGCCTTGGCGAGCCGATCGCCGTCTCAAGTGAACATTCCCGCGGCGTGGGCGACGCGCTTGACGCGGCGGTCGCCTCCTTCCCGCAGGGGGAAGAGGTCGAGGACGACTCTCTGAAGATCGCCGTCGTCGGCAAGCCCAATGCGGGAAAATCCTCGCTCGTCAACCGCCTTTTAGGGCAGGAGCGCACCATCGTCACGCCCATCGCGGGGACGACGCGCGACGCCGTGGATACACGCTTCGAGCGGGACGGCAAGAAGTACACGATCATCGATACGGCTGGTATCCGCCGCAAGCGCTCGGTGGAGGACGACGTGGAGTACTACTCCGTACTGCGCGCCTTTGACGCGGTGCGCCGCGCCGACGTCTGCCTTCTGGTCGTGGACGCGCAGGAGGGGATCACCGAACAGGATCTCAAGATCATCGGCTATGTGCACGAGCAGGGCAAGCCCTCCGTCATCGTTATGAACAAGTGGGACGCCATTGAAAAGGACACCCATACCGTGCAGACGTTTGAAGCGGAGCTAAAGGAAGAACTGAAGTTCATGGATTATTTCCGTTCGGCGTACGTCTCGGCAAAGACGGGGCAGCGCACGGAAAAGCTCTTGACGCTCGCACAGGAAGTGTACGATCACGCGGGCTTCCGTGTGCCGACGGGCGCGCTCAACGACCTGCTGGCTGACGCGATGCGCGTCTCGGAGCCGCCTTCCTATCTGGGGCGTCGCTTAAAGCTTTACTATGCCTCGCAGGTCGCCGTCCGTCCGCCCCTCTTCGTGCTCATGGTCAACGACGAAAAACTGCTGCACTTCTCCTACGCGCGCTATTTGGAGAACACCATCCGCAGCGCTTATGACTTCTCGGGCACGCCCATCCGCATTCAGTTGCGCAATAAAAAGGACGGCGAGTGAGCCGCCCTGTCAAATTACATTCAGGATTTTTGGAGAGAAATGGTATGATGCAGCTTTCCCTTGCTCAGTCTTGGTACTGGTTTGTATTGATGGCGGTCGTCTGCTACTTTATCGGCTGTTTCAATTTTGCGGTCGTCATTGCCAAGGCAAAGCACAAGGACGTGCATAAGATCGGCAGCGGCAACCCCGGCACGATGAACATGAGCCGCGAGTTCGGCTTAAAGATCGGGCTTCTCAACTTCTTGCTGGATGCCTGTAAGGGCGGCGTTGCGGCGATGATCAGCTATTTTATTTTCCGCGGCTATTACTTTGAGGGGACAAGCGTTCTCGTCTCCGACTTCACGCGCTATCTGTGCGGCGTGTTTGTCATTATCGGGCATATCTGGCCCGTGACGATGAAGTTTCAGGGCGGCAAGGGCATCGCATCGAGTATGGGACTGTTCTGGTTCTGCCTCGGCTGCGAAGACCCGTGGAATATTCTCTGGGTGCTTATCTTTCTGCTGTTCGGCATCGTCGGCTATATCGCCTTTACCGAGTGGGGGTCAATGGGGTCGCTCCTTGGCGTGACGGGGCTTTCCATCTGGCAGGGGCTCATCTTCTTTTTCCGCTATTCGGCAAACGGGATGCTTGCAAACGGCTGGGTGATCGCCTGCTACATGCTGCTGCTTGCGCTCAATTTCCTGACGTGGTTTGCGCATCGGAAAAACCTCGTGCGCCTGTTTGCGGGCGAGGAACACCGTACCTCGGTCAAAAAGCTCTCCAAGGGCAAGAGAGGGACGGAGAATATGTGAAAGAGGGTATTTACGAATTTTCTCACGCAAAGGCGTGACAAAATTCTGTGATCTGAGAGGGAGGTTACGGGCACGCTATACGGGCTGACCGCACGTCTCGTGCGGGTAGCCCCCGCCCTCGGTCAAGAAATTGCCTTGCAAATGGCAATTTCTTAAGTTCGGGCATGCGCCGAAGCCGCACCGCGGCTATCGGCATTACGCACGCCCTCACCCCTCTCTTTGTGCGAGAAAGGGCTTGCAAAATAGCCTCGCACAAATTCACACCCACCCCCAAGCGCTTCCGCGCAAATTGAGAAAAAAAAGGCATAACAAGTGAAGCCTTTTTTCGCGTGATTATAACAAAAGGCGGAAAGGCGCGACTTTCCTTGCGGCATTATGATAGCAAAAGGCGGTGCGCTTTTCTTGCCTCCCCTGAAAATCAGAAGCACTTATAAACTCGTAATAATATTTTTGAAGAAAAGATTTTCGCGAAAAAATGCGCGGCGCCCATTCGGGCGCCGCGCGCTGTATTTTTCATCATTTTACAGCGGACTGTAAATTACTTTTCGATGAGGCTCTTGCCCGTCATCTCCGCGGGCACAGGAAGTCCCATGACTTCGAGAAGGGTGGGCGCAAGGTCGGCGAGGATACCGTCCTTTCGAAGCGTTGCGTTCTTGTACTTCTCGGAAATGAGTACGACGGGCACGGGGTTGGTCGTGTGCGCCGTGAAGGGTGAGCCGTCGGTGTCCAGCATTTTGTCCGCGTTGCCGTGGTCAGCGGTGAGAAGCACGCTGCCGCCCATCGCAAGGATCTGGTCAACGACCTTCTTCACGCACTCGTCCACCGCGTGCACCGCCTTGACCGCCGCGGGAATGACGCCCGTGTGCCCGACCATGTCGCAGTTTGCAAAGTTCAGGATCATCGCGTCGTATTCGCCCGTCTTGAGCTCTTCGACTGCGCGATCCGCCACTTCGTAGGCGCTCATCTCGGGCTTTAAGTCGTAGGTCGCGACCTTGGGCGAGTTGATGAGCACGCGCACCTCGTTCTCGTTGGGCTGTTCGACGCCGCCGTTGAAGAAGAAGGTGACGTGCGCGTATTTCTCCGTCTCGGCAATGCGCAGCTGCTTCTTGCCGAGTTTTGCAAGGTATTCGCCCAGCGTGTTGTCAAGCGTCTGCTTGGGGAAGGCGATGTCCACGTTCCTGAACTCCGCGTCGTATACGGTGTAGCAGACATACACGGGGTGCAGAAATCCCGTCTTTCTCTCGAATGCCGTGCCCTTGGGAACGATGAAAGGATCCTGCGAGAACGCACGCGTGATCTCGCGCGCACGGTCGGGGCGGAAGTTGAAGAAGATGACGGAGTCGCCTTCGCCGACGAGCGCGACGGGCTTGCCGTTCTCCACGACGTTCGTGGGCAGGACGAACTCATCGGTGACGCCCGCTTCGTAGGAAGCGTGCAGCGCGTCCGCCGCATTCTCCGCATGAACGCCGTTGCCGATGGTCAGCATGTCATATGCCTTTTCGACACGGTCCCAGTTGTTGTCGCGGTCCATCGCGTAGTATCTGCCGCAGACGGATGCGATCTTGCCATAGCCGAGCTTGTCCATCTCTGCCTGCAAAGCTTCGACGAAGTGTACGCCCGAAGTGGGGGAGACGTCTCTGCCGTCCATAAAGCAGTGGACGTACGTCTCGGGAACGCCGTGCTTTTTCGCCATTTCCAGCAGAGCATATAGATGTGTGATGTGGCTGTGGACGCCGCCGTCCGACAAGAGCCCCCACAGGTGCAGCTTTTTGCCGGGGCGCTTGGCGTTCTCTATTGCCTTCAACAGGGCGGGATTTTCAAAGAAGTCTCCGTCCTGAATAGATTTGGTGATCTTGGTCAGGTCCTGATAGACGATGCGCCCCGCGCCCATGTTGAGGTGTCCGACTTCGGAATTGCCCATCTGTCCGTCGGGAAGCCCGACTGACAGCCCGCTCGCGCCCAGCGTCGCGGAGGGATAGTTTGCGCGGTAGGCGCTGACATTCTTGCTGCCGTCAATGGAAATGGCGTTACCCTCGCCGGCTGGCGCAAGTCCGTAGCCGTCCATGATGATGATCGCGCAAGTAGGTTTCATAATGATATACTCCTTATAACAGCTCTTTGCGAAGTTTCATGCCGCCCATGCCGCCCTTATCATATTTGACGATGGCGGCAAAGTCCGCCGCTTTCAGCGAAGCGCCGCCGATGAGACCGCCATCGATATCGGGCATTGACATGAGAAGCCGATAATTATCCGCATTCATCGATCCGCCGTACTGAATACGCACCGGATTCGCCTGATCCTTGCCGAAAATGCCTGCGCATGTTCTGCGAATGAAGCGGATCGTGGAATTTGCCTGCTCGCAGCTCGCAGTTCTGCCCGTACCGATCGCCCAGACAGGTTCGTATGCGATGACGATGTTTGTCAGATCTTCGATTCCTGCAAGTCCTTCGCGTACCTGACGGGAGAGAACTTCCTCCGTCTTGCCTGCCTCGCGTTCTTCCAGCGTTTCGCCGACGCAGACGATGGGCTTGAGCCCCGCGCGGAGCGCGGCGATCGTGCGTTTGTTGACCGTCTCATCCGTTTCCCCGAAGTATTGGCGGCGTTCGCTGTGTCCGATGATGACGTATTCCACGCCGTACTCGAGCAGCATGGATGCGGAGATCTCGCCCGTGTATGCACCTTTGGGCGCATAGTGGACGTTCTGTGCGCCCAGCTTTATGTTGCTGCCCGAGATCGCCTCCGCAATAGCGGGAATATCGATGGCGGGAACGCACACGACGACTTCGCATTTGGCATCCGTAACGAGGGGCTTGAGCGCGTTTATGAGAGCCACGCCCTCTTTGGCAGTGTTGTTCATTTTCCAGTTTCCGGCAATGATGGGGGTTCTGTAGACCATAATTTTCACTCCTTGATGTTAATCGATAATAATTTTAGTAGAATTCCATGTCTGTCGTGTTTTTTTCTGGATCGGGATACATGTTACGGCAGTATATGCAGTATGACTCAGAAGCAGGAAAAAACCAATTGAGTGCATGGAACAGGACGAAAACGGCGCCTCCCCCCGGATCTCACCGTCTGTCCGCGAAAGCGGGACGGCGTTCTGCCGTCCCGCCGGGACTGAGCATTTAGTTCTTTTCGTTCAAACATGCAATACCGGGAAGCACCTTGCCCTCGAACAGTTCAAGGGAAGCGCCGCCGCCCGTCGAGATATGTGTGACCTTGTCGGCAAAACCGAGCTGTGCGCAAGCAGCCGCAGAGTCGCCGCCGCCGACGATGGTCGTTGCACCCTGCGCGTCTGCCAGCGCCTGCGCGACCGCGATCGTGCCTGCCGCAAGGATGGGATTTTCGAATACGCCCATGGGGCCGTTCCAGATGACCGTCTTAGCAGATTTGATTTTGTCCGCATACAGCGCGCGCGTCTTGGGACCGATGTCCAGACCCATCATGTCTGCCGGGATCTCCATGGAGGGGACCACGTTCGTTTCGATGGGCGCGTCGATGGGATCGGGAAAATCTTTTGTGATGACGGTATCGATGGGCAGAAGCAGCTCCTTGCCCTTGTCTTTCGCCTTCTGCATCATTTCCTTGCAGTAGTCGATCTTCTCATCGTCCACGAGCGAGGTGCCGACCGAACCGCCCTTCGCCTTGAGGAAGGTGTACGCCATGCCGCCGCCGATGATGAGCGTATCGCACTTTTCCAGCAGGTTGTTGATGACGCCGAGCTTGTCCGCGACCTTTGCGCCGCCGAGGATGGCAACGAAGGGGTGGTTGGGATGCTCGAGGGAGTCTGCCATGACGGTCAGCTCCTTTTCGATGAGGAAACCGCAGACGGCGGTCTTGACAAGGCCGTACTCGACGACCGCCGCGGTGGATGCGTGCGAGCGGTGTGCGGTGCCGAACGCGTCGTTGACGTAAATATCGCAGTAGGAAGCGAGCTTCTTGCAGAACTCGAGGTCTTTCTTCTCTTCTTCCCAGTGGAAGCGGAGATTTTCAAGGAGCACGCATTCGCCCTCTTTGCATGCGGCGACCTTTGCCTGCGCGTCAGGACCGACGACGTCGGATGCGAACGTGACCTTGCCTCCGAGCAGCTCGTTGAGGCGTTTTGCAACGGGTGCAAGGGTAAGCTTCTTGGGTTCTTCCTTCTTTGCCTTTTCGATGATCGCCTGCTTTGCGGCTTCGCGTTCTCCTTCGGGCAGGGCGTCGATCTTCTTCTGGTCTTTCTTCGTGAGCTTGACTTCATCGGAGAGGATGGAGTGGGGCTTGCCCATATGCGAGCAGAGGATGACCTTTGCGCCGTGCTCCATCAGATATTTGATGGTGGGAAGTGCGCCGATGATGCGGTTTTCGTCGGTGATGACGCCGTCCTTCATGGGGACGTTGAAGTCGCAGCGGACGAGAACGCGCTTGCCCTGCCAATCCTTGATGTCTTTGACAGTCATTTTGTTCATAGTAAACCGATCTCCTTATCGATATTTTTTACCATACTCTATTGTAATGCTTTTGGGAGAATTTGTCAATAAAAACTCGAAAGATTTCCCCCGAACTGACGGGGGAAATCTTCCGAATCGGAGGGCGCTTTCTCGCACAAGTGGGAACTTGTGCTTCGGTCAGCGATTTTACGCTGCAAATGCAAAATCGCCAAGCTCATGCGTGCGCAGAAGCCGCACCGCGGCTGTCTGCATGACGCACACATTCGCCCTCTGCGCGGAAATAGCAACAAAATAGCCTCCGCGCATTCACCTGCTGAGGTCGCAAGCGAAATACAAAATTGGTTTCCGCCATATTATCTCATCAAAATTTGTGAAGCAAAATTTGATGAAGAGGAGCGGCAGGCGTTTTAAGCATAGGATTTGGACTTGTCAAATCCTTGCAAATTGCGCCTTGCTGCGACGAGAGTACCGCTGCGCAAAAGCGTGGTTTTGCTTGCGGCGTAATTATAACTGACGAAAAGAAATCTCGTGAGGCCGAGGGAAATCCGCGGATATTTCAGAAAAACCGCGCAATCATCTTTGCGCGGCTTTTCTGTTGCTGTCATATTGGATGCAGGGGCAGTTTATCGCAAGATTGCGCCTTTGCGCGGACTTCGGGGCGGTCACATGGGTTTTTCAAATTCTTCTCCGCAGTAGGGGCAGTGATACATGGGGAGAAAAGGGGAGGCGTGATACAGCAGCAAGGGCATTCCGCAGTGGGGACAGCGCACCGTGCACGAAAAAATCACGCCGATCGCAATACCGGGAACGAACAGAAGCACAAGCAGCAGCCAAAGTTGTGCCCAAACCAAAAAGTAGATGAGAAGCCCGAGCGCGGCGCATACGATCTCGATTGTCAGCAAAAGAAGAAACAATTTCAAACGAAGATTCATACAGATCCGCCTTTTGAATTTTTTACTTGATTGCCTGAAATTCTCAATCTTTTTTTCAACAGGAAACGCCCTGCTGAAAGCAGAGCGCCCGGGAAGAAATGGTCCGCAAAACGGGGGTGGCGTTTGCGGCTGTCGCGGCAGGTTTCATGCAAGTCCCGCGGCGACGATGAGGCAGTGCAAGGGGTGGTTGCACCCTTCGGCAGACGTTTTCCCGCCCACCTGATCACAGTATAGCAGACGCGTGTAAATTCCTCCGCACAAAGTTGTAAAAAAGTTGTGAATTTTTTGCGGGGGAAGCAATTTTTTTGCACTCATTCCCTGCCGCGCGAGAGGGGAACGGCGCCGATTTCTGTTTCGCCGTATGTTACGGTCAATTTGGAGAGGCGCATGTCCTCGTCAACGCGCTCTCCCGCAAGGTAGGGCGTGATCGCATCGTCCACATAGGGCCCGAATTGCGTCAGGGTGTAGCTTTCGCTCGGCTTTTCTGCATCGCCCATGATATCGTGATAGGTCTTTTCAACGCGCGCGACGGCAAAGTCTGAACAGGCGATCAGCTCCAACGTCCCGTCCTCCTGTTCCAGGAACTGGAAGGAGAGCACGTCAAAGACGCTCACTTCATATTCGATCGCAAACAGTGCGGGCGGCTCATCAATATAATCTTCGTCGGTGGAGAGATCCTCGTCAAATTGCAGGTCGTCGCGAATACCGAAGACGTACACGATGGGCGCGCTGACCGTCCCGCCATCCTGCGTGAAGGTGCGCTCGCTGTAGAGGTAGCGGCGCGCCGTGCCGATGCAGCGCTCCGCCTCGTCGCCGAGTGCGCTGCGCAGCGCCCCTTCATCCATAGACTGTAAGTTGGTCTGCTGCAAGATCTCGTCGTCAAATTGGATGGAGCCCGTATCGCCGGCGTTTTCCGCCACATACTGCGCAAGCACATCGCTCACGGGGTGATTTTCGTACGCTTCGGCGGGATACTCCGTCGCGCAGCCGCAAAGAAGCATTGCGGCAGAGAGCGCCGCAGCGCAAAGTGCCGTTTTTTCATATTGTCCTCCTGAAATGTATTGATTGGTCGATGTAAGGGCATACGGCGGTCAATTTCCGCGTGAGAGGGAAACGGTGCCGATCTCTACGCCGCTAATGATGATCGTCACATCTTCCAGCCGCAGATCTTGTCGGACGTTGACGCCTTGCAAACGGGGCGAGATTGCGTCGTCAAAATATGGCGCAAACTGTGTATAGGTGTATTCCGTCAGCGTGGAATCGATATGTCCCGGAGATGAAATAAAAAATTCTGTACAGGAAATGCGGGCAAAGGCAAAGTCAGACAGGGCGACGCAGTCGTACCCGCCGTCGTCCGCAGGCAGATACTGCCAGGAGAGAATGTCGTAGACGATAACGTGATATTCGTCCCAGCGTGTGCCGTCCTGGTGTTCGGGCGAGAAGCTTGCAGGCAAGCGTCGATCCTCGTCTGCGCTGATAACGTAAACGGCGGGGGAGAGCAGGGGAAGCCCGTCCGCGCCTGTAAATTCCCGTTCCGCATACAAATAGGTGCAGTCTTCGCCGAGCACGGCTTCCGCTTCGTCGCCCAGCCGTTCGCGCAACGTCTCTTCAGAGACGACTTCAACGCCGAATTGCGAAAGTGCGTCCTCCATGCCCTCGTCGGGGAAGATGAGGGCGTCATGCTCGGAAAGGTATTGCGCGATCGCATCGCCAACAGGGTGGTTGGTGTATGCCGAGAGCGGATAGGAAATTTCCGCTTCCGCACAGCCGCAAAGCAGCAATGCGGCGAAAGCTGGGACGGCGGTCAATGCAAAAGATACTCTTTTCATTTTGATTTATGTCTCCTGTTAGTTTATGTTTCCTGGCAAACTATAACTATGATCAGAATAGTGCCCTTCATCCATTAGAGAGATGTCGGAGTTCGCATAGCTAGCGGTGTTGCTTAAAAATGTGTTAATCTCGGTAACGCTCATTTCCTCTACGCCGCAAGACGCAAGTTCTTTGGTAATGGTAGGTGGGACGGCTCCAGTTGTCTGTAAAGCTATCAGTCTTTTTTCTATTTAATCAGAGATCTTTTCTTCACGTTCTTTAATTGCCTGAATTTCTGCCGGACTTGAATTTTGGCGGAAATAGACTTCGGCGGCGGCTGCCGTTGTAAGGGGCGACATAGCGGATAAGCCAATAACGGTTGTTAGTGCTAATGCGCCGAGTGCCATTTCTTTCATATAATACCTCCTAACCATTTCTGAATACATTCTAACAAATAGTTGTAAATTTCTTTTCACGATTTTGTCACAAACTTGTATGATTTTTGTAAGTTGTGGCTTGAAGCGTTCGTAGAACGCCCCAAAGGGGATTTTTTGCAAAAATTTGCTGTAAACATTTGACAAAGCGGCTTAACTTTGCTACAATACTCGTTGCCTGTGGAAAGGGGCTCATTTTTTTGTGCGCCTTTTTTTGCGGAAGATTTCCTTCGCAATACTATGTCGCGCTTGCGTTTTCCCTCGGTCATTTACACAAAGTAAACTCCCGTCGGGAAAACCGCGCGCTCCTCGTCTTGCTCGGAACTTTTCCGCAAAAGCCAAGGAAGAAGATTTCCTTCGCAATACTATGTCGCGCTTGCGTTTTCCCTCGGTCATTTACACAAAGTAAACTCCCGTCGGGAAAACCGCGCGCTCCTCGTCTTGCTCGGAACTTTTCCGCAAAAGCCAAGGAAGAAGATTTCCTTCGCAATCCCATGTCGCGCTTACTACATTTATAGATACGGCGCGCCCGCAGGACAAACTATGTTTCTCATCTCCGTTTTTTACGGTTTGAGGATATTCCGAAATCTTACAAGGAGGTAACAAGATGCCCACGATCAACCAGCTCATCAAGAAAGGCAGAGAGACGGAGGCGAACAAGTCCAAGTGCCCCATTCTCGACGCATGCCCCCAAAAGCGCGGCGTTTGCCTTTCCGTCACGACGACTTCTCCCAAGAAGCCCAACTCGGCGCTTCGTAAGATCGCAAGGGTGAGACTGACCAACAAGCAGGAAGGTACCGTTTACATTCCCGGTGAAGGTCACAATCTTCAGGAGCACAGCTCCGTTCTCATCCGCGGCGGAAGAGTCAAGGATCTGCCCGGCGTCCGCTATCACATCATCCGCGGCGCGCTCGATACGGCAGGCGTTGCAAAGCGCAAGCAGTCCCGCAGCAAGTACGGCGCAAAGCGCCCCAAGTAAGCCGATAAAGGCTTGAACCCCTACTGATTTCGGAATATCATCCCCGATGAAGTAGGCAGTATGTCGCAAGACAGAAGGATCGCTACCGAAAGGCAAGCGACAGCCGAATTGAAGGGTGGCCGCCCAAACGGTCAAAACGTAAAATTAAAAGGAGGAGATCACAATGCCCAGAAGAGGGAAAGTCCCGAAAAGAGACGTCCTGCCCGATCCTATGTACGGGAGCAAGGTCGTCACCAAGCTCATCAATCAGATCATGCTCGACGGCGAAAA
>ERZ1090879.911-NODE-911-length-17177-cov-9.605712_pt1 | contig 17177 bp, 16 predicted proteins | sample MGYA00478472_ERZ1090879 | MGnify/ENA primary metagenome ERZ1090879 (study PRJEB33644, sample SAMEA5815723) | chicken gut metagenome | biome: Chicken; feature: Gastrointestinal Tract; material: Caecum | place: Ireland | collected 2019-01-01 | study: A study of the...
AAAATTAGCACTCACCTCTTGGCTCGTTTGGGGTGGTTTTGTCCTGTGGCGTCAGAGCCCGTAAAGCCTTATTTTACAAGGTTTTTGCGGGTTCTTACTTTTTGTCTGGGAGCGTCAAAAATCGTCATTTTTTGAAAAAATGGTGTAGTAAATGGTGTAGTTGGGATGCGAGATAAATGCAATATGAAATTTATGTATATAGAGAGAAAATTGTATTGCTATTGTGCGTACAATTTTGTATAATGAAGAAAAAGATATGCATGAGAAAGGAGCATTGCCATTATGTCAAAGTCAGCAAATTTATATGTGAGAATAGAGCCGGAGATCAAAGAAAAGGCTGAAAAAATCCTGTCCACACTGGGTATTCCTGCTTCCAATGCTATTAATATATTTTATAAGCAGATCATCTTACAGAGAGGGCTTCCTTTTGAAGTGAAAATTCCAGATAGCACGCCCATAGATGTCAGTATGATGGGAGCAGAAGAACTACATGCGGAGTTGGAGAAAGGATATGCGGATGTAAAAGCAGGGCGAATTAAAGATGCAAAAACGGCTTTTGCAGATATTCGTAGAGATTATGGCTTATGATTTTTAAAGTAATAATATCGGCACAGGCTGAAAATGATTTGCGAGGGATATTTGAATATATTACTTTTGAGCTTTTATCGCCGGAAAATGCGGAAAAGCAACTGGATCATCTGGAAAAACAGATATTAAGTTTAGATGAAATGCCGGAACGCTTTCCAAGATATGGGAAAGAACCGTGGTATAGCCGAGGATTACGTTTTGTTTCAATAGATAACTATATTGTGTTTTATATTCCGGATATAGAAGAACAGACAGTAACAATTCTTCGTGTCATGTATAGCGGACGCAACATAGAAGAACAGTTAAGTATCCATACAAAACAATAAACAATTTCATATTCCATACAAAGCGGTTACTTTTTTGGAGATCAGCTGCTTTTTTGTATAAAGAAAACCACAAGAGAGTCGAATGGTTTTATGAAAGTTTTAGTGGTGTATTCAAAAATAAAAACACATTGTGGATTCTTACATATTAATCTAAATCTTTTTCGTCAGAGATATTTGAAAAGTATCTTTCAAAATTTATGTATCGTCACCTTAAACAATGAAAAAGTGAGGAAGTATTTTATGGTTGAGATATAGCGGTAGAATTTTATAATGAGGTCATTGAATTAACAGAAAAATAAATTCGACATGGTTTGTGTTCCCTAGACATCAATGTCCCAAGATTAAAATTGAAATGTCCAGACGATGCACGATAATGGAATACAGAGAAGAAAAAAGACCGATTATAACTTGAGTTCATGAGCTTAAAGAGTGATGTATAAAGCACCTATATGATGTCTTTGGAAATTTCATGAAAGGGAGATGCTTATACATGCAAGAAACTGAAAAGAAAAAGATTCTGGAATTGTGGAAGATGGGATTCGGAAGTAGTCGGATTGTCAAGCCCTGGGACTGAACACGAATACGGCGAAAATTTTTTGCAGAAAAAATTGGCTCACTAGTGACCGAACACGCAACCCAACGTTAAAAAAGGACAAAGAGATTGAAAAGCCGCGGTGCAAAAACTGTGGAATTTTTATTACTCAAAAGCCTGGGGTTAAGAAGAAATTGTTTTGCACAGACAAATGTAGAATAATCAGGTTGAATAGGCATCCTAAGCTTGTGGAGAAAAAAACGAAGCGCATTGTCATCTGCCAGAATTGTGGAAAGGAATTCGCCGGTTATGGAGGTAAAATACGGAAGTTCTGTTCGCATAACTGCTACATTGAAAAAGGCTTTGGAACAGGCGATTTCGAACTCTGACATATTATTTTTGACAATTTAAATCTCAAAACACAAAATTTTATTGAATTTTGAAAAATGAGATAGTATCATAAAAGTGGTTGATTCTGTCATTTGTTTAGATTTTTGGAGATAAATGGGTGTAAAAGTATGGATACTATGAACTACGATAAACTCTGGAAGTTACTTATCGATAAGAAAATGATGAAGAAGGATCTGATTGAGAAGGCTGGTATATCTACGAATGCCGTGGCAAAGATGGGGAAGGGCGGAGATGTTTCTACCAATGTTCTCCGGAAGATATGCTTGGCATTAGACTGCAAGCTGGAAGACATTGTAGAAATTGAACATGGTGTAGAATGATGACAGAATCCTCTGGTAGTCCATTTTTTGGGACACAGAAAATGCTACACTTATATATATAGGATGTATGAAGTGTATGAAGCGACAGGAGAATCAAAATGGTTGTTAATAAACATGGCAGCTTTTATTTGAGAAGTGGCTGGGGAACAAAAATTATAGATGCCGTCAAAGAGGACGAAACTATCTTCTCGCCTAATAATGAGCAGACAGCAGTTGATACTATCGGGCTTGGACGAGTGATGATTAGAGCCTTAAGGTATTGGTCAGATGTGCTGGGATTGACTAGGGAAGAAAAGAAGCAGGCAGGCATTACCAAGAAAAAAACTGCGCTTTTTGACTTGATTGACCAGTATGATCGCTATTATCAGAGAATAGGCTCGTTGCTCTTGATGCATAGGAACCTTGCGAGGAACAAAGAAGAAGCGACAGCGTGGTATTGGGCTTTCAATGAATTGAAAAATCAGTCGTTTACGAAGGAAGAGTTTGTCGATGGATTTCATGCGTTCCTTGGAGTTAACGGGGTGAGCGTGAAGAGGGCAGCAATAGAAAAAGAATTTAACTGTTTCAAAAATACCTACATTGGCGATGATAAATTTGACAGAAAGACCATTATGGATGAGGATACATACCCGTTTCTTGCCCCGCTGCATCTTTTGAAGATTAATGACGAGAAGAGGTATGAAAAGGTTCCGGTCACAAAGGCAGAGATGCCTTTGGAAATCCTGCTGTATTCTATTGCCTATGATAACGGGAATGAGACAGATGGATGGGTGCAGAAGCAAATCAGCATTGATCAGTTGATGGAAGAGAAACTTCAAATCGGAAAGTATTACAACATGAGATACTCTAAATTGATTGAGATGTTGATGGAAGCGGAAAATAAGAAAATGTTGATTTTAAGCAATAATTTTGGAAACCGCCATATTGAATTGACGGATTACCCTTATCCGGGTCTGCTTAAACAATATTATGTTAGTGAGGAAAAGTAAGGATGGATTATACAAGCCTGATCAAAAGAAATAAGCAATACAAATATTCTGCGAATGTTTGCTTTGACATTCATAATGCATCCAAACTTTCCGGATTTATCCCAAACGAAACCACCACAGGTATTCTGCGTGAGTATGTCGGGAATATCATCAAATGCCGTGCGAATACACATTCAAGAATTTTGTATGGTTCATATGGAACCGGAAAATCTCATTTGCTTACGGTGCTTGGTGCGATTCTTGGGCATATTAATACTGATGGCGAAGAGTTCGAGCAGTTTGCAAAGATGATTGATAAATACGATTCTGAACTCGCAGACGACTTAAGAACATTTGCAAAAGAAGAACAAGGCTTTCTTGTGGTACCCATTTATACGGATTATCCGGATTTCAGCAATTGCATTGCATATTCCCTGAAAAGAGAGCTTGAGTCAAATGGAATTGAGGTGACGTTCTCGGGATTCTTTGATGAATCTTTGAATTTGTTGAAAAAATGGATGGGCGGAGAAGAGTCAAAGAAAAGGCTTCAAGAGGAGTGTGCTAAGCTTTCCATAGCAGCAGCTGATCTGAAACATGGACTGGAAGCGTATGATTCTAGATATGAGAAGCTCTTTAGAAAAATATATAGCGAAATATCCTATGGAGCAGAATTCAATACTACTGCGGGTAGCTTGATAGGAAATCTTGATAAAGCAAATGCATCTATTGCCGGTAAGTACAGGGGAATAGTCTTTATCTTTGACGAGTTTGGACGCTATATTGAGGACAACGGGGATAATATCCGCGTAAAGGATATCCAGGATATGGCTGAATACTGCGATCACTCCGATTATGAGAATCACCTCATCCTTGTTTCTCATAAGCAGCTTTCATTGTATACAGATGAGATGAAGAAATCTGTCAGCGATGAATGGAAAAAGGTAGAGGGACGTTTTAAGCCTACATCAATCAATATTAAGTATGATCAATGCTTGTCGCTGATAGGAAGCATCATACCAAAAACTGGAAGATGGGAGGCCTTTAAGAAGAAATTTGGCAGCAGGCTTAATGAGCTTTATAACCAAGCGTGGGACTTCAAAGGATTTTTGATGCCTACCGGAAACGATGAAGAGAAAGAAGGATATCTTGAAGACGGATACCCGCTCCATCCTATAACGCTGTATGCGTTGGATCGTCTTTCGAAGAAGGTGGCTCAGAACGAAAGAACCTACTTTACATACCTTGCAGGGGATGAGGATTACTCATTATCTTATCAGCTCAAACAGTATGATACAAAGGAGTTTCATTTCGTTGGCCTCGATGCTATTTACGACTATTTTGAATTTAATATTCGAGCTTATAAGACCGACGAGTCGTATGAAGTTTATAAGAAACTCCAGTATGCTATAAGCAAGCTTGGCTTAGACCACAAAGGGCTTCCAGCACGGATACTTAAGGCTATGGCGGTGATTTCTATCATCGGTGATAGCTCTGTTATCATATCAGACCGAGAGACTCTGATGAATGTGATTGATGCTCCGCCGGACGAGCTTTCAGCGGCGATTGATATGCTTGAGCAGAAGAAAATCATTAAGTTCATGCGCCAGTACGGATATTTTGATTATTTCGACAGCAGCATCTTCGATCTTGATGGCATGATTGAAGAAAAGCTTGCTGGAGTTAGCGATGAGATGATAGTGACCGTGCTGAATGATGATTTTTCGGATTTTGCGGTTTATCCGCATGCATACAATGAAAGATTTCATATGAACAGGGTTTTTCTGCCTGTATTCGCCAGGAAGGAGGATCTGAGCCGTCGTGCACTGTTTACCTCAATACCCAAGTATTATGATGGGCTTGTGATTTTTGTTTTGGATAACAATACTCAGGCGGAAGAGTATGCAGATTTAAAAATTGCACCGGACAGGGCAATACTGCATGTTAACGGTAGAGCAGGCATTCTTGAGCAGGAAGTTCGCCGATATCTTGCCATACAGTATTACTATTCCAAGAGAAATGAGCTCGCCAAGGATGATCCTACAGTTGTGAAGGAGCTTGAACTTTACCTCAATGAGCAGAGAGCAATTATCTCTGAGATGATTCGTAATTGGAGGAACTACAAAGGCAAAGAAATATTTACTATGTTAAATGGCGAGGTTAGAGAAGTATCGTCCGAGTGGGAGCTTTCAAACCTTGCATCAGAGCTGATGTTTGAGTCTTTCCCACAGACTATAATCGTTAACAATGATATTCTGAACAAAAACAATTTATCAGGAGCAATAAAACAGGCGAGGAGAAAAGCACTGGAGAGTATTATGTCAGAAGGCGATATGTACGCCAATTGTCCGCCGCTGTCTCCAGAGTGTAATATCATTCGTTCTGTTTTGTCAATGAATGGGATAGGTGATGATGTCGGAATTTCGGAGAATAGGCTGAATCATCTTGCTGACGGGGTTGTTTCCGGGGAATATGTCATGCAGGAGATTCAAAACTTTATACATAAAGCCGAACAGGGACAGTATGAGTTAAGCAAGATATATGAGAAGCTGAAGCAGGAGCCGTTCGGACTTAGGGATGGTTATATACCAGTTCTTCTTGCGTTTGCAATGAGAGAATATCAGAACGTTTCGATATATTTTCATGGGACTGAGCATGACTATACTGAAGAGGAACTGGTAAAAGCCTTATCAGAGGCTGAGAATTATACCATTTACATTTGTAACTGGAATGGCGATCAGCAACAGTATATCGAAGAGCTGGAGAAGCTTTTTAAAAGATATCTTGCGGGCACCAAGGGAACGAACCGGTTAAAACGGCTTTATACAGCGATGAACAGCCATTATGCTTCGATTTCCAAGAGTGCAAGAACTACTGAAAAGTATGTTTCCACAGAGGCTATGAAATATCGTGATATCTTGAATGTGACACATACGGACTACAACAAGTTCTTCTTCGAAACTTTAACGGAGATAGATGGAGATATCCAAGGCCTGGATGTTCGCATCAAGAATATAATAACTGAGCTGGAAGCCGTTCCGCAGAAACTGATAAAGAAAACTGAAAAGGCAATAAGGGGCGTATTCAAAATCGAAGATGACACCAGCATTGCCCAGGGACTGCTTGAATTATATAAAGCCGAGTGGGAAGAGAAAAGCTCAAAAGCATTTGATTACAGCACGAATTCTTTCCTTGAATATTTATCCGGGATTGGCGATGTGACTGATGATCAGCTGGTAGAGGCGTTGTCAAAGATATTAACAGGTTTTGAAATTGAGTTTTGGTCAGACAGCAAGGTGGATGATTTCACAGATATACTGAGAAACATCCTTACTAAGTTAGATGATTATGAACCAAGTGATGAGCTGGGAGAGGGCGATATCAAGATGACCATTGAGTACGGGCATCAGGCACCTGTAATATCAAGATTCTCGGAGGAAGAGCTTAGTACAAATGGACAGATGATGTTAAACAAGATGAAGTCGACCATAAAGAGTTTTGGCGAGTCATTGAGTTATGAGGAAAAGCTGAATGTTATGTCGCTGATTTTTAAGGATATAATTGGATAGAAAGTGATGAGAAATGGTTTACTGGTGTAAAAAATGCGGTATTCCGATATTTGATAAAGAATTGCATGAGTGCACTTGTGATGGCAAAGTGGTGAAGATTTCAGAGAGCACCATTTGCAATCCAGTCTTTAAACAGGAGAGGAAACTTCTCAGCAGGATTGCCGGAGAGGATCTTATGGGTAAAGATTTATGGTATTTGGGTGGAAGCAATTATTATTATGATGGAAAAATAAATAGGATTTCATACAGAGACTGGTACAAAAACAAGGAGCATCTTTCATGCGCTGAGGAATTTCGGCAAAACATCGAAATTGAAGATTACGAAGACTATCAGAAGGTCGTTCAAGCGAACGAAACATATATCAAAAACATCGTATTTGAGGCCGAACAGTATATCTATGAAACAGTGAAAAAGTACCCAATGCCGGAGTATATCCCGACGATTTCTTTTTCGGGAGGGAAAGATTCTTCGGTGGTCAGCCGGATTGTCATGGATACATTGCAGACAGATTCTATAATTCATTTCTTCGGGGACACTACATTAGAGTTTCCGGAAACTTATGAATATGTAAATAATGGATTTAGGAAGGAGAATCCGAGGGTTGCATTGCTGCCTACTGAAACGGAGAATGATTTCTTTAAGCTGTGTAATGTTTTTGGGCCGCCAAGTCAACATGAGAGATGGTGCTGCACCATTTTTAAGACTAGCAACCTGAATAAGGAATTTGATAATCTTCCTGGGAAAAGCCTTACATTCCTAGGGATTCGCCATAGTGAATCAGTGGCAAGGTCGAGGTATGAAAGAACACAGGAGGAATCGAAGATATCTTCTCAGGTCAATGCCATGCCGATAATCACATGGAAGGATTATGACGTATGGCTTTATATACTGTATAAGAAAATGACCATAAATCCCTGCTACCAGTATGGCTATAAAAGAGTTGGGTGCTGGTGTTGCCCGAATAATTCTGACTGGTCGATGATGCTGACGGAGATATACCATCCGGAGCAAATGCAGAGATGGAAGGATATGGTGTATGACTTTGCCCGGAAGACAGGCAAAGAGGATCCTGACGATTATTACGAGGAAGGACGTTGGCGAGTCCGGAGGGGTGCGAGTGGGTTAGAAGTAAAGAATGTATCCATTACTGATACGCCTTGTAATCTTTCGGATAAAGCACGAAACATCATCATTGAGAAAAAAATCTCGAAAGATGTTATTGAGCTTTTCAAGCCGCTTGGAGATTTAAAAATTGTTGAAAAACAGGATTCGACGTACATATCTGTATATGACTACGACAAGTCAAACGAGTATAGAAAAGTATGTGAGCTGATTATTAAGTTTGGAACAAATGTTGTAAAGGTTCTGCCGGAGGACAGAATAGATGCAACCAATCTGGTGAACAGAATAAAATGCCAGATGAGGAAATATCAGTTTTGTATCCGGTGCACAGCTTGTGATTCGACTTGCCCTAATGGAGCAATAGATACGATTCATGGCCGGTACCATATTGATGAAACGAAATGTACACACTGCAAACACTGTATCGCCAAATTTTATAATGGCTGTATTATGTGCGATGTGTTATCTGCAAAGAAGGGGTCTTGATGATTTACTTTGATAATGCTGCAACAACCAGAATCAAGCCGCAGGAAGTATATGACGCCGCTCTTGAGTATATGAGAGATATCGGCGTCAGTCCTGGAAGGGGAAGTTACCAGCTCGGCATAGAAGCTTCACGCAGACTTTATCATTCAAGGTGCAGCGTAGGGAGATTCTTTGGACTTACCGAGCCGGATCGCGTTGTCTTTACAAAGAATTCTACTGAGGCAATTAATTTGCTTCTTAATGGATTGCTTCGAGAAGGCGATCATGTAGTGATCTCCTGCTTCGAACATAATGCTGTGCTTAGGCCGTTGGAAACACTTAAGAGAGCCGATCTGATTGATTATTCTGTGGTGCAGCCCGATGATTTGAGTCTATCACCAGAGGAGCTTTATCTAAAGTATGCTACAGATAAGACCAGACTTATAGCTTTTACTCTGGCAAGTAATCTCACAGGCAGGATTGTATTTAGAGAGGAAGTTTTTAAATATTTTAAGGATAAGGGTGTAAGCACTTTTGTAGATGCCTCGCAAGGAGGCGGAAAAATAAAGCTTTCCATGGGAGGGCAGGGAATAGACTACCTTGCGTTTACCGGACACAAGGATTTGCTTGCCATTCCGGGAGTTGGGGGGCTCTGTTGCGAGACGAGTGAGCTTCCAAGACCGCTGCTCCAGGGAGGAACCGGGATACATGGCGAAGAATATGTTAATCCGAATATTTTCCCAGAGGGATACGAAGCGGGAACCCTGAATATGCCGGCGATATATAGTCTTAAAACAAGTCTAGAGTTTATTGAGAGGGAACGAGTTGCGATAGAGCAACGGGAAAATGAACTTCTCGGCATGTTCTTTGCGGAATTAGATAAGTTGGATGAAGTTACTGTTTATGATCGGGAGGCAAGGAGAGTTTCGACTTTCTGCTTCAACATAAAAGGAATTTCATCAGACAGGGTTGTGGCATACCTTGACAAGAAGGGCATATGTGTTCGGGGTGGAATTCACTGTGCGATTTTAGCACATGAAGCAATACATACTGTACAAACGGGAGCGGTTCGAGTTAGTCTGAATTACCAGAATTCAGAAGAAGAGGTGCAGCTCTTTGTTGACGCATTAAAGGAGTTGTGTGGATAATGCATATAGTTTTTTACAGCACAAGCAATGTATTCAAGGCGGAAGAACTTTTAACAAATGCAGGAGTTTCTTGTGAAGTGGTTCCGACACCTGTTCAGGATAAAGCATACTGTGGAGTTTGTATCAGGACTTCAGAGGACAAAGCGCTTGAAATACTGAAAGAGATAGAGTTCAAAGTAATAGAGGAGGCATGAAATGTCGTTTAGAGACATTCCTTTGCTTAGATATTACAAGACATACAAGCACAATCTTGTAAGGGAATTCTATACGCCGGTACTTAAAGAAGCGGTTCTTTATCAGAGGGCTGTTGGCTTTTTTACTTCCGGAGCATTGATCGACCTTACAAAGGGATTGAGGGGGCTGACAAGAAACAAGGGTAAAATCCAGTTCATTGTCTCACCGAGGTTGTCAGAAGAAGATATCGAAGCAATAAATAAGGGGTATGAACATAAGGAAATAATTGGAAGAGCTCTTATGAGAGATTTCAAGGAGCCAGAAAATTACTTTGAAGAAGAGAGACTTAACTTTCTCGCATATTTGATAGAAGAAGGTTTCCTTGATATAAAAGTGGCCTTTACGCCGCCAAGTAAATCCATGGGAATGTTCCATGAGAAAGAGGGAATTGTGACCGATGAGAATGGAAATAAGATCGTTTTTACCGGATCGCTTAATGAAACGATAAATGCTTTCCATGTCAATTCGGAGTCCATTGTCGTGTTTAAGTCTTGGGAAGAATCAAAAGCGTATGTAGATGAAATACAGAAAGACTTTGAGCAGCTTTGGAATAAGGAGGATGACGATCTGGAAGTATTGGATTTTCCGGATGTACTTAGGGAAAAATTCAAGGTTATGAGGAAACCGGAATTAGATGCGTTCTTTACAGGGGAAGAGTTGCCGGAGGAAGAAGAATACGATACCCATATAGAAGCGCCTGATAAGGGAATTCCACATGTTCCCCATGGATTTGAGTTCAGACCATATCAGAAAGAAGCAATCAACAAATGGGCTGAAAACGATTACCGAGGGATTTTTGATATGGCCACTGGTACCGGCAAGACATATACAGGGCTTGGAGCGGTAGCCCGGCTGTATGAGGATAAAAAGAGACTCGCAATTATAATAGTTTGCCCGTACCAGCATCTTGTTGAGCAGTGGGTTGAAGATATAGAACTTTTTAACATGATACCGACTATAGGGTATTCAGCATCAAAGCAGAAAAATTGGAAAAAGCGGCTGGAGGACGATATTCTGGATTTTTCGCTCGGAGTCATAAATACATTTTGCTTTGTCACAACAAATGCCACGTATTCTTCGAAGTTTGTTACTGAGCAGATGAAGCAGCTAGGAAAAGATACTCTTCTCCTTGTAGATGAGGCACACAATTTTGGCTCACCAAATTTGCGTGCAAGGCTGTATCCAAACATCCAATATAGGCTGGCATTGTCCGCCACCTTAGACAGGCATGGCGATGAAGAAGGTACGGACGCCCTGAAGGCGTATTTTGGAGACAAGTGTATTGAATATGATTTAAAGAGAGCTATCGATGAGAAGAAGTTGACACCCTACTATTATTATCCGGTTCTTATTTATCTCGACGATGACGAGTACGAAAAGTATAAGGAACTATCATACTTGGCTTCAAAGGAATGTCATAAGGACAAGCATGGCAAGCTGTTAATTACAGAAAAAGGGAAACGCCTTCTGCTTCAGCGTGCGAGAGTTGTCGCAGGAGCCAAAGGCAAACTTACTAAACTTCGTGAATTAATGGAAAAATATAAGAATGATACGCATATTTTAGTTTATTGTGGTGCGACGCGAACGCAGGATTTTTCAAACGATAGTTCCGAACGGGATGAAGAAGGTGAGAGACAGATTGTTTCGGTATCCAAAATGCTTGGAAATGAACTGGGCATGAAGGTGACTCACTTTACATCAAACGAGTCTGCGGAAGAAAGAGAAGTAATAAAGCAGTGCTTTGCTACAGCTTCTCCATACCAGGCGATAATTGCAATTAAGTGTCTGGATGAAGGCGTAAATATTCCGAGCATAAAGACAGCATTTATACTTGCGAGCACCACCAATCCGAAGGAATACATCCAAAGGCGAGGTCGTGTGCTTAGACTGGCAAAAGACAAGCCGTATGCAGTGATTTATGATTTCGTAACGTTAACAGAGCCAATGGAGGATATAAACCCATATAACCCTGATTTTAATTGCGAGAAAGCCTTGGCTAAAAGGGAACTGCAAAGAATCAAAGAGTTTGGCAAAATAGCTAAAAATGCACGGGATTCCGATGAGTTGATTAATGATATAGAGTCAGCGTTCGGAATAACGGAAAAAGAAACAGAGGAGGCCATCGATGGAGACGAATTTGAATGATAAGCTGGATGAAAGAAAGCTCGATACCATCAAGCTGAGGTTGTTGGAGATGGAGTCTGACAATATTGTCAAAAAAGAATCTAATCCAGCAATGATTAACAAGATCCAGAGGATGATTATGACGGAGGTAGAGAAGAGATGATCATAAAAGAAATCGAGATGTATAACTTCCGTCAATATGTCGGGAAACAGAATATAGAATTCTCTACCGATAAAGAAAAAAACGTCACGGTTTTGATTGGTGTAAACACTTCAGGAAAAACGACAATCATCAGGGCGTTTGAGTGGTGTCTTTATGGGAAAAATGGATTCGAGGATCCGGTTCTTCTCAATAGCGATGTGCGCTCTAACATGTATGTTGGTGATACACAGACGACCTATGTTGCGATTACTTTCACCCACGACGACATGCAGTATATTTTAAAGCGTTCTTTTACGTATGTTTGTAGCGATAGACGGACAGGGAAAAATGGCGTTGAGGTTACGTTAAACAAAAAACCGGATGAAGACCTTACGCTTGAGTATTTGCTTTCTGATGGTCAAACGAAGACGAATGTTGAGAGAAATAACATAGCCGAGTCTATTGACCGGGTACTTCCGATGGACTTATCGGACTATTTTTTCTTTGGCGGTGAACGAATTTCTGGAATTGCAAACAGAACAGATTTGTCTAAAGCTGTACGAGGATTGATGAGGCTGGATGTTCTGGAACACTCCAGGGATCATCTTCAGGTGGTGGCAAGGAATTTCAACGGAATGATCGATACTTCTGGCAATGCGGCCGCGCAGAAGGCCAGGGATAGTCTCGAGACCTATCGGAAGAAGAAGGCTATGTTGCAGGGCGATCTCCAAAATGCGGAAAGAGAACGGGATTACTGGAATGGAAAAGAGAAAGAGTATAGCGTAGAACTTTCCAAAAGTAATGTAGAGCAGGTAAAAAAGGCGAAAAGGGAACGTGACCGCATTGAAAGCACGCTAAAAAGAGAACAAGAACGCCTGGAAGCTTGTAAGAAAGCAATGGTTGCTGCATTCAATATGAAACCATATGCTTTCTTTGGAATGCCTGCTATAAAAAACGCATTAGATATTCTTGAAGCTGTTAAGGATGATACGGAGAGTGTTCCGGCTATGGAACAGGAATCTATTGACTTCCTGATTCATAGAGGGATTTGCATTTGCGGAACCAGCCTTGCTCCCGATACGGCTGCTTACAGGCTTGTCATGACAGAGAGAAAGAAACTTCCTCCAGAACAGATTGGTACTGTCGTAGGCAACTATAAGAGTAAAGCTGAAGGGTATCTTTCCGGCAGTGAGTCATACTGCGATACAATTTTTGAAAAATATAGGGATTACAGAGAAACCTTACGCAGAATCGGACAGCTTCAGGATGATCTAAAAGCCGCGTCTGAACAGATAATTGATGATACAGATGCAAAGGTCATAGAAGATAAGCGCCGAGAAGCGGCAACTAAATATAAGGAAGCGCTGGATGATTATAATCAGATAAACGCTGAAATCGGTAATTGTGATGGACACATCAAAGATTGTGAACGATCAATTGAAAAATATGCAAAGAGCAGCAGTAAGAATTCCAGGGTGGCAAGATACATTGCGTATGCGGAGAACGTACTCGCTTGGCTGATTAAGACGTATCAGAGCAAGGAAGTGATTGTCCGGGAACAGTTGCAGAACAGAGTGAATGACAATTTCGCACGTATGTATCACGGTGAAAGATCAATTGTTATTGATGATAAATACCGGGTAAAATATAGCGATGTGACTACGGAGGAGTCTGATGGACTGAAGGCCGTTAAGAGCTTTGCTTTCATAGCAGCTCTCGTTTCAATGGCTAAGGACAAAATTCTTGATGACAACGATATGAAGCTGGGACAGGTTTATCCGCTTGTGATGGATGCTCCGTTTTCAAACGTGGATGAGATCCATATTGACAATATATGCAAGATCCTTCCGAAAACAGCAAATCAGGTGATTATGGCTGTCATGCAGAAAGACTGGGAGTACGCTTCAAAAAATCTTGAGCAGTATGTTGGCATCAGTTACACCATTCTGAAGGATAGAGACAGCGAGGGCAAGGAAATTGACACTTCCACGCATATCAGGAAGGAGGCTTCTCATGTTTGATGGAAATCAGGATTTTTATGGATTACAGGCCAATTATCTGAAAGACCTGTGTGAGCTGCGAGGTAATGTTCCGGACAAAGCGCAGCACAATAATTTTAAGATTTTCACTTCTTATGTTGATGCTTATACAGTGTGTCCATTGATTGGGTATCAGTATAGAAGGAGAATTCCTATGGGTTCTGCCAATGACGGAGATGTTGGTATCTTGTATGAGCAGATATCCAAAAGGAAAAAGGAACTTCGCTTTGTCTATCAGACAATCATGCTGATTGATGAAGATTCAGAGCCGGACGTGGATAAAAGAATCTACCGTGCATTCAGGCTGTCGGAGACATCGGAAGATGATAAAGTGCAAATTGCTGAGAATATGAAGATCTTTAATGAATATTTCCTGGGTGGAGTAGATGTTCTGCATGAGCAGTTTGTTGATCGTTGTACAGATGATGATTCCTATCTGAGAAGGATTTTTGATTATGTCAAAAAATTTGACGAGGAGCAGGACGGAGAAGCGTTAAAGGCGAGTATTGATTCGATTTTGAATAAGTGATTGAGATATGGATATATATTGGGGCAAGGAGGCGGACGCATGCGACGAATTTGTGCAATCAGCATTTGAATACTATTACGTCGATACGGTAGCTGAATTACTCCTGCCGACCGGGTTGCTGATCGACAAATCGACTCAGTATGTCGGAAGCTTTGAAAAATACGTATTCCTAAAAGGAAATAAAAATGAGATATATACCAGGTCGGAAATAGATTTCATATCCGAAGTGGGAGATATAATTGTTTTTGCAGAATTTCATAAAGATGCAAAGCGCGGAGTTATTCCCTGCAGAGTTATCGCGGTAAAAAATCCGCATTGGGAGACTCTCCGTTTTTGCATCGCATTTACAAAGATAATTAATAAGGCTAGTGACGGTTTTAACATTTGTTTTGTGGTTTCAGAAGATGGAATCATTTTTACGTGCCGGGCATATGATGAGATTACAGCCAGTAATTATTATATTTCTGATATTATTAAGACCGAAGCTCAAATGCAAGAAATTTGCGACAGATTAATGTATTCGTCGGATTACTCAGGCTTTATAGAGTATTATACATATATCCGAGATAGCATTAAATTTAAAGAGGATACGCCAGATTTTATTTTAAATAGAAGAAACGCCCAGCGATCTTTGTATGCGTATATAGAGAGGTTGCAGGAAATAGAATTAGCTATAGGTATGAACTTCTCCGGAGAAATAGAAAAAAGCTTCTGGGGTCTTGATGAACCCTGTCAGGAAACATACGCCGACAAAGTGGCAGAAGCCGATGAGTATTTGTTCAAGATAGAGCCATCTCAAGTTAACACTATGGAGATGCTCTTTGAGGCAGAGGAAATGGAAAAGCTTACTGTTGAGGCGGAGCAGCGTAATGAGAATTTGCTTATGCAGCAGAATGTGGATGACCTTGAAGAAACAAGCGACTTGGACGAGGAGACGAAAGCACTGTTGGCGGATCCAGAGTCTTTGATAAAACTTTTGAAGAAGAAACGAGGGATCTGATGGACGGGTTTGATTTAAAGGAAGGAACATACGAAGAAAGAGAAGTTTCTGAAGATGAACTTTGGTCTGCATTCAGCTGCATTTTTTCTTCAAGGTCGCGAAATGACTCAAGCTATAAATTTGGATTTCTGAAAGCAATTATCGATAATCTATACAATGTTGATGAGAACTTAAAATTGTCCTTTGACCAGCTTTTTTCTAAATTCACGGAGATATATTGGAATCTTATACTCAAGTATGGTTTGCGGCAGAAGGCCCGCACTAATGATAGTAGAAAATCTTTTATCGAACAGATTTTGCTTGGCGCAAAAGACAAATAAGGGATAATTGAAATTATTCCGTATGAGAGTCTATCGAGCCAAATGATGATCGATATATATCATCAGGTGAAAATGAAATGCAAAGCCTATGTTGTCGGAGCTTTGTTCGAGGATACCAAGCACCTGTTTTATTCATTTTCTAAAAAGGGTGAGTGGATACAGATTAATCCGCGAATGTACGAATTCATCTGCAAGCACAAGGTTATAATAGAAAAACTGAATTACTATGAACTTACAGCGTATGCAGATATGTCGCCGCTTTGTGACAGATTCCTGAGGTATGTAACTCCTGGCGGGAAAATAATAGATATTGGCAGCGGACACGGAAAAGATATAAAATATTTCCTGAGCAAGGGATATGAGGCTGAAGGAATAGATGCATCATTTGAGCTATGCCGGATATCGAATGAGCATGGACTCAAAGTTGAGAACATTACGATTCGAGATCAGAATCCTAGAGAGTTTTGTGATGGAATTTGGGCGAATGCTTCACTCGTGTATGTTTCAGTGAAGGAAATTGAAACTTTTTTCGTAAAAGCTAAGAGCTTTCTGAAAAAAGAGGGGGCTATTTTCGCATCTATGAAGGTGGGACTGCAGACGGATAACAACGGGAGAACAAGCCCTGAAACACTGCTGTTTTAGAAGGGTGGTCCATCATCAATATATTCCATAATATCAGAGACAGAACAATGTAGTAGCCGGCACAACTGGTTTACTGTATTTGTGCTGATGCTATTGCCTTTTTTAATGGAATGATATGTTGCTTTTGAAAATCCCATTTTAAAAAGCGCATAGGATGAGATATTCTTTTGTGCCATAGTTTTAAAGAGTGGGCGATAGCTGATCATGTCTCCGATTTATTCTCCTACTGTAGTATATGTGATTATTGTATGGATATACTCGGATATTGAAAATGTACGAATATACGAGTATAATCATGCATATGAAAATCACATATGAGGAGAGAAAAGAGATGTCGCAGATAAAAGGTATTTTTGAAAGGGCAACTATCCGAGGAATCGCAGATTATTTGCTGTTTGGCATTGGGCCAGATAAAGAGGAACGGGATTATGAAGAACGGATGGATGAAATTTATCAGAGGTTAGAGACAACAGTTGCGAAATATGATCTAAATCCAAACTCGGAATTATTGGATTTGTGTAATGAACTTACAAGTGAAACTGCAAGTGTGTATATGGAAATAGGACTGCAGGTTGGAATCTTGTTGATGCAGGAAATAAAGAAAAATAAAGATAGGGGAAATTAAGAGAACATTACTAAGAGTCGTCGGCTTCTTTATGCTGCTGACTTTTTTAAGGCTCTTTTTTAGTAACCGTTTAGA
>ERZ1090879.913-NODE-913-length-17168-cov-36.101151_pt1 | contig 17168 bp, 16 predicted proteins | sample MGYA00478472_ERZ1090879 | MGnify/ENA primary metagenome ERZ1090879 (study PRJEB33644, sample SAMEA5815723) | chicken gut metagenome | biome: Chicken; feature: Gastrointestinal Tract; material: Caecum | place: Ireland | collected 2019-01-01 | study: A study of the...
AAGTACGACCATTTTCAGCGACAATTTTTCCCGTTGACTTCCGCGAACGCTGTGCCATGATCCCTGCACGAAACGGCAAAAAATTCAGGAGGAAAAAACTAAATTATTGTATAAGATCCAGATAAATCCGAACAAAAAAATGGACTCAGTTGTAAACCTCTTTATGGTTCAACTGAGTCTATAATGTCTTTTGTGAACGAAAAGGCTACACGCATTAGTCCTTATATTGCCTATATAATATCAAATTGCACCGCAAAAATCAACGAATACACGCCATAAAAATATCGAAGGCAAATTTCTTTGCCCTCGATATTTTACTCAACCCGTTCCACTATCGTAATACCGCCTTTCAGCATGATAACAATACTTCCATCGCCCTGTACCCGTATATATTCGACCAACAGCCGCACGGTTCTATCGTCGTATATATCAAAGCATAAGGTCTCATCGGTCAAAAGATTTTTGATACGCTCTATCTCCGTATGGACTTTTTCATTACTTTCCATTTTCGTTCGCACCAATTTTAACTGTTCCCGCAATGCCGCCAAAGCATTCGTTTGCTGTTCTATCATTTGTTCTATCCGCCCCTTATCCCCCTCTGTCTTTTCAAGCAATTCGATACTATCGTCAATTTCCCCTTTTATCGTTTCCATCTGCCGTTCAATTGCATAGGAATCTAACACATTGTTTTCCCCCGTCAAGGCATACGAGAGGTTTGACAGAATCAAATCCATAACTTCCTTTCGGTTCTGAATGGCTGTTTTCAATGCACGACAAATAGCTTTTTGTAGTTGTTCTTCATCAAGCGTTATCGAATTTTTACAATATTCTTTACCGTGATCAACCCTGCTCATACATCTCCATACCTTTCGGTTGACACTGTTGCGCACCCATGTCCTACGCCTATAAGGGCTGCCGCATTCACCGCAAACCAACAGATTTGTCAAAGCGAATTTGCCACTGTATTTTCCCTGTTCCGTAATTGTTTTATCCGAGACTTTCCGCATACCGCCGCGCCGAGCCATCTCCGCTTGCGCCATTTTGAAAACCTCTCTTTCGATTATAGCCGGATGGTTATTCGTGACCAAATATTTTGTCATCTCGCCGTGATTTCTTTTTATCTTTTTCGTCAGACAGTTTTCCACATAGGTCTTTTGATATATCACATCACCGCAATACCGCTCATTCGTCAAAATGCTGTATATATTTCCTTTACTCCATTCAGCTCCTCCCTTTTTAGTGTGGTAGCTCCTTGCCTGCAAATACGCTTTAATTTGGTCAATGGTATCTCCCGTAATGTACCTATGAAAAATATTCCGCACGATTTCCGCTTCTTCCGGTACGATTGCAGGCTCACCGTCCTCGCCCTTACGATACCCCAATATATTATAGCGGAACGCATACGTTCCCGTGCGCATCCGCTGCTGAATACCCCAACGCACGTTCGCGCTGATATTTTCGCTTTCCGCTTGCGCCATTACGCTATGGAAACCAATCACCATTTCGTTGTCTATTTTCATCGTATCCAAATTTTGTTCCTGAAAATAGACACCTACTCCCATTGCTTTTAATTGCCGCACATAATTTAAGCTGTCCACCGTATTTCTTGCAAATCTTGCAACGGATTTTGTAAGTATCAAATCTATTTTTCCTTTCTTGCAATCGCGTATCATCTCTAAAAAATGCTTTCGTTTTTTGGCAAGCGTACCTGTAATGCCTTCGTCCGCATAAATTTTCACCATACGCCACCTCGGATTTTTGACGATTATATCCGTGTAATAAGAAACTTGGGCGGCATAGCTTTCAAGCTGATCCTCACTGTCTGTAGACACGCGGCAATATGCAGCCACGCGCAGAACGGCGTTTGCATCATTCCCCTTGACTAATAACGGATTCGCTTCTATTTTCGTCACTATCTTCTGCCGCATTGCTCTTGACCTCCTTTCCCAATACTTCCGCTCCGTTGATAAATCCCACCGCTATCCTGCCGTCTTTATGTATTTTGATACCCGAAACGGCTTCTGACGCATTGATTCCATGTACCGTCAACAAATTCGGATTTTCCATGATTGCCCCTACTGCGGACAATATCCCTCCGAACACCAACGCATCGTCAACATATAAATCGCTCTCACATCCGTTCGGACAATACCATCTTTCACGGTTTTTCCATTTTGTCCTGCGATGAACGAACTTTCCGCATTGCCCGCAAATCGCTATCTTTTTAAGATATTCCACCTCTGCGCTCAATGTAATTTTCTTGTTACCCCGTTTAGATTTTTCTTCATTCGCAAGTTGAAACTCTTCTTCCTCGATGATTGCTGAGTATTCGTTCATTCCGATATATTTTTCGTTTTCTATGATACGAAAAACTTTATTTTTATTCCAACAACAGCTGCCTAAATAGAACTCTACCCGCTCCTCGGTCAGCTTTTCGGCGATCTCCTGTAATTGTTTACCTTGCCTGTATTCCCGGAATATTCGGCGCACGATTTCGGCTTCTTTCTCTATAACCGTAATCTTTCCGTCTGCAACGCCGTAGCCGTAACATATCATTCTATTTGCCATAATTGCCCCCTTGCCTTTCTATTCTCAATTTTAATTCGCATTTCAGTACAAAGACCAACGCGCCGTCCTGTTCGACATAGATTCTATCGACAATTTCATTGAACAGGCTTTCATCCATTTCCACTAAAAACTCATGATTATCTAATACCCGTTTCAAAGCCCGAAGCCTTTCCAAGCATTTTTCTTCTTCGTCCTCATTCACGAGTTTCAACCGTCGTTCCCGCAGCGCTGACATACGGCTTTTTAATCTGTCCGTCTTTTCAAAATATAATATGTCATCGATCACGCCTTTCAAAAACAAATCACTGTACGAACTGTTTTGCTTGGACAGTGCAGCCATTTCCGCATCAATTTCCCCGATTTCGCCGTTACCGCCGTTCACTTTTGCCTTTAACGCCTGCAACTGCAATATCGTTTCGTTCACGACAGTTTTTTCATTCTGTTTCAATGTATTGAACATTCGTACAAAAGCAGCGCGCATATCTTTGTCCGAAAGGTTCGGAGCATGACATTCTTCCATAGTCATGCCTTTCTTTCCGCATTTCCAATAAACGGAATCGCCTTTGATGTGCTTTTTATAGCCCCACCCACACTTTTTGCAAAATATTTTACCCTGAAAAAACTGCCTTTCCCCTGCCTGCTTAACATATTTTCTTTTCCGCTCTCTCCGAATTTCCTGTGCGGCTGCATATTCAGCCTTTGGAATTATGGCATCATGCGAGCCTTCATAAAGGAACATATCTACTTGCCCGCGATTTATCCTTTTCCGCAGCGGCAGAACTGCGGGAGTATATTTCTTTTGCAGTAATGTATCGCCGATATACCGTTCGTTTTTCAAAATATATGCGACATGTTTCCTATTCAACTCACCGCCGTTCATATCATGAGTTTGCATATGCTTTATAATTGCAATTTCTCCCATTCCCGATAAATACAGTTCAAATATTTTTTTTACATTTTCAGCTTCCGCTCGTGAAACGACTAAATCCCCGTCCTCTATCTTGTAACCATACGGCGCCGACACAATCCGGTAATTCCCGTTTTCCATTCGCATCCGTATCGACGTAGACATTCTCCGCGAAGCGGACACCGATTCTTGCTGCGCAAATTCACTCTTGATATACAACAGCATTTCAGAGTTCATCTGCTTTGTATCGAGGTTATCGTTTTCAAAAAACACGCTGACCCCGCAAGATGTCAACTCTCGCACTGATTCGATACATTCAAGAGCATTTCGAGCAAATCTTGTCACGCTTTTGACGAGAATACGGTCAAGCTTTCGGCTCCTCGCATCTTTCAACATTCGCTTGAATTCTTCCCGCTTTCGCATCTCTGTTCCCGTAATGCCTTCGTCCGCATATATATCCACCAATCGCATTTTTTCATTTTGACGGATATAATCGTTATAGTATTTTACCTGTGCAAAAAAAGAATTTTGCTGATCTTCCGAATCTGTGCTGACTCGGCAGTATGCTCCGACACGAATTATATCTGCCTGCTCTCCCGCTTTTTTCGGTCGGATGATTTTGACTTCCTTTTCTCTTACCGCCACCTCGATACTCCTTTCAAATATGACCCTACATCCTTAAACTACGGGAATAACCATATTCCCTGTTTTTTCTGCATTTTTACGGTTCAGCCGCTCCGCTACCTTTCCGCTTATTTCGCCGTGCAAATATAAATTCCGCACGACCGCCCATGACATCCTATAAACAGTTTCATTTTTTTGCCGCTCTTCCGCGCTGATCATTTTTCCTCCATAATTTTACAGGAACGATGCAGCGCGACGGCATAAGTCCGATACGCTCCATCTTCCCGATGTTTTTTATCTTCCTTATGCCGTTTGGCAAGATATTCAGTTGTTGTGAAAGTAAGAGCGCAAGGGCCGTAGTCCTTGCGCTCTCGCTCTATTCTTTATTCGGTTGTTCTTTCGGGCCAAACTGATTTCGCAGGGCTTCGTACCCCGCAAAAATCAGTTCGACTTTCGATATCCCGTGTTCTTTCAGAAAGGCGCAGATCTTATCGTGCGATTCCCGCGACAGCCGCGTATTGAACTGCTTGGTCGCCTGATCCCTTTCCTCTTTGTTGCGGATTTCATAGTTTCTCCGCGCGCGGCGCAGAGGCGTTTCTTCTTTCTTTGCCATAATGCCCTCTCATTCCGTCACGGCGCAGATGATCGCGCCGATACAGTTCATAATAAACGCGCCTGCCGCCACGACGCCTATGAACAATACTTTCAGCAACCCTTTCCCGAACCTCAAAACCGTTCTCATGTCAACACCTCCGCTTAGTCCGCATACACAAGCTCGGAGAGGATCTCTTCCTCAATGAGCCGTTTTATCTCGGTCTGCCTGCGCAAGTCCTCCATAAAATCGCCCGTGCGCTTGTACCTCTCGTCCTGCGACAGCTTGGCATACATCGTTTCGTACAGTTCGTCCGCCTGCCTATCTATCCCGTGCAGGTATTCGGGCAGATTCTCTATCGCCCAATACTTGCCTACGTTATGCTCCTCGAGATATTTCAGAGCCAGCGTTCCGTACTTGCCGTAAACGTGCCGGACGGGCTTTACCGCTTCGCGGTAGACTTTGATCTCCTCTGCCGTCAGCCCCTCGCCCATGTCCGCTTTTGCAATGATCTCCTGTGCGTTCATGACCGCGCCCTCCTTTTCTTGTTTGTACTCCTATTATATCGTGCTATCACGATATTGTCAAGAGTTTGCCGCATACTTTTTCGGAAATTTTTTACGTTACCAACGCTGCGATACCGCGCACGAGATACGGGCAGGCAACGAGGATCACAAAGATAACCACAAGACCAACAAAATAGTTCACGATCATCTTCTTTGCCTTTTCTTTCTCTTCGTTCTTTTGAGCTATCGCAAAGAACACGCCCATTACAATGCTCCAGATCGCCGCCGTACCCAAGAACACCCAAACCATATAGGGCTGGTACTCTTTGAACAAGTCCTCTATATACGAAGATACCTCCTCGTATTGATCGCCAAGCTCCTGCGTATAGCTGTCGCCACAAAGCGTACAGGTATAAACTCTGGTCGTCACGCCGTTTTCGGAGGTCGAATCGGTGATTGCATAGCTGTGTCCCGTCGCAGAGATTGTTTCCGTGTATTCGTCCCCGCACTTATCGCAGACGTACCGCCGCTGTCCGTCCTCCGTACAGGTCGCCGCCTTTACGATGAAGTTGGAATAGTTATGCCCCGTAGGATAGACGCCCGTTTCCTCTTCCCGTTCAAAACCGCAGACCTGACAGGTATAGACGGTTTTCCCAAACTCCGTGCAGGTCGCGTCTTTTGTTGCCATAACAAAATTATGACCGAGCGGCTGCGTTACGCTGTCTTTATAGGAACTGCCGCAGCGCGAACAGGTGTGCAGCGTATAGCCGCCCTCCTCGCAGTTCGCAGATACCGTTTCCGTTACATACGAATGTCCGAGCGGCTGTGTCTGGCTTCCGTTATAGCTTTCTCCGCAGCGGGTGCAGGTATATACCGTTCCGCCGTATTCCGTACAGGTAGCCGATTGTTCTTCCGTCACATAGTTATGCCCGACAGCCGCCGTTTCATTGTCGCGGTAACTGTCTCCGCATCTCGTGCAAGTATAGATCGTGTAGCCACGCTCCGTACAAGTCGCTTCCACGATAGACGCAACATAGCTATGCCCCGTTGCTCCCGTCGGATTGTCCGTATAGCTCACGCCGCACCGCGTACATTTATAGGTCGTGTACCCATCTTCCGTACAGGACGAATCTTCCGTTGTCGCTGTGTAACTGTGTCCGAGCGGCTGCGTTTCGTTGTCCGTGTAGTTATATCCGCACTTCGTGCAGGTGTATGTCGTATAGCCTGCGCTTGTGCAAGTCGGATCGGTAACGCTTGCGGAAAAGCTGTGTCCTGCGGGAGCTGTTGAATTGCCCGTGTAACTGTCGCCGCAGCGCGTACATTTATACAGCGTATATCCTCCGCTCGTGCATGACCCGGTCGTAGTCGTAGCCGTATAACTGTGACCGAGCGCGGAAGTTTTATCGCTTGTATAGCTGTTCCCGCAGACCGAGCAGGTATAGACGGTATATCCGCCTGACGTACAGGTCGGGGAAACGATTTTCGGCACATAGGTATGACCTTCCGCACAGGGATCGGATACGGTTATCGTATAAGTCGAAGCATTCCCGCTTTTATCCGTTGCACGGAAAGAATACAACCCCTGTTCCGCCGTGGGCTGAATGACTGTGCCTGCCGTATAGCTCTTCCACGCGGACGATGACGGCGTTTTGTATTCGAGCTTGCTCACACCGCTGCCGCTGTCCGTTGCAGAGAACGAAAATGCTTCCTTTGTCGAACCGCCGGACGCGACTGTATTTCCGTTTGCAAGAGAAAACGTGCCGCTTGGCGCAACTGTATCGAGATAGACATAATACGTCGATGACTGATTCCCCACATTATCCTTGGTATAGAAACGGTATAATCCGTTTGCCGAAGCCGCAGTAATCGTCTTACTCGAAGAGCTTGTGGACGAATACGACCCCGCTGTCGGCGACATCCAGTAGATATTGGCGATGCCGCTGCCCGAATCGTTTGCCGTAACGGTAAAACTCTGATTGGTATACTTCCCCGTTGTGGAGGTAGACGCGCCGCTCATCGTAGGCTTTGTCGTGTCCACCCTGAACTGAAACGTAGCTTCCACCTTTACCGCGCGCGGGTGATCTCGAATAAGCGTTTCCTCTTTCCACTCTGTTCCACCTGAATAAGAAACCGTATACAGTCCGTCTGCAAGCGATGACGCATAAACCGACTTTGTCGCAGAAGAGGTTATGACCGTCCCTGAACTGTTCTTTATCTCAAAGGTGTGTTTTGAGAATGTAGAATTGGTAGCGATATTGACGGTATTTGACCCGATATATCCGCCATTAGAAAGATTTGCCGGGCTGGAATATGAAGTACCGTATATCTGGAACGCCAATTTCAGTTTATTATTTGCGTTTTTTGTAGATTGAATCTCTTCCGACTCCAACACATTCGTACCGCTTGCCTGTACGACTGTCGCCGTACTGATATAAATACCTCTGTATGCCGTGTAGTCAAACCTTATATTGTAAAGGTTCGTTTCCGCCGCCGATGCCTGCAATGCCGTTCTGCCAAAGCCAAAACAAAGTAATGCAACCATAACGGCAATCAAAACGGCAAGGATTGCGGCGATGCGCCCTTTCGATTTTATTCTCAATCCGTTCCCTCCTCTTTTTGTTCATCGAATAATGACTGCGTATAGTCCCCCGCTTTGATACGAACGCAGTTACGCAGCTCCGTACTGCCCACGAAGAACGTCTGCCCCGTGACCGCCGAGATGATCATGCGCTGTTCCTCGTCGTTGAAGCTGTCGCCCGCCTTATAGATGTCCAACACGTCCTTCATGTCGGGTGCGGACAGCTTGAAGATAAAGCTGTACTGACTGTTCTTGATGATCGCCGAGGTTTTTCCGCGCAGTTCCTCGTTCGCGTTCCAGTCCGCAATGTTCTGTGTAGCGGGAATGAAACTGCCGTTGTATTTTCGGATTCTCTTTGACATCGAATAGAAGAAATCGAGCGCGATGGGGAACTTCGGGTCTATGTAGAGATGCGCCTCGTCCGCAATGATGAGCGTCCTGTAATTCGCGCCGCCCTTGTTCCTCTCCCTCGCGTTGATGACCTCCTGTTCGATGAACCGGAACACGAGCAGCATCTGTGCGTTCGCCACGACGTTGTTCTTGTTGGCAAACAGGCTTTGGAAATCGAAGTCGATGAGGTCTGCCTCCGTCTTTAACGTAGACGGCGCGTTCCATATATCCGAATACCGTCCGTTCACAAACTTCTGCAAATACAGCTCCGCCGTGCGCATGTCGCGCTTGGTAAGCTCGTCCATACTTTCCTTATCTTTGGATTGCAATGTTTCCAAAAGGTCGGAAAAGAGCGGGAAGTAATCCGCAGGAAATGCCGAACAGTCGGTATTCTCCGTAATGCCCATTCGCTCATACGTTTCCACGGCAAGGTTATTGATGAGTTCGATGACGTCCACGGGCGCGTCCGCAAGCACGATCTTGAAGAACGATTCAAGCATTTTCAAATGCGTGTTGAACGTGACCTTGGGGTCTGCGGGCGTGCCGTCCTCCGTGAGTATCTTATAGATATGGAAAGGATTGATCCTGCCCTCCCTCGCATTGCCCACGTCGATAATGTTGCCGCAAAGATTTCGCGTGAGAGAAAGATACTCCGCTTCGGGGTCTAACACAATCACTCTTGTGCCGTTCGCCCATTCGCCCGAAATGAGCGTTTTGAGAAAGTACGACTTGCCCGAACCCGATTTGCCGATGATCATGGCGTTGCTGTTCTGGTACAGGTTTCCCCTCTTCCAAAGATTGAGAATGAAGGGATACCCGTTGTTCTTATTCTCGCCTAAAAGAATGCCGCCCTCGTCCAGAACGCAGGTGCGCACAAACGGGAACACCGCCGCAAGCGACGAGCTGTTGATGCCCCGCTCGTGGTTTTGAGTGTTGCCGCGGGCGATACCGCAGCCGTCTTAAAGCCCTCGATCTGTAAGCCGTAAAGCGTTGAAGGCTTGAAATTGCCCGTGAGCATAGCGCGGCGCACCGCTTTTTTATAATTCTCGTCTTTGAGATAGTTATAAGCAGTAATCGTCAGCGTAACGTCCAACAGACTTTCGTTCTCCGTCTGCAAGCTGTCCAAGAGCGTATCCATCGTTTCCCTGTGCGTCTCCGCGCTATTTGCTTCGCTCGCCTTGTCCGATACGATTTGCTTTGTTTCCATTTCGCCGATACACTTGTCGATACGGCGGATAGCCTTATACTTGTCCACGGGACGAACGTGCATGACGGCTTTGGTATTGGGGATATTAAACAGCCCCGCGCCCCAAGCGTTTTTGACGCGCAGAGGATAGTCTGCCACCGCAAGCACGCTCGCCTCCGTGCCGTCTATCACATATTTACTCCCGCTGAATACGACCTCTTTGGGTTTTATCCATGCAAGCAAGTCCCCGTCCGCAATATCGCGCACCTCACGTTCGTCGAACTCGCGGGAATAGCTGTATTTTAAAAACACCGCCGTATCGCGCTGACCTAACAGCTTCGTGGAAAGTCCGCTCTTTGCCACCTCGCCCGCTATATTGATCGCCGTACTCTCAATGTCAAGCTCGTTCCTGCCGTAAACCACAATATAGTAGTCGGAAAGGTACTGCTTGCGGATATTGTTGAGCTTGTCGATGCGGTCGATCCGCTCCTGTAAAATGTTTCGCTTAATTTCCCGCACGTCGCTATATTCCTCGCTTTCGCGCAATGCAGAGAGCCTGTCGAACACGTCCTTTGCAAATCCGTCCAGATTGACGGGACGGTCTATCTTCACGATGTCCGCGCTCTGGTTCATATCGAGCAGTTTCAGGGCATTGGCTATGTAATTGATGTCGATATTCTGCTGCACGACGTCCTCTATACCGAAATTCTTCTGCCCGATCTTGATAACTCTGCCGTACATTCCTCCGCTGTATATAAGCAAGCCGTTGCTCCTGATTTCCTTCAGCCCCGTAAGCGTATCCGTATTTTCTTTGGGGTTTTTTGCGTCCGCCGTGTACCGTTTCTTGGCGAACAGGAATTTTACGTTTTCAAAGATACAGATATAGAAGATACCGTCCGGCGTGGGCATGAACATAACGATTACCGCAATGCCCATAATGATTGCAAGCGCCCAGTTCCCCGCCGTGATTGCAATGAATATAAGTGCAAACACGAACAGCGCCACGATAACGTCCGCCATGGAATAGCATTTCCATACCGTGTTCTTCACCTTGATTTTCTTCGGGATTATCCTCAACTTCCCTCACCTCCTTCGCTTCCGCCGTCCGGCGCGCTCTCCGTGCCGCCGTCCGTATATTGATCCGAGCTGTCCTCCGACGAACTGCCCGAATCGCCGCTGTTGTGCGATTTTCCGCTCCGCCTCTTTACGGCGTGCGCAATGCCCTTTACGCCTTTCACCGCCAAGCCTACCGTCATGGCACTTGCGATCCTGCCGCCGTAGAACGCGCTCCTGAGCCAACCACCGCCCGCGCGCATATCGTCTGCCTGTCCGAACAGTCTTGCAAACAATGTCTGTCCTGCGGGAATGAGCATTGCCCCGCCGACGATCATGAACACCGTGAACATGGCGTTGGCAAAGCCGCTCACGCCGTCTATGTGCATGCCGTTGATAATTGGCAGTATAAGCACGAAGATATTGACCGCAAACACTGCGCCGTAGGCGAGGATTATCTTCGTTACGAACATCTCGCGCCAGTTCTTGAACCGCGCGCCGTCGTCCAGCGGCAGCGTTGACATCGCCACGGGCATCGTGAAATATGTAAAGACGATCTCGTACACCCGCTTTGCGAGATTAAGTACCGCCATGATGAGCGCGATCGCGAGCGCCACGCCCGCAATGAGCGCGGGAAGATACAGAAAGGTGTTCGGGTTGACCATGCCGTTGCACTTCCACGACGTGGGCCAGATACCGAACAATGCCGCATTGTACCCGCCAAGAATCTGCCCGACAGACAGAGAGGTCACGTCGATATTCGACGCCGAGTACCCGTTCAGCCATTCCCCGACGCAGGCATTGAAGATCGCGTTCGAGAGCTTGGTCGTGTTGTCCACCTGAAATATCCGCGCCAAAAGCTGTAACAGCGAATTTGCGATGAGAATGCCGAGGAACACCACGGCGAGCATTGCAAGCGTGCCTAAAAGCGCAAGAAAGAATTTGCCGACGATGGACGACACGTTTCTGTTGTTGGCGATCATGTTCTTGACAAGCCCCACGATCGTGAAGATACAGGTCAAACCCACTGCCGTGATGAAGATACACCAGAACACCGCGCCGATCGTCGAATCTCCGACGATGAATTCTATGATGTTCACCTGCTGCCCGTGGTAGTTTACGTTCGCCACGCCCGATATTGCGGAGAATATCTCCATAAGTCCGTCGATAAGCTGCAACAACCACAAAAACAGCTGCAAGCCTATCTCCTGAATGAATATAAGCATTTCTCCTCCTTTTTCTGAAAGTTCAGGGCGGCAAGCACGAGCTTACCGCCCCTTCTTTATCAGAATTTGGTTACTTTATGCGCCGACCCAAGCGGACAAGCCGTTGATGAGAAGTGGCGCACCCATAGCAACGACAAAGATAATGACGATGCCGATGACGAGGTTTTTGATCATATCGCGGGCGTTGATTTTTTCTTCGTTGCGGTGTGCAATGGCGATCTTGATGCCGATATACGCACCCCATATAACGACGACCGCCGCGAGCGCGATGACAATATAAATCCAGAACGAGTCGATAAGACTTTGCAGTTTCCCTACGATCTCGGCAAGACTTCCGTCAAGCCCTTCTGCAAGCAAATTTGTATTCATGTGTTATGTATTCCTCCTACAATTTCAGTTTTGATTTTTCTTCTTTCTCTTTTTCAGGAAAATGACTGCTCCGATACCGCCCGCCACAAGCAGAACGAACACGATAAGCAGTGCGATTGCCGTGCCTGCGTTTCCCCCCTTTTCCTTGTCCGGTACTTCGGGCTGCTGCGTGTCATCCCCATCGTCGGGATTTTCGGGTGTTTCGGGATCGGAAGGCTCGTCCGTGTTCCCGTCGTCTGGGGTTTCAACCTCATCACCGTCATCGGGATCGACGGGCGTTTCCGGCTCGGTCGGCACGTTGCCGTCGTCCGGATCTGCGGGTTGTTCGGGTGCTTCGCCCGCAGAAATATCGAACAGCGCAAGCTGCTCCCCCGTTTCGTCCGTGATCGTCACCAGCCAATCGCCATAGAGCGCGGCGTAATCGACCTGTCCGTATTCGTTGGCGGAAAGTTCTACCTCCTCGCCGTCCGCGTTCGTAAGCGTGATATTCATATCGCCCACTTTGCTGTCGCCGCAGATACAGACGCGCAGGGCAATAAAATACTTGTCCGCGCCAAAGTCCTGCACTTCGAGTTCGTATGCGTGCTTATGCACGGGTTTGGGTTCTTCCTCCTCGATATACCCCGTATCCCCGCTCGTTACGAAGTCGGAAAGATAGCTGTAATTGCAGACGATGCAGAGATGTCTTGTATAGCCGAGACTTTCTTCCGTCGCTTCCACCACGACGTCAAGATAGGTATGCCCCTTTGACTTTTGGTAGTCGGTCACAAATCTGTCGCCGCAATCTTCGCAGAGATGTTCGGTATAGCCGTAGCTCACGCAGGTCGCGGGTACGATCGTTTCCGTGTATGTATGCCCCGTCGCCTCAACCAGATCGGCGATAATGACTTCGCCGCAGGTCTCGCAGGTATAGATGGTGTACCCGCCCTCCGTGCAGGTGGGCGCGGTCACTTCTTCCGCATAGGTATGTCCGAGCGCTTCCGTGTAGGCATCTTTGTACGAATAACCGCACTCCGAACAGGTATGCGTAGTGTACCCCTGTTCCGTACAGGTGGACGCCGTCACCTCGTCCGCATAGCTATGCCCTTTTTCGTCCACGAACGTGTCCGAATATTCATAGCCGCAGACGGTACAGAAATGCGTGACGTATCCCTTATGCGTACAGGTCGCGGGTACGGTAATGTCCTGAAAGGTATGCCCGTTCGCCGCAACAAAATCGTCCGTATAACTGTCGCCGCAGTATTTGCAGGTATAGACGGTATAGCCCTGCTCCGTACAGTCCGCCGCGATCACCTGCGTCGCTTCATAGTCGTGTTCGCATACGCCGTCGATGGCGGAATAGCTTACCGCCGTGCGCATCGCCATGACCGTCGCCGTCTGTTCCGGCTCTGCGTTTTCCGTGCTTGCACAGGCAACCGTAGCCAACGCCGCGATGAGTCCTACCGCAAGTACCGGAATGAGTTTCAAAAATTTTTTCAAGTTCCTTCTCCTTTTTTCTTAATTTCTTGCCCGCTCCTGCAATTCGAGCAGTTTGGGCAGTTCTTCTTTGAGATACAGCAAAAGCGTTTTGAGCTTTTGCTGTATACTGATGTCGGTGTACTGTTCGAGCAATAGTGCAATGAGAGTCTGCTTGTTTTCGAGCTTGGCTTCCATGAGCGTTTTCGCGTCCTCTTCCGCGAGCATAGTCGCCGCTTTGAGGATCTTTGTATGTACCTCTTCCACCTTCGCGTTCCACAGCTTGTCCAACTCCGCAAAATCGTCCGCTTGCTTTTTCTCTTCTTCCTCCTGCTCCCGTTCGCGGCGGTCGATGGCGTCGAGCTGTTTTTCTTCCTCCTCCGCCTGACTTCCGCCGAGGATATCGTACACATATTGGCTCTTATCGAACAGCCGCGCCTCACGCTTTGAAATGTCTGCCTTGCCTGCTGCGAAATACACATCTTTGAGTTCATACGACGGCGTGAACCTCGTCCACAGCGGCTCGTAGCCTCTGACCGATACGATCGCGTCGCCCTTTTCGTTGCCGTTCAGCCGTTCGAGCATACCCATCGTTATAAGAGGTTGGTTGCTCGCACCCGTATTGGACGACGCGGAATTTTCCGCGCTCGTGTTGACAGAGAAGTTTTTGACCTTCTTCTGCCCGCATAGCTCCGAAAACTCCCTGCGCGTTTCGGGATCGTCCGAACCTATGAAGATTTTTATATTTCTGTTCGTTCCATAGAGATAGAAAAAAGACGCAACCATTCCGGTTGCGCCGTCTTAGAAATAAGTTATTAAGTTTTAGTTGATGCCTTTATCCTTGTTAAAAAGTATACGGGATAATAAGACCATATATAAGCGCAAATTCCGCCGTCTGCCGACAGCGGAACCGCAATTACATCTTAGTTTTTCGATTTATTGATTATTATTCAATGTTTATTTGCCGCAACATTAAACAACAATTCAATCATTCGTACTTCTTGACGAAGCAAATATTTCACACAATAATACAATTAAACTGCAATCTCTTTTTCCACAATTTCCTTCGCATAACATGCAATATAGCCGTAGGAAGAACTTCCTTTAACAAGTATAAGCGAAGAGTAATTGTAGACGGTAGCAAGGGAATAGCATCCTTTGAACGCATCCGTCCCGAAATTCGCCATGCTTTCAGAAAGGACGAACGATGTGAGCTGAGCACAATCTTCGAATGCACTAGCACCGATTGTCGTCAAAGCATTTGCACCCTCGTTCCCGGAAAAAGTTACACTTGCTAACAGCGAATCCCCATAAAAAGCAAACCTGCCGATACTTGTCACCCCAAAAGGCAATTCAATTTGCGTCAGACTCGTACACCTGTTGAATGCGTAATCCGGAATGGCCGTCAACCGGCTTTCGGCGCCAAAAATCACAGTCTGCAACGAGGAGCATCCGCGGAAAACATAATCTCCGAGCGAAACAACCGACGAAGGGATTTGCACTTCCGTCAACGCCGTGCAATCGAAGAACGCCCTCGATTTAATTTCCGTCAATTGCGACATTCCCACTGGCAATGTCACGGTAGTCAAGTTTGCACAATTTTCAAACGCGGATATACCGATGGACTGCAATGCCGAATTTTCAGAAAAAATAACAGATTTAAGCCCGTCACATCCGTAAAACGCGTAATCCGAAACGGACAAAAGTGTATCCGGAACATCGATCTCTTCGACAAGCGTCCCTTGGCAATAAAGCGTAAAAGATTTCGCCAAAGGCTCAGCAAATTCAATCTGCATCCATTGCCCGATCGTTCCGCCATAGTAGACGGAAACGCCTTCGGTCTGATTAAGTCCGCTCAAAATTTTTACGACATCTGCTGGCAATACAATTTTTGTAATGCCGCTTACGCAATCGAAAGCATCCAAACGCACCTCTGCAACGGATGCAGGAACTTCGATGCTGTTGCCTATGCTCTCTCCGCCAACAGTCATTGCGATTGTCCTCGATATCCACGAATCGCCAAATACTATATCGAAGAGCTGCTCCATTGTACATGCAAAGTTAATTTGCGTTGCATTCGTGCATCCGCTGAAAGCCCTGCTACCGATAGACTTTACGTTCTTGCCGATTGTGACGGTCTGCATTATCGTACAGCCGTAGAAAGCATAATCGCCTATTTCTTCCACCTCGTCACCAACAACAAACTCTATGGAATAGTTAAAACATATCTCATATCCAACTGTCCAAATTGACAGCAACAGCACAGTTTTTGCAAGTACAACTTTATATCGTGACAAGCCTTTTGTCAGCACAAGTAATAATGTTCCAGATTTGTATTCTTTAGTAAATATATCGCTAAATATAAGTACAAAAGCAATCAGCGCAATCGGAATGTTCTTAAAAAATTGTGTCCATGAAGTCAAAGCATCCACTTGAACATTTGTGACAATCAACCCACTTTCTGCCATTGAGTCAGATAGCATTTTCATCATCCATGGTGTTAGCTTCGCAACCGCAGGACTCATAATACCGAACAGTACAAATAGTAATATAATAATCATAATTTTACCCGTTCGTGTAGCTTCCATATATTCTTTTCTCATAAGAGCTAACAGAGATTTCATTTTGTCACCTCCAAAAACAGAGTTTCAAGCGTAGGCTCTAATCGTTCAATTTTTTGTATAGGAATTCTGTTTTCAGAAATATATTGCATCATATCAAAAAAACGATTCTCGTTTCCCTGAAAAATAAGCGCATTTTCCTCTGCATGTTGAAGTTCATTAAATGCCTCTGCAAGCATATCAGCAACTTCTTTTTTCTCTATTTCAATAATAAATCCGTTAGATGATTGCTTGTTTCGTAGTTCTGCAATAGTTCCTTGCATAGCAATTTTTCCGTCATTCAAAAAAGCTACCTCAGTGCAGATACGCTCTACATCAGAAAGAATATGCGTGGAAAAAAGTATTGTCGTCTGTTCTTTGGCTGCAAGAAGTATATCCAAAATCTCCTTGCGCCCTGCTGGATCAAGTGCTGATGTCGGTTCATCGCAGATTAAAAGTTTTGGACGATTTAGGAGTGCTTGTGCAATTCCCAAGCGTTGTTTCATTCCTCTTGAAAATCCTTTTATGCGCCGTTTTTCCTGACCAAGACCAACTAGTATAAAATAAATTAAATTTCTGCTATATATTTTAAGGATAATATGTGGTAAAATAGTGTTATCTAAGAAAGGATGAACACTATGAGAAAAACATATCTTCCTCTGTCAGATGAAGACAGGAATTACCTTAAATCATTATCCAAAAAGAGAACCATTCAGGCACAAATTGTGGATCGTGCCAGAATTCTTTTATATAAAGCGGATGGAATGACATACCAGGAAATTGCCGATAAACTTGCAATCAGCACCGCAACGGTACGCCTTTGTATTTCGAAGTTTCATAAAGGCGGTTTAGATGCTGCATTGTTTGATGTTCAGCGTTCTGGCCGTCCATCAGAAATCACGGATGACGCAAAGGCATGGATGATCAGTATTGCGTGTCAGAGACCGGCAGAACTCGGTTATGCGCAGGAATTATGGACATTGACTTCTCTTCACAAATACATTCAGAAACACGCAGAAGAAGCGGGATATCCAAGACTTTCAACCGTTACGAAACCTTAATGTATTTTTCTGTCCAGATGTGCTGTACACGTTAATACTGTTCTCCAACTCCT
>ERZ1090879.916-NODE-916-length-17115-cov-25.747304_pt1 | contig 17115 bp, 17 predicted proteins | sample MGYA00478472_ERZ1090879 | MGnify/ENA primary metagenome ERZ1090879 (study PRJEB33644, sample SAMEA5815723) | chicken gut metagenome | biome: Chicken; feature: Gastrointestinal Tract; material: Caecum | place: Ireland | collected 2019-01-01 | study: A study of the...
TGAGAGTGCCCGTAGGGGGCAATGCCGCAAGGCATTCCCACCGGACACTCATGCTCCAAGCGGATTTACGCATTCGCCGTGCTTGCACGAGCGGGCATAGGAAAAAGACACGTACCGCGCCGCAGGCGCAAGGCGCTTTTGAGAGTGCCCGTAGGGGGCAATGCCGCAAGGCATTCCCACCGGACACTCATGCTTCTGCACCAGCCGTTTTCGGATTACTACGGCGCGTGGCGTGCGCTGGACAAAAAGGAGAGCGCGTTCTTCTCGCATTACGATCCGAACATCGTCGAGTGGTTCGTCAAGATGGTGGAAGAGAGGAAGAAACACCACGACTCTTCCAAGGAAAAGAAAGCATGGTAAAAGCGGTAACCGGGAAGGGGAGCGGCAGGCTCCCTTTCTCTTTCCGCCGCAAGTGAAAAAATCGGTTGTTAGCATACGCCAATTTGTTGACAAGACGCCGGCGGACGGCATATAATCCAAACGTAAAAAGCGAAAGACTCTTTTTTCTCGGCGGAAATGTTCGCAGTGGCGAACCTGCTCCCGGCAGACGCCAAGTCCTCTGCGGAGAGCTGTCCGGGCAATGTCAGGCGACGGAGAGCCGCTTGCTTTCGGGAGAAGAGTTCGCTCTTGCGAACCGCAAACGCGCGGCGAACCATCCGCGCAAACTCACGTCCGGGAGGCGGACAGCCGCTCGGCGCCGCAGGGAGTTCGCGCCCGCGAACCGCAGGCATAAGGTAAAGATATGACGTCATCGCTGCTCACTTACATCATGGCAATAGACGCGCTTGCCGCGGAGTCGGAACGCGTGAGGTCGGTGGACCTTGCCGACGCGCTCGGCGTTGCAAGGGCGAGCGTGTGCAAAGCGATGGACAGGCTGACGGAGGGCGGTTACGCCGTGCGCGGCGGAGGCGGCGGGCTCAGGCTCACCGAAAAGGGCTGCGAAGTGGTGAAGAACTACGCTCCGGCGCGCAGACTGGTGAGGTCGATGTTCGCGGACAAACTCGGACTTCCGGCGCAGCGCGCGGAGAGAGAGTCGCTCGCGGTACTCGGAGTGCTGAGCGAGGATACGGTCAAAAGGATAGCGCGCCTTTACGAAGGCGGAGAGGAGAGAAAGTAATATGCCGATTGTGTTCGCACCGTGCAACGTACTGTTGAAGGTAGTGAAAATGCACGTTGACGAAAAGATCAAACGTCACCTGGAAAATCTGGGGATAAGCGTAAATTCCGAGCTGGAAGTCTTGTCGCAGAGCGGCGGCAGCGTCATATGCCGCATCAAAGACGGCAGGCTTGCACTCGACAGGGATATGGCGACGAGGATATTCGTCGCCGTGAAGGAGGCTTGAATGGTCAAAACCTTAAACAACTTCGACATCGGGGAGAAGGGCGTCATAAAGAGCGTGAGCGGCGAGGGAAAGATACGCCGCCGCCTCTTCGACATGGGTGTGACTCCCGGCGCGGAAGTGGTGCTGCGCAAAAGAGCACCTCTCGGCGATCCCATCGAGGTAACTCTGCGCGGTTACGAGCTGACGCTCCGCAAGACCGAGGCTGCGTGTGTTGTGCTGGAGGTGGAAGAATGCTGAAATTCGCGCTTGCGGGCAATCCCAACTGCGGCAAAACGACGCTGTTCAACGCGCTGACCGGCTCCACGGCGCACGTCGGCAACTGGCCGGGCGTCACGGTGGACAAGAAGGAGGGCGTGTACAAAAAGGGAACGGAACAGGTGAGCATACTCGACCTTCCCGGCATTTATTCGCTTTCTCCGTACACTCCCGAAGAGGTCATAGCGAGGAACTACATACTCGACGAAAAACCGGACCTCGTCATCAACATCGTGGACGCCACGAATCTGGAGCGCAACCTTTATCTCACCACACAGCTGCTTGAGATAGAAGTGCCCGTGGTGGTCGCCCTCAACATGATGGACGCGGTGGAAAAGGCGGGCGACAAAGTGAGCGCGCAGGCGCTTGAGGACGAACTCGCCGTCCCGGTGGTGGAGATATCCGCGCTCAAAGGCAAGGGCATCAAAGAGCTTATGGACAAGGCGTGCGCCGCGGCGAAGCGCAGGCGCGAAGCGGTGAGCGTGCTGGGCAGCTCCAAGCTCGCCGGGGCGATAAGCGAGATCAAGGCGCTGCTGTACGGTAACGGGGTGAAGGATCCTCTCTTCCATGCCATCAAACTCGTCGAGTGCGACGAACTCGAGGTGAAGAACCATCCCGATGCGTACGCGCTGGTGGAAAGATACAAGTCCGAGATCAAGGACGACGTGTTCGGCGACGACTTCGAAGCTATCGTAGCTGACGAGAGGTATAAGTACATCTCCAAGCACTTCGCCAAAGCCTTTGTGAGAAAGAACGGCGAAAACGTCAGACTCTCCAAGTCCGACAAGGCGGACAGAGTGCTGACGCACAGGATATGGGGTATACCGATCTTCGCGGTCATTCTCTTCCTCGTGTTCCACCTCACCTTCTCGGAGGATTTCCTCTACCTCGGCGCGGCAGGCGCGCTGCCCGAAAACTGGGTGACGCTGGCAGGCACGTGGGGAGAGGGTATATTCGGGTCTTCCGACGGCATCTCTTCGCCCGGCGTGATACTCTTCAACCTGCTTGACACGATAACGGCCTCCATATCCGACGCGATCGCCGGAGCAATGGAAAGCACGACGTCGGCGTGGGCGCAGGGCCTTGTCGTGGACGGCATATTCGGCGGACTCTTCGCGGTGCTGTCATTCCTGCCTCAGATCCTCGTGCTGTTCATGTTCTTCTCCATTCTGGAAGACAGCGGATACATGGCGCGCGTGGCGTTCATCCTGGACAGGATATTCCGCAGATTCGGGCTTTCAGGCAGAGCTTTCATGCCGATGATCATGGGATTCGGTTGCTCGATCCCCGCCATGATCAACACCAGGACTCTCGCCGACGACAAGGAAAGGATGGCGACCATAAGGGTGATCCCGTTCTTCTCCTGCGGCGCCAAACTGCCCATACTCGTGGCTATAGCAGGCGGTATAGTACAGTTCTTCGGCGTGGGGAATTCGGATGCGATCACTTACGGAATGTACATACTCGGTATCGCGGTCGCCGTCATTGCGGTCATAGTCATGCGCAACACCACCATGCGCGGAGACACTCCTCCCTTCATCATGGAGCTTCCGGCATACCACGCGCCCCAGGCGAAAGCGCTCGCACTGCACCTTTGGGATAAGACAAAACACTTTGTCAAAAAGGCGTTCACGATCATACTCGCGTCCACGATACTCATCTGGTTCCTCCTCCACTTCTCGTGGAATTGGAGCTATCTCCCGGATGAGGAAATGGGCAGCAGCATCCTTGCCGGCATAGGGCAGCTCATACAGCCCCTGTTCACGCCCCTCGGCTTCGGCTCGCAGCTCGGAGCTTACGGATGGGTGTTCGTCGTGGCGGCGGTCATGGGACTCATCGCCAAGGAGAACGTCATCGCGGGCTTCGGCACCATGGCGGCGGTAATAATGGCGGCGACGGGCGGAGCGTACGACGCGGAAGCGGATGCGGAAGGCATCACCGCGGCGGCGATCATGATAGAGCAGACAGGCATTACTATCCCCGCGCTCATCTCCTTCATCGCCTTCAACATGACGACGATACCGTGCTTCGCGGCGGTCGCCACCGCAAAAGCGGAGCTGGGCAGCAAAAAAGCGTTCAACAACACTCTCGTATTCTGGCTGGTGACGTCGTATATCGTCGGCACGACGGTGTATCTCGTCGGCAGCTGGTGGTGGACGGTGTTCATCTTCCTCGCCCTCGCGGCGGCTGCGGTGTGCGGAATCGTGATGTTCAACCGCAAGCGCGACGCGAAGGCAAAACTCGCGGCGGCGGACGGTGCGGAGATCTCCGTCGGCTCGGCGGCGGCGGACAGCGGGGACGACATCCCGGACGCAAACGACAAGGAATGACGATATGACTCCCGTTGATATACTTGTGATCGTGCTTTGCGTCGTCGTTGTGTCGGCGGTGGCGGCAGGGACGGTGATCCGCAAAATAAAGGGAAAACCGTCCTCCTGCTCGGACTGTGCCCGTTGCTCTGCGGCATGTCCTCCGCACTCCGCCGTCCGCGGCACGCAAAACAAACGGTCCGCTGCCGACGAAAAAGATATGACGGTCAGCGAGGAACATGTCTGCGCAGGCAACTGTCACGGTTGTACAGGCTGCGCGCACTCGCTCCATACGGACAAACGCAAGTGAAACCCGTGGAGACGCATTGTGGTGCGATGTGCGCGCCTCTTCGCAGGACGCGGAAAGAGCGGCGGCACGGCGGGTTTCATGCGTACGCAACCGACATAAAGTTTTCGATCAGATCCGTTTGATCGGATGTGCCTGAACGGCAAACCGTATTTCTCTCCTTACAACGGCAGAGGGCGCAGCGCACGCTGCGCCTTTTGCTTTTTGTTTGTATCGGTGCGAAATGACGCGCATCTTTCCGAAGGCGGCTTTTCCCGGCACTTTTGTGCGAAAACGATATTAAACCATTGCATGCACCGTTTTCGGGCAAAATCGACCGAAAACCTCACGCTTTCGACGAGATTTGCGCCATTTGACGGACATATCTTGTCGGCAAAAGGATAGGACATCATAAACATTGTTTGCGCATCATAAAACGGCGTATTGTCTTTCATAAAATCGCATGATAAAATAATGGTATCAAGCAGACAGGGGGTGAGGTCAGGTGAAGAAATCGGGCAAAGTCGTTGCCGCCGTTTTGTGCGCCGTACTTTGCGGTGCTGTTTTCACGGCGTGCAACGACGCAGGGGACGGAAAATGTACGCTTTTGAGAGAATCCGCAATAGCCGAATATCTGAGCTACACGGAAAGAGAAAATGAAGGTTATCTCGAAATTTCCGCCGCGGCGGAGGAGTTTGCGACGCGTTTTGCGGAGGCGGCATATTCGGAATACGACGGGATCGGGAATTTTGCCGTGTCACCCGTGTCGGTTTATATGGCGCTCGCGCTTGCCGCCGAGTGTGCGTCGGGCGAAACACGAGAGGAACTGCTTTCGGCACTCGGAGTTTCGTATGAGCACCTGCAATCGGACTTCGCTTATTTGTACCGTTCTTTGGAGCGTGAGTTCAAGACGGGGGAGGTTGCGGTCGGCAACTCCGTGTGGGTGAACGAGGGGACGGAAGTCAACAGCGGCTGTCTAGATGCTCTTGCCGAAAAGTATTTCTGCGACTCCTATTCCGCTGATTTTGCGGGCGATAACGAACAGGCGAACCTTGCCGTGCGCAGTTTCGTACGCAGGCTGACCGGCGGTCTCATCGACAAAGATTTTGAGCTGTCTCCCGAAACGCTTTTTACTCTGGTCAATGTGCTTTATCTTAAAGACGCCTGGCATTCCTCGGGAGACGATCTCTCTTTCACGGATTCGGAAATATCGTTTACGGAACAGAGCGGAAACGTGAAAACACGCAGATTTCTGGAAGGGGACTATCTTCTCGGCAGAGCCTGTGAAACGGATACATTCGCTTCCTTTTATGTCAGAACGGCGTACGGCTACAAGATGAAATTCATTCTGCCCAAAGACGGATACACTGCGGCGGAGGTGTTCACCGCGGAGAATATCGCGCTCGCAAATTCTGTCGGGGATTACGGCGGAACGGACAACGTAAACCGCGTCCGTTATTTCACCCGATGCGTTTTTCCGGAGTTCGGTGCGGCTTACGACAATGACGTGAAGGGAATACTCAGTGAGTATTTCGGCGTGAATAAGCTGTTTTCAAAAGGCGAATGCGAGTTGGGTTCTCTGCTTTCGGACAATAATGCCACGGCTTTCTGTTCCAAGGTAAGGCATGTGACGAAACTGACCGTTGACAGAAAGGGTATAGAAGGAGCGGCGGCGACGATTATAGACGCACCTACCGCCTCCGATCCCGGAGACTATGAAGAAGTGTATCTCGATTTCGTCGTGGACAAAGCGTTCGGTTTCGTGCTGACGGACAGTTGCGACACAACGATGTTTGCGGGTGTGATCGGCGGGATTTGACGGCGTGCGGACCGCGCCTAGGAGAACCTTTTTCGGGGAATTTTGCCTTGCTGCGGTTGACAACCGCGGGCGCGCGGTAACATAATAGCCGTAGTAATTTTTCGGAGGCATATATAATATGGCAGGCTGCAATCACGATTGCGAAAGCTGTTCTTCCAAATGCGGCAAGGAAAGTTTCCTCGTGGCGCAGAACGAACTCAGCAACATAAAACGCGTCATCGGCGTAGTGAGCGGAAAGGGCGGCGTGGGCAAATCCCTTGTGACATCTCTGCTTGCTGTCGGCGCGGCGCGCGGCGGCAAAAAGGCAGCGGTGCTGGACGCGGACATCACCGGACCTTCCATCCCGCGTTCCTTCGGCGTGGGCAGCGAGAGAGCGGAGAGCATGGACGGCAGACTCATCCTGCCCGTAAAGACTCGTACGGGTATCGAGATCATGTCCCTCAATCTGCTCATAGACGACGAGAGCAAACCCGTCATCTGGCGCGGACCTATCCTCGCCGGGACGGTAAAGCAGTTCTGGAGCGACGTGGTGTGGGGGGACGTGGACTGCATGTTCGTGGACATGCCTCCGGGGACGGGCGACGTGCCGCTCACGGTGTTCCAGTCCCTGCCGCTTGACGGCATCATCGTAGTGACTTCTCCGCAGGAGCTCGTGAGCATGATAGTCGCCAAAGCCGTGAATATGGCGAAAATGATGGACATCCCCGTCATAGGGCTTGTGGAAAACATGTCGTATTATCAGTGTCCCGACTGCGGCAGACGCGCCGAGATATTCGGCAAAAGCCGTGCGGAGGAAGCGGCGAAAGAGTTCGGCATTCCGAAAGTCGTGCGCCTGCCTATACGTCCCGACCTTGCGCGCACTGTGGACGAAGGTCTTGTCGAGGACGCGGACGAAGAGATCGTGAAATCTCTGGAAGAACTCATTAAGTGACCGAAACAGAGCTTTACCGTATCAAAAGCGCGGCATCACCGCGCTTTTGTGTTTTATTCGGAAGATCAGGGCGTATAAGTGCGGCGTTGCATTTACGGCAGGCGCAAGCGGAGCGGATGGTTTCTTTTGCCGCCGGTAAAATTTGCGAGTATCGTCAACTCGTTTGACTTTATCGCGCGTGTGGGATAATATTAACTGTAAACCTTTGCGCGCACGCCGTTGCGCGCGTATATGTGAGGTGCCGTATGGCAGACAAAGCGCAGGCTTATGCCGAGAGTTTCGCAAAGCTGGTCCGCGTGCCCACCGTTACGGGCGTGGACCGCAAGAGTTTCGCCGCATTCCGCAAGGTGCTTGCGGAAGAGTTTCCGCACGTGTATTCCGCGTGCGAAGTCATCATGCCCGGAGGAGAGGGCAGCGACGCGCTGATGTTCAGGTGGAAAGGGAAGTCGTCTTCCCGTCCGCTCGTGCTCATGGCGCATCAGGACGTCGTGCCTGCGGAAGGCGACTGGAAGTATCCGCCTTTCTCCGCGACCGTTGCCGACGGCAAGGTGTGGGGACGCGGCGCCATGGACTGCAAGAATACGCTGTTCTGCACGATCAAGAGCGTGGACGAACTTATCGCGGAGGGCTTCACTCCCGAACAGGACGTCTACCTCAGCTATTCCGACAATGAGGAAACGTCAGGCGGCGGCGCGGCGTACTGCCGCGACTGGCTCGTGAGCCACGGTGTAAAACCCGCCGTTGCGGTGGACGAAGGCGGCGCGATCGTAGAGAAAGCCTTCCCCGGCATGACGAAGCCTTTCGCCATGATAGGTATAATCGAGAAGGGATACTGCGACGTGAAATTCGTGGCGAGAAGCAAGGGAGGGCACTCCTCCTCGCCTCCGAAAAACACGCCGTTCGCCAGGCTTGCCGCGTTCGTGCATTACTGTGAGACGCACACCGTGTTCAAGCCGCGCATGACGCCCGCCGCGCTTGCCATGCTCAAAGGGCTGTCGTCGGGGCTTACGGGCGCGCTCGCTTTCGTGACGAAGCATGCGGACTTCTTCAAGCCGCTCATCGTAAAAGTGCTGCCCAAACTCACGCCTTTCGGAGCCGCGCTGCTGGGGACTACGATGACGTTCACCATGGCGCAGGGCTCTGCCGCGCCCAACGTCATTCCGCAGGAGGCGAGCATGACGGCGAATCTCCGTTTCGCGCCCGGCGACGACAGCAAGCTGTGCATAGAAAAGCTCCGCCGTCTTGCCGCCAGGTACGATATAGAAACGCATCCCATGGAATGCCGCGAAGCCTCGCCGATGGTGGACATGGACAGCGCGGATTACAAGTATTTCGCGGATACGGTGGCGAAGGTGTTCCCGGACTGCGGCGCCGCGCCGTACCTCATCTTCGGCGGCACGGACTGCAGGACAATGCAGACCATCACCCCATGCGCGATCAGGTGCACTCCGTGCAGGCTCAGCCCCGAACAGCTTGCGTCCATGCACGCGGCAAACGAGAACATAGACATATCCTCGCTGGTCGGCGGAGTGAACTTCTTCAAGACGTACATCAAGGGCTACAAGTAAGTCGCGGGAGCAGGCGCGGCGTACTTCCGCTCCGTGCGGAAGTTCCGGTCTTACCGAGGAGAAAGGAGAGAGAAACAATGAGCATATGGCATGACATCGACCCATCGCGCATAACGCCGACGGATTTTGTGGCAGTCATCGAGATACCGAAGGGGAGCAAGAACAAGTACGAACTCGACAAGGACACGGGACTGCTCATCCTGGACCGCGTGCTTTACACATCCACGCATTATCCCGCCAACTACGGCTTCATCCCGCGCACGTTTTCCGAGGACAACGACCCTCTGGACGTGCTGGTGCTGTGCTCGGAAACGATAGTGCCGCTTGCGACGGTGAGGTGTTATCCCATCGGCGTGGTGATGATGCAGGACGGCGGAGAGATGGACTACAAGATCATCGCGATACCCTTCAAGGACCCCAACTGGAACATTTACAAAGAGGTGGACGAACTCCCTCCCCACATCATGGACGAGATCTCGCACTTCTTCCGCGTGTACAAGCAGCTGGAAGGCAAGGATACGACGGTGTTCCAGGTGAAGGACCGCGCTTTTGCGGAGCTTATCATCCGCGACAACATCAAGATGTACAAGAAAAAATTCGTAAAGTGAAAGTTCATGTGCCGTTTTCGGCACGTTAAGGGTGGATTGTGACAAAAGACATTATAGTGATAGGCGGAGGAATAGTCGGCTGCGCCGTGCTTGACAGACTGGCGCGCAGCGACGTTTCCGTATGCCTTCTGGAAGCCGGCGACGACGTTGCGGTCGGAGCCACGCGCGCCAACAGCGGCATCGTGCACGCGGGTTACGACTGCGAGCCGGGGACGCTGAAGGCGCGTTTCAATGTGCGCGGCAACGCCATGACGTGGGCTCTCGCGGACGAGCTCGGCGTGCCCGCGCTCAAGTGCGGTTCGATGGTGGCTGCGCCCGCCGGCGGAGAGGAAGGGCTGAGGGAGCTTAAACGCCGCGCCGACATCAACGGCGTCAGAGCGGAGATACTTTCGCGCGGGCGCGCTCTGGAGATAGAGCCTGCGCTTGCGGACGGCATCGTTTCGGTGCTTTACGCCCCGGACGGGGGAGTGGTTTCTCCCTATCAGATGGCGATCGCTCTTGCGGACAGAGCGGCGGTGAACGGCGCGGAAGTGGTGACCGAAGCGCGCGTGACTTCGCTGACAAAAGAGGGCGGAGTGTTCGTCGTCGGGACGGAAAAGGACGTCTTTCGCGCGAAGGTCGTCGTCAACTGCGCGGGCGCGCAGGCGTCGGCGGTGAATGCGCTCATCGGAGCGGAAACTTTTGACACCGAGTTCAGGAAGGGCGAGTATTTCGTGCTCGACCATACGGAAAGGGAAAATATTTCCACTGTGATATTTCCTCTGCCCACTGCGGCGGGCAAGGGTATTCTTGTCGCGCCCACCGCGGACGGCAACGTCATTTACGGTCCGACTTCGACTCCGACGTTCGAGGACGACACGGCGGTCGGCGCGGAAGGGCTGGACGACATCCGCCGCAGCGTGCCCCTCACTTACGCGCGTCCGGCTTTCAACAAGTGCATACGCGTCTACTGCGGTGTGCGCACCGTCGTCGGACACGACTTTATAGTACGCCCGTCCGAGAGGGTGGAGAACCTCATTATCACTGCCGGAATATGTTCTCCGGGGCTTACTTCCGCCCCTGCGATCGCCGAGTACGTCGAGGAACTTGTCGACGGAATGATACCTCTCGTCCCGAAGAAGGATTACGTCGCAAGAGCGGAGCGGGCTCCGCGCCTTGCCGACCTTTCGGAAGAGGAACTGAACGCGCTTGTGAAGAAAGATCCGCGCTGGGGCAGGATCGTGTGCAGATGCGAGAAGGTGACCGAGGCGGAGATAGTCGCCGCGGTGCATTCGCCCGTGCCCGCGCGCACGGTCGACGCGGTGAAACGCCGCGTACGGGCAGGCATGGGCAGATGTCAGGGAGGGTTCTGCGCCACCAGGGTGATGGAGATAATTTCCGAGGAACTCGGCATTCCGATGCGCGATATAAGGAAGGGTGCGGGGCATTCCGAGATAGCGGTGCTTGCCGTCAGGGAGGCGGAATATGACGAGATATGACGTGCTTGTGATAGGCGGAGGACCCGCGGGTATGGCGGCGGCGCTCGCCGCGGACCGGAAGGGCGCGAAAGTGCTGCTCATCGAGCGCGACGTGCGCCTGGGCGGCATACTCAACCAGTGCATCCATGCCGGATTCGGGCTTCATTATTTCGGCGAGGAGCTGACCGGGCCGGAATACGCCGACCGCTTCGAGAAGGAACTTGCAAAGACGGACGTCAAGGTCATGCTCGGCGCCATGGCGCTCTCTCTCGGCGCGGACGGTGATGTTACGGTGCTGTCGCCCGAAGAGGGGCTTGTGCATCTGAAAGCAGGCGCAACCGTGCTTGCGATGGGGTGCAGAGAGCGCACGGCGGGCGCCATCGCGCTTGCGGGCACCCGTCCGGCAGGCATTTACACCGCCGGAATGGCGCAGAAGATGTGCAACATCGAGGGCTATCTGGTGGGGAAACGCATCGTCATACTCGGCAGCGGCGACATCGGGCTGATCATGGCGAGGCGCATGACGCTGGAGGGCGCGCACGTCGAACGCGTTATCGAGCTTATGCCGTATTCCGGCGGGCTGAAACGCAACATCGTGCAGTGCCTTGAGGACTTCGGCATACCGATATGCTACAGCCATACGGTGACGCGCGTGGTGGGCAAGCCGCGTATGGAGGGGCTTTACTACGCTCCCGTCGGCGCGGACAGGAAGCCCGTGCTGTCCGAGGAGAAGTTCGTGCCCTGCGACTGTCTGCTTCTGTCCGTGGGGCTTATCCCCGAAAACGACATTCTGACGGGATCGGGGGTGAAGCTGAACCGCGTCACATCCGGAGCCGAAGTGGACGAGAACAGGATGACTTCCGTCCCCGGTATATTTTCCTGCGGCAACGTGCTGCACGTGCACGACCTTGTGGACAACGTGTCGCACGAGGCGGAGACGGCAGGCGCGGCTGCGGCGGAGTACGCTCTGCACGGCGCGCCGGCAGCGGACGGCGAAACATACCCGGTGTCAGCCGGTGCCGGAGTGAGATACGCCCTGCCGCAGAGAGTGCACCGCGGAGAGGGCAATGCGGAGATATTCTTCCGCACGGACAACGTGTACAAAAACTGCAAGGTGGTCGCCGAATGCGGCGGACGCGTGCTGTATTCCAAAAAGCGGATGATCGTGGCTCCCGGCGAGATGGAGAAGATCACGCTCGACAAAAGCGGCATCGACGGAGATGTCACCGTGAGGCTGGAGATATGAAAACAATCTGCATCAATTGTCCCATGGGCTGTCCTTTGGACATCACGGAAGAGGACGGGAAGATCGTCGTCAGGGGTTACACCTGCAAGAGAGGGCTGGAGTACGGCGTGTCCGAATACACCGCGCCCGTGCGCACGCTTACCGCGCTCATGATGTCCGCGGACGGCAGAGTGCTGCCCGTCAAGACGTCCGCTCCCGTGCCGAAAGACAGGATGTTCGACGTTCTGGCAAGGATAAGGGAGCTTACCGCGCCGGCAGACCCCGGCATAGGGTATGTCGTCGAGAAGAACACGCTGGGGCTGGGCGCCGACATCGTGGTGACGGGCAGACCCGCTCCGCATCAGACGAAATGACCGTGCGCGGCAGACGGATCTTCAACCGCAGACCCGTCTGCTTCTTTGCGCTTTTCCTGGCGGCAGGCATACTCGCCGCCGAAGCGTTTTATCCGTTGCCGCATCTTTACAGACTTGTTCCGCTGCTCGTTACGGCAGCGGTTTGCGTTTTCTTCGCATGTTTCGGCAGGTGGCGCGGATTTTTGTATCTCGCCGTCGCCTTCCTCGTCGGTTTTCTCGCGTGTTCGGGAGCCGCCGACGTGTACGATTCGCGTCTTACGGAGGACGTGAGCGGCACTTTCACCGCAAAAGTGTCGAGCGAGATCATAGTCGAGGACGGCATGGCGGAGTTTTACGTCGAGGACCTCGCCGCGGACGGAAAAGTGCTGAAAGGCGAATGCCGCGTTTACGCCGACATCACCGCGCCCGATTTCGGCGCGGGCGACGTGATCGCCCTTACGGGCAGACTTACCGCGGAGCGTCACGAAGCGTTTGACGGTTATTTTGCCTCAAACGCGCTGAACGGCACTTACTTCACTCTTCGGGCGGACGGCGCGGAGCTCCTCGCCGACGGAGAGCCGGACTTCGTACTTTCCGTACAGCTGGCGGTAAGCAAACTGTTTTACGAGCACATGGACAAAGACGCTTCCGTCATCGCGCGTGCGCTCGTGATCGGCGATCAACGCGGTATAGACGACCTGCTTTACGGCGACATACAGGCGAGCGGGCTCGCGCACGTGCTCTCTGTCAGCGGACTGCACATCACCGCGCTCGCCAGCGCGGTGTACTGGCTCTTCCGCAAGCTCGGCGTCAATCCGAAGATCGCGCTCGTCGTCGTGCTCGGGCTCGGTCTTTTCTACGTCGCGTTGTGCGGCTTCGTTCCGCCCGCGGTGAGAGCGCTGGTGATGACGGGCGTGTTCAACTTCGGCTCCGCATTCGGACTCAAGCGCGACGGTCTTTCCGCACTGGCTTTCGCCGCGGCGGCGATAATGACGTTCAGCCCGTTCTCCCTCATGCACGTCGGGTTTCTGCTCTCGGTGTTTTCGCTCTTCGGCATAATGGCGTTTGCCGATCCGATAAAGAAGTTTCTCATGAAAGGCGTGGACAAGGTCGCGCCTCCGCGTCTTGCGGCGGTTTCCGTAAACGCATTGCACGGGACGGCGGCGATACAGTCCGGCGAGATACCAGGAGAGGAAGCGCTTGCCGCGCTTGCGGCAGCGGCTGATGAAGGGGACGGGAGCGACGGTGCGCGCCGCGGCACGGCTCCGCGGAAGAAAAAGTTGCGCAAGGCGCGCGAAAGCGTGCTGCGCAGGGCACTCGGTTATGCGGCGGAATCGTCTGCGGTGGCGGTCGCAGCCAACCTTACTTCCATGCCGATAGCCGCGTACTTTTTCGGCAGGATACAGACTCTCTTTGTCATCTCAAACATCGTGATATTGCCGTACACGGTGTTTATCTATCTGTTTTTGATCGTCATCACGCCGTTTTCGCTCATTACGGGGCTTCACGGGTTGGTCGGCGCGGCGGACTGGCTCATCATGCCGTTCACCGCGTTTGTCCGCGCGATAGGCGGAATATCTTTCGCTTCCGTGCCGGTTTCGGTGTCCGTGACGGGCGTCGTCTGCGTGCTGTTTGCCGAGATACTTCTCTCCCGTTTCCTGTTCCTGCGCCGCATGGAGAGGGCGGTCGGAGTGATGACGTCGGCAGCCGTCTTTCTTGCGGTAGCGTCCGCGGCGCTGCTTGCCTGACACGGTTGCGGATCGGACGGCAATGTCCGCCGGGGCGCGGAAAAACCGCAGGGCGGCAGGGGCGGACAAACATTTTTTAAACACTTGTCAAAACATTAAAAATATCTTGCTATCGAGCATAATGTATGATAAAATACATTCGTATCACGAGTAGTATGCTCGGTATTCGGGAGTGGAATTATGGGAATTTCAACTATCCAACTCATTCTTTACGTCGCGCTGGCGGTGATCGCGCTTTTCGTGATCGTCATGCTTATCATCAGCGCGGTCTTTGCCAAAAGACACCGTGATCCGGATGTCGATCCTCTTGCCGGTTACTCAGTGGAAGGCGCGGAAGAAGCGGCGGCGGCACAGCCCGCTCCCGTGCAGTATTACGCCGTTCCGGCGGCTGCTGCGGCACCCGCGCGTCCCAATTATCCCGTCCCTGCATTGATGGACGACAGAGAAGAGCCGGACAGATCCGCGCCGGAGACGTATTCCGACCAGACGCGCTTCGTCCTTTCGGAGGAACATCCCATCGCCGCCAACACCCGTCCGCTTGCCGAAAGACAGGGCAACTGGGACAACTACGACGGCGAGTATGTCGGATATTATTACGATCCGCTCGAAGGCTGCTATTTCAAGGGCAACGCCCCCGTTTACGTACAGCGCACTTATCTGCCCGCGCCTCCTCCTCCCGTCGTGAAGAGAGTCATGCCGGCGTGCGCGCCCATCACTTCCAAACCCAAGGCGCAGCGTGCGGAGCTTGTCATGAAGGACGGTTTCGACATCGCCAAGATCTACGGACAGTACGTCATCGGCAGCGAAGGCGACGAGTATTACTTCACTCTCTATTCCAACAAGGGCGAGCTGCTTTACGCGAGCGACAACTATGCGAGCAGACAGTATTGCGTGGACGCCATCAAGCGTTTCAAGAAGCACGTGCTTGTCGGCGCGTTCTCCGTCGAGGGAGAGGCAGGCGACTATCATTACAAGCTCGTCCGCAACCTCAACACCTATCTCGGACCGCAGAAGGCTGTCCGCGTGGACGCCGAAAAGAGCATGAAGGATCTCAAGTACTACGCTCAGACCGACGTGGTGAGATAAACAAGGCGCTTGTCGCGGCGACGGGTCCGTGCCGCGGCGGCGAAAGCCGACGTCAGATACAGCTCTCAGACACCGCCGTTCACGGCGGTGTTTTTGTGTTCCGCCGGGGCGGCGGAGGGGGGATCGGGGCGGAGCGGTTTTACGCGGCGCGGCAGGAATTTGACCGGCATGCGCCCGCGCGGCTCCGCGGGTGAAATTTTCGCTTGCCTATAAGTTATATAAGTGATAAAATACTTTCGGTCGAAACTTACACTTTTCTAGGAGGCATTTATGCAATATTCTCACGAAGTTGAAATGATGTGTCCTGTCACCAAGGGGCCCAACCACGGTCCCGCGCCCATTCCCGAAGAGGGCAAATGGGTCCAGGCAAAGGAGATCAAGGACATCAGCGGTCTTACGCACGGCGTAGGTTGGTGCGCACCCCAGCAGGGCACCTGCAAGCTCACGCTCAACGTCAAGGACGGCATCATTCAGGAGGCGCTCGTCGAGACGATCGGCTGCTCCGGCATGACGCACTCCGCGGCTATGGCGGCGGAGATCCTGCCCGGCAAGACCATTCTCGAAGCGCTCAACACCGACCTCGTCTGCGACGCGATCAACACCGCCATGCGCGAACTGTTCCTGCAAATCGTTTACGGGAGAACGCAGTCTGCCTTCTCCGAGGACGGTCTGCCCATCGGCGCCGGACTCGAGGACCTCGGCAAGGGACTCCGCAGTCAGGTCGGCACGATGTATTCCACCGCGAAGAAAGGTCCCAGATACCTCGAAATGGCGGAAGGTTACGTCACTAAACTCGCCCTCGACGAAAACAGCGAGATCATCGGCTACGAGTTCGTCAAGCTCGGCGTCATGATGGAAATGATCCGCAAGGGCACCGATCCCGCCGAGGCGCTCAAAAAGAGCACCGGCACTTACGGCAGATTTGCCGACGCGGTCAAGTATATCGATCCGCGCAACGAGTAATGGGAGGCAGCTATGAGCATCAGATTCGAAGGTTATGAAAGAAGGATCGACAAGATCAACAAGGCACTTAAGGAATACGGCATCGCCTCTCTCGAGGACGCCCGGGCAGTCTGCACCGAAAAGGGCATAGACGTCGAAGCCATCGTCAAGGGCGTGCAGCCCATCGCGTTCGAGAACGCCGTGTGGGCGTACACCGTCGGCTGCGCTATCGCGATAAAGAAGAATTGCAAGAACGCCGCAGACGCCGCCGAGGCAATAGGCATCGGTCTGCAGAGCTTCTGCATCCCCGGTTCCGTCGCGGAGCAGCGCGCCGTCGGTCTCGGACACGGCAACCTCGCCGCAATGCTTCTCAGAGAAGAAACCAAATGCTTCGCGTTCCTCGCCGGACACGAGTCTTTCGCGGCGGCGGAAGGCGCCATCGGCATCGCCAAGACCGCGAACAAGGTCCGCAAACAGCCCCTCAAGGTCATCCTCAACGGGCTCGGCAAGGACGCCGCGTTCATCATCAGCCGCATCAACGGCTTCACCTATGTGCAGACCAAGATGGACTACTACACGGGTGAGGTCAAGATCGTGAAAGAGACCGCCTACTCCAAGGGAGAGCGCGCGGCGGTGCGCGTTTACGGCGCGGACGACGTCACCGAAGGCGTCGCCATCATGCGCCTCGAGGATGTGGACGTGTCCATCACGGGCAACTCCACCAACCCCACCCGCTTCCAGCATCCCGTTGCCGGCACCTACAAGAAATGGGCTGTCGAGCACGGCAAGAAGTACTTCTCCGTGGCAAGCGGCGGCGGCACGGGCAGGACGCTCCATCCCGACAATATGGCGGCGGGCCCCGCGTCCTACGGCATGACCGACACCATGGGCAGGATGCACTCCGACGCACAGTTCGCAGGCTCCTCCTCCGTTCCCGCGCACGTCGAAATGATGGGCCTCATCGGCATGGGAAATAATCCCATGGTCGGTGCTTCCGTGGCTTGTGCGGTGGCAGTGCAGGAAGCACTGACAAAGTAAGCACACGCCACGGATAAAACCGTGAGGAGCGAAGCACCGAACATCAATGCGCCGTCCCGTCAAGGGAGGGCGCATTTTGGTTTTATCAAACTGTGGCTTGTGCGGTGGCAGTGCAGGAAGCACTGACAAAGTAAGCACACGCCACGG
>ERZ1090879.918-NODE-918-length-17091-cov-24.055882_pt1 | contig 17091 bp, 13 predicted proteins | sample MGYA00478472_ERZ1090879 | MGnify/ENA primary metagenome ERZ1090879 (study PRJEB33644, sample SAMEA5815723) | chicken gut metagenome | biome: Chicken; feature: Gastrointestinal Tract; material: Caecum | place: Ireland | collected 2019-01-01 | study: A study of the...
ACCCCCCGCCACCCGGCCCCGGGTGGCCGACAGAAAAAGCCGCCCCCAGCCAAAAAAAAAAAAAGAAAAAAAACCCGGGGGGGGCCCCCCCCCCCCCCCCCCCGCCGTTTTATTGCTGTTTCACACCTTCCGGAGCCCCTTCGGATAGTGGTTCTTCAGAATGCCGTTCACCGCCTTGCCGAGCCCGAGCGGGCAGCCGCCGTACCCCACGGCGCACCAGCCGTTCTCCGCCTCGCAGGGGAGCGTCTCGCCGCGCAGATAGCGTTCCGCCTCCTCCACCGAAAGAGGCACAAATCGGGCGAGCTCCTCCCGTTTTGCCGCCATGGCGAGGGCATGGGCGGGGGTAAAACGCTTGCCGTCGAACGTACCGAGCTCCACGCCCGCGCGGAGCGTTCGCACGGGGAGCGCGGGCATGCCCGCGGGCAGCAGGAACATGCGCCCCCCTTCGAGCGCGGTGACGCTGCCTTCGGGCGGGGCGGCAAAGAACGACGCGGCAAATTCCGCATACGCCCTTTCCGCCGCCGGGACGCGTCTGACGGGATGCGGGCGCGCATCCTCCCGCGCGCCCGTCCGCTTTTCGAGCACCGCCGCAAAGTGCCCCTCTCCGCGCACCTCGTGCGGGAGGAGGAGCTCCTGCTTGACGAGCGAAAACTCCGCATGACGGGCAAGGAAGTCCGCGATCTGCCCCTCGTTTTCGCCGTACTCGAACGTGCAGGTGGAATAGACGAGCCGACCGCCGCCGCAGAGCATCTGCGCCGCGGCGTCGAGGATATCCCGCTGACGGGCGATACACCGCGCGACGTTCTCCGCGCTCCACTCCCCGACGGCGTCCCCGTCCTTGCGGAACATCCCCTCGCCCGAGCAGGGCGCGTCCACCAGGATCTTATCGAAATATGCGGGCAGACACGCGGCGAGCGAGGCGGGATCGGCGCTGACGACGGCGCAGTTTCGGATGCCCAGCCGTTCCGCGTTCTGCGAGAGGACGCGTGCGCGGTCGTATACGAACTCGTTGGAAACGAGCACGCCCTCCCCCCGCAGCGCCGCGGCGAGCTGGGCGGTCTTGCCGCCGGGCGCGGCGCACAGATCGAGCACGCGCTCGCCCGGGCGCACCCCGAGAAGGGGCGCCGCGCACATGGCGCTCGGCTCCTGCGCGTAGATGAGCCCCGCATGATGGGCGATCGTACTCCCCACCTTCTCCGCGTCGGTGTAAAACCCGTCCGCCGCCCACGGCACGGGCGCAGACAGGTGCGGGAAAAGCGCGGAGAGCGCCGCGGGCGCGATCTTCAGCGTGTTGACGCGCACGCCGCGGACGGGCGCATCCTCCATAGCGCGCAAAAAGGCGGGGAACCCCTCTCCCAGCCTTTTCTGCATCCTTTCAAGATATTCCTGCGGAAGCCTCATAGCCCCTCCAGCGCATGCTCGAGATTTTCGAGCGGGACGAAGGTCGCCCCGGCGGTGACGGCGTTCTGAAAGCGCACGCCGCCCTGCCCGCGCGCGATATATACGTTGCACTCCCCGGGATGGGAAGTATACTTCCCGCCCGAGGCGAAGATGGCGGCGACGAGATGTACCGAAAGCGGCACTTCCTCCTCGACCTCCTTGGAAAAGCAGAACACCTTTCCCTCGAGCGTACCGCCCTTTTTGCGGCGGTGCATATATTTGTTGACGTACCGGTAAAATTCGTCGTGCGCCCTGGCGCGGCGGTCGCGCTCTTCGTCGCGCTCGGCGATGTAGTTTTTCAGCCCCTGCGAAGCAAGCGGCGTGATCTTCCCGCCCGCGATGCGCCCCGCGCGGATGCGGTAGCGGCCGACGAGCTCCGGAACGGTCGAGACGCCCTCGCGCGAGACGAGCGCCTGACAGACGCGCATCGTCGCGTAGGCGTCGTCCACCGCGCAGTGCGGCGTGAACTCCACCCCGAGCTCCTCCGCCATCGCACCCAGTCCGAGCTGGCGGGAGAAACTCTTTTGCATGTTCATGTAAAAGAACTGCGTATCGTAAAATTCGAATCTGAAGGAAGGGAGCTTGTAGCGGTGCGTCTCCAGATTGAGATAATTGACGTCGTTGAGGGTCGCGTGACCCAGGACGATATGTTCCTTATCTTCGAGGAGCGCCTTGATGCGGTCGTACACCGCGGGAAAGGCGGGATATTTTTTGAAATCCTCGTACACGTACGGGAGCACCAGCCCTTCCCGCCCCTTGCGGTCGGTGAGGTGGAATTTCCCTTTGGGATTGAGCAGGATGTCCTCCCGTTCCAGAACGTTGAACCGCTCGTCGGTGAGCACATACCCGAAGGCGCAGATCTTAGCGACGCTCTTGAACACGCAGGCGCATTCGATATCGAAAAAGACGTACCTCATTACTTGCGGGGAACGAGTTTTTCCGTGCCGCCCATATAGGGACGGAGCACTTCGGGGATATCGACGCTGCCGTCCGCATTGAGATGATTCTCGAGGAACGCGATGAGCATTCTGGGCGGGGCGACGACGGTGTTATTGAGGGTGTGGGCAAAGCTGCTGCCCTTTTCGCCCTTGTAGCGGATGCCGAGGCGGCGCGCCTGCGCGTCGGTGAGGTTGGAGCAGGAGCCGACTTCGAAATACTTCTTCTGGCGGGGACTCCATGCCTCCACGTCGACGCTGCGGTATTTGAGATCGGCAAGATCGCCCGAACAGCATTCGAGCGTGCGCACGGGGATCCCCATGGAGACGAACAGCTCGACGGTGTAATTCCACATCCTGTCGTACCACATCTCGCTCTCTTCGGGCTTGCAGATGACGATCATCTCCTGCTTTTCGAACTGGTGGATGCGGTAGATGCCGCGCTCCTCGATGCCGTGCGCCCCCTTCTCCTTGCGGAAACAGGGCGAATAGCTGGTGAGCGTGAGCGGGAGCTGCTTTTCGTCGAGCGTGGTGTTCATGAACCGCCCGATCATGGAGTGTTCGCTCGTGCCGATGAGATAGAGGTCTTCGCCCTCGATCTTATACATCATGCCCTCCATCTCCTCGAAGCTCATGACGCCCGAAACGACGTCGGAACGGATCATGAAGGGCGGGATGCAGTAGGTGAATCCCTTGTTGATCATGAAATCGCGCGCATAGGCGAGCACCGCGGAATGGAGCCGCGCGACGTCGCCGATGAGGTAGTAGAACCCCTGCCCCGAAGTGCGGCGGGCGCTGTCGAGATCGATGCCGGAAAGGCACTCGAGGATATCGAGATGGTAAGGCACCTCGAAATCGGGCACCTTGGGTTCCAGAAAGCGCTGCCGCTCGACGTTTTCGGAATCATCTTTGCCGACGGGGGTCTCGTCGGAGACGATGTTGGGGATGCGCATCATGACGGCTTTGAGGCGCGCGCCGACCTCCTCGCTCTCCGCTTCGATCTGCGAAAGGCGGGCGGCGTTGGCGTTGACCTGCGCCTTGACGGCCTCCGCTTCCTCCGTCTTTTTCTCGCGCATGAGCGCGCCGATCTGTTTGGAGAGCGTGTTGCGCGCGGCGCGAAGGACGTCGCCCTCCGTCTGGAGCGCGCGGCGCTTTTCGTCGAGAGCGAGCGCCTCGTCCACGAGCGGGAGCTTCTGATGCTGGAATTTCTTTTCGATGTTCCTGCGCACGCGGTCGGGGTCGCTGCGCAGCAGGGCGATGTCGATCATAGTTTCGTTTACCTCATGTAAATTGAGAAATTTCCTCCATATTATATACCTATCGGCGGAAAAATGCAAGCCTTCCCCGCAGGGAAAGCGCCGCGCGGCGAAAAAAATCGCAAAGCAGTACGCGTAAATTTTGACTTTTCCCGGCGTACGGTGTATAATGGGCTCAGAGCGGAGGCGCCCGACGCCGACATGGTGCGCCCCTCCGCCCGAAAATAAGCGGGAGAAACATTCATTGAAAGAGAAAGAAACGACGCCTCTTACGCAAAACGAGGCACCCATGCCCGCGGCAGAACAGCCCGACGCGGAACAGGAGGCGGTAAGCAAGCCCTTCTCTTCGCGCGTGCTCGATGCCAACGCGGTCAAAAAGGAAGAAAAATCGAGAAAGGCGCTCATGAAACAGTTCCGCCGCGCGAAGGACATCCCCGCCGCGGAGGAAGTGGAGCGGTTCGATCCCAAGCCCGATAAGGGGCTCACCCCCGAACAGGTGGAACTGCGCTTTTCGCAGCTCCTCTTCAACGACGTAAACAAGAAGTACTCCAAGTCGTACGCGAGCATCTTCGTGGGGAACCTCTGCACGTTCTTCAACCTGCTGTGCCTGATCGTGGCGGTGGCGCTCGCCTATGCGGGGGCGCCCCTCTCGCAGTTCCTCTTCGTCGCCATCTTCGCGGCGAACCTCATCATCGGCATCGTGCAGGAGATCCTCGCAAAGCGGCAGATCGACAAGCTCTCCGTGCTCATATCGGCAACGGCGAAGGTGATGCGGGGCGGGATACGCACCGAGATCCCCGTGCGGGAGATCGTCCTCGACGACATCGTCCTGCTGGAGGCGGGGCAGCAGATCCCCGCGGACTGCATCCTTCTGGACGGCGTGGTGGAAGTGAACGAATCGCTCCTGACGGGCGAGAGCGTGCCCGTGAAGAAGGCGCCCGGCGAAACGCTGTACGCCGGATCCTATGTGGCGAGCGGCGCCTGCCGCGTGCGCGCCGACAAAGTGGGCAAGGCGACCTACCTCAACAGCCTCACCTCCAAGGCGAAGAAGTATAAAAAGCCCAAGTCGGAGATCATGAACTCCATCCGCCTCTTTATCCGCGTGATCGGCGTTCTCATCCCCTTCATCGCCGCGGCGATGTTCTGGGTCAACTGGAAGGCGACGGGATCCGACATGAGCCTCACCATCCAGTTCACGGGGGCGGTCGTCATCGGCATGATCCCCTCGGGACTGCTCCTTCTCACTTCGTTTGCCATGGCGATCGGCGTGAGGCGGCTCGCCAAGAAACAGACGCTCGTGCAGGATCTGTATTCGCTGGAAATGCTGGCGCGCGTGAACGTGCTGTGCCTGGATAAGACGGGTACCATCACGGACGGCAGGATGACGGTGAACGACTGCATGATCCTCAACAACTATGTGGACTTCTCCCTGGAAGAGATCATGGGGAGCATGCTCAACGCCCTTGAGGACAACAACCAGACCTCCATCGCGCTGTATAACCGCTTCGGGCATTCCACGGCGCTGCAGGCGACGGCGACGGTGCCCTTTTCGAGCAAGCGGAAACTCTCGGCGGTGACCTTCGGCGACGCAGGCACCTTTGCGATGGGCGCGCCGGAGTTCGTGCTCCGCCCCATGCCCACCAAGATCGACAAGATCGTAAAACAGTACGCCGCGGCGGGGCTCAGGGTGCTGCTGCTTGCCTATTCGCCCAACCCCATTTCGGGCGGGCGGCTGCCCTCCCTCTTCCGCCCCGCGGCGATCATCACCCTTGCCGACAACATCCGTTCGGACGCCATCGAGACCATCAAGTGGTTCCGCGAGAACGACGTGGACATCAAGATCATTTCGGGCGACAACCCCGTGACGGTATCGGAAGTCGCAAGGCGCGTGGGCGTGAAGAACGCCGGACAGTACATCTCGCTCGACGGGCTCACCGACCTCGAAGTGGAGAACGTGGCGAACCAATACACCGTGTTCGGGCGCGTGACTCCCGAACAGAAGGCGATCCTCGTGCGCACCATCAAAAAACAGGGCAACACCGTCGCCATGACGGGCGACGGCGTGAACGACATCCTCGCCCTCAAAGAGGCGGACTGCGCGGTATCCGTTGCGTCCGGCAGCGAGGCGGCGAGAAACGTTTCGCACCTCGTGCTGATGGACAACAACTTCCTCAATCTGCCCAACGTCGTGTACGAGGGGCGGCGCGTCATCAACAACATCAAGGCGAGCGCCTCCCTCTACATCATGAAGACGCTGTTCACCGTGCTTCTGGCGGTGTTCTGTTTCGCGCTCGGTTCGCAGTACTTCTTTACGACCAACAACATGCTGCTGTTCGAGACCCTCGTGACCGCGCTCCCCTCGCTCGTGCTGGCGCTCCAGCCCAACGGCGACCGCGTGAAGGGAAAATTCATCCCGTTCGTGCTGTCGCGCTCCATTCCCGGCGCCGTGACGCTGTTCCTCTGCGTGCTCGCCGTGTATGCGGGCATCGGGTTCCTGCCCGGGGAATTCGGCTCGCTCCGCGTGACCATCGGCGGCGAGACGCTCATCAATCCCCTCTTCGTGCTTGCGGTCACCTTCGGCGGGCTCGTCATGCTGTACCGCATCCTCCAGCCCTTCAACGGCCTGCGCTTTATCACCTACGCGCTCTCGGTGGGCATCAGCATCCTCGTGCTCGCGGTGCCCGTGCTGGGCGAGCTCGTATACACCGGCTGGACGGACGTGGAACTCACGTTCACGCAGATCCTGTACATCGTGTGCATCGTGCTGGCGGCGTTCCCCGTCTCCAACCTGCTGGTGAGGGGATGCGACCTGATGAACCCTTCGGAGTAAATTCACAAATTTCTTTTCGAACTGACGAAAAGAAATTTCGTGACCGCAGGCGGCACACTACTTTGGTGCCGCCGAGATACTGCGCAGGGCAACCCTGCTTGTATCTGTATTTATAGCATAAAGGCATAACGCAGTGACGCCTTTTGCAACAAATTGATAACGGATATGCGCAATCGCGTCCGCGGCGTAAAAACGCAGTTTTACGCCGCGGACGCGATTGAAGCTTATTCACGAATTTTCTCAAATCATGGAACGGGACAATCCCTCTCGCATAGTCGCAAAAAAAGGAGGCGTCAGCCTCCTTTTTGCATGAGCTCCATGCGTTTTGCCTTGATTTTTTCCAGCGCGCGGCGGGGGTCGTCCTCCCCCATCACCGCCGACTCCATGGGGCATAAGCCGTCGCCCGCGCGATTGACGATGCGCGCGGCGAGCCTCCCGTAAGAGACGGAGATGCCGTGCGCGCGAAGCACCTCCGCGGCGGGTTCGCTCAGCACCGCGGCGTACAGCGCCTTCACGCCGAGGAGGACGTACAGAAACGCTGCCGCCCGCCCGACGACCTTATCCGCCGCAGAATACCCCGCAAAGTCCCCTCCGAGCCACGCCAGAAGGGGCGCAACGCCCCGCAGTTCGCTCGTTTCGGCATGTTCCCCGCGCACGATGGCGCAGGTGACCCGCCCCGTCAGGAGCGACTTTGCGCGGGCAAGATCGTTCGGTTCATTCATCTTTCTTTTCAAAGACCTCCGCGACTTCCTTCAGATGACGGCGGACGGGAAGATGCTGCGGGCATACCTTTTCGCACCTGCCGCAGCCGATGCAGTCGGACGCCTTGCCGCGCCCCTCCGTATGTACCGCGTACCGCCAGCCGCCGTCCCAGTTCGGATAGCGCTTGTGCGAGTTGAGATCGGCAAACAGATCGGGGATGGAGATGCGCTCGGGGCAGCCTTCCACACAGTAACGGCACGCCGTGCAGGCGACGGTATCGAGCGAGCGGAACACCCCGCGCACCTCTTCGACCGCCGCCATCTCCACCGCGGAGAGCGGAAGCACGTCCTTCATGAAGGAGAGGTTGTCGTTCATCTGCGCCATATCGCTCATGCCGGAGAGCACCATGCACACCTGCGGGAAATGCGCGGCAAAGCGCAGGGCATAGCTCGCATAGCTGCCGCCGTGCAGCCCGTCCAGCACGGCCTTTGCACGGTCGGGCAGGTTGACGAGGATGCCGCCCTTGACGGGCTCCATGACGATGACGGGCTTATTGTGCTTCACGCATACGTCGTAGCAGGCGCGGCTCTGGATGGCGTTGTCGTCGTAATCGGCGTAGTTGAACTGGATCTGCACGACTTCGACCTCGGGATAGAGCGTGAGGATCTCGTCGAGCACGTCGGCGGTATCGTGGAAGGAGAGCCCGACGTGCCGGATCTTCCCCTCCTTTTTCAGCTCGAACGCCGTTTCGTAGGCGCGGCAGCGGCGGAACTTACGGAAGTTCTGCGCGTTCTGCGCATGCATGAGATAAAAATCGAAATACTCCACCCCGCACCATGCGAGCTGTTTTTCAAAGAAGGGGCGGATATCCGCCTCGCTCCTGAAATAGGGATCGGTGAGCTTATCCGTGAGTACGAAACTCTCGCGCGGGTGGCGCTTTACGAGGCACTCGCGGATCGCCGTTTCGCTCTTTCCGGAAAGATATCCGTGCGCCGTATCGAAATAGTTGAACCCCTTCTCGAGAAAGGCGTCCGTCATTTTGCAGAACTGCGCCGCGTCCACCTCGTCGCCGAGCATGGGAAGGCGCATGCAGCCGAATCCGAACCGCTGCTTTACTTCGGGAAAAAACCTGTTTTCCATACCGTCCTCCATACGATCTCTTCCCTATTATCCTATCATATTTTTACGGCGCTGTAAAGAGGGCGCGGAAATTTCACAAAAAAACCGGGCGGACGCGCACGGCGTCCGCCCTCTCATACATTACACAACGGGGAGAGATGTAATTGATATGAGCCGAAAGTTGATCACTCCTTGGAGCCCGTGAGCATGATGGAGCCGATGATGGTCTTCTGGAACACGCCGAAGAGCACGAGCACGGGCATGAGCGCGAGCACGGACGCTGAGCGCACAGCCGTAGCCGTACCAGCGGCGCGTGTTCACCGCGTACATGATGTACCCCACAAAGGGCGTTACCGCCGTGCCGACGCCCGTATCGCCGAAGTCGCCGTAGATGAGATTGGGCTCGACGTAGATCCGCATGCCGCCGATGACGGACGTGCGAGCATGTAGAAGATGGTCGGATACAGCTGCGGAATCGTGATCTTCCAGAAGATGATCCACGCGTTCGCGCCGTCGATCTGCGACGCCTCCTTATAGCTTTCGTTCACGCCGCCCAGTCCCGCCACGAACAGGATGATGGAGCCGCCCAGCCCCTTCCAGACCGTGAGGATGAGGATGGTCGTTTTGCGGAGCGCCGGCTCGCCGCCCAGCCAGTCGATATCGCTGTTCAGCATGCTGTTGATCGCGCCGTCGGTATTGAACAGACGGTTCCACACGAGCGAGATGGAGACGACGCTCGCCACCGTGGGGATATAGTAGATGACGCGGAACGCGTTGGAGAACCTGATTTCCCTGCTCATGCAGACGGCGAAGAACATGGAGAGGATCATGCCGATGGGGATGCCGATGAGATAGAACACGGAATTCCCCAGCGTTGCCCAGAAATTCGTCGCGTCGCCCGACATGGAGACGGTCGGGTCGTAGGCGCTGAACACTTCAACATGTCGTCGCACAACTATGCAAAAACGGCGGAGAGACAAATTTCTCCGCCGCCGATCGGATTTTCCGGTATCCGCCCGCTCGCACTTAATTATTTGCGGGGATTCTTGATGTTTGCCTGCGCCGCCCCTTTGGGGCGATGCAGCTCAGGCAAAAAATAAACCCGCTTGTCGCGGGTTTATCTTATTTTCTCAGATTACTTTCTGGGATTCTTGATGTTTGCCTGTGGGGGTCACAACCTGCAGGGGTAAAATGCCCGTTTTTCAAGTCGAAGTGCGAGCAGGAGATTAAAGAGTTGCAAGCGGCAATGCTCGGCAACGGGCAGGAGGAGGGCAACGCCGAAGAGAGCATTGATATGCGCGCTGATACTCTTCCTTGCTTATCTCGCCGTCGGCTCGCATTGAAAGGAGCGAATCGAGTTTCTTTTCCGCCTTTTCAATCCGCTGCTGATAGTCCGAAAGGTCGCGCTTATTTTCCGTCTTCATCTCCTTCAACGTCTGGTTGAGAATGTTGACCGCCTCCTCTATGACGGGAGCTTTATCGGTTATGATATTGTCGAACAGCACCGCCGCCATGACGTCAAGTTTGGTCTCGTTGACGGTAGGCATATCGCAAAAGCCGTCTGTGTCGAGGTCTAACTGTCTGCGCTTTTCCGCACTGCCGTTGTTGATGCGCGAATAACAGCTATAACCGTAGTGCTTTTGCCCGTCCTTGTCCTGACGCCACTTGTAGCGTTTGAACCTGGAGCCGCACGCACAGCGCAGCTTATTTGCCCACACATCGGTTGACGGCGTTACGCCTATTCTCTTCTGTTTGCTCTTTACGAGCGCAGGCACCGTCGTTGACCTGTCCATGCGCAGATCTCTGCAAGCATACCATACATCTTCGGGAATTATCGGCTCAAAATCGCCCTTGACATATACAAACTCATCTTCCTTGTTGCGGATGATTTTCTGATCTAGGAAGTTGTTTCTGTACGACTTGTTATAGCCGATATAGCCCATATAAGTCGCATTGTGCAGCACGCGCGAAACCTTGGTAGTATCCCACTTGATTAAGCCATTGGCGCACCTGCGCTTATTCTCGATAAGTTTGCCCATTATGGCGCGCATACCGTAGCCTTGCAGATACCAGCGGTAAATCATTCTGACCGTCTCCGCCTGTTCGGGGTCTATGACGTATGTATTGCCCACGCGCTTATAGCCGAGAATATTTCCGTTGCCGTAGAGAGTTTTATTCATTCGGCTGACCTGCTGCCCTGCTTTTACTCGTTCGGAAATCTTTCTGCTCTCGTCCTGAGCGAGCGTTGCCATGATTGTAAGTCTAAGTTCCCCGTCGCCGTCAAGCGTCCAGATGTTATCCTCCACAAAGAACACTTCGACGTTTATGTTTTTAAGCTCTCTCGTTGCCACAAGGGTATCAACCGTATTTCTCACAAAGCGGCAGACTTCGCGGGTTACAATTAAATCGAACTTGCCCGCCCTTGCATCGTCCATCATTTTAAGGAAAGCAGGTCGCTTCTTCGCCTGCGTTCCAGTAATGCCCTGGTCGATATATCTTCCGCAAAGCTGCCAGTTAGGATGATATTTTAATTGGTCATCATACCACTGCATCTGATTTTCAAGGGCTGAGAGCTGCGCTTCGTGCTCCGTCGATACTCGCCCATAGAAAACCATCTTCCTTTCCCTGTTTTTATCGGCTATCATTGATTTTCCTCCAACAGTTTCCTCTCCTTTAAAACAAGTCTTTCATAAATGCCGTCCGAAAGCACGCCCTTTCTGCACAGCACTTTTAAATACTTGATTGCCACTATCCTCTTATCGTAATGGCTGCCTACATTTTTAATTATTTCCTTTGTCTGTTCGTCTGTTCTTAGGTTATAGTTCAAATCTCCTTTTTAATTTTGTGTTTTGCGTAGGTTGCAGCGCCTGGGATTTATGTCTTGTCTTTTCATGCCGTCAAAGGCTTCTATATTATTTTCTTTTTACCGACTACTCTCCGTTACGCTGCCGTTCCTTTACTTAACTTTTACTTATCCTCAACTTCCGCATCCCATCACGGAAAGATGAATGCGGTTTGCCCTATCACACAATTTTCCCCTTTTCTTTTTCCCGATATTACGGGTGTGTTAAGCACTTAATGCGTTCCGTGTTGTCCTGGCAAACTTTGCTCTATGCCGTCCGCAAAGGCAGACGGCAATCTTGCGCCGTTGCCGCTCCTCTTCGCAAAAAGTTCTTCGATACTTTTTGCGAGTCATTGGTTATTTTTCATGAACTCGTATGCCTTCTTTATGAAGTCCACCTTGCTCATGTTGCGTTCCTTTAAAAACGCATTGATTTCGTCAAACAGGTCGCGCGGTATCATCGTCTGAAAATTGCCGCTCGCCGCCTGACGCTTTTGCTTATTCTTTTCCTCGTATTTGCGGTTTGCCACTCTCTGCGGAGTATCTTCCTTTCTCGTTACCACTTTATCCCTCCGAAAATTTTTCTCGTATATATACTATATTATATATCACAAGACTTTGAAAGTCAAGGGTCAGCGAGAAGTTTATGCCTTGCCGGTCATGGCGACTGTTTGTCGCTCGCGGCTTGTTTACTTACGCAGATTTTTAATCCCCTCCGCCTCAAACTTTTCGAGATATTCGGGCGTGTCGGCGAGAAGTCCGTTGTTGAACTTCTGTATAATGCCTTGCTCGCCTGAATACTTCTCACTTATGAAATTGAAGAGCGACGAGAGAATGGATTTGTTGATGGTTACGTTCAGTACGGTTTCTTTTAGTAACCTTGTCAGAGTGGCGTAGAACTCTTCATCCGGGCTTCCGCTTTCCTTTGGCGCAACCAAATTTTCCCTCTCTTCTTCCGTCACCATTCCGCCCGTCAGCTTTTCATAAAGAATTGGCATACCGTAGAAGAGAGCTTCATTGATTACCTTGTTCGCGCTTTCATATCCTGAGAGCTTAGTAATCCGTTCAATCTGCTCTATCATTTCGCTGTCTGCAATTCTGATATGCCGCTGCACGCCTATCTTTTGATGTTTTTCTTTCAATCTTTCACCTCCACTATGCCGTAGGCACAACGAAAGCGGGTTTCCCGCTTGTCATTTTGCGGTAAGCAAAATTTCTCGTAGGTGGGAATTATACCACCTACCTTATCCTGCTTGTGGTTTTTGGACAAATCATCCCACCTCCCCGGTTGTTTTTGCTTGACCTCTTTGCACGTATTTCTGCTTGTAGTTCCTCGCTAAGTAGTAGATATTCCGCACCTTTCCAAGCTCTTCATCCGCTTCAAACTTTGCGGCAACGTCAGCCCAATCAAGTTCGGTTATGTACCTTTCACTTGCGCCGTACAGGTTGCCCTGTATGTCTGGATAATCCTTTCTGAACTGCTCATAGGTCATATCTTCTTTCGGTTCAGACAGTTCTTCAACGGACGTTATCTGCGGCATATCTGGGTGTGTAACAGGTTGCTTGTCCGTTTCCTGCTCTGCCCGTTCTTTAATCTTAGTTACGCCGCATTTTGCCTTACCTCCCCTGCTTCCGCAGGACTTTCGCTTCTTGGAAATATCCATTTTCATCTTGCAGAGATTGTAATATCCCTGTATCTCTTTGTCCTTGAACTGCACCTCTTCTCCGCGGAACATATACGCACAGATCGCCTTGACAAATGCACCCAGCTCATTGCCCTTCAATAACTTCATCGCATCAAAGTACGTTTCTTTGAACGTGAAGTGTTCCGAGCGCAGGTTATACCTCTTTAACGATTTACCGCTGTTCTCTGCCTCCTTGACCTCTGCAAGCATATCCGAAATATTGCTCCAATAAAAGCGTTCCTTGTCTGAAATCTCCTCTTCGGTTTGCTTGTCCTCGAACTCGTATTCGCATATTCGCATTGCGAATTTGCCCGCATCTGTATCGTTCATTCCGTCTAAAATGTCCGAATACAGCTTGTAAAATGTAAATTGTTTCAATCCTTCTCCTCCTATAATTTTTCTATCGCAAATTTTCTCTCTTAGTTTATGGCGGTCTGATTGTTGGTTGTTTGTTCATAAATCACCTCTCAAATTTTTTTCTGCGCTCTTATCAAGAGCGGTGTTTCGGTTTTTCGTAAAAGTTCCCCCTACTATATAAAGGACACTTTTGGGCTGTCAGTACGTGGTTTTGCTAAAAGTTTTATATTTTTTTCTTTAAACCCTTCCATATATCCAAGGACACGAGATTGTAAATATAGACTTTTGCGAAGATATTTTTTTATCCCAAAAGTGATTGTTTGCCTTTGTTAAAAAGTCCCTTCATAATTACCCGACAATTAAGGGTAAAAACTTTGACGCTTTCCCAAAAATTCATCTGACAACACGAGAAAGTCCCTTCACTTAATAGCCACGAAAAGTTGCTTTTTTGGGGGTATCACTCAGATAATTTCATGAAAATTTTGCATGTGCGCCCCTCACTTAGTCGCCACGGCAAGGCCCATTTTTCAACGGGCAAATCAAAATTTTTTTCTAAATAAGCGTGGCGCTGTGGCTTTGTATAAAAGTCCCTCCATATATCCAAGGACACGAGATTTGCAAAGTTGACGGCCTGAATTAGAATTTTTACTTATGGAAGTCTCCTCAATTAGTAGCCACGAGAATGGAAAAATCGGAGCCCCTTGTTGGTAGATTTTTTGCTGGCAACGTAAAAACAGCTCCTTACAAGTGGTAGCCAAGTAAGGGCCCATTTTTATGCGTATGCCGATATTTTTCTGTTTGGAAGAAAAGTCAATTCAATGATTTATACCTGCAAGCAGCTACAAAGTTAAAAAAATCCGCCCGAACATAAAGCTGATTTACGTCAGAGCGGAATACCCACATATCAGTGAGAATTACAAAGATTACTTATTAAATTTTTACGATGATACCTATTTCCCCGACTAAATTTTGAACGCTAGCAGAGCCGCTTACATTGAACGTAATTACTATATGATAGACAAAGCCGCTATTTGTATATTTTATTTCGACAAGACCTATTCCACTTCCTGCACACAAATATCAAATAATCATGTCGGCTATTCCAATACAAAGGTCAGCGGAACAAAGCTCGCTTATGATTATGCCTTATCAAAAAAGAAAACAATAATTAACTTATATTGTGATACACAATAAGAGGATGGTTGAAGGCAATCAATCATCCTCTTCGTTTTATGTATTTATAAAATTCGCACTCACTGCAACTTTAAGAGTTCGTTTGCCCTCTTTTGCAGGAATTTTCCTATGGTTTTCAACCTGCTCTGCGGAAAATTTTCGTACTCAAACGCGAAAAGTGCCTAATTACTTTATTTAAGAATGACTTTTATGAGGAACCATCTACTTAGACTATATATACATATTTTTCCTTAAAAAGCAAAGAAATTAAATGAACATATTAAATTCAGCATAATAGACTATATAACGATAATTAGTTTTTATCATGAAGTGATGTGATTGTTTCCTGTAATTCAGCAAAATTCATAACTTTATATCCAAAATTTTTCATTTTATTATATAATTTTTTATCTTCCGTTATTAAAATACAATCATTAGCCACAGCTGTAGTGGCAATAACGGCGTCTACTATATTACTTTTATTCTGATTCAGTATATTTTTATAAACCTCGCCAACTTCTTCGGAACCAAAACACGCTTCCCCATCCAGACGTGAATATCCAAAAACAAATATGGCATCTGGCAAATATTTTACATCTGCCTTCAGCAAAGAGATAACATTCCATGTTGGATTATAGGACTTGTTTTCACAAGCTTCTCCCATTACGCTTCTTGGCACATAAATATCTAATTTATGTCTGTTCTCCTTAATAAAGTCTAAATTATGTTGCACTTTATCAATGGCATTATTATCTAAAAGAATCTTTAACATTTGTTATTTTATCCCTATACTTGCAAGTTTACCAATAAAATAGTTATATTTTTCTCTAAGAGACGAATCTGTAGTTGTACCAAGAATATTGTTTACATATCTCACGACCCTATCACAAGCACCAAGTTGTTTTCTGTAATATTTTAACCTGCTAAAATAGTCAACCGTATAAAAACCATCAAAATCCTTGAAGACCAATCTTTCCACAGTAGTTTCACCATTTCTTGTTTCATGTGTACGAAGGGGGTGCAAAATATCGCCAGTCATAATTATTCTTGGATATTTTGCATTTCCTTCTTCCAATAAGTATGCTCTTGTCAATCCTTCTCCAAAAATAACATCTCCATCCGAATATATGTAGCCTTTTACTATACCGCCCCTTACAAAGATTGGAGTATCGCAATTAAGAAGTTCCCATTGAATAATAGAACACGCCATTATGAGGATCATTAATTTTTCATTATCGGTAGCTTCAATATATAGACAAATGCTATCCGAAATTATTTTAGAGTTTATCCTGTAGTCCTTTATATTGAGTACAAAAAGGAATGTACATTTAATTCTCGCTTGGCTTTGCGTGTTCTTTGTCTATCAGTTTGTAATAGATATGAATATTTCTGGGAGCGGGAGGGTGCCAGCGGTTGTTATGCTCCGTCTTTGCGTCGATTGTAATAAACTCGATCAGTTGCAGGCACATTTCCCTTGTAAGTTCGGGGCAGTTGCCGTACAGCTTTATGCGCCTTATGTACTCCTCGACGTCGGCTTCGTCCTTGCTCTCGTCTTGTAACTTCTTCTCCAATGCGGCTATCTCGGTTTGCAGCGTCTGCTGTTCCTTCTGATAGCTTTCACAGAGCGAGTTGCATAAGCTTTCGGGCATCTTCTTTAAGACCTTTTCCTCAAAGGCAGAACGGATAAGGACATCTAATTCATCCATGCGCTTTCGCTTGGCGTTGAGTTGTTTAGTGTCGCAATTCCTTGCCGTGGCGGAACGTTTGGACTTGCCTTTCAGAAATTCCGCTCGTGCCGCGTTTTCGTCTTTCAGAACAAAGTCGCATTTTGCGCGAATATCCGCAAGCACAATTTCTTCAATGTCTTTCCTCTGAATGGCGTGAGTGGTGCAGTAGTTCTTGCCGAGATTTGCATAGGTGCGGCAGATGTAGCACTCGCAGTCATAATCTTTGCCGTCCGGCTGCTTTTTCTTGGAATGAACTATCTTCATCTTGTGCCCGCAGTCGGCGCAATAGATAAATCCCGAAAGAGGGTAGTATACGCCGCTACTCGTGCGTTTGGAGCGCGACACCGAACGAGCGGCTTCCTGCGCCTTCTCCCAGACTTCCTCGCTGACGATAGGCTCGTGGGCGTTGCGCTTTACAATCCATTCTTCCTGCGGCAACCAATAGGTGTTGTGGTTCTTGTAGGAAATGGTGGAGCGCCTGTGCTGTACCGTACAGCCCTTGTATGTGGGGTCTGCAAGCATTTCTCGCACCGTTTTATGACTCCACCAGTTTGGAACGCGCCTGTTGATTTTACTGCCGTCCTTTTTTGTCCTGTAAAGCGTTGGGTTGGGTATGCCCTCGTCCGAAAGCGTGCGAGCTATGCGGTAGGGTGAAAGTCCCTGTATTCGCATATCGTAAATTCTTCTCACAACCTCCGCCGCAGGCTCGTCTATGATAGCAGTGCGGTTTTCGTCGTCGCCTACAAGATAGCCGTAAGGATAACAACCCGAAGTGTATTTGCCAGCCTTCTGACTTGCCTCTAATACCGCGCGTATCTTCTTTGAGGTGTTCGCCGAGTGCCACTCGTTAAACACGTTCATAATGGGCATCATGTCCATTCCCGTGCTGTTTCTGTCGGCGGTGTCTACATTGTCGTTGATGGCAATGAAACGTATGCCGTAGGCGGGGAATATGTAGTCGAGGTATTGTCCTACCATGATGTAGTTTCTGCCGAAGCGGGAGAGGTCTTTTACCACAATGGTAT